>Ga0302322_100002405_pt1 | contig 15760 bp, 19 predicted proteins | sample Fen_T0_2_FD_203757 | JGI IMG/M metagenome (GOLD analysis project Ga0302322, IMG submission 203757) | Peat permafrost microbial communities from Stordalen Mire near Abisko, Sweden - Fen_T0_2 | ecosystem: Environmental > Terrestrial > Soil > Wetlands > Permafrost | place: Sweden: Abisko... | reverse complement strand
CGCGGCGCCGTACCAGGCGCACGATATCGTGGACTTCTGGCGGCGTTGGCACATCTCTCTATCCACGTGGCTGCGAGACTATTTGTACATCCCTCTCGGCGGCAACCGTCGCAGCTCCCTGCGCACGTACGCGAACCTGATCCTCACCATGCTGCTGGGCGGGCTGTGGCACGGACCGAACTGGACATTCGTGGTCTGGGGAGGGCTCCACGGCGTAGCACTGGCCGCAAACCGCGCCTGGCGCCAGCGCTTTGGGGACGTGCTGGGCAGCAAACCTCTACTGCGGGTACTGTCCACGTTCGTGACCTTTCATTTCGTGGTCTTGGCCTGGGTCTTTTTTCGGGCTCACACGTTCCGTGATGCACGCGCGGTATTCGCGGAATTGCTGACGTGCACTCGCTATCATCCGAACCTCGATGCGCGTGTCGTGTGCGTATTGGCCGTCGGCTTGGGTATGCATTTCTTGCCGCTGGGCCTCGAGGCAAAGCTACGCGTGCGCTTTGCCGCGTTGCCTGGAATCGTGCAGGGTGTGGCGCTGTTCGCCGTCCTCTTGTTGGTCCGGCGAATGGCAAGCGCCGAAGCCGTTCCCTTCGTATACTTTCAATTCTAAACCAATGCCTGAAGTCGACGACGCCACCGAGCTCGCAGCACCAGGGGCTCCCGTAGTTCCCGTAGTTCCCGAGAGTCCTGCAGCTCCCGCAGCTCAAAGTGGCTCGACGTTGAACGCCGACGGTCGAGAGCGTCCGCGCTTTCTGCTTCAGTTCCCGAGCGACCCCGCCCTTCAGCAGTTGGTCAGCGCATTCGAAGCCGGCAACTACCAGGAGGTGCGTGAGGGTGCACCCAGACTGGCAGCGTCGACCTCCGATCCGATCGTACGTGCGGCTGCGCGTGAGCTGCGGCGGCGCATCGATCCCGATCCGTTGATGAAGTATCTGCTTTACGTCGCGCTCGGTCTGTTCGTCTTCATCGTGTGGTACACGTACCAGGGGCAACATTGAGGCCTGCGACTCGTCTGATTTCGGCGTTGGTCGGGGGCATCGTGGCCGGCTGCGGAGCTGCACCGCCCGCTGCGCCGAGTACGCCGCAGCGGGGCATGATCGGCGAGCTCAGCCGCTACTTACCGCTCGAGAACGACACCGTGTTCTCCTACGAGACGTATATCGAGGACACCAACGAGCGTGGCATCGCCGTGTTCGAAATCAAACGCCCACGCCCGGAGCTTGCGGAGCTGAGCCTCGCGGGGCAGGTGCGAAAGCGCTATTACTTCGAGCCGGGCGGGGTGCGTAGCTCGCACGGCGGCTATCTGTTGAAATTGCCGCTTTCAATGAACTCGGAATGGGCGGGCGACGACGGCAAGGTAAGAGTCACCAGCGTCAATCGAAGCGTGGATGTGCCGGCGGGCAAATTCTCCGGTTGCCTGCAAACCGTCGAACAAGCGCAGCTGGGGGCGGCCACGCGCAAGACCACGACGGTGTTCTGTCCAGGCGTGGGCATCACCGTGCTCGAGATCGAGGCCGAGCAAGAGGGCACGAGCGTGCTGCAGCGGCTGACCCTGAAGGCATTCGGGCCGCGCTTCAAAGGCTCGTGACTTTGACGGTTTCGCGTTGGCGCGGGCTGCCACTTCCGGCGCCGCCCATTTCGCGATAGGACCCCTGGGTGATCCGGCTGCTCACCTCCCTGGCCCTGTTTGCGCTCTTGCTTTGGAGCTGCGGACCGGACAAGCCAACCTGCACCGGACAGGACCCGGACTTCAAAGTCGTGCTCAAGTTGTCGGCTCGGCCGCTGCCGCCGGACACCGTCGTGCACGTCATTTACGCCGGGTCGGGCAGCGAAGACTTTCGGTTGTCCGAGCCAGGGGCTCGACACGAGGTCGCGTTCTGCCAAGTCGCGGATGAAGATGGCGTCCCGCTCGAGGCATCCGCGCCAGTGATCATGGGCGCCGCAGGTGCGGGCGGTGAACCGGAGACCCCGCCGCCGGTGGCGGAGTCAATCTACTGCGGGCTGTGGACCGCCGGGTTCACGCAGATCAAAGTCAGCGGCACCGGCTTCGCTACGATGGCCTACGATCTCTCGAAAGCCGGCCGTTGCACGGTGGAGAGACGAATCGTGCTCGATTCGGCGGACGCAGGCTGATTCCACTCTTCGGGTGTATCGACAGCTCGAACCAGCGGCGTGCGGCGATGTGCTCGATGTAAGTGGAGCTCGCCTCATGCAGGCGGTAAACTCTCCTTACTTGCACTGGTTTTCCGCGAGACTGTGAAAGTGCGGCGACGCGCGTCGACTTACTGCACGCGCGCGTCGATTAGTTCGCTCCGGCATGCATCGCGCGAGCTACGCTTGTTGACGATGGCTGTTTCGTCCTTTCGCCAAGCAGCTGTGGTCGGCCTGTGCGCTTCGGCGCTCGCCTTGTCGGCTTGTGGCCTGCAGTCGAGCCACGGCTCGGAGGGCGCTTCGGCCCCGGCGGGAGGGGGCGGCGCGGCCAGTTTGGTGGGCCAAACGCCGGAGCAAGTTCTTGCCTCGGATGCCTGCAAGATGCCGGCGCCGGGTCGGGCTCCTCTGCGGCGGCTGAGCAACGCCGAGTACCGCAATACGGTTCGGGACTTGCTCGGCGACTCGCCGGCGACCGAGTCACTCGTGGCAACCGCCACCCATAGCTTTCCGTCGGAAACCGAGTCGCTCGGTTTCCGGAACAACGCGGATTATCTGGGCGTATCCACGCTCTCGGCCCAAGCCTATGTGGACGCGGCCGAGCAGTTCCTAGAGCCGATCGCGGCGAACTCGGCGTTTCTGTCGTGCGCGCCGACCGCGGGCGCAGAGATGGATTGCGCGCGCACGTTCATCGACAGCTTCGGCAGGCGCGCTTTCCGTCGGCCGCTGACCGCGGACGAATCGACGCAGTACGCCGCGATTTTCCAGAAGTCGCTCACCGCCTATGACTTTCAGAGCGCGGTGCGCGCCACGGCGTTCGCGTTTCTGCAATCTCCCAAGTTCTTGTATCGAGTGGAGTTCGGAGCCGCGCCCAGCGGTTCGTCCACCCGCCCTTCGCCGTACGAGATGGCCAACCGTCTGAGCTACTTGTTCTGGCAATCGATGCCCGATCAGTCTCTGTTCGACGCGGCTGAAAGCAATCAGCTGGCAACCCCCGCCCAAATCGAGGCCCAGGCCCGGCGCATGCTGCAGAGTCCGAAGGCTTCCCGGCTGCTCGAATACTTCGACGAATGGCTGGGGACGGACTCACTGCCGACGACTTTCATCCGTGACGCGGCGCTGTACCCCGGTTTGGATCCGAATTTGGTGCCGTTACTCCAGCAGGAAACGCGCGCGTTCGTGACCAGTGTGCTGGCGCGGCCCGAAGGTAGTTTGAGCGAGCTATTCACCGCGCCCTACACATTCGCGAACGCTTCGCTCGCCAAGCACTATGGTCTGAGCGGTCCTGCCGGCAGCGACTTCGCGAAGGTCGACGCGCCAGGGCGTGCGGGCGTGCTCACGCAGGGCATGATGCTCGCGCGGGACAAACCCACGCGCACCTCAATCGTTCGGCGGGGTCTCAAAATACGGCTCGACGTACTGTGTGAGCTCGTGCCTGCGCCGCCGCCCAACGTGAACCTCACCTTGGACACGGCGAATACCGCCAACCTGACGCAACGCGTCCGGCTCGAACAACACCGGGTTTCACCGTCCTGCTCCGGCTGCCACAACTTGATGGACCCCGTGGGCGTCGTGTTCGAAGGCTTCGACGCCGTGGGCCGAGCGCGCACGACGGATGAACAAGGTTCGGCCGTTGATACGACCAGCACCATTGCGTTCACGAAGGATGCCAACGGTCCCGTGTCGAACCCCGCGCAACTCGGCCAAATGCTCAGCCAGAGCGAAGAGGTGCGCTCGTGTTACGTGACCAAGTCGTTCCGCTTCTTTTACGGTCGCGATGCCGACCCCGCGGATGCGTGTTCGTTGGCGCAGCTGTCCAAGTCGTTCAAAGGCAAGGCCTATAGTCTGTCGGAGCTGTTGATCGCGCTGACTCAGACCGACGCCTTCCTTTATCTCCCGGTTCGAAGTTCGGAGGCCCCATGAGCAAGCTACTCAGTCGGCGCACGTTGCTGCGCGGCGCCGCGGGGGTGGGTATCGGCCTGCCACTGCTCGAGGCCATGTTGCCGCGCTCGGCGAGCGGCGCGACCCCGGCTGCGCCTCGGCGCATTCTCTTCGTATTTCAGGCCAACGGCGACCAGACGAAGCGCCGCTTCATCGATACGGGTGAGACCAGCTTCACCTTCGATGAGTTCTTGGCTCCGCTCGAGCCGTATCGCAAAGACCTACTTTTGTTGAACCGCCTCGACCGTCGCTACGGCAAATTCATGTCGGGCGAGCGTGCCGACGGCCATCAGCAGGGCGGGGCGTCGCTCGCGCCCTGGAAGTCCGGCGCAGGGGCGTTCCCGATCGGCGGCGCCGACAAGACAATTGGGTACGTACTCGGGCCGAGCGCCGATCACGAGATTGGCGATCGCGTGCTCAAGGACAACCCGGGCGTGTCCACTCGCCACCTGGTTTTTCGCGTCAATACCAGGGAAAACAACATTTGGAACGTGAGCTCGCACGCCGGTCCAGCGGGTCAGCAAAATCCCGTGAATCCCGAGACGGACCCGTACAACGCGTATGCCTCGCTATTCTCGACCGAGTCCCAGGATCCGGCGGCGCTGAGCGCGTTCAGCAAGCGCATCGCCATGAAACAATCCGCGCTGGACAACGCGATTGGCGAAATCGCAACGCTCCGCGGCAAGCTCGGCGTTGGGGACCAACAACGCCTCGATCAGCACACTCAAGCTCTGCGCGACATCGAGCGCACGCTGAGCGCGACCGCAAGCAGTGCCGCGTGCGCTCCCGTCCCCTTTGCCACGCCAAAGTTACCGGTGTTCGACGACGCGGCCCACGTGCAGCTCGCGCAATTGTTCTTCAAGGTCAGCGCCTGGGCCTTTGCTTGCGATCGCACGCGCGCGATCAACTTCAACTGGAGCGGCAACACGAGCAATCGCGTGTATACTAACCTTGGCATCACCGATGGCCACCATGACATTTCGCACGTCAGCGACGACGCGGCATTTGCCAAAATCCGCGTGATTCACAAGCACCTTTGGGAACAGAGCGTCACGTTACATGATTTGCTCAAGGCCACGCCGGATGGCCTGGGCGGCACGCTCTGGGACAATACCTTGGTCGTGCATTGGAACGAACTCGGCCAAGGCGACGTGCACAGCGAGAACGACGCGCTAGTGGTACTGGCCGGCGGCGCAGGTGGGCACTTCAAGATGGGCCGGTTAATCGACTTCCAGAATCAGGCATCGTTCGCCGACATGCTGGTCTCCTGCTTCCACTACATGGGCTTCGAAGACGTGACGAGCTTCGGCGATCCCCTGCTGAACTCGGGCGGTCCGCTGCCCAATCTCAAGGCGTAACGCGACGCCGAAGGCTGAGCGCGCTCCCCCGCGCCGCGTGACCATAAAAAAATTAGCCACGCAGATCATCTTCGGTCAGCGAAGATGCGACCCAATATGCCTTTGGGATCCTGCAAGAAGGCCTTCGTAACCGAGTAGTGCTCGGTGTCTTCGTAACGAACGTCGTGGATGCCACTGCGAGCGAGCAGAAAGATTGCCGCCCCAGGGTTCACCGTGTGACGCCCCTCGTCGACCAGGCGTGCGCCGTGCGGACGGCGGGAGTTCTGCGGCAAATTGCCGCGTTCCTAGGCTCGAGGCGACACGGTCCGCAGGACTCTGTACGCAGTGATAGATTGTCTGCGTGGCCAAGCTCCAAGATAGAAGCGGTGAGGTTCTTGGCCAGCGTTACGAGTTGATCGAGGTGATCGGGCGCGGTGGTCAGGGCACGGTGTATCGCGCCAACGACCGTTGGATGACACGCGCCGTGGCGGTGAAGGTGTTGGGCTCGAAGGCCGTGCGCGAGCCGCATGCAGTCGAGCGGCTCATGCGAGAACAACAGGCGATGAGCACGCTCAAGGGGACCGCCGCGGTCGAACTCTTCGACGTATTTCGCGGTGACTCTGGCGAGCTATGTTTGGTGATGGAGCTTCTGAAAGGGATGGACCTCGACGATTATCTGTTCACCATCGAGCTGAATGGTGGGCGTATGCCGATTGAACGCGTCGGGCGTCTCTTCGCGCCCATCGTGGCTACGCTCGAAACTGCCCACAACGCTGGCATTTTGCACCGCGACCTGAAGCCGGCGAACATCTTCTTGCTCGAAAGCGGCGGGGTACGCTTGCTGGATTTCGGTCTGGCGCGTTTGAAGCAATCAGCCCCGCTGACCGCCGCCGGTACGGTGATGGGCTCGCCTAGTTTCATGGCACCAGAGGCATGGCAAGGCGTATCCGATCTGATGGACCCGCGCGCGGATGTCTACTCGTTGGGGGTGATTCTGTTTCGTGTGCTGGCCGGGCAACTTCCGTTTGCTGGCACCAGCATGCAGGAAAAGTTCCTGGGTGCTACCACCGGCGCGCGCCCAAGCTTGCTCAAGTTTCGACCTGATTTGCCACTCGCGGCGGACAATTGGGTCCTGCTCGCGCTGGCCCTCGATCGCGAACAGCGCTTCGCGAACGTGCGCGCGCTATGGACCGCGTTCGAATCGGTCTTCCGCATCGAACAGCGCGGCAAGTCGCCGCGAGCCTCGGTCTGGTCGGCCGCCAAAAGTGCGCTGCAAAAGCTGGTCCGCGGCGCGCCCCCGCCCCCGCCGCCGGCAACTGCGTTCGGCGTCGAAGATCTTGCGATCACCCCTGATGCGCGGGCGCGGACTGCTTACCGCATTAGCGCGGTTCCGGAAGCCACGATCGAGCTCAGCGTCGGTGATCTGGAGCAGAAGGTGCCGCCGCCACTCCGACGCGGCGCGGTGAACCCCGTGGTCGGGTCTCGTATCGGCAGGACGCGGCATGGCCGCTGACGAGCGATTCGATTTGAGAAAGCGCAGCTCGGACGGAGCGGAAATTTCGGGTACCCGGCCGTTTCCGAAGTCGTTCTTTTGATCGTATCGCGCACTCGGGGCCATGGTAATTGGCAGTGGCTAGCCCCGAGCTCCAAATCCGTCTCTCCCCGCTCTCCCCGGTTCGCTTGGCATTCATCGGAACTCGATCGCGGCACCGACTGGACGAAAACCCGGCGGAAGCTCGTCTGCGCGCGCTAATGACCGCGTATTTCGACTTCGTGTGGCGAAGTCTTCGGCGTTTGGGGCTATCGCCGGCCGATGCGGACGACGGCACGCAAGAGGTGTTCGTGGTGGTCAGCCGCAAGTTATCCGCGATTGCCGTCGAGAGTGAGAAGCGCTTCCTTTTCGCGACCGCCCTGCGCGTTGCTTCGACGCGCCGTCGGGGGCTAAAGCGCCGCCGTGAAGAGCCGCGCTCGTGGCTCGGCGAGGAAGGCCCGGAGCAGGACCAGGACCTCGAACGCAGCGAACCGGGTCCGGAGCGTTTGGCAGAAATCGCGCACGCCCGGCGCGGGTTGAATCAGATCTTGGATGGCATGAAACTCGAGCAACGTGCCGTGTTCGTGCTGTACGAGCTGGAGGAAATGACCGTGCCGGAGATCGCCAACCTGCTCGAACTGCCCACCGGCACGGTGAGCTCCCGGCTGCGCGTCGCGCGCGAAGAATTCGAACTCTCACTGCGTCGCCTTCGCGCCCGCGAGCAATTCTCTGGAGCCAAACCGTGACCGCTGACTCTGGAAAACCTCCGCGTTTGTCTCAACCTCCGCGTTTGTCTCAACCTCCGCGTTTGTCTCAATCGGCCGCGCCGGATGCGCGCGAGTTCGTGAAATCGGCGCGCAATGACGCTCCCAGTCCCGGAACGCGCGAGGCGAGCATCGAGCGGGTGCTTTTCACTTATCGGCAGCGGCGTACGCGGCGACGGCTGGTGTGGGCTAGCGCGAGCTCTGCGGTTGCCCTGGCAGCCGCGGTCGCACTTTGGCTGCGCTTCGAGCGCCTGCCCGAAACGCAGTTGTCGCGCGAGCAGCCAGCGCCGAGTCAAGTTGCGAGCGGTGTACCAGCTCCAGCCCCGAGTGCTTCTGCGGCTTCAGCAGAGCTCGAGCCGTGCACGCCGGCCGTGCGCGCTCTAGGCAATGCTCCGCTGATCGACGATTTCGAGGACGGTGACGCGCGCATCGCGCCGATCGAACGTCGCGCCGGGTTTTGGAGTGCATCCAACGACAACACGGGCACGCAACAACCCCGGCTGCGCAGCCCATTCCCGATGACACGGATTCCCGGAGGCCGCGGCACTAGCCACTTCGCGCTGCACGTCAGTGGCGGAAAATTCGGCAAGTGGGGCGCGCTGCTCTCCGCGGAGTTCACTGCGCGTCGCTGCTACGACGCCTCCGCATACTCCGGCATCACGTTTTGGGCGCGCGGCCACGGCTCCTTCAACGTGGTCGTACAGATGACCCAAATTGCCCCGGAAGAGTTCGGCGGTTCATGCACCCACGACTGCTTCGACGCCCACCGGGCCACGATCACGCTTAGCAACAAGTGGCAAGAGCAGCACGTGAGTTGGGCTGATCTGAAGCAAAGAGGCTACGGCCAAGTCGTCCCGTTCGATCCGCGCTCGCTGCTCTCGCTCCAGTTCACGGTGGCACCCGAGCAAACTCCGTTCGACTTCTGGGTCGACGATGTGCGCTTCTTGCAACGCTAGCCGAGTTCCCCTCATGAAACGGGACTTGATTTGACGGTCGCGATTCTCGGCTCATTCCGTCGCAGCCTTCGGCGTCGCGGACGCTACCGGCACTTGGATCCCTGAGCGCGCTGTGACAAGTGGCTGCGTCGGGCGGTTCGCCTGGCGCAAGACAGCCACTGCGAGGTCGCCCGCGCGGGAGCTATGTCCGGCGCGATGATGGCGCCCGCCTTGCACAGCGCAAAGGATGCCCCACGTTTCACCTAGCTCGATACTCGCTTGGATGGCGGGTGCACTCTTGGTCTCCGCATGTGGTGCCGACCCCGAGCCAAACGTGAGCGAGGCTGCGCAGCGCTTTTCGACGGCGCCCGCTGAGCCGAACCTACGAGCCGGGCAATTGGGAGCAGCAGTATTTGGTGGCACGTTCGCTGGCCACGTTGCAGACTCGACACGAGTGGTGCCGGCTCGGCGCGTTGGTAGAAGACGCTTGGGGTGACGCCGGCACCGCCGGCCTTGATTCTTGGGTAGATCCGGCCGCGGTGCAACTGGACTGCGACGTGGACTAGTCACGCCGCAGGCATTTCGAGCGTCGGATCAGTGCGAGAGCCGGGCACCGCAGAGCGCCGTTTCAGGCTGTGAACTTAGTGGCCAGTTCGCGGAGCAGCGCGCCGCCGTTTCCCGCGTACGCGCTGCCGTGCATGCAAGCGAGCAAGCGAGGCTCGAACGCGGCCAGACGTTCGAGATGCCTGCGCGTGTCTTTGGCGTGGGCAAAGTAATCGATCATGCCTCGCATCCCTTCGCTCGGTCCCAAGATATCGGCTTCGGTTACGGCAGGATTGTTGGCACCCGCTTGGGTAAAGAGGTCACCGCACAGTAGCGTCCGCGTGCGAGTCTCGCCGAGATAGCCGTTGTCCCAGCCGTGCGGGACGTGAGGCGCGTCGAACCAGCAGACCTCGGAGCCGCCGAGATCGAGGCGCTCGCCGTCTGCCATGGGACGCAGCGAGCGATCTTGCGCATCGTGCCCGAACGTCATGGCGGCGATGCGGCCGCACAATGGTTGAGCCTGCGGCGCCAGTGCGAGCCATTGGTCGAGGGAGCCACACTCGTCGCCTTCGGTGTGCGAAAAGCCGATGTAGCGTAGCGTTTCCGGCGGAATCACCGCGCGCACCGCTTCTCGTACGAGCGGGAAAATTGCGCGTGGTCCCGTGTGGAACAGGAGTGGCTCTTCGGCCGCGATCAAAATCTGATTAAACGAAAAGCCCGGTGGCATCTCCGGGCTTGGCGGAATGGGCGTGCTCACGCGATAAATGCCGGCCGCAATTTCTTCGATCGAGGTACCCGTTTGAGAATTCGTAATCGTCATCGTCTGCCTCCGTGCAGGCAGTGGGCGTCGCGAGATGGGCGTTACAGATATTTCTCCGGTATCACCGAGATTGGAAATGGTGATCGAGGACATAGTGCGTCGCCCGCTTCGTCCCGTCGGCCGAGGTCGCCGTGAGTTGGACGTGCATTTCGGTGGGGCCCGGTAGATTTCTATAGTGCTCCTGACAAGCCAAGACGACCTCGCCTCGTTCGCGGTCGAATGGCACATCCGCAATCGATAAGAATACTTCGCCGTCCGGGCTGCTGCCCTCGAAGTCGACTCGGCTTGCTTCACTAAGGTCTGCCGACATGACCCACAGGCCGATCGGCGCCGATGGTCCCAGGTGTATCACCGCTCGCTCGCCCGGCTTCACCGGCACGCTCTGAATGGTCGTGTGTCGTCCTTCGAGCGCGCGCCGTCGCTCCACGGTCAAGACGGGAGGCAAGCTTTGGTGAAGCGTGCGAAGTACGTGCTGGATCTGCATGACGCGCGCTTCACAAGCCGCGCAGGCGAAATAGTGCTCCTCGAATGCCTGCTCGTCTGCTGGCTCGAGCTCTCCGAGCACCCATGCGGCTGCGGTCGAAAGCGAAGGGCACGTCACTGGCTCACCGCGCCTTCCAGACACGCCGCCAGCTTGGCCAGGGCGCGGTGGCGGATGACTCGCAGGTTGCCCGACGTCACTGCAAGCCGGGCGGCGATCTCGTCGACCTCGCGGTCTTCGAGAAATGTCATCCGTACGACGAGAGCTTCGCGTTCGGGAAGACGCCCCATGCAGCCCATGAGGCGCCGCACGTCGCTCTCGGTGACCCCCGGCGGCTCGACCGTGTCCTCGAGCGCCGCGGCTTCGCGCTCGATGGCCCGTTGCCGGATCTGTGCGCGGCGAGTGTCCCACGTCACATTTCTGCACGTGCCGAGCACGAATGACGCCAGGCTCCCGGGGTTCTCCAGGCGGCCCTCGCGGATCGCCATCAGCACCCGGAGCATGACCTGTTGCACCAAGTCCTCGGCCGCGACTCGACTGCCCAAGTGCCGCATTCCATACATCTCGATTCGCCGCGCGAAACGCCGATACAGCGACGCCTCAGCGCTCGCGTTCGTTCCAGCAGCGATGGACGATACCAAATCCGCGTCGGTCAGATCCGACTCCACGGGCCTGAGCTAGCACGAACCAACGCATCATGCTGGTAAGTGTCGCTTCGAACCCTAGCGTTACGACCGGCAATCCATTTCCGTGCAAGACGCAGAAAAGCGCAACCGCCGGCACCCGCTTGACTGCCGCGCGAGCGACTCGCAGCCCCCAGGCTTGGGTTCCTAGCGGGAACGCTTGACGAAGCTTGCTACGTCGTCGAAGTGTCCAACACCCGGACCGAGGAACCGATCGGTGTGATGCCCCCCTGAGACGGTGATCAGCCGCGCGTTCCGCAACCGCGCCGCGAGCATCACGCTCATCGCATACGGCACAATGGCGTCATCCGTGCCGTGCAGCAAGAGCACGGGGACTGCAACGCGCGCAGATTTCGCGAGCGTGTCGAAACGCTCACGCATCAATAGTCTCACGGGTAAGCCGAATGCGAAACGCGACGCAACCTCCGGAATCGAGGTAAACGGCGCGACCAACACCAGCGATGAGCCATGGCCACGCGCAGCCATCTCGGCTGCAACGCCCGTGCCCAGCGACTCACCCAACAAGGCGATCCTTTCGGAGGCGATCCCCTGCCCCGCGAGCAGCGCAAGTACCGCTTCGGCATCCTCGTACAGCCCAGGTTCCGAGGGTGCCGCAGATCCGCTCGACAAGCCGTACCCTCGGTACTCGGCCAGCACTACGCCCAGGCCGCGCCCCAGGAATTCACGCGCCATCCACTGCACGTCTCCCATCACGACGCCGTTGCCGTGGAAATAGACGATTACGGGCGAATTTTGCGGTCCGAGAAACTGCGTCGCGTGCACGGTGACGCCATCGCGTGCCACCGTGGTCAGCAACCTGCCATCCCCGGGCGAGAACGCGTCACGTCGGGGTGCTGGGTACAAAAGCCGTGGATAAGCGCCGCGTGCTACCAAAACGGCGGCGCCGGCCAGGACGACGATGAATATACCGGCGCGCCACAGCCAGCGCAGGAAGCTCACCGTAGCGGTGAACCGAGGAAGCCGAAGGCGATTGGCGGATTCGATGACGCTTCGAACGCCCTCGGCCACCTCCCAATTCCAGGTTCCAAAAGAACGCGCAGCGGGGATCATCAATTTTGCGCCCGCAGCAAATGCGATTCAACTTTGCCTCTCCAGCTCCAAATCTCGATCGAGCGCAGCGAGGTACTCCGGTGGGATCGGGAATGGACTGAACGGAACATAACCAACGGACGCCTCGTCAGTATCGACCCAATGCCCGAGCTGGTCGGCGAGGTCGCATAGGGTCTTGGCGAGGGCCGGTGTCACGACACCGTGCCCCCAAGGCTGTGAACGACCGCTGGCAAGCGCGCGACGGCAGAGCTCGGGCACCGAGTACTCCGCGCCGCCCAACCAGCCCGCGCAGTAACAGTCCTCGGATACCTGGCTGATGAGCTCACCCAGCCGCCGTGTTAAGTCTGCTCGATCAGTGGTCACGTTGTCTCCCCAACGGTACCGCCGTGATGCTGCGGCCGCATCAGGAAAACGGAGGCATCGGGTTGTGACGAGCGAGCCCGTAGTACCCTTCAACAGGCGAGAGGGAGGGGTGTGACGATCACTTGGCGGCCGGATCCTTGAATGCCATTGGGGTTCTGCAATAGATGCCGATGGTGTGTCCTGTCGGGTCGACAATCAGCGCGACCGAGCCGCGACCAACCGGGAGATCGAACGGGAAACCCTCCGGAACGTTTCCGTGCAACTCCTTGGCTTCGTTGCACGCGGTGACGATGTTCTCGACTTGGATGTAGACAACACTGTTTCCCGCACTGGGCTTGTCCTTGGACGCCCTCATGGTGCCGATCGAGACGTCGTTCGATGCGATTTGAACGACTCGATCAGTTTCAGGATTCCCACCTGCTTCTCAGGGAAACAGCTGTTCGTAGAACTTGTTTGTCTTTGCAGGCCAGAAGCGATCGATACTGGATCTCGAGCCCTCAAATTTTCTGTAATTTCATCCATGTTACGATATTTCCGGCAACACCGCGCTGAGCTTGCTCCAGCGTTTCACCCTTCCGGCAATACTCGCCTGCCGAGCCATCATAAGTTGCGTATTCGCCATCCTGCGCTGCGACCATCACGGTCATCGCACCCGCGTCAACGCGAATTGACGTGCACGTGCACGGCGCCGCGCTCGTGTCGCAGGTGCTCTCGGCGTTTGGCTCTAGACTCGCGGCAACAGCGTCGCAGGTATCCCCGTGGAAGCCGTCGTTCGCGCACCCGGCCGAGATGCTCAGGGTCTCGACAAAAGATTGATTCCCCTCAATCGTTCTCGAGTAGAGGGGGACGTCCGGATCATTCGAAGTCGCTGGCACGAAGGACATGATCACTCCCGCGGCGTTCCAAGTCGCAGAGGTAACATAGCGGCCGCATGAGGCCGGATTCTCGGGAACACCAGGCCTCGTAGGCCGAGGCGAATGCTCGATGTCCACCTCTGTCGCCACGACGCGCCAATTTCCAGCTAGCGATCCGCCGCAAGCGGTGAAACCTGCAATCCCCGGCGTCCCGTTGCCGCCCGACCCGCACGCTCCTGCCGAGACGACAATCAGCGCCATCACCCTAGTCGCGAACAGACGTTCCATCAGAAGTCTCCGGCCAGTCGCATCGATTTCGCCACGTTCGCAAGCACGCCTCCGTCCGCTCGGTCACAATGCAACGACCGGCTGGAGTCACAAGGTCGTGGGTTACGCTTCGAGCTGCGACGCAAGAAGATCAGAGCGCCATGGGTGGAAGGAGCCAGTCTAGCGAAGAATACACGATTGTAGGGTCGAATGTGCACGCGGAGACCATCTCGGAGGCAGTAGCCGAGGGTCGCAATCAGGTACGGTCGCTCGGTACGATTGCCAATTGACCGGAGACGGTGCCTCGGGTTCTGGGTTCAGCAAGCTGACCAGCGGATCGCACGGTCGGGCGACAGGCAGGACCGAACAGGCGGCGACTAGTCGCGGCCGTCAGCTTCAACAATAGCCGGGCGGCTCACTCGGCGGCGTTTCAGTTCAACTTTTTGCACCAACCACCGCCAGCCTGGCGATCGCGAAATTCGGGCTTCAACTCGCTGCGAGCGTTGGCTGCGAGCAGCTCGCAGGGATCAAACCAGTGCTCTGTTCGAGCAGAGGCGAGCAAGGCTGGAAGCTTGCCAGAGAAAGCGGCGTTTTCCGGACATCGAAAGTGCCAGAGCGCCAGCGGTTCCACGGGCTCGTCGAAGCAGAGGACTTCTTTGACCCCGCCGTTACAGTTGGTGGAGATGACAAGGTATTGGCCCGGGAGGCGCGGCTTGGCATTGGGTACCCGGACCACCACGTCGTGATGAAACTCGCCCTGCTGATGGTGAACGAGCAAGTCATAGGAACCCCAGTTCTGGCGAACAGACTCGAGGAGGGCGCCGAGAGCGCGCTCGCTAGCAAGTTTCTCCAGGAGTGTCTCTGCCGTCTCCACCATCGGCCAAGCGTAGCCTGTTCGGGCGACTCGACAACTGCCGCGTTCCGCTCGGTGGTCGCCGGCCAACGTATCATGGCCTCAGCTGCGAAGCCGAGCACAGCTAGGTTTCGTCAGCTGCACGCGGCAGTTATGCGCCGCGTTTAGGCTGCGCCGTCTTTCAGGTTTTTCGCTCGAGGACTTCGTCCAGTCGATAAGGCTTAGCCGAGCGCCCGACACCTTCGCGAACATCTCGAAGTCACGTCGATATCTTGGAGCTGACGTGGAAACGGCTTACCGGCGGCGATCGCAGAGCGGTACCCACGCAAGTCCGCACAAACGTACGGGCGTTCAGCGGCGGGCGCCCGAGGGAGCGCGGCGATCGGCAAGCGCTTCAGATGCAGCGCCTCGTTGGGCGGCGGCGCGGAGGGATCACGATTCGAACGCCATCGCAGTTCTACCCATCGGTTTCGTCTCGCAACGCGACCAAGTCGTCTGCCGAGTAACGTTTCGAGATGGCCTTCCCGTTCTCTTCAAGGAAGTAGTGCCAACGGTTCAGCTTATGGTGCCAGATGGCCCTCGCGACCGTCCCACGATGAGGGGTACGATTCCGTTCGTTCAGGACTACCGATACAGGTTGCCCGACCCGAAGGCGCGAACTTCTCGGGTCGGAATCCTCCCGGACGGGGTTCACGACCGACTGGGTGTCAACGACGCGAAGCGTCTGCCCGGGTATCACGACCCGACCTGAGTCAGCGCTCGCCCACTCAGGCAACGCGGCGCGATCCTCCACTGCAAGGAGCACGTTTGGATGGAGTTCCGTATGCCGGAGTTCGGAGAATACCCATTCGCGGTGGGGACTCGCTTTTGCCACCACCACGACAACCAGGTCGGCGTTACGGGTGGAACGCAAAAGCAAGTCAGGGAGTGCGTCAGCTACCGGAAAGCGCTCGAGCAGAGTGAGAGCGACAGCGCTTCCGGACATCTCGAATTCGGCGACCATGCCCTCGGCGAGTTTTGTCGACACAGCATCAGCAAGCACCTGGATACGATGACGGTAACCGTTCAGCCCCCCGCGCCGAGGCGAGCGGGCGCCAGTGGTATGGTGGCGTAAGTGATCTACTTTGCTCTATAAATTCGAAAAGTCTTTCCATCCGGCCGCCGCTCGA
>Ga0302322_100002402_pt1 | contig 15764 bp, 11 predicted proteins | sample Fen_T0_2_FD_203757 | JGI IMG/M metagenome (GOLD analysis project Ga0302322, IMG submission 203757) | Peat permafrost microbial communities from Stordalen Mire near Abisko, Sweden - Fen_T0_2 | ecosystem: Environmental > Terrestrial > Soil > Wetlands > Permafrost | place: Sweden: Abisko... | reverse complement strand
CAGGATGAACGATCAAGCCTTCCGGCGCGTCAACGTATCCCAGGTCCTGCGCGATCTCGGCCGACTCCATCATCGAGCGCCCAACCAGCGCGACTTTGCGCCCATGCTCGAACGCCGTATCCATCGTTAGCTTGATGCGATGAATTGACGACGAAAAGCACGACACGAACAGGCGCCGCTTGGTCGTCGTAAAGATTTCTTCGAACCGCGCTCGCACGGCGCGTTCGCTGGGCGTGTATCCTCGCCGTTCTACGTTGGTCGAATCCTGAAACAGCGCCAGCACGCCTTGTTTTCCATATTCCGCGAAGGCGTGAAGGTCGAACAGATTGTTATCCGTTGGCGTCGGATCTACCTTGAAATCGCCGGTGTGAATCAGCACTCCCAACGGCGTGTGAATCGCCAGCGCGACGCAGTCCACCAGGCTGTGCGTGACCCGTATTGGATTGATCGTGAACGGCCCGATCTTGAATGGCACGCCCGGCTCAATCTCATTCAACTCGGCGTCATCTAGCAGGCCATGTTCTTCGAGCTTGCCTTCCACGTAGGCCAGCGTGAATTCGGTGCCGTACACCGGGAGATTCAGTTCCGACAGGATCCACGGTAGCGCGCCGATATGGTCTTCATGGCCATGCGTCAGTACGATAGCCCGCACGTGCTCACGATTTTCTATCAGGTAAGTAATGTCGGGAACGACGATATCGACGCCCAGCAACTCGGCCTCGGGGAACATCAGGCCCGCGTCAATCACAATGATGTCATCGCCCCAGCGAATGGCCATGCAGTTCATGCCAAATTCGCCGAGTCCACCCAGCGGAATAACTTGAAGCTTTCCAGTCGGCATCAGTAGTTTTGATGCTAGCACAGCAAAAGCCGCTGAGGCTGTGCGCTCATGCGCAGCGCAGCCACAAAATTACCTATACTGTAGTGGCTGTGAGCTATTCCGGTTCCAACCCGCGCAGGTCTCTTCTGCGTCGAGGCGTTGAGAGCGCGATGCGCAAGGCGTTTCTTCGTGCCTACGAAACCGTAAAGGTCGATCCCGGCCGTTACCTCCAGCACCTGCGCATTGCCTACGATCTGCCCGCGCTCACCTATGAAGGCGTGTATTCCGTCAACGTTGCGATACTTGATGGCATAGCCGAAGAGACCATACGCGGCAGCATGAAGATCGCCGCGGCTGAAGGCGCGGGGCTCGGCATGGGAGGAATGTTCACCATCATTCCCGACCTCGGCATTCTCGCGGCCATCACAATTCGCATGATTCAGAAGCTAAGCCTCATCTACGGCTTTGCCTACAACACCGAGCAGGAAGAAGCGGAGTTGTGGGTCGCTGCCGCCAGCGCTGCCGGTGTTGATATCAGCCGCGAGTTGGTTGAAAAGCAGGTTATCTCGAAGTTCGTTCCACGCGTCATTCAGCGCATCGCCGCCAGCGCGAGTGCTGAGGTCGTCGAGAAATGGACCGCGCGCCTCATTCCGGTGGTAAGCTCCGTCATCGGCGCCGGACTGAATTACTACTTCATGCGCGTCTGGGGACAGCGCGCCGTGCAGCACTTCCGCCAGCGGCACCTGGAATTGCGCGCAAGGCAACTCGAAGCCAAGTCGGCGCCAATTCTTCGAATGTCGTAGCTAACGGGCCGCTTCCACCAATTCCGCCGCCTCGGGACTTTCGTTAAACTCGCCTTCCCATTTCGCAACCACGACGCTAGCCAGGCAGTTCCCCAACACGTTGACAGCCGTACGCCCCATGTCGAGCAAGGGGTCAACTCCGAGCAGTAAAAACAACGGTGCGCTTGGCAGCCCAATGGACGCCGCCGTCGCCATCAGAACAACAAATGAACCTCGCGAGACCCCGGCGATTCCCTTGCTGGTCAGCATCAGCGTCAGCATGATCATCAACTGCTGTCCGAGCGACAGATGAATCCCCGCGACCTGCGCTACAAAGATGGCCGCCGCCGAAAGATACAGCGAGCCTCCATCCATGTTGAAGCTGTAACCGGTCGGAATCACGAACGCGACAATCTGCCGCGGCACTCCCAGAGCTTCCATCTCTTCCATCGCGCGCGGCAGCGCCGCCTCGGAACTCGTGGTGGCAAATGCGATAGTCACCGGTTCGGCGACGGCGCGGCAGAATCTGCGCACCGGCACTCCGAACAGGCGTGCGATGGGCAGCAGAACTCCGAAGACGAAAACAAACAGCGCGACGTAGTACGTCACCAGCAGCTTTAGGATGCTCGCGAGCACCGCCAGTCCTGTGTTTGCCACTGTGTACGCAACCGCTGCGCCCACACCAATCGGGGCAAACAGCATCACGATGTTGGTGAACTTGAACATCGTCTGCACCAAGCTCTCGCAGAACACAAGCATCGGGCGTCGCTTGTCTTCGCCAATCATGGCCAGCGCAATCGCAAAGATCAGGCTGAAGATGACAACCTGCAGGACCGCATTGTCAGCAACGGCCTTGGCGATGTTCTCCGGGAAGGCGTGCAGGATGGTTTCTTCCGCGCTGAGCTTGGTAAGACCACTCGGTTCGCTGGCAGCGATGTTGGGGAGCTGAACCCCTACGCCCGGCTTCGCTATGTTGATAGCCGCCAGCCCGATAAAGATCGCGAGGGTCGTCACGACCTCGAAGTAAATAATTGAGCGCAGTGCCAGTCGGCCGACCTGCCGCAGGTTCGAGTGACCTGCAATGCCCACCACGAGCGTCCCAAACAACAATGGCGCGATGATTGTCTTGATCAGCCGCAGGAAGATCATCGCCAGCACGCGCAGGTGGTTTGCCACACCAGGGAAGTCGTAGCCGACCTCCGCGCCGATTAGCATCGCGACGAAAATCCACACGGTTAGCGACCGGCGAAACGATGCGTATGCCATCAGCGTGACCAGAACCAGCCAACGCATGATCAGCATCAGCATGTGCGACCCCGACGTCACCCATATCAAACCGGTCGCCGCTATCGCCACCACGGCGATTACCAGGAACACCTGCCCGCGTTTGTCGGTCGCCGTCATGGATTAATCGGAATATGTCCTTGCGTCAGGGCACGACTTCAGTCTTGCCGCGTGAGTTCTTTATTTTTGTCATCCCGAGGCGACTTTAGTCGCCGAGGGATCTGCTTTTCCATCTTTCAGCGACTTCTGTAGCCTGGGGGGCTCATTCGGTCACTCACTACCGCAAAATATCTTCCAGCTCCACCGCACGGTCCGTGCGCCCGTCGCGGTACTTCACAATCACAGGAGTGTACAGGGACAGCCCCCACTCCCCCGCCTTGCCCCTGGTGATAGCGCGCGAACCCGGCACGACGACCGCTCCCGGCGGCACGCGCAAAGGTTCCGTCTCGCTCGATCGATGAATCGTGCCATGCTCTAAGTCGAACAGAGGCGTGGAGCGTGTGAGAATCACGCCAGCTCCCAGCACAGCGCGTGCGCCGACGTGTGTTCCTTCATACACCCCGCAGTTGCCGCCCACCAGCACGTCGTCCTCGATGATCACTGGCGATGCATTAATGGGCTCCAACACTCCGCCGATCTGTGCTGCCGCGCTGATGTGTACGTTCTTGCCAATCTGCGCGCACGATCCGACGAGGGCATGTGAATCCACCATCGAACCTTCGTCCACGTAGGCCCCGACGTTGATGTACATCGGAGGCATGCACACCACCGAGGGAGCCACGTACGCTCCGAGCCGCACCGATGACCCACCGGGAACAATGCGCACCCGCTCTTCGACGGCAAAATGTCGAATCGGATAGGTGTCCTTGTCTACGAACGGCAACGTTCTTGCGTCGCCACTTTCCGCCAGCACGCCGATGCGAAAGCCCAGCAGAATGCCTTTCTTCACCCACGCATTCGTGTGCCACTCGCCATCGATCTTTTCCGCCGCCCGCACTTTTCCGGCGGTCAGGGCCTCGCGAAACGTCTCAAACGTTGATCGTGCTTCAGGGTCAGAGGCCGCTGCAGCTCCAGCAGCGTAGTACCGCTCGATGTCTTCTTGCAGCTTGTGCATGTTGCGGGAAGTATAAATGGTAGAGGAAGAAACGCGGTTCGCGACTTGCTTAATGGCAACTGGCTACTGGCTACTGGGCTACTGTACCGTCACCGAGTGTGGCTGCAACAATCCAACCTCAGTCACAACTTTCTCCAGCTTTGCACGGTTCTCTGGACGTATCGGACACATCGGCAGCCGATAGACCTCTTCCATCCGTCCTAGCATCGAGAGCACGGCCTTCACCGGCACCGGGTTCGATTCGATGAAATGCGCCTGCATCAGCGGCAGGTACTTCCGGAAGATCATCCGCGCCATGTCCCACTTGTTGGCCAGCGCCGCCTGCGTCATCCGCGTCATCTCTGCCGGAATCGCATTCGACGCCACCGAAATGATTCCGACGCCTCCCAGTCCGATTACCGCCAGCGTAATCGAGTCGTCGCCTGAGAAGACCAGGAAGTCTTCCGGCAGCGTGCCGCACACTTCCGCAATCTGCGAGATGTTCCCGCTCGCTTCCTTCACACCAAGAATGTTGGGAACTTCCGCTAGCCGTCGCAGCGTTGGCGTCTCTATGTTCGTGCCCGTTCGCCCGGCAATGTTGTACAGTACCACCGGCTTCTGCGACGCGTCCGCAATCGCCCGGAAGTGCTGATAAACGCCTTCCTGGGTAGGTTTGTTGTAATACGGCGTGGCTGACAGAATGTAGTCCACGCCGGAACGCCCCGAGGCTTCCCGCGTTTTCGCAACCGCATCTTGCGTATTGTTCGAGGTCGCGCCCGCCATGATCGGCACTCGTCCCGCAGCTGTTTCAATCGTGACGTCAATTACGCGCAGCCATTCATCATGCGTCAGCGTGGGCGTTTCGCCAGTGGTTCCGCAGGGAAGGAGGAAGTCGATGCCCGAATCGATCTGCCAGCGTACGAACTGCCGAAGCGCCATCTCGTCAATCGAGCCATCTTGCCGGAAGGGTGTCACCAGGGCGGTGCCACATCCACGCAGTTTCATCAGCCTGACTACCTCTCGCCCAAATTGTAGGACGAAGCGCCTGTGAAAATCAGATCTCGAGGAAAATATCTTTGAAATCGTAGAAGCCTGTCCGACCGGCAATCCACTCCGCCGCCAGCACCGCGCCCTCGGCAAACGTCCGCCGCGACTTCACTTCGTGGCTCAATACGATCTTGTCGCCGCTGGATTCGATCTCCAGCACGTGAACTCCCATCACGTCGTCTTCACGCTCCGACGTGATTTCCACCTGCGAACCCCCGCAAGTCGCGGCCACTACTCGTTGCAACGCCACTGCCGTTCCCGACGGCGCATCTTTCTTGTGGATGTGGTGCCTCTCCGTGATGTGTCCAGCGTACCCGTGTTGCAGCGCCGGAGCCGCCGCCTGCGCGATCTGAAAGAACAGATTCACGCCGTAGGAGAAGTTCGCGCCAAACACAAACCCTGTGCCCGCTTGTTCAACTTCCTGTTTTACGCGGCTCAACTCCCCATACCAGCCCGTCGTGCCAACCACCATCGGAGTCTTGTTTGCGACACATCCGGCGATGTTCGCCAGCACAGCATCCGGAGTCGTGAAGTCGATCACCGCGTCCACGCCCCGCAAATTCTCGGGTGTCAGCCACGCGCCGTCAGGGTTCTCGATCTCCGTGAGCACCGTCGTATTGTGCTCGCGCTCCCGCGCGATTTCACCCACGAGCGAGCCCGTCTTTCCGCTCCCCAGCAACACCAGGTGAAGCGAGCGCCCCATCAGTCAAACACCTCTGGATCGACTTCCGAGAAGAATCTCGCGTGCAACCGCTGGATCGTCCCCGGCACATCCGCTTCTTCCACAACAAACGACATGTTGATCTCCGACGCGCCCTGCGAAATCATCCGCACGTTAATGTCCTTCACCGCGTCGAACACCTGTGCCGCTACGCCCGGCCGCTCGCGAATGCTCTCCCCCACCAGGCAAATAATCGCCTGCCGCCCCGAAAATTTCACGTACGCCAGCTTCTCCAAGTCGGCTGCAATTGCCGGAATCGCCTCGTTCGAGTCCACCGTGACCGAAATGCTGACTTCCGACGTTGACACCACATCAATCGCACACTTGTGCCGATCAAAGATCTCAAACACTTTCGCCAGAAACCCGTGCGCCATCAGCATCCGTGCCGCCACAATCTCGATGATCGTAATCCGCGGCTTTGCCGCAATCGCCTTGAACAGAGTCTTCGACTTCGGAGTCCGCGCAACAATCCGCGTCCCCTCGTTCGACGGGTTCCGCGAGTTCAGCACGAGTACCGGAATATTCTTCTCCACCGCAGGCAGCACCGTCGCCGGATGCAACACCTTCGCGCCGAAATAAGCCAACTCCGCCGCTTCGTCGAAGCTGATGATCTTGATGCGATGCGCATCCGGACAAATCCGCGGGTCGGTCGTCTTCATCCCATCCACGTCCGTCCAAATCTCGATGGCCTTCGCGTCAAGCCCCGCGCCCGCCAGCGCCGCCGAAAAATCCGATCCGCCTCGCCCGATCGTCGTCGTAATCCCATCGCAAGTCGATCCGATAAACCCGCCCATCACCGGAACCTTGCCGTCCGCGATCAGCGGCTGCGCGTGCATCTGCAGTTTGCGATTGATCTCGTCAACTTGGGGAATCGCGCGCCCATGCTGCCCATCGGTGATGATCACCTTGCGCGCATCAAGAAGTACCGCCGGAATATCCCGTGTCACGAACGCCGCTGTCACCACAATGCTTGACAGCCTTTCGCCAAACGACACCACGTAATCCGAGGTTCGCGGCGTCAACTCGCCCACCGCCGAAATCCCGAGCAGCAGATGCTCCAGCGACTCAAACTCGGCATGCAGTTGGCTGTGTACTTCGGTGAACAAGCCGGTGTGCAACAATTCGCCCGCAGTCGTAAAGTGCCGCTCGCGTACCTGGTGGCACAACTCAACGGCCTTGTCGCTATCGCCTTTACCGGCCGCCGCGGCCATGGCCAGCAGCCCATCGGTCACCTTCGACATCGCGCTCACCACCACGAGCGGCTGTTGCGGCAACCGTCCTTTTACGATGCTGGCAATGCGATCAATTGCGGTGGCGTCTTCCACCGACGTTCCGCCAAATTTCATGACGATCACGGCAGTACCGCCGCGCATTGGGATGGTCGTGCGTCACTCTTCACGAAAGGTAGCCTTTGACTTTCAGCAGTTCGGCATTCAGCAACGCCGCTCCGGCCGCGCCGCGAATCGTATTGTGCGACAGCACCGTAAACTTGTAATCCAGCACGCCGCAGGGCCTGAGTCTGCCTACGCTCACCGTCATGCCATTCCCGCGATCCAAATCAAAGCGCGGCTGCGGACGGTCCGGCGCCGCGTCGTATACCACCGGATGCTCCGGCGCCAACGGACAACCCAACTCATACGGTTTCGAAGCGAAGCCGTTGAATGCCTCAACAATTTCTTCCACTGACGTCTTCTTCGCAAGCTTCACCGACACCGATTCCGTGTGTCCGTCTTCCACCGCAACGCGGTTGCAGTGCGCCGTCATCGAGAAGCCAGCGTCCTGCACGCTGTGGCTGTTCAACGTGCCCAGCAGCTTCTTCGTCTCCTCTTCCATCTTTTCTTCTTCGTTCTTGATGAAGGGAATCACGTTTCCCAAAATATCCAGCGACGCAACGCCGGGATATCCCGCTCCACTCACCGCTTGCATCGTCGTCACGAACAGCGATTCAACACCGAACTTCTGATGCAATGGCGCCAGCGCCACCACCAATCCGATGGCGGAGCAGTTCGGATTCGTCACGATGTATCCACCCGACTTCTTCCGCCAGCTCTGCTCCTCGATCAGCGCAAGGTGATCCGCGTTCACCTCAGGAATCACCAGCGGCACATCCTGCTGCATACGGAACGCCGACGAGTTGCTCACCACCGCACATCCGGCTTCGGCAAACTGCGGCTCCAACTCGTGCGCGATCCCCGAATCCAGCGCAGCGAAAATCACCTTCGGAGCGCCTTTCGGCCCCGCCGGCGAGACGACCATCTTGCGAACGAAGTCAGGAATCGGCGTCTTCAGCCGCCAACGCACCGCTTCTTCGTAGGTCTTGCCCTCCGAACGATCGGACGCAGCGAGCCACGCCACCTCGAACCACGGATGGCTCTCGAGCATTTGAATAAAGCGCTGACCGACAACACCAGTAGCGCCGAGTATTCCGACGGGAATCTTCTGCATAGACATGATTGTTAAAGACAAGTTTACATCACGAAGACGCTTCGAAGGCCGCGCGGCCGTTAATGGTGAAAGCTGCGTGGACCCAATAGATAACTAGTCGAAACACGAATTCACTTTGCACTCAACTTACCGGTCATTGACCAGTTCCAGCGACAACGCCGCCCCGACCATTCGCGCAACTTCCAGCGCGCTCTTGTCTCCGGCTTCGACGGTTATATCGGCGCGACGGTACGAAGGCAGCCGCGCTTCATACAATCGCCGGAACTCCGCCGGGTCTGCCGCGAGTGGACGCACCCGATTCTGCTCTTCGGTCGAATAGCATCGCCCCAGCATGATTTCCAGCGGCACCTTGAGAAACACCGTCCGTAACCCGGCTCGCTTCAGCAGCACTTCATTGCGATGCTGCGCATGTGTGCCGCCCCCCAGCGCTACCACTGTGCGCGTTCGGCCCGAAGCCATGAGCTTCGTCAGCATATTGTGCTCGATCTCGCGAAACTCGGCCTCGCCGCGCTCCACGAAGATCAGGCGGATGGACGTGCCCTCCTGGCGCTCAATCTCCTCGTCGAGGTCTACGAACTCCCATCCCAGTAATTCCGCCAGCGTGCGGCCAACTGTCGACTTGCCGCTCCCCATAAATCCGCACAGCGCCAGCACCAGCAATGGTTGTGGATGGGGAGTCGTCGTCTGCCTTGCGTCTTCTGTCATTACCACGCTGCTTTTCGCCAATTCTAGCATCGCCTCGTCGCGCGAAACCGCGTTACCGCACGGCCCGAGAGGCGAGCTTTCCACAAGCCAAATCTGTCAGTAGAATACTTGCTTACGGCGTAGTGGCTTGGTCGATCCATCGTTGCCTGCAGATCCATCCGATACGCAGGCTACATTTCGGCACATCCGCTCTGTTGTTCCCCGGTCGTCAGGCGACAGTTCATGGCTTTGAAGCAATCGGAAGCGATCGTTCTGCGAACCTATCCGTTGCGCGAGGCCGACCTGCTGGTCACTCTGTTTACCCGGGCTGAGGGCAAAGTGAAAGGGGTTGCGCGTTCCGCCAAGAAGTCGCGCAAGCGCTTCGGTGGCGCGCTCGAACCACTCACCTACGTCCGTCTGTATTACGAAGACCGCGAGCGGCAGGAACTGGCACGCTTGGATTCGTGCGAAATTCTGGAGTCGCCGCTCTCCGACGAAATGGATTACGCCCGCGTCGTGGCCTTGGAGCACGTCGCGGAAATGCTCGACGAGTTGTTGCCTGAGCGAGAGGCCAGCGACACGATTTTCCGGTTGACGGCTTCGGTCTTGCGACAGTTGCGTGGTGGTTCCATCTGGATGCCGCTCACTTACTTCCAGCTTTGGCTGGTGCGGTTGGTGGGCTTTCTTCCCGAACTCACCACTTGCGGAAACTGCGGCGAGTCGCTCAACGGTGGTAAGGCGTTCTATCACGCGCTGGCTGACGGTCTCATGTGCGCGCAACATAAGCGCCTGGCGTCGTCAGAGTTGACCGTGGAATCGCGCACAGCGGCGCTGCGGATGTTTCGCACCCCGCTCGAAGCATTGGCCAGCGAGCCATGGACGCAGAAACAGGGCGCGGATTTGCGGCGCTACCTGGTGCAGATTTTAGAGCGGCACATCGACAAGAAGTTGGTCACCGCCGTGATGTTGAACAAGCTGTAAGGTAGGTTGTGGCGCGCTTAGCGCTGCGTCAGGGCACGACTTTAGTCGTGCCGCACGATCACTTTGATTTGTCATCACGAGGTCGCCTTGGCGACCGAGGGATCTGCTTTTTAAGCCGCGGAGCGGCGATGAGCTTTTAGCCGTGGGCGTTAGCCCGCGGTAGGCTGGACAAACGCAGTCGGAGCCGCGGAGCGGCGTTTTTTGGTCGCGACTTCTCAACGTATAGGACGAGAAACCATTTGGCCACCACTCAAAATCCGCTGACCTTTCAGGAACTCTTCCTTCGCCTCCAGACGTTTTGGGCCGGCCACGGCTGCGTGTTACAGCAGCCCTACGATGTCGAGGTCGGCGCCGGAACCATGGCGCCCGAAACCTTCCTCCGCGTCCTCGGCCCTAAACCCTATCGCGTTGGCTACGTTCAGCCCTCGCGCCGCCCCGCTGACGGACGCTACGGCGAAAACCCCAACCGTCTCTTCAAGCACATGCAGTTTCAGGTCATCCTCAAGCCGCCGCCGGCCGACGTGCAGGAACTTTACCTCGCCTCGCTCGCCGCCATCGGCATCGACCTGCGCAAGCACGACATCAAGTTTGAAGAAGACAACTGGGAATCTCCCACACTCGGTGCCTGGGGCATCGGCTGGCAGGTCATGCTCGACGGTCTCGAAATTACTCAGTTCACCTACTTCCAGCAGTGCGGCGGCATCGACCTCGATCCCATCTCTGCGGAACTGACCTACGGTCTCGAGCGCATCGCCGCATTTCTACAGGACGTCGACAGTATTTACGACATCACGTGGGTCGTCGGTCCCGATGGCCGCCCCGTGAAGTACGGCGAAATCCGTCTTCAAGACGAACTCCAGTTCTCGGTTTACAACTTCGAACGCGCCGACGTCGAAAAAGCCTGGGAGCACCTGCGCCTGTACGAATCCGAATGCCAGGCGCTCTTGGATGGATACACCGCGAGCTTCACGCCGAAGCGCAAGTCCAAAGCTGGCGATGACGGAGAAGCGAATAGCGAAAAGCCCAAAGCGACCAATGCCGACCGCAGCCGTTTCCCGGTCCTCGGTGCCTTCGACCTCTGTCTGAAGTGCTCGCACCTGTTCAACATACTCGACGCCCGCGGAGCCATCAGCGTCACAGAGCGCGTAGGCGTGATCGCCCGCATCCGCGCCTTAGCCGTCGGCGTCGCTAAAGCTTATGTGGACCAGCAGCAGGCCGAGACAGCATCGGCTGTCGCCCCGGAAGGCGAAAGAGTCGGAGCTGCGACTTAGGCTCCAGCCCCGGAGGGGCGAAAGATCATAGCCCAGCGCTTCAGCGCTGGGTAAGTGCAGAAATGAATCACGAGTCCCGGTAGGGACGGCAGATGTTTTCGCGGACTTTAGTCCGCAATCGAAGGGCGAATAGCGACCAGCGAACAGCGGCTTCCTGTGACCCCAGTCACACCTTTGCACCACGAAATGCGGCACAATAGAAAGAACACCATTAATGCCAGACTTCCTACTTGAGATCGGTACCGAAGAAATTCCCGCGCGCATGATTGACTCGGCGCGCGACGAACTTTCGCGCCGCACCGCTGACCTTCTCACTCGCGAACGCCTTGCTCAATCCCCGTCCGTCGAATCGTTCTCAACGCCACGTCGTATAGCTGTTCTTGTCCGTAATATTGCCGCTCAGCAGCCCGATGTGCAGGAGCAGCTTACCGGCCCATCCCTCAAGATTGCGTTTAAGGATGGCGTGCCCACTCCCGCCGCCGAAGCCTTCGCAAAGAAGGCCGGAATCCCCGTCGCGTCTCTGGAAAAAATCTCCACGGCCAAGGGCGAATATCTAGCCGCCACCGTGCAGAAGAAAGGCCGCGCAGCCAGCGAAATCCTGGCCGAGCTGCTGCCGAAAGAAATCGCCGGAATCTACTGGGCCAAGAGCATGTACTGGCGCGGCAAGACCGCCGAGCGCTTCGTCCGTCCTCTTCGCTGGATGGTCTCGCTCCTCGACGCCCAGGTCGTTCCCGTCGAGTTCGGAGGCATCACCGCCGGCAACTCCAGCGAGGGCCATCGCATTCTCTCCAGCGGCGTGATTGAAATCGACCAGCCCGCGAATTACGCCGCCGCGCTTGCCAAGAATTTCGTTACGGCCACCTCCGCCGAGCGCGAGCATCGCATCCGCAAGGCCCTCGACGCCGCCACTCGCACCGTTCCCGGCGCGCGCTGGCGCGAAGACAAGTCGCTGCTCGACACCGTCGTCAACCTCACCGAATGCCCTTCCGTGATTCTCGGCAGCTTCGATCCCGAATATCTCACCCTTCCCGCCGAAGTCTTGGTCACCGTCATGCGCGACCACCAGAAGTACTTCGCGCTCGAAGACGCCGACGGCAAACTCTCGCCGCACTTCCTCGCCGTCCTCAACACCGACAGCGATCCCGACGGACTCATCCGCCACGGCAACGAACGCGTCCTCCGCGCCCGCTTCAACGACGCGCGTTTCTTCTGGAACACTGACCAGAAAATTTCTATCCGCGACCGCGTTGACATGCTCAAGTCCGTGACCTTCCAGAAAGACTTGGGCAGCTATTTCGACAAGACGATGCGCGTCCAAAAGCTCGGCAGCCTCATCTCCGCGCTGCTCGAGACCGCGGGAGTCGCCATCCGTTCCGGCGTGGTTCACAAGGCCGCGTTGCTCTGCAAGGCCGACCTCACCACCGACCTCGTCAAGGAATTCACCGAGCTGCAAGGCATCATCGGCGGACTCTATGCCAAGGTGCAGGACCTCGATCCGCTTCTGCCTCACCCGACCGCCGAAGCTATCGGCGATGCCATCTATCATCACTACCAGCCCGAGTCGATGGACGACAATGTGCCTCCGACTGTCGAAGGCGCGGCGCTCGCCATCGCCGACAAGGCTGACACCATCGCCGGTATGTTCGCCCTCGGATTCCAACCCACCGGCTCGAAAGACCCGCTCGCTCTCCGCCGTGCCGCCAACGGCATCGTCAAGATCATCGCCGAGCACAAGTTGCCGCTCTCGCTTTCAAAACTCTTCTCCGACGCGCGCATCGAATATACCGGCACCGAAGCCGAAAAGCGCTTCGATTCGAAGATCGACTACACCGCCGATACCACCGACTTCCTCCGCGAGCGCCTCGAGTTTTATCTCAAAGACGCCCGCGGCTTCTCCTACGACGTGGTCAACGCCGTCCTTGCCGCCGGCAGCGACGACGTAGTCGACGCCATCGCCCGCGCCGAAGCCCTCACCCAGGTTCGCGGCTCCGACGACTTCGCCTCCATCTCCGTCGCCTTCAAGCGCACGAAAAATATTCTCCGCCAGGCCCGCGAAGCCAAGAAGACCATCGCCCCTACGCTCAACGCCACCGCACTCACCGACGACGCCGAGAAATCCCTCGCCGCGGCCTTGCCTGAAGTAGCAGCCAAAGTTCACCAACACCGCGAGCAAAACAACTACCCCGCCGCACTCACCGAAATTAGCCGTCTCCGCCGACCCATCGATCTCTTCTTCGACAAGGTCATGGTCATGGTTGACGACGAAACCGTCCGCTCCAATCGCCTGGCACTCCTGCAAACGCTGTTAGCTGAGTTCTCCACCATCGCTGATTTCAGCGAAATCGTTACCGAAACCAAGTCTTCATAGCGCCATACATTCAGCAGAGGATCAATAATGAGCACACAAACCGCAGTAGCTGACAAAAAAGCAGCCGACACAAAATCGGTTAAGTACGTTTACTCCTTTGGCGACAACTCCGCCGAAGGCAACGGGAAAATGAAAGACGTGTTGGGCGGCAAAGGCGCAGGCCTCGCCGAAATGACCAACGCCAAGCTCCCCGTGCCTCCCGGATTCACCATCCAGACCGAAGCCTGCCGCGAATACATGCGCAATGGCGGCGTCTCCAAAGAAGTCAACCGCCAGATGGACGAAGCTCTCGACAAGCTCGAAAAGCTCCAGGGCCAGAAGCTCGGCGGCGCCGACAATCCAATGCTCGTCAGCGTCCGCTCCGGCGCTAAGTTCTCCATGCCCGGCATGATGGACACCATCCTCAACCTCGGCCTCAACGACAAATCCACCGCCGGCCTCGCCAAGCTCACCAACAATCCGCGCTTCGCCTACGATTCTTACCGCCGCCTCATCCAGATGTTCGGCAGCGTCGTGCTCGACATTCCGAAGCACGCATTCGAAGAAGTTTTCGACGGCAAAAAGAAGCAGCGCAAGGTGAAGCTCGACACCGAGCTCGACGCCAAGGCGCTCCAGGAAGTCATCGCCGAATACAAGAAAGTTGTCCTCAAGCACACCAAGCAGGACTTCCCGCAGAACCCGCACGACCAGCTCGTGATGTCACGTGACGCCGTCTTCCGTTCCTGGATGAACCCTCGCGCCAAGACCTATCGCCGCATTAACAACATCGACGACATGCTCGGCACCGCCGTCAACGTGCAGGCCATGGTGTTCGGTAACCTCGGCGATACCAGTGGCACCGGCGTCGGATTCACCCGCAATCCCGCCACCGGCGTCAACGAGTTTTACGGCGAGTTCTTGATGAACGCGCAGGGCGAAGACGTCGTCTCCGGTATCCGCACCCCGCACCACATCTCGGAACTCGAGAAGATCCAGCCCGACGCCTTCAACCAGCTCCGCGACATCACTACGCGTCTCGAAAACCATTACCGCGACATGCAGGACTTCGAGTTCACCATCCAGGACGGCCGCCTCTACATGTTGCAGACCCGCAACGGTAAGCGCACCGGACGCGCCGCTGTTCGTGTCGCGATCCAGATGGTCGAAGAAGGCCTCATCTCGAAAGAAGAAGCCATCTTCCGCGTCGAAGCCAATCAGCTGTATGACTTCCTCGTGCCGCGCCTCGACGAAAAGAATGTGAAAGTCGAAGTGCTCGCCACCGGACTCCCGGCCTCACCCGGTGCCGCCGTCGGACAAGTCGTCTTCACCGCCGACGAAGCTGTCGAGCGCTACCAGAAAGATCCCAAGACCAAGCTCATCCTCGTCCGCGCCGAAACCACGCCTGAAGACATTCACGGCATGGAAGTCGCTAGCGGCATTCTCACCTCGCGCGGCGGCATGACCAGCCACGCCGCAGTCGTCACCCGCGGCATGGGTAAGTGCTGCGTTGCCGGAGCCGGCGACATCGACGTCAGCGAAAAGAACCGCGAAATCAAAGTTGCAGGCAAGACCCTCAAAGCCGGCGACTGGATTTCCCTCGACGGCACCACCGGCCGCGTCATCAACGGCCAGCTCAAGACCGTTGAAGCCTCGCCCGACGATCCCGAGCTGCTCAAGTTCATGAGCTGGGCTGAGCCTTTCCGTCGCATCGGCGTTCGCGCCAATGCCGACATTCCACGCGACGCCCTCCAGGCCCGCGCGTTCGGCGCCGAAGGCATCGGCCTTTGCCGCACCGAGCACATGTTCTTCGCCGAAGACCGCCTGGCGCACATGCGCGCCATGATTCTTGCCGGCAACGAGAAAGATCGCCGCGCTGCGTTGAAGAAACTTCTGCCCATGCAGCGTGCCGATTTTGTCGGCGTCTTCCGCGCCATGGACGGATTCCCGGTCACCATCCGCACTCTCGATCCGCCGCTGCACGAGTTCCTGCCGCGTCGCGAAGAACTCATGGTCGAGATCGCGAAGCTCGAAATCAGCAAGCCTCGCTCGCCCAAGCTGAAGGAACTTCACACGCTGCTCAATCGCGTTGAACAGTTGCACGAAGTCAACCCCATGCTTGGTCTCCGTGGCTGCCGCCTCGGCATTACCTATCCCGAGATCACCGAAATGCAGGCACGCGCCATCTTTGAAGCAGCTGTCAAGGTGAAGAAGGAAGGCGTGAAGGTAAAGCCCGAGGTCATGATTCCGCTCACCACCGGACTCAAGGAAATGGCCAACCAGGCAGCTATC
>Ga0302322_100002401_pt1 | contig 15766 bp, 12 predicted proteins | sample Fen_T0_2_FD_203757 | JGI IMG/M metagenome (GOLD analysis project Ga0302322, IMG submission 203757) | Peat permafrost microbial communities from Stordalen Mire near Abisko, Sweden - Fen_T0_2 | ecosystem: Environmental > Terrestrial > Soil > Wetlands > Permafrost | place: Sweden: Abisko... | reverse complement strand
ATGGTGAAGGCTACTCATGGCGTTGTAGAAGTGGGTGGAATGGAGGATGCCGGCCTGGAACCCTTCGACCATGTTTTCGTAGGTGGCGTTCGTGTGCCCCGCCTGGAGAGTGATGCCCTTGTGGACGCAGTAAAGCGCCAGTTCGCGCATGCCCTTGAGTTCCGGGGCCACGGTCATGTTCGTGACATGGCCCTCGGCCTCGGTCCAAAATCTCTCCATCAGATCGAGGTCCACGGGTTTGACGGTCTCGGGCCTCTGGACTCCCAGTTTCTCGGGACTGATGAACGGTCCTTCAAGGTGAAGCCCCAGGATCTTGGCTCCCTCCTCGTGTCCCATGGCACCGACGCAGGCCCGAATCGTCTTCACGAAATCTTCGGTCTCCTGGGGGTAGATGGTGGGGCAGAATGAGGTCACGCCGTACTGGGCCAGGTACCGGGACATTTCAAGGATAGACTCGGTGGTCCTATCGTCGGTGCCGAAGCCCATGAAGCCGTGGATGTGGTTGTCGATGAACCCTGGGGCTATGTAGGCACCTTCGACGTCGATGACCCGGGTGGACGTGTCGAACTTTTTCTGGGCGAACCGTTTTTCGCTGAAAATGTCGGCAATTTTACCGTCCTGCAGCAGGACAGCACAGCCTGGCATTTGGCCATAGCCTGTCATGAGGGTACCATTGTGCAGGCAAAGCGATGAACTCATGGCCACTCCTTTGTTTTTTGCCCGAAATCGGGCAGAGCACGGCGAAAAAAATCCTTCGGGGCGAGACGCCGAAGTATATTTTAGTCTGAATTCGACCGCCCCGCCAAGATGCCTCGGGGTGCCCTCCTCTGGACAAGGGACGACCGACCCCCTATGGTTGGTTTATTAAATCATCCAACTGGGAGCGTGACAAGATGGTTTGGACTTTGACCGACGCGGGGTTCACCGTTACCGAACCCGTCCGATACCGTCCCTGGTACAACTTTTTAAGCAACCGGGACTACGGCTTGAAAGTGAGTCACCTGGGAGACGCCTACTCCACCACCCTCGAGGAACCTCGGACGGCCGTCACCCACTATGACTTTCAGACTCCCGTGAAGGGGCGTTTTCTCTTCCTGAAAGACGGTCCTTCGGTGTGGTCACCGTCGTTCCTCCCTACAAAGACCCCATTGGACAGGTATTCGGCTACCCACACTCCGGGGTTCACCCGTTGGGATTCGGAAAAGGACGAAATCGCTGTCCGCCACACCGTGTTCGTCCCTCGGAAGGGGAGTTACGAAGTGGGCATGGTCGAGGTCGAGAACTGTCGGGGTGACTCTGCCTCAGTGCAACTGTTCACCCAAGCTGAGTTTCTGCTGTTCCCCAACCACGCCGTCGACCCAACGTATTATAGTTGGTACACGAACAGCCGCTGGGACACCGACACCCAAACCCTTCTTTTCGACAAGCGCATCGCCCCCCAACAGACAGGGTTCTTCAGGTCGGTGACCAAACCCGATGGCTTTGAATCGAGCCTCAAGCTATTTTGCGGGGACGGAGACATTCAGGACCCTGAAGCCGTCCGGCGGGGGAGCCTCGCCAATTCGCCCTCGTCGGGGGGCGATCCCTACGCGGGATGCTTCCAACACGACCTCTTTCTGGCCCCCGGGGAGGTGAAGCAGTTTGTCTTCCTCCTTGGTTTGGGTGAAGGGACCCTGGTCGCGGCTTCGGCACTCATCACAGGGTGGGAGGCCGCCACCGCCGAACTTGAGGCCGTGACGAGTGACCTAGGGCGGAAACTCTCCCACCCGGCGTTGGATTCCCTCCCCCAAGGAACCTTCACCTCATGGTTGCGGACCTTCCTTCCCTACCAGGTCCGTCAACAGGCGCTGGGTATGGTCCGCGGCGAGTACAGAGGTTTCCGCGATGTGGCCCAAGACGCCATGGGACTTGTGCCCTACGACCCCGCATCCGCCCGGGGTCTGCTGAACCAGATGGTCACCAAACAGTACTCCAACGGCCGCTGCCTTCGCCAATGGAACACTTCGGGGGGGTTCAACGACGAGCGCGATTTCCGCGATTTACCATTCTGGATCGCCGTCGCGCTGGCCCACCATGTCAGAGTCACCGGCGATGCCTCGGTGCTCGACGACCGGGCCCGCTGGTTCGACGCCGACCAGACCGACACCTTGTGGACCCATGCTTTGCGCGGTTTCGACTACGCTCTGCAGTTGGGCGACCACGGTTTGGTGAAGATGGGCGTGGGCGACTGGAACGATGCTCTGTCAGGCCTGGGGGCGGAGGGGGGCTCGGTGTGGCTCAATCAGTTCGCCTACTACGCCATCGAGGCCCTCCGGGAACTGGCCGACCTGTCGGGAAGGGACCTCCCCTTCTCGGCAGACGACCTCCAGGAAAAAATCTACCAAGGGACGATGCGGTATTGGAACGGCAACCACTTCAGCCGGGGTGTCACCGATCAAGGCGTGGTGGTCGGTGGCGAGGAAAGGGTCTTCCTCCTCCCCCAGATTTGGTTCGAGATCAGCGGCATGGGAAAAAGAAACCCCAGGGTCAGCAGGACCGCAGCCCAAACCATGCTCGACCGTCTCGAAACCGACGACGGCCTGCTCAAATGCTACCCAGGGTTCGACCAACCCGACGCAACCGTGGGGAATTTGTCGACCCTGACCCCCGGAATGGCCGAAAATTTTGCCATCTACAACCACGCCTGCGCGTTCGCCATCTGGGGTCTGCTGAAGCTCCGCTGGGACGACGACGCCGTCCGCCTCCTCAAAAAACTCCTTCCTTTCTACAAAGACCACACCAAGACTCGGTGCGAGCCCTTTGTTTTGGTCAATTTCTACAACGGCGGTTACTACGACTACAAAAGGGGCGAGGGTGGTATTCCGTGGTTGACGGGGACGGCAAACTGGATGTCGAGGATAGTCTTCGAGGAGTTGATCCCGCGCGGGCTGATACCGAAGTTATCATGACCGCCAACCCTGGCTGAGCCCCGAGGCCGGCAAGGCGCTCGGGGAAACAGCCGGGGAAAATCCGTCAGCGAAGATAGACCTTCAACGCCTCGGCCACTGTCTTGAAAATCCACTCGCGTTTGGCGTCGTCGTTCTCCAGGAGCGTCATTCGAAACCCGGGCAAATCGCTGCAGAAGCCCGTAAGGGGAACGGTGCAAATGCCAGTGGAAGCCAGCAGGTGGTAGACGAACCGCTTGTCCGGCGCAACTTTGCCCACCAAGCCCGCAACAAGGGCACCGATTTCGGGGTTCGCCGGGGGGAGACTCCTTTCGCCATCCAGCGCCCCTGGCTCGAAAAGCACGGTGAAGTACAAGGCTCCCTGGGGGAGGACCACTTTCACCCCGGGGATGCCGTCGATGGCTTCAAACGCCTGTCGGGCCCGATCACCGAACATGCGGCGCCGACGCTCCAGATGGGCGGGGTACCGCGGGTCTCCCATGATTCGGGGAATGGTCAATTGGGGAAGGCTGGTGGAGCAGACCTCCAATCGCTTGGCGGCCAACAAACTGTCGATGTACCTCTCGAATTCCGGGTGGCCTCTCTTGTTGAACACTTCGATCCACCCGCACCGGGCACCGGGCCACGGGTATTCCTTGCTGATGCTCCGCAGGCTCAGCCCGGGAACGTCGCCTAGCACCTGGCTCAGGGAGCACGAATCGGCGCCGTTATAAGTGATGTTGGCGTAGGTTTCGTCGGCGATCACGAACAAGCCGTGGCGTCGGGCAATGTCGACCATCTTTTCGAGCATGGGGCGGTCGTAGACAACGCCCGTCGGGTTGTCGGGGTTGATGAGCAAAAGACCTGCCACGGCGTCGTTGTACTTCACTTTATTTTCGAGGTCTTCGAGGTCGGGGAGCCAGCCCCTGCTGGGGTCTAGTTGGTAGGTCAGGTGCTCGTAACCGGAGTGGGCGGCCTCGGCCGACGAAAGGGTAGAGTAGGCCGGCGACGGCCCGATGACCCGGGCCTCTCGCCTCAGGAATCCGAAGACCTTAGCTACTGCGTCTCCCAGGCCGTTGAAGAACAGGATGTCGTCGGCGGTGATTTGGCTTCCGCCTCTGGCGTTGACAAGATCCGCCAGAAACTGTCGGGTAGGCCGGATGCCCTGGGTGTCCGAATAGGCGTAGCTGGCATCCTGGGTCACGAGATCGGCCAGGATCGCCTTCATCCAACCGGGGAAGGCTTCGCCCTTCTGGATGGGGTCTCCGATGTTCTCCCAGGTGACGGTCAGGCCCGCGGCCTCCATCTTCTTCGCGACGGCGACAATCTCGCGAATTTCGTAGGTGAGCTGGCCGGCTCCCTCGTGAACAATACTACGACGCATACTGTTACTCCCTCGTTGGCTTTGGGGCTACTGCGGAGCCTTTTGGACTACGCCCGAAAGCCAACTCAAACTGCAACGCCGCTGGTCACTGGGCTGAACGGAGAGAAACAGGGCTTTTGGATTTTCTGGAATAGAATTGTCCGCAGTCCTGTGTTCCGGTTCCCCGGTGGACTGCGGCGTGCGTGATTTAGTACGCAGGCTACCGCAAGGCCACCGGGCGGCTAGCCACGGCGGCTGCGGCGAGACGAGTCACAAGACTGTCGGACCTGCGTTGGTACATAGAGACAGCATCAGGGAAGACGATCCTTCGTGTCAAGCGCCGAAAGCACTCCGTTCCTGACGGTGCTGTTCGGAGGTCCAGCTAGATCTTCCAGCGCCCAGAGGACGGCCCCGGAAACAGGAGGTTCCTTGAGGAGCCGGAACTGGGCCCGGTCTCCCAACACCCTAACCACGGTCTGCTTGAAAGCCTCCACCAGGAGTCGGGAATCGGCCTTCACATACAACGACCCGGCCAAGACCACCTCCACAGGTTCGGTTTCGGAAAATCCGGCCTGAAAAATAGCCCCAAGGACAGTCTCGGCACCGTTCCTCCCCATAGCCGACAGGATTTCGCAGGCCACAGCATCGCCCCCGTTCGCGGCTTCAAAGGCTGCCCTGGAGGCCGCCAGCACCGGAACCTTTTTGGTGATCCACTGCTGAAACAAGCCGCCGACGTCGGTCAGGCCCCGGGCCTGGAGGAGCAAGTCAGTGAGGGCCGTCGGTGGGCCACGTCGGTAACGCGCGTCATAAATGGCGCGGATGACCCGGTCGGCCAAATACCCGCCCCCCCCTTCGTCACCGGAAACAAAGCCATGGCCCCCCACCTGGACCATGGTCCCCGAGGGACCAATGGCGGCGGCCACGGTTCCCGTTCCATTGATGCTGCAGGCTCCGACGCCCCCGGAGGTGCCGGCTTTGACACCGAGGAAGGCGTCGTTCACCACTCGAAAACGGCCGAGGCGAAGCCTGATCAGACGTTCAGAGATGGTGCGGTTTTGTTCGTCGGTATCGGCCCCGGCCAACCCAAAAACGGCAGCAGCCAAGTCGAGGGGGCCGAGGCCGAGCGGACTGAGCAGTCGATGGAGGGAGGTGGCCAGTTCGGCCTCCATGGCATCGAACCCACCGGCGAGGGCCTCGTGGCTGGCCGTTCCCCGGGCGAGGAAGCCCTGCAAGCATCCGGTTTCGTCGAAAAGAGCGTAGTGGGCTTTGGTGTTTCCGCCGTCCACCCCAAGAACGAACCGACTCACCGTCTACCCTCGGGGAAAAACCCCGGGAGCCAGACCCGATGGGCCTCGAGAAGCTCTTCGAAACAGGCAAGGCCGCAGTGCCAATCCCCGACCAAGGGGTGGGCCAGCAAGGCCTTCATGGCGGCGTCCCGATCCGAGTGGACGGCGGCCTCGACGGCGTGGCGCTCGTAAACCTTCACCTGGCGCATCAAGCCGATGATGTGGTCATCATGGAAGCCGGGAAGCGCGACGGGATGGCAGCCGTTTTTGTCGACCACGCAGTCGACTTCGACCACGACGTCGTCGTCCATGAAAGTCAGTGCCCCGGCGTTTCGCACGTTGACCACGTGGTGTTCTTTCTTGTCGTTGGCGATGGCGTCGATAAGGGAGACCGCCACCTCGGAGTAGTAAGCGCCGCCCCGCTGTTCCAGTTGGGCGGGCTTTTCCTTGAGTTCGGGCTGACGGTAGAGCTCCAAAAGCTCGGCCTCCAGCTTCTGGCAGACCTCACCCCGGGATACCGGGTCGGCTTGGAGCTTCTTGAGAGTCTTGTCGCGATAGTAGTAGTAGGTCAGGTACGACGACGGCTCGGCGCCGAGGCAGCGCAAAAGGTCGGGCTCGAAACCGAAGTTGGGGACGTTGGCCGGGCGATAGACGTCGCTACGGTCGGAGAGCTGCTCGGCGAGCCAGTCTCGGCCACCGGCCTTGACCGATGTGATCCAAGAAAGATGGTTCAGCCCCAGGTAGGTGATCTCCACCGGCCCCGATCCGGCCGGGACCCGGCGGCGCGACTCCTTGAGCATATGGTAGGGCGCGTTGCACAGCCCCAGGCTCCGGATGGACGAGTGCTTCAAGAGTGCTTCTGTGACCAGACCGGCAGGGTTCGTGAAGTTGATCAGGAAGGCCCTGGGACAGAGCGCCTCCATCCTTCGGGCGATGTTCAGCAGCACAGGGATGGTCCGCAATGCCTTGAAGAAACCTCCGATTCCGGTGGTTTCCTGGCCGATCAGACCGTGTTTGAGAGGAATCTTTTCGTCGAGGATACGCGCATCGAGACGCCCCACCCGAAGCTGGGTGAGAACAAAATCGGCGCCGGTCAAAGCCTCGTCGAGGTCAAGGGTGAGCAGGACTTTGGCGGGGTGCCCCTGGCTGGTCAGCATCCTCTTGGCCAGCCCACCGACCACGTCGAGCTTCGGCTTGTCGATGTCCATGAGCCTCAGTTCAGAGACGTTCAGACTGTCTCGGCGACGAAGGAAGCCTTCGATCATTTCAGGGGTGTACGTACTGCCGGCGCCAATGACGGCGATGATGAGGGGTTTCATGAAAACCTAGCCTTTTATTCCAGAGACGACGGTGCCCTGGATGAAGTATTTCTGACTGAAAAAGAAAATGATCACGGGGGGGAGCGCCAGCATCAGGGACGCGGCGGCGTTCAGGTAGCCGTAACTCCCGTGGAGGGAGTTGAACGCCTGGAGTCCCAGGGAAACCGGGTAGAGGTTCGGGTCCTGGAGGTAGATCAGGGGATTGAAAAAGTCGTTCCAGACGTAGATCACCGTGAACAGAGCGACAGTGATGAGGACGGGTTTCAGCTCGGGCAGGATGACCAACAGGAGGATGCGGATGGGGCCGCACCCGTCGATCTTGGCCGCCTCGTCGAACTCCTTGGGAATTCCCATCACAAACTGCCGGATGAGGAAAACGTTCCAGGCGTTCGCAAAAAACGCGGGGAGAATGAGGGGAATCCAGCTGTTGTTCCACCCCAGAGTCTTGAACATGATGAACGTGGGAATCAACGTTACCTGGCTGGGAAGCATGATGGTCGCCAACAGAACCACGAAGAGAACTCCCATCCCTTTCAACCGGAACCGGGCAAAGCCGTAGGCCACCATCAGGTTCGATATCAGAGCGCCTACGGTAATGAGTACGATCATGATTACCGTGTTGATGAGGTACTGGAGCATGGGGATGGTCCGGGAAACGGTGGCGAAGTTGTCGAAGTGGAGGGTGGGAACCAGCACCCTGGCCTCGGGTCCTAGGGCCGGCAGTTCCTTCCGGTCCGCCGGGTTCTGCGGGTCGGCGTATACCCAGGTTCCCTGCTGGCGGTCGACCACGGCCATCTCCCGTTCCTTGCCCGATTCGGTGACGTGGTAGACAAACTGTTGCTGACCATCGACAAGCACCCGTTTGGCCTCAAAAGGGATGATGCTCTGGGGCGAAAGCAGGGCCGTATCCCGGCTGGCGAAGGACCCGCCCACCATGTACGCCACCGGGATAAGGATGGCCACCGCCCCCAACCCGACCAACACGAGAGCCACCAAAAGCTCCCGGGCCTCGCTGCGCTTTCTCGAAAGGCTGGTGTTCATCCTTTGACCTCGTTTTCGTAGTAGACCCAGGACGAAGAGCTCTTGAAGATCAGAGCTGTCAGCCCCAGGATGAGGAGGAACAAAACCCAGGCCTGGGCCGAGGCGTAGCCCATGTTCTGATACTCAAAAGCCGTCTTGTAGAGGTAGATGTTGAAGACCTCGGTGGAGTTGTCGGGGCCTCCCTTGGTGAGGACCCAGACCTGGGTGAACAGTTGAAAGGTGCCAATGATGCCCACCACCAGGTTGTAGAAAATGATGGAGGACATCAGCGGCAGGGTGATGGTCCACAATCGGTGGGCCCTCGACGCTCCGTCGAGTTCGGCGGCTTCGTAGAGTTCCGTTGAGATCGATTGCAATCCAGCGAGGTAGATGATCATGCCACCTCCCACTCCCCAGAGGCTGATGAGCATGACAGCGTACATGGCGTACCGGGGATCGAGCAGCCAGTCAGGCCCCATCACCCCGGCCTGGGCCAGAAGGTAGTTCACCAGACCGTGGCGGGGGTCGAAAAGGCCGACGAACAACGTACCGGTGATCACGGGGGTGACCACCGCCGGCATGTAGTAAAGCGTCCGCCAGAACCGGGCCAGGGGAATCTTCAGGTTCAGGAAGTACGCCAGGGCGAATCCGAGGATCAGAGCTGCAGGAACCGTGACGGCAGCATACAGAAACGTCACGCCGAGGGAGCTCAAAAACCTCGGATCGGCTATGAACAGTTTCACGTAGTTGTCGAATCCCACGAAGACCGGCGCCGCAGGAAGGGTGTACCGGGTGACCGAGAACCAGAGGCTGGCCACCATCGGCCCGAGGGTGAAGACGAGAAAGCCTACCAACCAGGGACCGAGGAAGAACAGGGCCCACCAGGTATCGGTTCGGGACGAATGGGTCTTCATGGCACTCGACTTCATTTTCCGGCCGTCTTCCAGTACTCGTCGGTGTAGCCCTGGACCTTGGCATTCAAAGCGTCGGCCACGGCAGCACCGTCGGCGGCGCCTCCCGAGGTAACCTGGTCCATGGCCTTCTGCATCTCATCCCAGACTTGCCGGTAGGCCGGGTTCCAGGATTCGGCATTGGGCTTTTCGGCGTAGTTGTTCGACTCGATAAAAACGTCCCAGTCCACCTTGGGGTTCGAGGCCTTCATTTCCGCCAGCCAACCGTCGGCCAGGGATTTGCGCCCGGGGATGGCGCCGTAGCTCTTGGTGAGCTGGGCCATTTGCGGCGGATCGAGCAGCCACTTCATCACTTCCCAGGCTTCTTTGGGGTGCTTGGAGTGCTTGGAGATGGCGAAGGTATCGTCGTTGGCCTGGGCTATGATGGTGCCGTGGGGCCCAGCGGGAATGGCGGCGACGTTCCAGGTGAAATTCTTGTTCCAGTTCTCGTAGAGGTAGCTGGCCCAGCTGTAGCACTCCCAGAGAGCCACCTTGTTCGTCCCCAGAGGGTCGCCGGCGGTGAACGTGCCCGTGGCCGTCGACGAGAACTTCGGCGTGATCTTCCAAACCAGGGCCGAATCGGCCATGAACTGGAGGGCCGCCTTCCAACCTGCGTCGTTCATGATCGCTTTCTTGTAGTCAGCCGAGAAACCGCGCATATCGCCGTCGAACTTGCCAACGACACCGCGCAACTCACCGCCTTCCCAGCCCCCGAAACCGTATTGAACAATGGCTTTGCCGTCAAAGGCCGGGTCGGCGGCATTTTTCCCCTTCTTGTCCAGGGTCAGTTTCTTGGCCATTTGGACCAAGGCGTCGTAGTTCCATCCTGCGGTCCCGAATTTCTTGGGTGGATACGCCACCCCGGACCTATCGAACAGATCCTTGTTGTAAAAGAGCACCTGGGGATACACCCCAATGGGTAATCCGATCACCCGACCCGCGTAGGTATGGGCTTCCTGGGCCGGTCCGTAGAAGTCGCTGGTGTCGTACTTGTCCGCGGTGATGTAGGGCGTGAGGTCGATCCACTCGTCGAAGAATTCCGCCACGCCCTGAACGCCCACGGGCATCACGATATCGGGGACGGTGTCGCTGGCAAGCATGGTGGCGAACTTCGTCACGTGGTCGGCGTTCAGCACGGTTTGGAAGGAGATCTGGATGTCCTTGTGGGCCGCGTTGAAGGCATCGGCCAACTTCTTGTGCACCTCGATCTGGGCCGGATCGCCCCCGGTACCGAATCCGACGAAGAGGGTGATCTTCACGGGCTCGGCCGGTCCGGCAGGAGCTGGGGCGCCGCAGGACGCCAGCAGGAAAAGACTCAGGATACTTGACAGCACGATGGACACTTTCACGGGTACCTCCTCTAGGATTCCCCTTTAGTTTGTCCTCCGAACGGTATCCTGACTGACAGAATTCAACCAGGTATGTTCAGAATACTGTCATTCTCCTGGGAAGCCTGAAATGGCGTGGTATGGTGGCACCATGAAGTCGTTCCGCAGTTACCCCGTAGGGTCGACCGAGGATCTGCCTGTAGTCGTCGGCCGCACCCGGGGCATCCACCCGGGATCGGTCATCCTCCACAACCACCCGGGCATCGAAGTCAACCTCATCATCGAGGGTCACACCCAGTACATCATTGGGGGGACGAACTACCGTTGCGGACCCGGAGACATCGTGGTGATCGGGGAGGGCGAGGTGCACAGGGCCTGGGACGCCGACGACGCAGTTTTCCTGGTCATCATCTTCCGGCCCGAACTCCTGGTACCGGCCCAAACCGGCGGATACGAGCAGAAATATTTGGCCCCTTACTGGGCCGTGACCCATGGGGCCGCTCACGTGGTGACCCCCAAGGCTCCGTACTACGCCGAACTCTCCCGGGAAATCCTGGCGGTGGAGGCCGAGGCCCAGGAAAGGCCCAACAGTTACCAATTGATGATCAAGGCCAGGCTCTTGGCGTTCTCCGCCATCCTGACCCGGACCTACGACATCAGTGATGGCTCATCCCTTCTCGAAGGCGGAATGAAGAGCCGGAAATTCACCGCTCTCCGGGAGTTCTTGGAAGAACACTACGGCGAAAGGTTGCTGGTGTCCAACCTGGCCGAACAAGTCCACATGAGCGTGACGAACTTCACCCGCTGCTTCAAGGCGGTTTTTGGAAAAACGCCCCTGGAATACTTGATGCAGACAAGAATTCGTCACGCGGCCCGAATCCTTGTCGCCAGCGACAGGAAGATCATCGACGTGGCCATCGATTGCGGGTTTCCCAGCATCTCGCACTTCGTGTCCAGTTTCCGGCGGATCACCGGGGTGGCGCCCCACGTCTACCGGAAACAACAGCACCTGCAGGACCTCTGATCGAAAGAAACAGGGTCCCCGAAGGGACCCTGTTCAACGATCCACATACCGAGGCGGTCAGTTTCCGAGGGCCTGCACTTCCGACACAGCGCCGCTCCACGAGCTCGCCCCGGTCTGGCCGACCACCCGGACTCCCCTCAGACCCGAGAGTGCCGCACCGGTAAACGTGTACGTCTGCCCGTAGGCCGAGGCCGAAAACGGATAGGTGGGACTGACCGTCCACGAGGAATCGGACCACGAAGCCCCGTCGGTACTCGTCTGCAACTTGAAGCCCGTCTGGAAGTATCCGTTGCCGTTTCCGTCGTTCTGCCCGTTGATGAATTTCACCGAGGTTAGGCTGTGGGTCGAGGCCCAAACCACCCCAGCGCCTTCCCATCGGGCCGCCCCGTTTTCCCCTGCGGCGTTGAGAACTGTCGAAGCGCTTAGGTTGCCATCATTCACTCCAGGGGCGGTCACTCGGTTCGTGTTGGCGGTGGCCGCCGTGTTCTTCGTCCAGATGTACCCGGTTCCCGAAGGGGCCACGTTGGATCCGCCCGAACCGGTACCCGACCCGGCGGGGACGAACTGGAAGTCCCGGATGACAATGTCGAGGGTCTTGGTGGGTTTCGATCCGTAAGTCCACAGGTTGAGGCCCACAGGCAGAGCCACCTGGGGAACCTTGGTGGACGGATTCGACGGAGAATAGAAGCCGCTGGGGCTGATGACATTCGCCGTGGTTCCCACGGGCTGGAGGCCCGTCATGATTTTGGCGTCGATGCTTGTCGATCCCCAGATGATCCGAGAAGTAGTCAACGTCGCTCCACCAAAATTCACCGCAAAGTTGCTCTCAAACGACGAGGTGTAGTTGGCATCGCCGTAACCAGTGGGCGGGTAGTAGGTGAAATCGGCGTTGTTCCCCGTGGTGGTGTCGTTCCACTTCGAGAACTCGATGTCGATCTCGTTTTCACCGTCCACCCCAATGTCATGGGTGGGCCCGTAGGGGAAAAGCCCCAACACCACTCCCTTCTCAAGATTCGCCAGATCGCCTTCGATCTGGAACTGGTAGGTTCCAAAGCCCAGGTTGTCCTGGGTGAAGAGTTGGGCCCCTGTGAATGTCGACCCCGACTTCGTGATCTTCAGGTGGAGGTAACCGTTGGCGTCCACCGAGACGTTGGCCTGGTTTCCGTTGATTTGGCCCGAACTCGGGGCGCCGATGGGTTCGGCACCGGTCACGTCCCAGACATGACCCTTCCAGGTCACCGTGGCCGCGGCGGCAGCCGCCCGCGCCAGGTTCGTCGCGGATTGGGTTGTTGGCGATTGGCATCCCACCATCAAAATCAACCCGGTCAAAAATAAAAACATCGTTCTCATGGGTTCCTCCTTGAAAGGACTCCCTCTCAAGGTAGGACGGATAGGAAAAACACCTCACTGAATCTGACCACATAACTCCACAATCCGACCGGATCAGAGCGAATTCCGTTAGCCGAACACGATTTGTCCGAAGGCCGAAGGCCTGTGGAACCAGACTTTGTCGTCGGCGCCGAGGTCTGAGAACGTGGACAACGACTGCCGCCCCTGTCGATCGACATCGATGCGGTTGAAGGTCGCCCGCCAGGCGTCTCCTCGGCGGGGAACGACCCCCGGGTCTTTGGAGAAAGGGATCTTGATCTCCCACACCCATCCGGCGTCGTGCCGGCGAGCTTTCCATACGGCCGATGACTTCCATTTGTAGTCAAAGTGCCCCTCTTCCACCGCCCCGTCACCCCATCCCCCGACTCGGTATTCGAGCAGGGTTCCCAGGGCGTTGACCTCCCACCCGAAATACCGCCCCTGATCGGGCATGAGAAAAACCTCCAGGCAGTCGTCGTCGAACACCCTGCCCTTGGGCTTTTTCTCCCGGGCGGTGATCCAGCTGTCCTTGGCCCAGAGGTGCACGTAGAGGAACTTATCGGTCCACCCCGCCCTGACCTCGGTGAGTTGACGCTCGAACGAGACCGAGGCCCAAGGAAAGGTCAACTCGCGGACGGCCTGACATTTGAGGTAGGCTTCGGGGACAATATCGCCGGTCAAGTCGCGGTCACGATCAAACCGCAGGACGGTCAGGGTGTTCAAGGCGAGACCTCAGAACTTAACGGAAGGAACCGAGGGAAGGGCTTTCTTGGCGTCTTCGGCTGCCTTGGCTGCCGCGGCCGCAGCTTGGTCAGCGGCCGCTTTTCGGGCTGCTTCGGCTTTGGCGGCTTCCAACCGAGCGGCTTCGGCCTTCTGAGCCGTTTCGGCATCGGCGGCCTTCTTCGCCGCGTCGGCGGCCGCTTGGGCGGCTGCCTTGGCCTGGGTCGCCGCTTCGTCTTCCAGTTGCTTCTTTTTCTGCGCTACGAAGGCGTCGATTTGATCGTACGGAACCGGAACCTCGACTTCAATGGGAATCACGATGGGAGTCTCCCAGGTAGCCTTGCCCACGAGCAGAGTCACCCAAAGCTTGGCCTTGACCCCGAGCATCTCCGGTCGGTGCCCCAGGGTTTTGACGATGCCGCCGAACGGCAACCGAACCGAAATAGGTTCGGTGGAAGACGCCTTGGGGGCGATCCTGACGAAATTCTTGTGGGCGATGTCGAGGATGGGGTTCTTGTCGAGGAAGAAGGACACCTCGGCGTGGTCGAGGGCGACGTCTTTGTCGGTGGTGTCCGTGATCTTGACGGCCACTTCGAGGTCGACCGAGTCGATCAGGATGCCCGAAGCAAACGTGACACCGGTGACCTTGGTTCCCGCATACTCGAACTTGCATTTGGCCAGGTAGGTCCGGGCGTCGATGTTTTGTTGAACCGTGGCGCAGGAAACGGAAAGGACTGCTACGAGTCCCAGGAAAAGGAGGGGTTTCTTCATACGCCTAGTTTAGCGGAAAATTCGAGGTATGGCTAACCGAGAAGGGACCTGCGAGTCCCTGAGGAACTTCGCCAGCCCGAGGCACGCGGCCCCGAACGCCACGGCGTCAGGACCGTGGGTGGAAAACTGCACCTCGCAGGGGCAGTCGCCCGCTGGCCAGCCACGTTGCCTTGCCTCGCCGACGGCCACCGTCAATTCGTCCCGATACGGATCGACTTCTCCTCCAAAATACACGTGGTTGAGGTTGAAGACCCGACCAAGGAACAAGAGGTGGTCGGCCAGTTCGATGAAAAACCGCCGTCGCAGAACATCATCGAACTTGATCCGCGCCATTTCTCCATCGTCGAGGTCGAACTGGAACCTGTGACCCGGCCTCCAGCCCAGGCTTCGGAATTCCCCGGCCGAGAAATTCTCCCCATAGTGGATCCGTCCGTTGATGACGAAACCCAGGCCCACCGAGGCCCCAGCGGGAACCAACCCCGAATCCTGGTGGAACTCAATCAAGCAAAAAAGGAAGCTCCGCAGTTCGTTGTGGAGACTCTGCTGCTGGACCACCTCACCCCAGCACGCAGCGTTCGCGTCGTTTTCCAGGAACACAGGGCACTCGAGTCCCGCGGTCAACTCCGGGAGCAGGATGCGCCGACGCATCCCCAGGCTTGTGGACTCGACGGTACCCTCGAAGGGGTTGACGATGCCCGAAACCGCGACCCCCACCCCCAGACACCTCTGGAGGTATTGAGGCTGACGGCGCCCCAACTCGTCAAGAATGCCGTGAAAGCGCCGGGAAAATCCGGCGGCGTCGGTGGGGGCTTTGTTGGTCAGGGAAAAGACTGCCTCACCCCTGAGGTCCACCACCGTCAGACGGTAGAAATCGGGCTGGATCTCGACCCCAATCACCGAGCCGAAATCCTTCCTCAGCCTCAGCTTGACCGGCTTTCTTCCGCCCTGGCTCGAGGCTTCGGCCTGATCGTACTCCTCGACCAACCCCGCCTCAATGAGATCACCGACAAGGTGGCTCACCGTGGATTTGTCGATGCCGAGGCGCTTGGCCAGTTCGATGCGGCTCACGCCTTCGTTCATCCAGACGGTTTCGAGGATGCCCGACGTGTTTCCAGAATTGTTGCGTTTCATGGGGGGTTCTGGAGTTGGTTATAGTCCGGTCCCAGGGTTGCGTCAACGAGACCGCCAATGGGGGTTCCCTCGCGGGGCCTTCGGTCCTATTCTGGATCCATGAGCCAACTCAACCTGAACGGACCCTGGACCCTCGAACGGGTCTCCGATGGGACCACCTGCCCCATCAATCTTCCCGGCGACAACTATTCGGCCCTGCTGGCTGCGGGAACTATCCCCGACCCCTACGTGGCGGCGAACGAACTTGCCGTTCAATGGGTGGGTCGGGAAGATTGGGCATTTCGCCGGACCTTTAACGTCACCGCCGGATTTCTGAAGAACCAAAACATCGTCCTTGAACTCGAATCTGTCGACACTGTGGCAGAATATTGGATCAATGGGACCAAGGCCGGGGAGAGTCGCAACATGTTCGTCCCCGTTCGCCTTGGCGTCCGCGGTTTTTTGAAGGAGGGGGAGAATGAACTCCGGATCGTTGTCCGATCTCCGGAGAAAGCAGCGTTGTTGCTGGGCCAAGCCCTTCCCTACCCGGTGCCTCACACCGGCGCCCCGGTGATGTCGCCTC
>Ga0302322_100002399_pt1 | contig 15777 bp, 9 predicted proteins | sample Fen_T0_2_FD_203757 | JGI IMG/M metagenome (GOLD analysis project Ga0302322, IMG submission 203757) | Peat permafrost microbial communities from Stordalen Mire near Abisko, Sweden - Fen_T0_2 | ecosystem: Environmental > Terrestrial > Soil > Wetlands > Permafrost | place: Sweden: Abisko... | reverse complement strand
GGGATCCAGTAGGCCTCCGAGGGGAACGGCGCGCCGTCAGCTCGGCCAATAGCCAGAAAGAGACTGCTGGCCACGCAAAGGCCGGAAATCAGGCCAACCCAAGCCAGATACACGAACCAATCGCGCCGGGTGAAAAGGCGAAAGCGTCCGAAGTAGGTGCGCAGCTCGGTGGCAAAGCCCTGCGGCTTGGCAGGCACTGCTGGATCCATGGAAAGGATGCGAATAGCTTCAAACCGTGCCTTGAACATCGCTGAACCTCACAATGGAAGGTGGGAGTTGCGGCGCAGATTTTCGATGGCGCAGGCGCCGTGGCAGATCCAGCAAGAGCGCCCACGCCGCTCCGAGTGCCAGGCCGAGCTTGGCCGGAAGCGCGACCACGGCCCGGCCGGCGAAGACGTCGAACCGGCGTTTCGCAATTCGTCGACCGATGGCGCGGTAGATGCGGGCTGCGGCGCCAATGGCCAGGGCATTTCGCCAGCCGAGAGCGCGCAGGCCCTTCATTCCGGATGCGTAGTAGGTATCGGCTCGGTCGAGCAGTGCGGCCACGGCGCGGGCCACGGTGGCGCGTGCACTGTCCGTAGATGAGGAGGCTTGGGCGGCCTTGCCAAGCTCGTCTGGCGCGACTTGGTCGAGTGGCAGGTATTGGCGTCCGCCTTGCCAGTCCTCCACGACATCGCGGCAAATGTTGGTCAGCTGCATGGCCATGCCAAGGTGCGCGGCTTGCGGGACGCAGCGGGAATCGCGCACCCCGAGCACGTGGCACATCATCAAGCCGACCACGCCCGCCACCCGATAGGCGTAGAGATCCAGCGCGGCCATCGAGGAATAGCGCATGCCCTCGGCGTCCATGGCAAATCCGTCGACCAGGTCATCGAGGTACGCGCGTGGTAACCGGGTTCGGGTCACCAGGTCGTGAAGGGCGACGAGCAACGGCTGCCCTACCGAGCCGCGGTAGACGGAGTCCAGTTCGTCGCGCAGCTCGGCCACGGCTTGAGCGCGTGTCGCGCTTGGCGCCAGGTCGATGCGGTCATCGGCCAGTCGGCACCACGCGTAGAGCACGGCGGCGTCTTGACGGACGCCACCGCCCAACAGTGCTCCTGCCAGGGCGAAGCTCTTCGAGCCGCGCGCGAGGATAGCCTGCGCCTGTTTCCGTCCCAGCCGAATCGCTCGTTCATCCATCGAGTATTCCACCCGTCCGTGGGCGACGGGCAGTACCGCTTCACCGGTCTGGGGCGGGCTCATGCGGCCCTCACCTTCGCGAGATCGGCTAACAGCGTGGTCGCGGTCGCCTTGGCCGAATTGATAACGCCCGGCACGCCGGCACCGGGATGGGTGCCGGCACCCACGATGTACAGCCCCGGGATCTTGTCGTCGCGATTGTGCGGTCGGAAGTAGGCGCTTTGCATGAGGCGGGGAGCCACCGAGAAAGCGGCCCCGTTGTAGGTGCCGAGCTGGGTCTGGAAATCGAGCGGCGTGAAGGCGCGCTGGGTGACGATCTCGCCCCGCAGGCCGGGCAGAACCCGTTCGAGATAGGTCAGGATGCGATCCGCGTACACCTGGCGCATGGATTCCCAGTCGACCTTGGCATTTCCGAGGTGTGGCACTGGTGACAGGACGTAGAAGGCCTCACCTCCTGGCGGCGCCAGTCCTGGATCCGTGACCGTCGGTGCATGAAGGTAGAGCGAGAAGTCTTCGGGAAGTTTCGGCCCGCCGAAGATCTCGTCGAGGAGAGAGCGGTAGCGCTGTCCGAACAGGATATTGTGGTGGGCAATGCCCGGATAGCGTCGGCGAGTCCCGAAGTAGAGAACGAAGAGCGACATGGACCAGTCCATGCTCTCCAGCTTGGCCACCTTGCGCTGCGCGCTGGGATGATCGCGGTACAGGCGAGAATAGGTTTGATGCAGATCCGCGTTTGAGATCACCCTGTCGAAGCGCTCGGGCGCCCGGCCGGCAACGCGAACCACGTGCTCTACTCGGCCTTGCCTGCTTTCAAGATCCACGGTGTCCACGGGCGACGACAGGTGCAAGCGTCCTCCTAGCTCCTCGAACAGCTTGACCAGGGCGCGCACCAGGGCGCCGGTTCCGCCCTTGGGGAAGAACACACCCCAGTTGCGTTCCAAGTAGTGGATCAAGGTGTAGATGGCGCTGGTCGAGAACGGGTTGCCGCCGACCAGTAAGGCATGGAAGGACAGGGCCTGGCGCAAGCGTTCGTCGCGCACGAAACGCGACACCGCCGAATAAACCGAGCGGTCGGCGCGCAGACGAACCAGGGCCGGGGCCTCGCGCACCATGTCCGAAAAGCGCAGGAACGGTTCGGATGCCAGCTTGCTGTAGCCAGCCTCGTAGACCCGTCGGGCATAGTCGACAAACTTGCGATAGCCGCCGAGATCGTCGGGACACAGCCGGGCAATTTCCCGTTCCATCTTTCCCTCGGACACGTCGTAGTCGATCACCGAGCCGTCTTCCCAGCTCAGGCGGTACATGGGATGCACCGGCAGCAGTTGAACGTAGTCCTCCATCTTTCTACCCGCCAGGGTGAACAGCTCCTCCAGGCAATGGGGCGCCGTGATCACCGTAGGACCTTGATCGAAGGTGAAGCCGTCCTGCTCGTAGACATAAGCGCAGCCTCCGGGCTTGTCGCGCGCCTCGAAGATCGTCGTCTCGACGCCTGCGGCTTGCAAACGAATGGCCGCGGCCAGTCCGCCAAATCCACTGCCGATGACGGCGGCCCGGGTGCGGCCATCCGCTCCATGGGGGCGAACAATGTCATCCACCCGGGCCGTGGGAGGCTTGGGCAGCGACAGCGCCAGGGAAGATCGAAATAGCGCGCTAGACATAGCTTTCCTCCAGTAGGCGAACTTGCGCGTCCAAATGCCTGGTCGCCGATCCCTCGCCAAATAGCGCGCGCAAGTCGGCCAACGAGCGGCGAAGTTGATTGGCAACGAAGTTCCGCCGCAGGGGTCCGGCAATCTCCATCAGGCGCGCGGCCAGGGCGGTGGTGTTGGGGCGTCCGCCTTGCCGGGCTTCGCGCACCGAAGCCGCGGTGGCTTCCAGCCTCGCGAAGGAAAGCGCGTCCAGGGTCTCGGCGGCCCAGGCCCATGGCCAGGTCAACCGGCCGTGATGCAGATCCTCGTGGCGTTTCTTGCCCGCCCGCTTGCTGGCCAGGTTGCCCATGTCGTCGAGTTGCTGCAGGGCCAGCCCAAGATCGCGCCCGAACCTTTCGGCGCAGGCCACCTGATCGGCGGTTCCGCCGGCCGCCACTGCTCCCACGGCCATGGCCAGCGCCGTGAGTGCGCCGGTCTTGAGCAGGGTGATCTCGGCGACCAGGGTTGGAATCTCTGTTCGGGCTACCTCCCCGATGCGTAGACCCAGATCCAAGGCTTGGCCGCGGTGGCAGTCTAGCAAGGTGCGGTTGACCCGCCTGTGCAGGTCCAGGGCCGCGTCGGGCGGGAGTGCCAGGCGGCCGATCTGGTCGACGGCGAGAAAGTACATCCAGTTGGCCGAATTGAGCGCAGTCGGGATCCCAAAGATGCGATGAAGCGCGCGACCTCCCCGTCGCACCGGCGAATCGTCCTCGATGTCGTCGACGATGAGCGAACCGGCGTGAAGGATCTCGATCAGGGCAGTGGCGGCGGCGGGCGGCGTCTGCCCCGGCCGGACCAGCGCATAGCCAGCCTGGACCAGACTGGCGCTAATGGCTTTTCCTGGCCGCGACAGTATCTCGCGCACGGGGGCCAGCAAGGCGTTTTCCCAGTGGCTCTCGCGAACCTGTCCGGGCACGGCGGGGTGGTCGCTCGTGCGCAGGAGCTCAGGCTTCTGCTGTTCAACGAAATCGTTCCAAAGTGCAGCGCTGTCCGAGGCCGGTGCTATGCGATGGAGTGCGTTCATGGTGTTTCTCCGTTGCGATGGGTGTAGGCCGCGCATGCGGAGCCGATTTCGTCCGCGCTTGCGGGGCTCGGCAAGCACAAGAGGGCGAACCTTCCCAGCAAACGCAGCCCTGCCTCTGCTCCCGCAAGGGGATAGACACGGTGCGCTGGAAATGTCTTCTTGTTCATGCTTTGTATGATGTTTGTTTCTTTGAAAGGAAACAGAGATTCGACATAGTTGCCAAATGGCATAGCTCTTGTCATCGGATCAAGAAAAACACTGTACAAACTGTATACGGTGTTTATTCTTGGTATGTGCACAGAATTCAATCCGCCGCCAAACAAGCCGGGGTTAGCACCCAACTTCTTCGAGCATGGGAGCGCCGGTATGGGCTCGTGGAGCCGCAACGAACCGACTCTCGCTACCGTCTGTATACAGATGACGACGTGGCCATCCTGAGGGGGGCCAAGGCCCTGGTGACCGATGGCTTGCGCATTGCGGAGGTTGCGCGCATGCCTCGAGAGGAATTGCGACGGGCGGCCATGAGCACGCCGCCGAGTGAGGCAGGCGAGGGGGCAGGGGCTTCGCCCGGTTTCCTCGATTCGGCCCTGGAGGCCGTGGCTGCCCTCGACGGTCAAACCCTGGAAAGGATCCTGTTTCGTGCAACCGGGATGGGGACGCTGCCAGCGCGCGAGATGTGCGAACGCGTGCTCTTGCCAATCCTGCGCGAGATCGGCAAGCGTTGGGAAGAAAAGCGTTTGTCCATCGCCGCCGAGCACTTTGGCTCGGCCATCGTGCGTGCTCGCCTGCTAGCTCTGCTGGCCAGCGAAGCGCGGCACCGTCCCAATGCACACAAGGTTGTCTGCGCCTGTCCCGACGGCGAGATGCACGAAGGTGGCTTGCTCGCCTTCGCGGTTCATGCCGCGGGCTCGGGTCTGGAGGTGATCTATCTGGGTGCCAACACGCCGCTCGACGAGGTCTTGGCCACCGCCGAGGCCACCGGGGCGCGAACCGTTGCGCTTTCGCTCACGCGGCCATTGCGCAAGCCGCAGGTGGGTAAGCTGGTCGCGCGCCTGTCCGCCTGGAAAGCCGGTGGCGGAGAGCGGCGGGTATTGCTGGGAGGAACTGCAGTGGAGCGAGAGCAGGAGCGTTTTCGCCAGGCCGGCCTGCTCGCGTTGGCGCAGGCCACGGGTGCGATCTTGACTTGGGGGGATTCGCCATGACAATCCAGTTCGCGATGCAGCGGCCGCGCTCCTTTCAGGCTCGGATGCTTGGCTCGTTTGCAGCACTTGCCTGCGCCCTCGTGCTGACGGCTTGTTCAAGCGATTTCGCACCTTATTCGGAGCTGGATCGCCTGCGCATCTTGGCGGTTCAGAGTGACCCGGCGACGCCCATGCCCGGCGAGACGGCGGTGCTGTCGGCACTTGTCTTCGCACCCGCGGGTGAGAGCCCGAGCTACCACTGGTCGTGGTGTCCGGTGACCGCGCAAGCCAGCCAGAACTACACCTGTCCACTCGATCAGGTGGCGGCCAACCAAGTCTTTTCAACCAGCGTCGATCCCTCAAGCGGCGGTGTCGTTCCTAGTCTCGATCTAGGAACCATTGCAAACGCCAGCCTTGCCAATCCCTTTCCCGTGGCAGCGCTATCTGTCCTGTGTGCCGCGGGCCTGGAAGCCCAAGGCTTCTCGCACGCACTCGACTGCGAAGGCGGCTACCCCATCATGGTCACGGTTGACGTGAGCACGGCCTCATCGTCTCTGCGTGCGGGTTTCGTGGTTCGTCTTCCGTCCGAGTCTCCGCCCACCATCAACCAGAATCCGCAGTTGGCTGGTCTGTCGCTGGCCGGGATAGAGCTCGACGATCAGTCGGCGACCATCGTGGTGTCGCCGTCGCAGACCATCGATCTGCGTGCGCAGATTCCCGCTGGCGCAAGTGAGCTGCGCGCGATTCCCGCCGCCGAAGGCCCGCCCGGCCAGCGCCTGGAGCGATTGACCGCGAGTTGGTTTGCCGACCGTGGCCGGATCGACGCGGATCGCACCGTCTTCATCGACGGGGTCAGTCCACTCGATCAGACCTCGAGCAATCGCTGGACCGCGCCGGATGCCCAGCATTGGCCGGCGGATAGCAGGGTGCAATTCATGCTGGCGTTGCGCGATGACCGCGGCGGGGTGGGGTGGCTTGTTCGGCACGTGTTGCTGGAGAGGGCCCCATGACCCGGATCTTCTTCGCGTGGCTGTTCGGGCTGGTAGTTGCAACCCCTTCATGGGCCTGGGCTGTGGAGGAAACCGAGGGTGCGTCGGGAAAGCGCAGCACGCGCGAGACCATCGATGTGTTCCACCTCAGCAAGCAACCCAAGCTGAAGAAGGCCGCCAATCCTGTCTACCCGCCCGCGGCCGTGGACCAGGGCATCGCGGCGGAGGTGACCCTGCTCATCGATATCGACGAACGTGGAGAGGTGACGGGTGCTGTGGTGGCCCAGCCTGCTGCGGTCAAGGACTATGGTTTTGACCAGGCGGCGCTAGAGGCGGCTTACGGTCTGGTCTTCGAGCCCGCCGAAATTGAAGGGAATACGGTTGCCGTGCAGGTGAACTACAAGTTCAAGTTCAAACCGCCGGTGCGTGTCCAGCAGGCCGATCCTGTTCGTGACAGCGGTGCCGATGGGGGGGCGATGACGTCTGATGGTGGTTTGGGTGAAGCTGGCAGCGGCAGTCCGGCGACGCTGGCCCTGGCCCCGCCGGCCCTGGCCGATCTTCGCGGCCGGCTCCTCGAACGTGGAACGCGCGCGCCCCTCGACCACGTGACCATTGTTGCCTATCGGGCCGACACCGCCCCCGACGCTGGACCTGAATCCCTCGATGCCCGCGAGGTTGAAACCAAGGCCGACGGCAGCTTCGACCTGGCGGGCCTGGGCGCGGGTCGCTGGAAATTGGTTGTCGAACAGTCAGGGTATCTCCCCTATGAGACGACAGAGGAAGTGCGCGCCAGCGAACAGGTCACTGTCACCTTGTACCTAGAGCGCCTGTCTTCCAACCCCTACGATGTGGTGGTGACGGCGGCGCCGCCACGCAAGGAAGTCAGCCGTACCGTGGTCGATCACCAAATCATCGAGAAGGTTCCAGGCGCCGCCGGTGACCCCTTGGCCGTGGTGCAAGACCTGGCCGGCGTGGCGCGTGTTCCTTTTGGGTCGGGCGACATCATCGTGCGCGGTTCGGCGCCACGGGACACGCGCATCTACGTCGCTGGCACCGAGATCCCGACCGCCTACCACTTCGGCGGCCTGCGCAGTGTGCTGCCCCTGGCGGTGGTTGAGAGCATCGACTTCTACCCGGGCAACTTCTCGGCCTACTATGGCCGCGGCACGGGCGGCATCGTGGACGTGACCCTGAAGCGCCTGCAACCGCCGCGCGTGGGCGGCTACGCCGACGTCAATCTGCTCGATGCGGGCGTGTACCTGGAGATCCCACTGAGCGATCGCGCCGTCATCGCCGTGGCCGCTCGACGCAGCTACGTGGACACGTTGCTCAAGGCCTTCTTTCCCAGCGATGCCTCGGTTGCGTTCGCGGCTGCACCTCGTTACTACGACTACCAGCTCATCGGCCAGTACCGGCCGGCTCGCGGCCACGATCTGCGGTTCATGGTCTTTGGCTCGGACGATCGATTCGCTTTGTTGTTCAAGCAGCCGGCTGACTTCGACCCTCAGGCTGGCGGCAATCAGTTCGGTATTTCCACGACGTTCTACCGTTCGCTGTGGTCCTACGCGTACACGCCCAGCGAGAAGTTCAGCAACACCTTGCGCGTTTCGCAGGGCCGCGATTGGCTGGCCTTCGGTATCGGCGTGCTGTCCTTCAATGTCGACAGCTACACCAGCCAGATGCGTGATACCGCGCGCTTTCGCTTTGGGGATCGCGTGGCACTCACGCTTGGTGGTGACCTGGCCTTCCAGCGCGGCGCCGGCACTATCGCCCTGCCTCCGCGCAACAAGGAAGGCCAGCCGCCATCGAACATCGACTACACCGCCATCCAGCGGGCGCAATTCTCCGGCCTGACCTGGTGGTCACCGGCTGCATTCGCCGAGCTGGAGTTGCGACCCCTCGATGGTCTGCTGCTAGTGCCTGGCATGCGCGTCGACTATTTCAGCCGTACCAGCAACTCGGCCATCGAGCCCCGCGTGTCCGCGCGCCAGAGCGTGGGCAAGTCGGTGGTTGTCAAAGGTGGCGTTGGCCTCTTTCACCAAGAGCCGGACTTTGGCGAAGACTACCCACGCTTCGGCAATCCCAACCTGACCACCGAAAAGGCCTGGCACTATTCCGCGGGCGTGGAGTGGCAGGCCGGACTTGGCATCAGCCTGGACGCGACGCTCTTCTACAAGTCCATGTACGATCTGGTCAGCCCGACCACCAAGACGGTGGTGGAAAACGGCGTCGTCGAGCCCATGATTTACGACAACGGCGGGCGCGGCCGGGTCGCGGGTGCCGAAACGCTCTTGCGCAAGGCCTTCTCCGACAAGTTGACCGGTTGGATCGCTTATACGTTCTCTCGATCGTGGCGCCGTGATTCAGGCAGCGATACCTGGCGACTTTTCGACTACGACCAGACCCACATCTTGACTGCGCTCGGCAGCTACAAATTCGGCCACAACTGGACCTTGGGCGGACGCTTCCGTTACGTCAGTGGCAACCCACGAACGCCGGTGGTCGGCAGCGTGGTCAACGCCTCGGCCGATCGCTACGAGCCGCTGTTCGGCGCCGTGAATTCGGCGCGCAATCCCGCGTTTCACCAGCTGGACCTACGCATCGACAAGCGCTGGGTGTTCGACCGCTGGATCCTGGACACCTACCTCGACGTGCAGAACGTCTACAACCACCAGTACGCGGAAGGGCTGCAATACAGCTACGACTACACCCAAGCCAAGCCGCAATCCGGCTTGCCCATCCTGACTATCTTTGGCATCCGCGGCGAAATCTAGCTGCGCAGAGGCCGTTCTTGTGGTGGTGGAAAGGACGTGTTTCTATGGCGCCTTCGTTGCGCCTTCGTCGCCTTATGGCCCAGATGCCCTTGCGAATTACCATCCAAACCGTCGCTAGACTTCGGCTCGCCCTGCGCGAGCTTTGGGCCAGTCCCAGGCGGCGCGATGCCATGGTGGCCGCATGGGTGGCCGCGCTGGTGGCATTCGTCGCGGGCTGGCTGGCAACCTCGCCGACTTGGTCCATGGGGGTCAACTGGGATACCGCAGGCTACTCTGGTGAGATTGCCCGGGGCACGCCTTGGGCGAGGATGCCCTGGAACTCCCACTACGGCGTGGGAAACGTCTACTGGATCGCGATGCACGGTGCCCGCGGTATTGGCCTCACGGCGCTAGACGGGATTCGCGCGCTCAACGCCCTGGCGTTCGCGGGCTCGTCTCTGTGTCTGTGTCTGTGCGCTCTGCGCATGGGTGTGGCGGCCATCCAATCCGTGTTCTTGGCCGCGGTCTACGTCACCGCCTGGGGAACGCTTAGCCTGGTCTTCACCTGGGAGGACAATGTTCTCTTCCATCCAGCCGCCTTGGCTGCGCTCGCCATCTGTGTCTTTCGCGTCGGCCAATGGCGGTGGCAGGACAGCCTTCACGCTGGATTGTTGGTTGGCCTGTCGAGCCTCATGTCCTGGCAAGGTGCCGCGTTCGCCATCCCGGTCTGCTACGCCTCGCTGTTTTTGGCGGGCTCGAACCGCCGGTGGTGGCAGCGTTTGCGCGATTGCGCGCTGGTGCCGGTGGGGCTGGTCTTGGCTCGCTTCGCGTGGGTCTGTGGCTTTTGGGCGACTGCCCAGGGGTTGCCTTTCGCCGATCTTCTTCGAACGGCCTTCGAACGACCGGTGCCGAGCTATCTTCCCAAAAACTACGCGGGTTGGATTGGCCTACTTGGGAAGTGGCGCGAGGTTTTCACGCACTTGGGACTGGGGGTTACGCACGAGATCGGGCCAGGTATTCGAGACGCTGCCGCTGTCGTCCCCTATCTCAAGCTTCTGGGCGCTTCTCTTCTGGGCCTCGCGGTCTTGCTTTGGGTCGCGACGAGTCTCCTGTTTCATCGCAGATTCGGCCGCCCTTCGAAATTCCTGACAGCCGCCTTCCTGGCGCTGACGCTCTCCTCTGCTGTGTATCTCGATTTTCCGGCCGACAAGTACAAGCGCTACGACTACGTCCCGATGTTTGCCAGCTTGGGTCTGGCAGCAGCAGCTGGTGCCATGGCCCGTCGCAGGACGAAGACCAGCTGGCCGCGCTATTGCGTCTTGCCCGCTATCTTGGTCGTGGTTGTTGGCCAACTTGTGGTTGGGTACCACTGGAATCGGCAGTGGTATGCCAGTCTGCCGAGGTCTAGGCCCATCGGTCGCGCCGCCCATGGGAAGCAAACATGGTTTGCCTACCTGCGCGCACTACGAGAGGCCAATGGCAGTGCCTGTTCCTTCGTATTTGCCTTCGAAGAGCTCGCACATGCCGAGAGCAATCTAGAAATCGAGGCCGCGCTCTTTTCCGAACTTCCCAATCCGCTCGTCGTGGGGGGCCCACCGTCGGCGGAAAAATGGATTCGTCCGCTTCCCCTGGTCAGCGCTGCACAGGTGCTGGCTGGCCGTCGAGAGTGTCAGTGGATCTCGCCAGGTGCCGGCGTGGAGCTCGCTAAGGCAAAGTAGGCGGCAATCCGAGGAAAAACAAAGCGTCCGAAAGGCCAGTGCGTTGGTCTTGCGACCTTGGCATGACCTTTCGGACACGGCAGGGTTAGACGACCTTTACGCCGCTAGCCTGGGGCCCCTTCTTGCCTTCGACGACGTCGAACTCGACCTTAGAGCCCTCCTGAATCACCGCGCCCCCGAGATCGTTGGCGTGGACGAAAACGTCCTTGCCGCCGCTCTCAGGCGTGATGAATCCAAAACCCTTGGCCGTGTTGAAGAACTTAACTGTACCTTTTTGCATTTACCTTTTCCCTTACTCTCCTCCCACCGTGGGAGGCATCGTGCCGTTAAAATCCGGACCCGAAGACCCAGGCGGCGAGCCAGTGTACACGCTAGCGGGCGGCACAAGGGATTTTCAATGAAGTGTTCTTGCGTTAGAAATAACGCTGGCCATCATGCAAAACGACGACGTTCCTTCATGCACGGCTGGGCTATGCTGACGGGCGTACGAGCCACACCATGGAATCCGGTGAATTGAATCTAACTTCCCGCCCACGCTGGTTCGTCCGGGGTGACATCGACGGCTTCTTCGGGCTGGCACTCGACAACCTGATCCAGGTGCTGCTCATCTCGTCGCTGTGGACCCATGTGCTGGGCTTCTCGTCGGCGCGACTGTACGACCGCATTCTGCCGGGAATTGCCATCTCCCTGGTGTCCGGCAATTTGTTCTACGCCTGGCAAGCCTACCAGCTGGCGAAGCGCAGTGGCCGGACGGACGTGTGCGCGCTGCCCTATGGGATCAACACCGTGTCGCTCATCGGCTACGTCTTCCTGATCATGCTGCCAGCCAAGCTGGTGGCGATGAACCGTGGCGCGACGTTGGTCGAAGCAGAGCAAGCGGCACTTGGGGCAGGCGTGGTGGCAGCCATGGGATCCGGCCTTTTCGAAGCGGGCGCTGCTTTCGCGGTGGCGAAGATCAGGCGCTGGACGCCACGTGCGGCCATGCTGTCCACGCTGGCTGGGATCGCGGTTACCTTCATCGCCGCGGGATTTCTCTTCAAGACCTTCGCCTCGCCGCTAGTTGCGTTTCTGCCCTTGGGTGCCGTACTGCTGACCTACTTCGGACGCGTGCGCTTTCCCGGCGGGCTGCCTGGCGGGCTGGTGGCGGTGGTGCTGGGGACGGCTCTTGCGTGGCTTTCCCCGATGCTCCATTTTGATCGGGCGGCCTTCGCGATGGCGGCCTCGCATCTCGGATGGCACTGGCCAGTGCCTGCGGCCAGTGCTTTCTACCGCGGCTTCGGCGACGGTGCTCTGTGGACGACGCTTGGGGTGGTCATCCCGATGGGCCTGTTCACCGTCATCGGCTCTCTGCAGAACCTGGATAGCGCCGCCGCGGCTGGCGACGACTACCCGACCGCACCGTCGCTGCTGGCCAACGGCATCGGGACGCTGCTAGGGGCCGGGTTCGGGTCGCCATTCCCCACGACCATCTACATTGGGCACCCAGGGTGGAAGGCCCTTGGCGCACGCATCGGCTACTCGATCATCAACGGCGCCTTCTTCACCCTCATTGGTTTCACGGGGGCAGCCGCCCTGGTCGGCTACCTGGTGCCCATCGAGTCGGGCATGGCCATCGTGCTCTGGATTGGCATCGTCATGGTCGCGCAAGCATTCCAGGCCACTCCGCGCGAACACGCACCTGCTGTAGCAGTGGGGTTGCTTCCCGGCATCGCGGCCTGGGGTGCGCTGATGCTCAAAACCGGCATGCGCGCGGCAGGCCTTGGCAGCAGCGAACATCCGTTCTCGCCGGCCATCCTCGACGTCCTCGGCCGTGCGGACGTGGCGGCGCAGGGGGCGTTCGCGCTCGAACAAGGGTTCCTTCTGACCAGCATGGTTTGGGCCGCCATCACGGTGGAGGTGATTGACCGCCGCTTCCTGCGCGCATCGGTGTGGGCTCTCGCGGGAAGCGCCCTAAGCTTGGTCGGATTGGTGCATAGCTACGCCTTCGCGGCAGCAGACACCGTGCAAGACATCGTGTTCGGAAAGGCGTGGCCATTCGCCATCGGCTACGCAGCGCTGGCAGCCCTCTTGGCGCTTGGCTGCTTCGCCAAGCGCGAGGATGGGGCCGGACACGGATAGCGCTACGGCGGTGCGTAGATAATCAACTTGCAGCCTGCTGTGCAAAGACCGTCAAGGTCATTGTCGGGTCCGTGGTCACACTGCTCGAAGTCAGCTTGCAGGATTCCGTCGCCGCAGTGAGGCCCTTGCTTGCACTGGGGCGTGCAGCCACCGTACGAGCTGTCCCAGACGCCGTCATCGCATTCCTCGAATTCCGGTTGCATGATTTCGTCGCCGCAGTGAGGGGCGTAGATGCAGCTGGGTGCACAGCCACCGTAGTCACCATTGTTGGCAAGCTCGCCATCGTCGCATTGCTCCGGCGGCTGAATTTTGCCATCGCCACAGCCGCCAGGCAAGCGGCAGGCATCCGTGCAATTGGGGTCGTTCGACATGGTGGGCTCGCACTCTTCGCCATAGTCGGCTTGTACCGTTCCGTCACCGCAGCGAGGCGCAGGAGTGCAGTCGGGATTGCACGTATTGTAGGTGCCATCGTTCGCGCCATCATCACAGGCTTCCGTGCCGTTGGTAATGCCATCGCCGCAGCGTCCACCGCGCTTGCAGTTGGACGTACACCCACCGTAGGCTTTGCTTGGATCCGTGGTCGCAACATTGCTTGAACCTTCGTCGCACTCCTCGTCGAAGGCTGTCTGCACGATGCTATCACCGCAGCGCGCGGGCAACTTGCAATTGGGGGCACACCCCGAGGTGGACCCATAGTCGTCATCGTTCTTGCCGTTGTCGCAATCCTCCTGGCCGGCTTCGATCTTTCCGTCGCCGCAATAGGGGCCCAGTCGACAGTCGGTTCCACACTGATTGTATCCTCCAAGATTCTTGTCTTTTCCGTTGTCGCATTGTTCTCCGGGCGCAACCACGCCGTCGCCGCAAATGGGCCCACAGGAACTTGCCTTGTCGTTGAAGCCGCTAAGCGTAAGCTTGTAGGTAGATGCCGATGTCTGCCGTTCGGCTTGGAAGACAGCGATCTCGTAGACGCCCCCGTCAGACATTCCTAGGTTGACGGTCTTCGTCGTGGGCGTGCAGGTCATGACGTTGTTCGTGGTCGTGCATGTGCTGCCTTCGGTAGCCGTGACGGTGACGGTTCCACCACCGGTAGCATTCAAGACGAGGGTGCCAGTGACTGGGGTGTGGATGCCTCCCATGTCCACGGCGAGTTTGCGATTCACGAATACCCAGACGTCGTCCTCCCCAGTGAAATCGAGGGTGTATTTGCCGCTGCTGCTGTAACTGAACCAATAGCGCACTTCGCTGGTGAAGCTGAAGTTGTGCTTGGGTGTCCCCGGTTCGTCGGTCCAGTTGCCGCTGTAGATGGGCGGTGTCTTGGCGGCCGCGTATTCCGAGGTTGGAGTGATCATGCCCGCAACATTGTCGAGAGGGAAGAAGAGCGGGTTGCCATCGAGAGGGGCGACGTTGGCCACGCAGGCGTTCGTGTTCCCAGTGCCCCAGGGTGTGCATTGAGCAAAGCACTGCATGGTTCCGTCATTGACGTAGGCGGGCGCATTGCAATTGCTGCAAGTGCCGTCCGAACACCAGCGAACATTGCTGTAGCCCATCCACTGTTGGGTGTCCTTCCACCAGTTAACGAAGCTTCCCTTTCCGTTGTTGTGCAAGAGGATGGTCGAGACATAGGTGGTGTTGGTTCCCGAAACATCTCGGTACCACTGCTTGAAGGTGTCGGCACTGGTGATATGTCCGGCGCCATTGGCGCCCGCGAAGACAGGCTTGCCCTCACTGTCCAGCGTGTCTTTCACCAGGCCGGTGGAGGGCGGGTTGCTACCCGTGACACCTTCCTCGAAATCCGTGTGGGCAAACAGGAAGTCGCGGTAGGTGACGGGAACGGTCATCGATGTGGCGTCGGATGCGGCCTGCGTACATTCGTAGCCGTTCTCCACGGTGCAAGTCGACGAGCAGCCGTCGCCGTTGACGGTGTTGCCGTCGTCGCACTTCTCGTTGACAACCAAGCCGTCACCGCACTTTGAGGTGCACTGGCCAGTGGTCGCGCTGCAGTTGGGCTCGGGGTGGCAGGTCGGCGAGCAGCCGTCGTTGGGAATAGTGTTCCCGTCGTCGCAGCCCTCGGAGCCTTCGACGACCTTGTCACCGCACTTTGTCTGGTGGCAGTTGGGTGGGCTGCCAGTACATGCCCAGCCGTCGTTGTACTTGCAGGTGCTCGAACACGCCTTGTCCATGTTCGTTCCTGGCGCTTTGGGATCGCATTGTTCCATGGGACTCAGCACGATGCCGTCGCCACAGTCAGGCACGCATGGGGCATTCGTGAACGGACAAGCATAACCTTTCTCGATGGTGCAGGTTCCCGAGCAGCCGTCGCCTGGCTTGGTGTTGCCGTCGTCGCACGCCTCGCCGCCTTCAAGTGTGCCGTTTCCACATTTCACGGTCGGGCACTTGCACAGCTGTCCAGGGACACAAACGCAGCCCGTGCCCTTGGTCTTGCAGTCGGCGGAGCAACCGTCACCATCCTTTTGGTTGCCGTCGTCGCACGCCTCGCCAATTGATGCCTGCATAACGCCGTCACCGCATCGCGGAGCCAGCTTGCAAGCGGAACCAGGCGTCGGACAGACATAGCCGCCTTCGAGTTGGCAAGTGCTGCTGCACCCATCACCAAATTTCGCGTTGCCATCGTCACAATTCTCTCCCGATTCAATGCGCTTGTTCCCGCACTGGGACATCAGGACACAGGGCTGTCCTGGCACGCACTTGTAGCGAGGGTCCTGAACCGTGCAATTGGCACTGCAACCATCATTGTCTTTGGTATTGCCGTCGTCGCAAACCTCGCCCGCACCCACATCGCCGTCACCGCAGATGATGTTGCGTGTGCATTTGCCTTGTTTTGGACACGTCCAGTTCTTCTCCTGTTTGCAGACGCCGTTGCAACCATCGCCGGGCAACACGTTGCCGTCATCGCATTGTTCGATGCCACCCTGATTATTGATTCCGTCGCCACAACCCTCGGGTATTTGCTTGACGCATCCCGAGGATGTATCCGTGCTGTTGCAGACGGCCGATGATCCACTTCCTGTGCCGCCGGTTGATTTGACGGAGGTGTCGATGACCACGCCGGTGCCACCTTTGCCGCCGCCGCCACCGCCACCGCCGCCCTTTCCCGCTCCTCCCACGTTTG
>Ga0302322_100002398_pt1 | contig 15779 bp, 13 predicted proteins | sample Fen_T0_2_FD_203757 | JGI IMG/M metagenome (GOLD analysis project Ga0302322, IMG submission 203757) | Peat permafrost microbial communities from Stordalen Mire near Abisko, Sweden - Fen_T0_2 | ecosystem: Environmental > Terrestrial > Soil > Wetlands > Permafrost | place: Sweden: Abisko... | reverse complement strand
AGATGGCCGCTCTCCTTGCGGCCGAGCGCGGGCCGGCCTAGCTTCACAGACCCAGGAACCGCTGCGCATTGCCTCCCAGCAAGGCCTCCTGCGGTGCAGGGGCGAGGCTCGAGGTGCGGATGACGTTGCCAGCCGGGCGCTCGCCCAGCGGGTAGGGATAGTCGCTGCCCATCATCACGCGCTCCTCGCCCATCACCTCGACCAGCAGTCGCAATGCGGGCTCGGTGAACACCACCGAGTCGACGCTGAACCGGTCGACGTAGTGGCTGGGCGGCCGCTGGCTCAGGCCGCGAACGACGTCGCCGCGCTCGCGCCACGCGTTGTCAGCCCGTCCGGACCAGAAGGCGAAGGACCCGCCGCCGTGCGCGAACGCTATCCGCAGGGTGTCCGGCAGCCGGTCGAATGCCCCGCCGAGGATCAGCGAGAGCACCGACAGGTGGGTCTCGGCCGGCATGCCGACCAGCCATTGCGTCATCCATCGGTCGAGGCGGGGCGAGGTGGGCATGTCCCAGGGATGGACGAACACCGGGGCACCTCGGTCGGCGCAGTGCTGCAGGAACTCCACCACCCCCGACGAGTCCAGGTCTCGGTCGCCCACATGGTTGCCGATCTCGACGCCGACATGCCCGTTGGCGAGGCTGCGGTCGAGCTCGCGACAGGCAAGGTCCGCGTCCTGGAGGGGCACCTGGCAGAACGGCACGAGCCGTTGGGGAGCCTGACCCACGATGTCGAGGGCGAGGTCGTTGAAGATCGCGCTGACATCCGCGGCCTGCTGCGGCTGGCGGCCGTACGAGAAGAACACGGGCGTGGGGGAGACGACCTGGATGTCGACCCCGTCGGTGTCCATGTCGGCCAGTCGTCGGTCGGCGTGCCAGCAGGCGTCGGTGACCCGCCGGAACTCGCGCTCGCCGAGCATGATGGTGGCCTCGGTCGCGCTGTCGACGCGCATGGACGGCCACTCGGCGCCGCCGCACGCTGCTGCGAGATCGGGCCACTCGCGCGGCACGTAGTGCGAGTGGACGTCGATGACGGGCAAGGGCTAGCCCTTGCCCGGGTGGATCGTGCCGCACTCCGGGCAGGTGCGCGCCTTCTCGTCGGCATAGAACGCCTCGAACACCGGAGGCAGGTCGACGACGATGTCGCTGACCTGCAGTTCAACGTCGTGGATCTTGGTGTTGCAGTTGAGGCAGTACCACTGGAAGTGCTCGAGCAGGCCGGGCTCGCGGGGACGCTCGAAGACCAGGCCGATGGAGCCTGCCTCAGGCCGCTGAGGGGAGTGCGGCACGTTGCGCGCCAGCACCCACATCTGGCCCGGGCCGATGGTGACGGTCTGCTTGCCCTCGGGGGTCTGGAGGTTCACGTGCATCGTGCCCTTGAGCTGGTAGAAGACCTCCTCGTACGGCTCCTGGTGGTAGTCCGTGCGCTGGTTCGGCCCGCCGACCACCATGACGATGAAGTCCTCCTGCCCGGGGAAGACCTCCTTGTTGCCGACCGGCGGCTTGAGATTCGGTCCGTGCTCGGCGAGCCACGCGTCGAAGTCGAGCGTGGTGGTCAGGTCGTTCGGGGTGGCATCAGGCATCGGAGGCTCCCGGCTTGTACGCGACGGCTTGGATCTCGATGAGCAGGTCCGGATGGGGCAGCTCGCGGACGGCCACGGTCGTGCGAGTCGGCGCCCGGTCGGTGAAGTACTCGGCGTAGGTGTTGTTGTATACGGCGAAGTCGACCATGTCGACGAGATAGGACGTGATCTGAATGAGGTCGCCCAGCTCGGCGCCGACGGCTGCGAGGATGCCCGCGATGTTCTCGAGCGTGCCGCGTGTCTGCTCGGCCACGTCCCGGATCGTGACCCCGTCGATGACATCAACGCCACGGTGGCTCCCGTCGGGCTGACGGCTCGACGTGCCGGACACGTAGATGAAGTCCCCCGCGACCATGCAGTGCGGATAGCGGCCGAGTGGAGCCGCACTCCCCCCGACGATGATCTCCGAAGCGCCCATCAGACCTTCCCTCCTGACATCCGACGCGCAACAGCGGTGGTCGCGACCACGAGGGCGAGCACTGCACCGCCCGCTGCAGCCGCCATGACCCGTTGCTGGGACTTGGACCTGCGCACGACCTCGGCATAGGGGATCGTCGTGAACGACACCATCTCGTACCGCGAGAGGTACGTGCCCGGAAGCGCCTTCTCCAGGCCGTGCTCGAGCCTCTTGGTCGCGAGGAAGGCCTTCGAGCCCACCTTGTCGCGCATCTCGACGAAGTTCTCCTGAGCGAGCATGGCGATCGCCTCGGCGTTGACGCGCCGGCGCTCCTGGTACATCGGCAGGGCGAGCGCCCAGTCGTCAGCCACCTCGCCCAGGCAGCGGTCCAGCTCCACGACGTCCTCGAACCCGCAGTTCGCGCCCTGCCCGAAGAAGGGGAGGATCGCGTGTGCCGCATCGCCGATGAGTGCCACTTTCCCGTCGACCTGCCACGGGTCCGCGTGGATGGTGGCGAGCAGGCCCACGGGGTTGTACTGGTAGTCCTCGACGAGCGTCGGCATGAGCGGCACCGCATCGGGGTACTCGCGCCGGAAGTGGTCGAGGATCTCCTGCTCGCTGCTCAGCGAGTCGAAGCCGCCGTCGCCGGCCTTGGGCCAGAACAGCGTGCAAGTGAACGAGCAGTCCGGGTTGGGGAGCGCGATCATCATCGACGCACCGCGTGGCCAGATGTGCAGGGCGTCGGGGCTGAGCGCGAAGTCGCCGCCCTTGGGCGGGATGGTCAACTCCTTGTAGCCGAAGTCGAGCCGGTCGGTCTCGACGGCCACCCGTCCGCGCGCCTGCAGCTCCTGTCGGACGACGCTGCCGAACCCATCGGCGGCGAGGACGACGTGCGGCGTCACGGCATCGGGCACGGATTCTCCTTCGAAGTACAGCGTGTTGGACGCGAGGTCGTAGGACGACAGGCGCCCATCAAAGTGCAGCGTGACGCCGGGTGTGGCCTCCGCCGCGTCCAGCAGCGTCTCGTTGAGCGCCGAGCGTCCGATCGAGTTGATCGCTCGATCGCCCTGCGCCGAGTAGGACTGGAAGGCCGTCGAACCGTCGGTCCCGTGGATCATGCGTCCGTGCATCGGAAGCGCCGGCGCCATGACCGTGTCGATGAGGTCGATGCGGCGAAGCGCGTCGAGGCCGCGCTCGGAGAGGGCGAGGTTGATCGACCGGCCGCGCTCCACGGCCTCGGACCTTGGGTCCGGGCGCCGCTCGAAGACTTCGACGGCGTAGCCCCGACGACCCAGGTAGCAGGCGAGCAGGGACCCGACCAGGCCCGCTCCGACCACGGCGATTCTGCGCTCGTCACGTGTCATCCGATACCCTCCCCCGTCAGCTCCTGGCTGAGCGCGTCGGCTGCCCGCCAGCAGTCGTGGAACGTGCAGTACAGCGGTGCGGGGGCGAGCCGGATGATGTCGGGCTGGCGATCGTCGGCCACCACGCCCCAATTGCTGCTCAGCCGCTCGGTCAGCTCGGCCACGTCGGTCTGCACCCGCACCGACAGTTGCGCCCCGTGTCGAGCATCCTCGGCCGGCGTGACGACCGTGATGCCCGCCCGCTCGGCGAACGACTCCAGCAGGGACCGCAGATAGGCCGTCAGCCGGAGGCTGCGCTCGCGGATCGCCATCATGCCCACCGCGTCGAAGATCTCCAGGGAGGTGCGCACGGGGCCCATGGCGAAGATCGGCGGATTCGACATCGACCACGCATCGGCGGATGCCTGGGGGACGGACACCGGACCCATCTCGAAGCGGGTCGCCGGGTCGGTGCTCCACCAGCCCTCGAGCCTGGGGATCGAGGCGTTGTCGAGGTGCTTCTCATGCACGAACGTGCCCGCGACCGCTCCCGGCCCTGAGTTGAGGTACTTGTACGAGCACCACGCCGCGAAGTCGACGTCCCAGTCGTGCAGGTGCAGGGGCACGTTGCCGGCGGCATGCGCCAGGTCCCAGCCGACCGTCGCGCCGATGGCATGTCCGGCGCTCGTGATCGTCGCCATGTCCATGACCTCACCGGTGAGGTAGTTGACGCCGCCGAGCAGCACCGTGGCGATCGAGTGCGCGTGCTGGTCGAGCGTGGCCACGACGTCCTCGGTGCGCAGGGTGTCCTCGCCCGGTCGGGGGCGCAGTCGCAGTACGGCCGTGTCGGGATCATGCCCGCGGAACGCGACGTGGCTGCGGACCGCGTACGAGTCGGAGGGGAACGCCGCATCCTCGATCACGATGCGGTGGCGGATCGCGGTCGGGCGGTAGAACGACGCGAGCAGCAGATGCAGGTTGACCGTCAGCGAGTTCATGATGACGACCTCGCGCGGCTGGGCGCCGACGAGGCGGGCGGCCGGCTCGCGCAACTGCTCGTGGTACGGCATCCAGGGTCGGTCCGCGTCGCTGTGTCCGTGCACGCCGTACTGCTCCCAGGCGTCCAGGTCGCTCATCAGCTCGCCCCGGGTCGCTCGCGGCTGCAGGCCGAGCGAATTGCCCGCCATGTAGGCGGTGAGCGGGAACTCGCCGCCTACCGCCGGCGGGATGAGGAAGTCGTCACGTCGCAGCGCGGGATCCGGCGCCGTGTCGAGGGCAGTCGCGAAGTCCTCCCGGAGGTCGGGGGCATCGGTCACGACAGGGCTCCTTAGGTCCGGGGTCGGTGGTCGGCGACCGCCTCATTCAATACCCGTTGGGTCGAGCACGGTGAGCCATTCGGCGAAGGCAGCCGCGAGGGGGTCGATCACCTCGAAATGCGCGGTCCGCGGGAGGACCAGCATGCTCACCAGCCCCGACGACTCGTGCTGACGGGCATAGGACCGGCTGAGGCCCACCGGAACCAGCGTGTCGTCCTCCCCGTGGACGAGGGTCACGGGAACACGTGGCGCGCCCCCGCGCGCAGGGTCCAGGTCTTGACGCTGCTGCGCTGCCGTGCCCAGGAAGGCGGGGACCGCGTCAACGTCCAGGCCCAGGCGCTCGGCCTCCTCGAGATCGGCCACGGGCGCGAGGGCGACCACGGAGCACGGGACGGGAGGATCAGCGGCGACGAGCAGGGCCAGATGGCCGCCGGCCGAGTGCCCGACCACGTGCAGGGGAGCGCGGGGCAGCCACGGCGCTCCCGCGAGTCCGGAGAGGGCGAGGAACGTGTCACGGACCGTGATGTCGGGCTGGCCCGGGCGCCTGCGGTAATCGAGGGACACCACGAGGTGACCGAGGTCTGACAGGGCCCGGGCCAGGGGCCGCACGTGGATGCGGTCGTAGTCCGGGCGCCAGAACCCGCCATGGATCAGCACGATCGTGCCCCGCGCGACTCCCACGGGCGCATAGACGTCGGCGCACTGGTCCGGGTCCTCCCCGTAGGCCCAGGAGCGGTCCGGTTCGGGGGCGGGACGGGACAGCACCCGTCGATCCTCATCGTTCCCATCGGGCATGAGCGGAGTATCGCAATCGACCTAGACTGACGAGCGATGTTCGAACTCGTGGTTCCCCCGCAACAGGCTGGCCTGGCCTGGTGGCCGGTGGCGGTCGTCATCGTCGCGCTCGTCGTCATCAACATCGTCAACAACCGGTTGGCGCCCCAGACGCACTACCTCCTGTGGACCTTCGGCGGGTCGGTCGGACTGCTGGCCTTCGGCCTGCTCGACGGCAACACCTGGACCGACATGGGCTTCGGTTGGCAGTACCTCGTGCCTGGCCTCATCTGGGCGGGGATCTGCATCGGCGGCGTCACAGCCGTCTACCTCGTGGGGTCGGCGTTCAAGCGGACGCGCGCGGCCTTCCACGACGAGCGCATGGGCGAGCTCACCGGCGCGCGCCTGATGTTCCAGGCGCTGATCGAGGTGCCCTTCGGCACCGTGCTGTTCGAGGAGATCGCCTTCCGCGCCGTGCTGCTGTCGATGCTCATCCGGCGCGAGGGCATGGTGTTCGGCGTCATCGTCTCGGCACTGCTGTTCGGCCTGTGGCACATCCTGCCCAGCATCGGCACCCACGAGCAGAATCCGGCCCTCGGGTCGGTCGTCGGCGGGGGCCTTCGGGGCAACATCCTGGCCGTGGCCCTGAGCGTCCTGACCACCTCGATCGCAGGCGTGGTCTTCGCGGCCCTTCGTCTGGTGTCCGGGTCCGTGCTCGCGCCGATGGGGCTCCACTGGGCGACGAACGGCCTTGGCTACGCGTTCTCGTGGATCCTCATCCGGGCCCGTGATCGGCGCCGTGAGCGACACCGCCAGGAGGTCCGCGAACGCCAGGCGCACGAGCGTGAGGCCCAGGAGCCGGAAAGCGGCGCAGTCGAATGACACTCATGGGATTCAGGGCCTACGATGACGGCGAGCACGACGATCCGGGCGCCTTGGCCCCCGAAGTCGTCGATCCGGTCGTGGGCAGGGGGCCCGCGACCTCGAGTGATGCGGAGGAGTCCGGCATGGATGCAGCGCGAGCCCACCTCGGAGCCGAGGAGGCTGGGGCCACGCTCAGCGATCGCGACCGGCGCATCCTGGAGTTCGAACGGCAGTGGTGGAAGTACGCCGGCGCCAAGGAGCAGGCCATCCGTGACCTCTTCGACATGAGCGGGACCCGCTACTACCAGATCCTCAACGGGCTCATCGACACCCCGGCGGCGCTGCAGACCGATCCGATGCTGGTTAAGCGCTTGCGACGCATGCGGGCCTCCCGGCAGCGGGCCCGATCGGCCCGTCGACTCGGAATCGACCTCGCTGCGGATTGACCGTTGCCCGATATGGGCAATTGTGACGTTCCAATAATCACGGTTACGTAACGATTGTCATGTAACGTCGTGCAAGCGGTTGCATCCACCTTTTGGCAGGCTTACGTTCATGTCACCTTCGGCAGGACGCAGTGGTGCTGTCCTGCCCTGAATCGGCCCTCTGGGCCGCGACGAGAGGACTATTAATGCGCAGGACTCTGCGTTCCGCGGGTATCGGCGTCATCGCCGCCACCCTCGGCTTCGGTGCACTGCTGTCGGTCTCCCCGGCGCACGCAGCTTCGCAAACGATCACTGTCTGGGTTGACCAGAAGCGCATCGCCAACTACCGCGAGGTCTTCCCCGACGGTACGTACGCCGGCTACAACGTCAACCTGGTCCCCAAGGACTTCGGCAAGATCCGCGACGACCTCGCGACCGTCTCGGCCGACTCCGCCCCTGACGTCATCACCGGTGCCCACGACTGGACCGGTGCCCTCGCGGCGAACGGCCTGATCGTCAAGCTCAACGTCCCGGCTGCGACCGTGCAGGCGCTGTTCCCGTACGCGCTGAACGGCTTCAAGTACGCCGGTGCGACCTACGGCATCCCGACGCAGATCGAGAACGTCGCGATGATCACGAACGCCAAGCTCATCCCGACCCAGCCCACCAACTTCACGCAGCTGGCCACCATGGCCCTGGCGCTGAAGAAGGCCGGCAAGGTCACCGTTCCGTTCGCCGTGCCCCAGGGCGCCAACGGCGACGCATACCACATGTACCCGCTGTTCAGCGGTCTCGGTGGCTACGTGTTCGGCACCACGCCGTCCGGCTCGCTCAACGTGCGCAACGTGGGCCTCGACAACCCGGTCTTCCGGAAGAACCAGGGTCTCATCGACTCCTGGAACAAGAGCGGCCTGATCAACTCGAAGGTCGACTACGGCATCGCGAAGACCGCGTTCACGACCGGCAAGTCCCCGTTCTGGATCACCGGTCCGTGGGAGCTCGACGCCATCAAGGCGCTGCCCTTCAAGTACCGCGTCACCACCGTGCCGAACATCGTCCCGGGCCTGACCCCGGTGCCGTTCCTCGGTGCGCAGGGCGGCATGGTCACCAAGTACGCAGCCGAGCACGGCGTGCAGACCGGCGCCAACGCCATGGTCACGCAGCTGTTCGCGAGCGCTGCCTACCAGTCGAAGCTGGCTGCTGCTGACGGCCGTACCCCGGCCAACATCCAGGCTGCCAAGGCAGTCACGGATCCGGTGCTGAAGGCCTTCTCGGCCGCCAGCGGCGGTGGCGTGCCGATGCCGAACGTTCCGCAGATGGCCTCCGTCTGGGGCGCTCTCGGTGGCGCGTGGGTCAACTCGACCAAGGGTGCGGGCGCCACGCCGGCACAGAAGTCCTTCGCCCAGGCGCAGGCAACGGTCAAGAAGGCCATCGGCTAGTCATTCGAATCACGTAGTGCACGTGGGGATCTCCGACATACTCGGAGGTCCCCACGTGTCTGCGCAGCCCTGATTCACCCAGACACCTCGAAGGAGCGGGCTCGACGATGCAGTCCCTGATCTCGCGTTTCGGCGGAACTCCGGCGCTGATCCTCAAGCTCGTCTTCCTTGGCGCCATCAACGCCGCGGCCATCTGGGCACTGCCCGCCCTGCTCACCTCGGGCGCGTGGGTCATGCTCGCGGTCCTGCTCCTCGCGGTGATCGCGCTGGACTTCGTCATGCTGACGAAGAAGTTCATCCCGGCCAAGTACGTGATCTTCGGGGCGATCTTCCTCACCCTGTTCTCACTCATCCCGATCGGCTATACGGTCGCCATCGCGTTCACGAACTACTCCACGGGCCACATCGGCACCAAGGAGGACGCGATCAAGCAGATCGAGGCCAACTCGCTCTCCGAGAAGGACTCCTCGCAGCAGTACACGATGCTGCCGCTGTACGCCGAGGGCCAGAACCTCGTCCTTGGTCTGACTGAGATCCCGAGTGCCACCGACACGAGCGGCACCGGAACGGATGTGGGCAGCGCGTCGACCGCGCCGTCCCCCGAGGCGAGCACGCAGACCGAGTTCGGCCCGAGTGATGCCGCTTCAGCAGGCGCTGCACCGGCCGCCTCCGCGGGTGCGTCCCCCGAGGCCAGCGTCCAGACCGAGTTCGGGCCAGGTGAGGTGGCCAGTGGGGTCGCGTCCCCCGCCCCCACGGAGTCCACGCAGACCGAGTTCGGGCCAGGTGAGGTGGCCAGTGGGGTCGCCTCGCCGGCCCCCTCGGCGAGCGGCTACATGAACGTCGCGGTCGCCGAGCCGCCCGGCGGGTGGCCGCCCACCTACATCGGCACGAATCAGGGCCTCGACCCGGTGCCGCCGGGTGACGTCAAGCGCGACTCCACCGGCACGGTCACGGGCGTCAACGGCTACGCCACCGTCCCCGAGGCGGACTACCCGAACCTCGACACCGAGCTCGCGGCGATCAAGGTGCCCGGACCCAACGGCGGCTACATCGTCGCCCAGGGGTTCACCAACGCCACCGAGCTGTACCCGGTCGTCACGTACGACGCCACGACCGACACGTTCACCGACACGACGACCGGCGTCGTGTACACCGACAACGGTCGAGGCTCGTTCACCGACTCGAAGAACCCCGATAACGAGCTCCTGCCGGGATGGAAGACCGGCGTGGGCTGGTCCAACTTCACGTCCATCGTCACCGACCCGGATGTACGCGACCCGTTCTTCTACGTCTTCATCTGGACGTTCATCTACGCGGCGCTGACGGTGCTGCTCACCTTCGCGGCCGGCCTGCTGCTGGCCATCACCCTCAACCGTCCGGGAATGCGCGGCCAGCGCGTGTACCGCGCGCTGCTGATCGTCCCGTACGCCGTCCCGGCCTTCCTCTCCGCACTGGTCTGGGCCGGTCTCCTCAACGACGACTTCGGCGCGATCAACACGACGTTCGGGCTGAGCATCCCCTGGTTGTTCGACCCGACGTGGGCGAAGGTCAGTTGTCTGCTGCTGAACTTCTGGCTCGGCGTGCCGTACATGTTCCTCATCTCCACTGGTGCGCTGCAGTCCATTCCAAGCGAGCTCCAGGAGGCGGCCCGAATCGACGGTGCCCGCAACTGGCAGGTGTTCCGGCTCGTCAACCTGCCACTGCTGCTGGTGGCGTTGACGCCGCTGCTCATCGCGTCGTTCGCGTTCAACTTCAACAACTTCAACAACATCTACCTGCTGACCGGCGGCGGGCCTGCGATGGACGGATCGAGCGTGGCGGGTGCCACCGACATCCTCATCAGTTATACGTACAAGATCGCCTTCGCGTCCGGCAAGGGCAATGACTTCGGCCTGGCCAGTGCCATCTCGATCATCATCTTCCTCATCATCGGAACGATCTCGGGAATCATGTTCGCCCGATCCAAGGCACTCGGAGAGGAGCGTCAATGAGCGCCACCACCGCGCCCTCCGGCGCTGCAACACCGCCGATCGCGAAGAAGAAGCGCCGGACGTTCGGCGGCTGGTTCAAGGTCCTCGGCTGGCGCCATCTCGTGGCGTGGGTCGCGATCGTGTTCGCCGTCACCCCGGTGCTGTGGGTCCTCAGCGCTGCGTTCACGAAGGACCCGTCGATCAGCAGCGGCTCCCTCATCCCGACGAATCCGACGCTGACGAACTTCCAGCGGCTGTTCAACAATCCCGACCAGCCGTACTCGAACTGGTACCTCAACACGATGATCGTGGCCACTGTGGCCGCCGTGTTCACTGTGCTGATCGCCTCGGGGGCTGCATTCGCCTTCAGCCGCTATCGGTTCAAGGGGCGCAAGGTCGGCATGATGTTCCTGCTGCTGGTGCAGATGTTCCCGGCATTCCTGGCCCTCACGGCCATCTACATCATTATGGTGAACATCGGCGACGTGTTCCCGCCGATCGGCCTCGACACCCTGCCGGGCCTCATCCTCGTGTACCTCGGCGGCGCCATGGGCGTCAACGCCTGGCTCATCAAGGGCTTCTTCGACACGATCCCGATCGAGATCGACGAGTCGGCCCGCGTTGACGGAGCCACGCACGGTCAGGTGTTCTGGGGCATCATCCTGCCGCTGGCGGTGCCCGTGCTGGCGGTCATCGGCCTGATCAGCTTCATCAGCAGCATCAACGAGTTCATCATTGCCAGCGCCCTCATCCAGACTCCGGCGAAGAAGACCCTCGCCGTCGGACTCCAGGGGTTCATCGCGAACCAGTACTCCGAGAACTGGGGTCCGTTCGCTGCCGGTGCGCTGCTTGCCGCCATTCCGATCGTCATCCTCTTCATCGTCCTGCAGAAGTACATCGTCGGTGGCCTCACCGCAGGGTCGGTGAAGGGATAGTGCTCGGCAGGGTGCCTCAGGCTCATCACGACGGCTCGCCCCTGTACGTGTCGACGCTGTCGCCACGTCTGGGCGAGACGTTGACCCTTCGCCTGCGCACCCATCGCGACTTCCAGCCGGAGATCGTCGTCCTGCGCACGGTGCACGACGGTGAGCCCCACGTGGTCACGGCCGAGGCCAAGGAGTCCGAGGGCGTCGATGTCTGGTGGGTCGCGCAGATCGTCGTCCGCAATGTCGAGACCCACTACCGCTGGTTGCTGGTCGGCGGGGCCTACGAGTTCGTGTGGCTCACGGCGGGCGGCCCGCTCGACTACGACGTGCCCGACGCCACCGACTTCGTCATCAGTGCGACGCAGGCCGAGCCCTCCTGGACCCACGGGGCGGTCATCTACCAGGTGTTCCCGGACCGGTTCGCGCGCGCGGCCGCCGACGACCTCGGCCCGGCCGAAGCGCCCCTAGGCGTCGACCTGCCGGACTGGGCCGTGCCTCGCGCTTGGACCGACGCCCCGGAGGGCCGGTCCAAGAACACGCCGCGGGAGTACTTCGGAGGCGACCTCGATGGCGTGCGGTCGCATCTGGACCACCTGGCACACCTCAGCGCGAACGTGCTGTACATGACACCCGTATTTCCTGCCGAGTCCACGCATCGCTACGACGCCTCGTCCTTCGATGTCGTCGATCCCCTGCTCGGCGGCACTCCTGCCCTGGCGAGGCTCGTCGACGATGCGCACGCCCGCGACATCCGCGTCGTCGGCGACATCACGCTCAACCACTGCGGGCGCGCGCACGATTGGTTCGTCCGCGCGCAGGATCCGCAGGCGCCCGAACGGGAGTACTTCCGGTTCGATCCGACTCTCAAGCACGGCTACGAGTGCTGGTTCAACGTCCCGACGCTGCCGAAGTTCGACCACACGAGCGACCGCCTGCGGGATGCGCTGGTGCGCGGCGAGTCCTCCCCCGTGCGCTCCTGGCTTCGCGGCCCGTCAGCTCTCGACGGCTGGCGGGTCGACGTGGCCAACATGGCCGGTCGCATGGGCTCCATCGACGTGACGCATGACTTCGCCAAGGATGTGCGCGCAGCGATGGCCGTCGAGCGCGACGACGCCCTGCTGGTGGCCGAGCACGGCCATGATGCGAGCGGCGACCTCCTCGGTGACGGCTGGCACGGCACGATGAACTACGCGGGGTTCACCCGTCAGGTGTGGTGCTGGCTGCGCAGTCCCGACTTCCACGAGACCTTCCTCGGGCTTCCGGTCGAGGTGCCGACGATCACCGGACACCAGGCGGTCGCGTCGCTACGTGCCTTCCATGCGCGCATCCCCTGGCGCTCGCTGATCACGAGTTGGAACATCCTCGGCAGTCACGACACGGCCCGCATCCGCACCGTCGTCGGCACGCACGAGCGCCAGGTGGCGGCCCTGGCGCTCGCCGTGGCCCTGCCCGGAGTGCCGATGATCTTCGCGGGGGACGAGATCGGCATGACCGGCAGCTGGGGCGAGGACGCACGCAAGCCGTTCCCATGGCAGGACCACGAGTCCTGGGACCTCACGACCCTCGCCGCCTACCGCGAGCTCCTTGCCCTGCGACGGTCGAGCGCAGCGCTCGCGACCGGTGGGCTGCGCTGGCTGTACGAGGGAAACGACGCGCTTGCCTTCGTCCGCGAGCACCACGACGAGACGATCCTCGTGGTCGTCGCCCGGAGCCAGTCCGAGACCATCCGTCTCCCGCTGGCCGGGCTCAATGCAGCAAGGATCCAACACCTGTTCGGCTTCCAAGCGGAGGTCGTCGCCGAGCAGGCCGTCATCGATGTCCCGTCAGCAGGTGCTGGCGTGTGGCGAGTGGAGGGTAAGTAGCCATGGCAGACCTGGTGCTGGACAACGTCGACAAGGTCTACGACAACGGCTTCCATGCCGTCAAGGACCTGTCCCTGGTGGTCGATGACGGCGAGTTCCTCGTCCTCGTGGGACCCTCGGGGTGCGGCAAGACCACGGCCTTGCGCATGGTCGCGGGCCTGGAGGAGATCTCCGACGGCACCGTCAGCATCGGTGGCCGAGTCGTCAACGACGTCGGCCCGCGCGACCGCAACATCGCCATGGTCTTCCAGAGCTACGCGCTCTACCCGCACATGACCGTGGGCGAGAACATCGGCTTCGGACTCGCGCTGCGCCATGAGGGCAAGGCGGAGATCAAGGAGAAGGTAGATCGAGCCGGTCGCCTGCTCGACCTGACCTCGATGCTCACCCGCAAGCCCAAGCAGCTCTCCGGCGGCCAGCGCCAGCGCGTGGCCATGGGCCGCGCCATCGTCCGTGATGCCGAGCTGTTCTTGATGGACGAGCCGCTGTCCAACCTCGACGCCAAGCTGCGCGTGCAGATGCGCGCCGAGATCGCCGGCCTCCAGCGGCAGATGGGCATCACCACGGTCTACGTCACGCACGATCAGGTCGAGGCCATGACGATGGGCCACCGCGTAGCCGTCCTCCGCCTTGGCGAGTTGCAGCAGGTGGCCGCGCCGCAGGACCTCTACGACAACCCCGACAACGTGTTCGTGGCGGGATTCATCGGTACGCCACCGATGACCCTGTTCCATGCAAACCTGACGATCGAGGGCGACGGCGCCCGGCTGAAGGTGGGATCTCAGGAGATCTGGCTGCCGGGCAGCGTGCTGGAGCAGCGTCCGTCGCTCCGTGAGAAGAACAACCAGGAGATCATCGCCGGCGTCCGGGCGGAGGACATCCACCCTGAGTGGCGTGACGGGCTGGCCTCACTCGGCGCGAATGTCGTTCTCGCCGAGGCGCTCGGCTCCTCGGTGCACGTGACGTTCGCGCTCGAGGGCACGCCGGTCGACGAGTCGCGCCTCGGCAGCGGACTGAAGAACGACGCGGAGGGCGAGATCGGGCGCCTCAGCCATCAGTCGGATATCCAGGGCACCGCCGTGTTCCCGCCCCGCATGAAGTTCACGCAGGACGACCCGATCACCATCCACGTCGACCCGCCGCGCATGCACTTCTTCGACCTGGACTCGGGACTTGCGCTTCGCTAGAGCGGCGATCGCCGGCGCGGTCATCGCGGCCTGCGCCGCTGGCGTGCTGGCGGCCGGTCCCGCGTCTGCGGACGCGACTCTCGATGCGCTCGCGTCACCCTCCTTGCGAAGCGCGATCGCGAGCGACCAGTTCTACTTCGTGATGACCGACCGCTACCGCGATGGCGATCCGACGAACAACACCGGCGGAGTCTCCGGGGCGCTGAGCCAGACCGGCTTCCTCCCGGAGTCGATCAGCTACTTCCACGGCGGCGATCTCACCGGCCTCACCGGCGACTGCCGGGCGTCGGACACGAGCGACCAGGGCCTGGCCCGGCTCAAGCGGCTGGGCTTCAGCGCCATCTGGATCACCCCGCCGTTCGTGCAGCGCACGACACAGGGTGACAGCGCGGCGTACCACGGCTACTGGTTCCTCGACATCACCAAGCCGGACCCGCACCTGGGCACGCCGGCGGAGTTCTCGGCCTTCGTCACCTGCGCACACTCCCTCGGCATCAAGGTGTTCGTGGACATCGTGGTCAACCACACGGCTGACGTCATCACGTACCCGCAGGGGACCGCCTACGTGTCCCTCGCCCAGCGCCCCTACCGCACTGCGGCCGGCCGTGCGTTCAACCCGTGGTCCTACACGGCCGGAACGACGTTCCCCCGCCTGTCGCCGACCCGCAGCTTCGCCAAGACGCCCCAGGTTCCTCCGGCCTTCGCCGCGGCCAAGGCACCCGCCCTGCTCAACGACGTCACGAACTATCACAACCGCGGCGATATCCCGTGGGGCAGCTGTGTGGGTCGCTGCACGATGGACGGGGACTTCTCCGGGCTCGATGACCTCATGACCGAGAAGTGGTCGGTCGTCAAGGCGCTCGGCGACACCTACGGCTCGTGGATCACGTCCTACGGGATCGACGGCTTCCGCATCGACACGGCGATGTACACCGATCCGTACTTCTTCGGTCGCTGGCTGCCGATCATCAACCAGTACGCGGCTCAGGCCGGCAAGCCCGGTTTCACCTCGTTCGGCGAGGTCTATGTGTTCGATGCTGCGCAGCAGTCGGAGATCATGCTGAGCCGTCAGCTGCCGTCGGTGCTCGACTTCCCGTACCAGGAGACGGTGCGCAAGTTCGTCTCCGCGCAGGCGACCGGCGGCTCGATGGCCGCCATGTTCGACGGAGACGACTACTACACGTCGGCCGGCACGAACGCCTACGGCCTCACCACCTTCCTCGGCAACCACGACATGGGCCGGATCGGCTTCTTCGTCACGAAGGACAACCCGTCTCTGTCCGACTCGTCGGTGCAGCGCGACCTGCTGGCCCACGACGTTCTGTACCTCACGCGCGGCGTTCCGGTCGTCTACTACGGCGACGAGGTGGGCATGACGGGCTCGGGCGACGGCACCGACAAGCAGGCCCGCCAGGACATGTTCCCGACCAAGGTGCAGGACTGGCAGACCGAGCCGCGCATCGGATCGCCCCCGATCGGCCAGGGCTCGTCGCTCTCGGCCGCGTCGCCCATCGCCGACCGCATGACCGAACTGGCCGGCCTTCGGGCCAGGCATCCGGCGCTGGCCGACGGCGCGCAGATCACCCGCTATGGCAACGGCGGCGTGTTCGCCGCCAGTCGGATCGACGCCGCGGCTCGCCGCGAGTACCTCGTGGCCTTCAACGCGGCCAAGGACCCCGCCACCGTCACGGTCCCAA
>Ga0302322_100002397_pt1 | contig 15784 bp, 12 predicted proteins | sample Fen_T0_2_FD_203757 | JGI IMG/M metagenome (GOLD analysis project Ga0302322, IMG submission 203757) | Peat permafrost microbial communities from Stordalen Mire near Abisko, Sweden - Fen_T0_2 | ecosystem: Environmental > Terrestrial > Soil > Wetlands > Permafrost | place: Sweden: Abisko... | reverse complement strand
ACTGATCAAGATCGTCAAGCCGGAGACGGGCTATGATGAATTGGAAAAAATGGTGGGGAACGCGGAGAAAGTGCTGCAACTGCTCGGCCTGCATTACCGCGTCATTCTGCTGTGCACCGGCGACATGGGCTTTGGCAGTGCGAAGACTTACGACATTGAAGTCTGGGCGCCGGGGCAGGGGAGCTATCTCGAAGTTTCGAGCTGCTCGAACTGCGAAGATTTTCAGTCGCGCCGGATGAACCTGCGGTTCAAAACCGAGGCGGGCGAAAACAAGTTCCCGCACATTCTCAACGGCAGCGGCACGGCGCTGGCGCGGCTGTTCGTGGCCTTGATTGAAACGCATCAGCAGGCGGACGGCAGCGTGAACATTCCCCCCGCCCTCCAACCGTATTTGAAGACGGATAAAATCACGGCGTGAACCACCAACGCCATTGACGATTAATGACATGTCTTCAGCAGCGGTTTTTGTGGTCGTAACAGCGTGATGAAAATTCTCCTCGCCAGCAGCGAAGTTTATCCGTTTTCCAAAACTGGCGGCCTGGCTGACATGGTCGGCGCGCTGGGCCGGGCGATTGTCAGGGCGGGGCACGAGGCGGTCATCGTCACGCCGCTGTACCGGGGCGTGCGGGAGCGGTTCCTGGGCCTGCGCCGCGTGGACTGGAAGTTTGATTTACCGCTGGGCACGCGCCGGGAATCCGCCAGCCTCTGGGAGCTGAACCGGCCCGGCGAAGCCAAGGTGTATTTCATTGATCAGCCCGGCTATTTCGACCGGGCCGGGATTTATCTGGAGGACAATCTCAGCTATGCCGACAACGCGGAGCGCTACATTTTCTTCTCCAAATGCGTGGTGCATCTGGCGCGCTATTTACCGTGGCGGCCGGACATGGTCCACCTGCATGACTGGCAGACGGCGCTGGTGCCGGCCCTGATGTTGCAGCAAGCCCGGGCTGAAGGGTGGGGGAATCCCCCGCCCACCTGCCTGACCATTCACAACCTCGCCTATCAGGGGGTTTTCCCACAGGCAGATTTTTTGCTGACCAATTTGGACGAAGATTTTTTCACGCCGGAAGGCGCCGAATACTTCGGCCTGCTGAACTGTCTGAAGGCGGGCATTGCCTTTGCCAGCCTCATCACCACCGTCAGCCCCCGCTATGCGCGGGAAATCACCACGGAAGAATTTGGCTGCGGGCTGGACGGCGTGCTGCGGCGACATCATGAAAAGCTGGCGGGCATTCTCAATGGCGTGGACTACGAGGAATGGAACACGACTCAAAATTCCCATTTGTTCAAGCCGTATTCCGTGACCCGCCCGGCGGGAAAAAAAGCCAATAAATTACAGCTTCAGAAACAACTCGACCTGCCGGTCAACGAACACATCCCGCTGTTTGCCACGATTTCACGTCTGGCCGAACAAAAAGGCATCGACATCCTGCTCGGGGCCTTGGAAGAAATGTTGAACTCCGACATGCAGTTTGTGGTTCTGGGCAGCGGCTCGCCGGAATATGAGCGCGGCTACCGTGAACTCGCCGCGCGGTTCCCGGGCAAGATTGCCCTGTATTTTGGGTACGACGAGACCTTGTCACACCGGATTGAGGCGGGTGCGGATTTTTTCCTGATGCCATCGCGATTTGAGCCTTGCGGCTTGAACCAGATGTACAGCTTGCGCTATGGCACCATTCCCGTGGTTCGCGCCACCGGCGGCCTGGATGACAGCGTGATTGATTTCACTGAAAATGCGGACGACGCCAACGGCATCAAATTTTTTGAATACACGTCGCGCGCCTTGGCCAAGGCGATTCGCAAAGCGCTGGCCATTTACGGAAAACCAGAATTGCTGCGCAAATTTCGGCACAATGGGATGACGGCGGATTTTTCCTGGGACAAGACAGTTTTGGAATACCTGAAGGTCTACCGGCGCGGACTGATCTGAAGTGAATATAACAAACATTGTGTATCATTAATTAAACACAAAAGAGTCTGGTCGCCGGATGGCTCCACCATGGGTCTGTCGTGAATTGTGCGATCTCACTGCCCTTGTGGACGCTGGGCAAAATGAGCCGCTGGAAAAATCTTTTGGGCCGTTTCTTGGTTTTTGCTTTCAACATATGTCCGACGGTCCGGCATCATCCTGATAGGTCTGCTCCGTTTGCGTTTCTAGCGGGCATGGTCTAAATTAATATTCACTTCAGTTATGACCCCAACCCACCACAATTATGCTCACTGTATCTACAGACAGCCCGGGCAACCTGCTCGCAGCGATTAAATCAGCGATTAATGAGGGTCGTGTGACCACCTGGTCGTATGATACCGATGGTGATTTCACCCAAACGCCAGCCCAGTGGAGCGAAAAGGCCTGGTTTCGGCCCACGTTAATGAATGATGCGTTATTATTTGGCATCGTCGGACAACAGGACAAGCCTTTGGCCGCAGAATATTACGCCGTTTACCACGGCAGATTCATCGAGATGTTGGCCACCCACTTTGACGCCTTTTTCGCGACTGCCAGCGCCAGCGCCACCCCCCAGCCACCCGATATTGTTAAAACGAAGGCCAAGTTACCGGGGCCAGGGGAAGCGCTGCATGGCGATGTGGCCCGGCGGTCAGTCTGACCGGGGTGCTGACTTTTCTAAATGCCTCGGGATAAGCTGGTAAGCGCCTGAATTGCCAGGCCGCGAGCACGCCCGCAACCGACGCTTTTGGCAGAACAAGGTTGCTTTCCGGCGCAGCTTGACGAAAATCAGCGCCCATTTATGAAAGAAAAGAAAACGCCGGTCTCCAAGGCCAAACGGAATGAATCCGTGATCCTGCTGGAATTGCTGAAGAAAGTTTTGCCCAAAGCCACGTCCGACCCCAAGATGGCGGAACAGATTTATTTTGCCGTGGAAGAAGAACTCCGCTCCAAATCCCGGGTGAATTCGTTTGAAAAATTTTGCGAGCGCATTGAACTGCCGGATTTGGAACTGAAGACCTTGACCGACGTGCAGCAGCAGCTCAGCGTGGCGTTCGGCGAGGGCGAGGTCACCATCAAGCCCGACAAGGAAGAGAAAAAACTGGCCGTGGAAGTGACCTTGCCGGACGGCTCCCAATTGACCAGCCTTATTCCAGTGCGCCCGCTCGGACCCGACCCGGATGGCGAACCCGAGGTGAAATTGAACTTTGTCCCCTTCCCCGTGAGTCTGCCGGGCGATCCCGAGCTGATCTGGGCGCTGGCCAAGCGGGAAAGCATGTCCACGGACGAGGCGGGCATCGCCCTGGCCAAGATTGAGGAAGACTTCTGGGCGTCCAAGCCCGGGCAGAAGGCGCAGCGCGACCGGGTGGAAAAAAGTTTCCCGGAATTCATCGCCCGCGTGCCCTCGGGCATGTTGGTGGATGTGGGGTTAAAGCGCCATTACAAGCTGCCCGAACCGCTGAAAGTGCTCAAGGCCATCGTCGCCACGCAAAAGTGACGTGGCGGACATAAGTTTTAGTTGCGCAAAGCATTCAGACGTGGAATGGTTTCATGAATGTTCATGAAATTACAACTTTGGCTCCCGGTGCTGGCCGTGGGGGCGGCTTTGCTGTCGCCACCGGCCACCCACGCTGACACCGCGCCGAGTCCGGTGCAAACCGAATTGCGGGCGCTCTACAAATCGGTCCAGACAAAAGTCGCCGCCGGCAAAAAAACCGAGGCCGACCTGGCGGATGATTTGAAACAGTTTGACGTCTTGCTGGCCAAGGAAAATGGCGCCAAGACGGATGAGTCGGCGGAAATTGTTTACTCAAAAGCCCAGCTTTACCTCGAAATCCTGGACAACCTCGACCAGGGCATGGCCGTGATCAGGCAGATCAAAACGGATTATCCCGACACCAAGGTGGGCAAGCAGGCGGATCGCATCCTGCAGTCGCTCGAGCAACAGGCCACGGCCAAAAAAATTCAGGACGGCCTGGCTCCGGGGACCGTGTTTCCCGATTTCGCGGAAAAAGATCTGAACGGTCAACCGCTCTCCGTCGGCAAGTTCAAAGGCAAGGTGGTGGTGGTGGATTTCTGGGCCACTTGGTGCGGACCCTGCCGCGCAGAACTGCCCAACCTGATCGAAATCTACAAAAAACATCACGCTGAAGGTTTGGAAGTCATCGGGATCAGTCTGGATTCCGACCGGGAAAAGCTCGACAGTTTTCTCAAAAAGCAGGACGGCATGGACTGGCCGGAATATTTTGACGGCGAAGGCTGGAGCAGCAAGCTGGCGACGAAATACGGCGTGGAATTCATTCCTTTCTCCGTGCTCATCGGCCCGGATGGCAAAATCATCGCGAAAAACCTGCGGGGTGCAGAGCTCGGCCAAGCCGTGGCTGAGGCGCTCGGCAAGAAATAGCCGGCGGAATGCCGTCGGCCGCGCCGGGCTGGCACAGCTATGGCCTGTCCATCAAGACAGGCGATTTGGTTGCCTTGGTTTTTCACTCCTGGGGCGCGTTCGTGCATTTCATCAGGGTCCGGGCCCGGCCAGGGTGCCTATGGTATTGCTGAGGTAAAATGGAATTGGATTTACCCGCCCGCCCTGGCAGCGTATTTTCCCTGCTGACATTCATTAAATGAGCAAACCAGTTTCCAGCAGCACCATTCCTTCGGTTCCGGCGGGGGTCAAACTTACCACGCTCGACAGCGGGCTGAACATCATCGTGCGCGAAGATCACAACGCGCCGGTTGTTTCCGTCCAGGCGTGGTGCGCGGCCGGCAGCATCCACGAAGGCAAGTGGCTGGGCGCCGGCCTGTCCCATGTGCTGGAACACATGCTCTTCAAAGGCACGACGACCCGCCCCGGCAGCCGCATTGACCAGGAAGTGCAGGAAGCCGGCGGCTACATGAACGCCTACACCAGTTTTGACCGCACGGTTTATCACATTGACGTGCCCAACACCGGCGCGGTGACGGCCATTGACATCCTGTGCGACATCATGCAGCACGCCACCCTGCCGCCGGATGAACTGGCCAAGGAAATGGATGTCATCCGCCGGGAAATGGACATGTGCCATGACGATCCCGGCCGCCGCGCCAGCCGCCGCCTGTTTGAAACCGCTTACACCAAGAGTCCGTATCGCTTCACGATCATCGGTTATCCAGACATCTTCAACGAAGTAAAACCCGAGGACATCCGGGCCTACTACACCGAGAAATACGCGCCGAACAACGTCTTCTACGTGGTCGCCGGCGACGTGAAAAACGATGCCGTCGTGGCGCAGATCAAAGCCGCTTACGCCAACTCCAAGACCAAGGCCATGCCGCCCGTGGTGTTGCCGCTGGAACCCCGGCAGACGGCGGCGCGGGAAATCATCGAGGAAGCGACCGTCGAACTGGGCCACGTCCATTTTGCCTGGCACGCGCCCGAGCTCCGCCATGCGGACGTGCCGGTGCTGGATGTGCTTTCCGTCCTGCTGGGCGGCGGCCGCAGTTCCCGGCTTTACCAGCAAATCCGCGAGCGGTCCGGCCTGGTTCATCACGTGGATGCGTGGACTTACAGCCCGGGCCTGCCGGGGTTGTTCGGGGTGAGCGCCATGGTGGATGGCGACCAGTTTGAACCCGCCAGCGCCGCCATTCTCGCCGAAATTGAGAAGGTCAAAGCCCGTTCCGTTTCGCCGGCTGAATTGAAAAAGGCCGTCAAACAATTCATTTCCGCCACGCTTTCCGCGCGCAAGACCATGGAAGGCCAGGCGCAAAACCTCGGCGGCAACTGGATTTCCGCCAACGACCTGAATTTCTCCGAGCGCTACCTCGCCGCCGTCAAAAGCGTCACCACCGCCGATGTCCAGCGCGTGACCCGCCAGTATTTGACGCCGGAAAACCGCACGCTGTATGCGCTGTTGCCCGAAGGTTCCGCGCCCAAGGCCAAGGCCAACGTCGAAACCAACACCGACCATCCGATTGAGAAGATCACCCTGCCGAACGGCCTGACACTGCTGGTGAAGGAAGACCACCGCCTGCCCTTCGTGGAATTCCGCGCTGCGTTCCAAGGCGGCGTGCTGGCCGAAACCGCCGCCAACAACGGCACCGCCCTGCTCCTGGCCAAGCTGCTCATCAAGGGCACACCGACCCGCAACGGCGAAAAGATTGCCACCGAGATCGAGTCGGTCGGCGGCCATCTCGACAGCTACGGCGGCAACAACAGCTTTGGCGTGAACGCCGAAGTGTTGACCGAGGATTTCGCCCTCGGCCTGGATTTGCTTTCGGATGTCATCCTGCATCCGATCTTTCCCGCCGATGAACTCGAACGCGAAAAGGAAATCCAGATTGCCAGCATCCGGGCCCGCAAGGATGAATTGCTCAAGAGCGCCAGCCTGGCCATGCGCCGCGCCCTCTTTGGCGATGCGAGCTACGGCCTGGATTCACTCGGCACGGAGGAAACCGTCGCCCAGGTCAAAGTCGCCGACCTGAAACGTTTTCACAAACTGCTTACCGTGCCCAACAACTGCGTGCTCGCCATCTATGGCGACGTGAAGACGGCCGCCGTGAAAGCCGCCGTCAAAAAAGTTTTCGGTCGCTGGAAGCGGGGCGAATCCCGCCCTGCGAACCCGGCCACCACCGCACTCAGTTCGCTCAAACGTGTCGAGGAACACCGCGATAAGAAGCAGGCCGTGCTGGTCATTGGTTTCCCCGGGACCACCCTGAAGGACGACGACCGCTACGCGCTGGAGATCTTGCAGGAATGTTGCAGCGACCTCGGCTCCCGCCTGTTTTTGCGCATCCGCGAGCAACTGGGGCTGGCCTACTACGTCGGGGCACAGAATTTTGCCGGCCTGGTTCCCGGCTACTTCGCTTTTTACACCGGCACGGAACCCTCCAAGATTGCCCAGGTCGAAAGTGAACTGCTGAAGGAAGCCGAACTGCTGCGCACCGAAGGGTTGACGGCGGAGGAACTCAAGCGCGCCAAGGCCAAAATCGTCGGCCAGAAGAAAATCGCCCGGGCCGACCTCGGCAACCTCGCCGCCTCCAGCGCCTTGGACGAACTCTTCGGCCTCGGCTGGCAACGGGCGGAACTGGATGATGCCAAATACGAATCCATCACTCTGGATGAAGTCAAAGCCATCGCCCAAAAGTATCTCAAGCCCGACGCCTTCGTGGTGTCCATCGTTAAACCAGAAAACTAAACGCGGCATTTCCTGATTGCCGGGTGACTGGTCACCCACCCTTTTCCCGCTCGGGGGGAAAAGGTGTCTGCGGAAGTAAATTAACGATCTGTCAGCGGATCAGTTCGCGCACCTTGGCCCCGATATCGCCCTGTTTGACCAGCGATTCACCAACCAGGATGGCCCCTGCCCCAAACCGCTGCACCCGCTCCACATCCGCCCGCGTGTGAATGCCGCTCTCCGCCACGAGGAGCGGCGGCTGGCTGGCGGTGGCAGTTGCGGCAAACAATTTTGCGGCGAGCTGTTCGGTGGTGGCCAGATCCACCGCGAAAGTCTTCAGGTTGCGATTGTTCACGCCCACGAGTTGGGGGGCAAGCTTCAGCGCCCGGTTCAATTCTTCCTCGTCATGGACTTCCACCAGCACCGCCAGCCCGGCTTCGGTGGCGAGGGCGTGGAATTTGGCCAGTTGCGCGTCGGTCAGAATGGCGACGATCAGCAGGATCGCGTCCGCGCCCCACTCGATGGCTTCCAGAATCTGGCGTTCATCAATGATGAAATCCTTGCGCAACAGCGGAATTTTCACCCCCGCGCGGATCTGCCGGAGATAGTCGAGCGATCCCTGGAAAAACTTTTCATCCGTCAGCACCGACAAACAGCTCGCGCCCGCCGCCTCATATTCCCGGGCAATACGCACCGGGTCGAAGTCATGGCAAATGATGCCCATGGAGGGGGAGGCTTTTTTCACCTCGGCGATGAGGGCCACGCCTGCGTCCTGCGCCGTGAGCCGCGAGGGTGCCCGGAGCGCCGCGAGAAAATCACGCGGCTCGCCGCGTTCCAGCATGGCATCGCGCAAATCTCCGGCGGCGATGAGGCGCGCGGGCATCTGCGCCACTTCGCGCTGCTTTTGTTCAACGATGGTGTCTAAGATGTTTGCCACAATTTTTTAACGAATTTATTCGTCCTCATCCTTCACCCCCTGCATGCGCTTCAGCGGGCAGCCGGCGCGGAGCCAGGCGTTCACAAAGGGGTCCAGCCGGCCATCCATCACCGCCTGCACGTCGCTGGCCTGTTCGCCTGTGCGCAAATCTTTCACCATGCGATACGGCTGGAAAACGTAGCTGCGAATCTGGTTGCCCCACGAAATGCTGCCCTTGTCGCCGTAGAAACGCTCCATCTCGCTCTTGGCCTGGTCCAGCTTCAGCGCATAAAGCTTGGAGATCAGCATTTGCATGGCCGTGGCCTCGTTCTGCACCTGGCTGCGCTGGGCTTGCGAGGCCGCAACGAGGCCGGTCGGAATGTGCGTCAGCCGCACCGCCGTTTCGACCTTGTTCACGTTCTGGCCGCCCTTGCCGCCGGACCGGAAGGTGTCGCGTAAAATTTCGACCTTGGGAATCACAATGTCCGTCTCCAACAGATCGCTCAACTCGGCCACGATGTCCACGCTGGAAAAACTTGTGTGCCGCCGCTTGTTCGAATCGAACGGCGAAATGCGCACCAGCCGGTGCACCCCGCGTTCCGCCTTGCAGAAGCCGTAGGCGTTTTCGCCTTCCACGCGAAAGGTGACGCTCTTCAAGCCGGCCGAATCGCCCGGCAACGCATCGGTGACTTCCCACTTCCAGCCGCGCGAATCAAACCAGCGGCCATACATGCGCGAAAGCATCTCTGCCCAGTCCTGCGCCTCGGTGCCCCCTGCCCCGGCGTTGATCGTGAAGATGCAGTTGCACTTGTCGTGCGGTCCGTTCAGGAACGTCTTCAGTTCAAAAACGTCAAGATCGGCGAATAATTTCGCCAGATCGGCTTCCAACTCCTTCTCAATGGCAATCTGCGATGCCTCCGGCTCGGCCTGCGCGAGTTCCAGCATCACTGCCAGGTCTTCCTGTTGCTTGCCAAAGCGGGCCAGCGGTTCCAGCTTGCCGCGGATGTCGTTCGTCTCGTTGATCACCTTCTGGGCGGCTTCCTGGTTGTTCCAGAACGACTCCCCGGTCATCAGCGATTCGAGCTCCGCAAACCGGTGGTTCAATTTGGCGACGTCAAAGAAACCTCCGCAAGTGGGTAATCTTGTCGGCGGCAGTGGCAATTTGCGGTTTGACGATGTCGAACATGGTGGCCGGAGAATAAAGCAGTCGGCCGCCGGAATCCAGAAGGGAAACGGGCGGGGCCGACGTTAATTTCATTCATTCTCATGAATAAAAGCGGTGAATCACTTTGCTTCAACTTCCGGGCAAAAAACCGCGGCTAAAAACTACGGCAGCGCCAGGCGGTTGGTGGCCAGACCGGTTTGCTTGAGGAGGTATGTCAAAGTTGGTTTCATTGATTGGGAGCCCACTGTAACGTTGCCATCCGCAAAAAGGATGTTCCCCGCCGAATGCCGTTTGGGATTCCAGGTGACCGGGGCATCCCTTGGCAGTTCCAACAAGCCGGAGTCGACCGGTTTGCCGGATATTTCAAAGCTGTCATCCCCGGACAAAAAATTAGTGGGGCTCTTCATTGCAGTAGCATCCACCGCAACGAAATAGCTGATGTTTTTGGCGGTGAACTTCACTGAAAAATTAGTGGCGATGGATCGTTTGTCATCCAGCCCACAACACAGTATCTTCGGATCGCTTAATTCATTGGACAGGATCTGAAAATTCGCCACCACATTTCCTGCCGCCGCCAACTCCATGGTGCCGCCATTCGTCACGGAGATTTCCATCGGATATTTGTTTTGGTTGTCTCCGGCCCAAATCTGGTAAGCCAAGCCGATTTGTTTGAGGTTGTTGACGCAATTTATCCTGTATGGATGATGATGATGATGATGAGGCAAAACTGCCGGCATAAGCAAAACGGCCAACATGGCTAGGAGCACGACCACCAACAGCGCTTCAAACATGGTCATCGCCCGGTTTCTTGGGTTCGAGCATCTCGGTTTCATATATCTATTTTCTGTCTCCGACTTTTCCCCGGTCCTATCGGACGGGCCTGCCCCCGGCAATTGACTTCTTCCGCGCCCTCCCCATCCGCGTTCATCCCTGTCCATCCGTGGTTAAATTTATAAGCGCCGTGACTGCCACTCCTGCCAGCGCCGCCACTGACGCCGCACCAGCCACGTCAGCAAGAGCAGCACGAGCAACAAATAACCCCAGCGGATCGCCATCCTGAAATACTTCGCCGCGTGCCGGTTCGCCTCGGACATGTCGGCGTCATCGTCGACCGCGCTCACATTGGTAGGCGACTGCACGGCGGGGAGGGGATTGGTTGGATCGAGCGCAAAATTGGAAATCAACAGCGCGCTGCTGGCCCGAAAAACCGTGCTGCCACGCGCCGCTGGAGCGAAAGGCACCACCGGGGCGGGCAGATTTGAGACCACCGCCGCGGCGGGAGCGGCCGCCGGCCCGCGTTGTAGAGCTGGCGGGGGACTCGCTGGGGCGGGCGCAGCCAGTTTGGCCAGGACTGGTGGTGATGACGCTTCACGGGGATGCGTCGCCGGTTTGGCCCGGGTCGTGCCGGTCGTGTCCACGGTCGGCACAAAAATGTCGTTGGTGGGCGGCACGCCCGCAACGCTGACGGTCAAAGTGAATTTTCGGGTTTGCTCCACATGGCCGTCGGCGAACAGGAGGTTGCCCTGGAATTGATGAAGCTGCCCGTCCCAGCGCAGTTCCCCCGCCGCAGAGCGGATGATGCTCGACCAGGTGGAGGAAGTCACCTGCAAGTTCCGGTCGCCACCCAGAATCGAATTGGGCTGGAAATAGCCCGCCCCCACACCGACGAAATAGCTCAGGTTTTGGTTCTGCAACGCCGGAAAATTGGTCGCCGGCAAACGGGTGTCGGCCGGGCAGATGAGAATGCGGGGAATCACCAGTTCGCTCGCGAGGGAGAGATAATTGCGGTAGGCGAAATAAAACTCTCCGTTCACGAGGTAACCGTTTTGCACGAACTCCCGGGCGCCGCCATCGGCCACCGGGGTTTGGGTGGGAAAACGGCTGCCGTGGTCATGGGCAAAGGAATGATAGGCCACCCCCAGCTGGGACAGGTTATTAAGACATTCCACCCGGAGCGCCCGTTCTTTGCTCCGCTGCAAGGCCGGCAACAGCAGCGCCGCCAGAATGGCAATAATGGCGATGACCGTCAGCAATTCCACCAGCGTGAAGGCCCCCGCCCGGCGATGAGAAAGTGAATTGTTCATGACTGACAACTCTTTAGCACAAGTTGTGCCGCAACGATTTCCTAGGAAAAATGCAGGGTCCGTCGCTGAAAATGCGTGGAGTTCACTCAACCTGCGTGAGACTCACGCGCGCCCGAATAATTCCCGGGGATCGCCATCAAGGAAAAATCAGCGCCAGAATTTTGGTGCCGGCAAAGACCCAGATGACCGCCGCCATGGCAATGTAGGGACCGTATGGCATCTTTGAAGACCATTCGCGCCGCCGCATCAAAATTAGCACGATTCCCACGGCCGAGCCGATGATCGAACTGGCCATCAATGAAAACAACGTCCCCTGCCAGCCGGTAAAGGCGCCAATGGCCGCCATGAATTTCACATCGCCCTGCCCCATGGCCTCGCGCGGCAGGATGATCTCCGAGCACACGGCTTCCATGTGCAAAACGGTTTCCGGCGCGATTTCCTCATCGCCAATTTTCAGCGCGTTGCTCGAGAGGCGCACGGCCACGTCGCAATAGCCGCGATCCACCAGCTCCACCGTGCGCGCTTGAAAGAGGATGGTGTCCGTCTTGCGGCAGAACAATTCTTCATAGGGAATTTCCTGGCCGGGCAGACAGAGCGCCGTCTCGGAAAATACGATGGTGGTTTCCGTGGGCAGCTTGATCTTTTGCCGGCCAAACAGGAGCTTGCCCAGGCGCAGCACGCCATACACGACCCCGCCGCCGACCACGATTCCCAGCAGACTGCGCGCCATCCCCTGCCCGACCGAAGTGGTGCCGTGCAGTTGTGGCAGGAAAAAGGAAATCACAAATCCCGCCACCGCCCCGCCGATGGTGATTTCATCGGGAATGATAAAATGCTCGAAGTCAATGAACGTGGCCACGACCAGGCCCGCGAGAAACAGTGCATACACCAGCGCGAGCAGCGGCGACGTGTGCCCAAACGTCAGCCAGCAGCCCAGAAACAGCACCCCCGTGAGCAGTTCCACGATGAAATACCGCGGCGAAATCGGCGCCGCGCAGTTTTTGCACCGGCCGCGCAGCGAGAGCCACGTCAGCAGCGGCACGTTCAGATAAAAAGGGATGGCATACTTGCAGTGCGGACAGTGCGACGGCGGCGAGACAACGCTCAAATCCAGTGGCATCCGGTAAATGCAGACGTTGAGAAAGCTGCCCACGATCGACCCGAGCGCGAAAAAGACGACCGACCAGAAATGGAACGGCACCGCCGCCCAGCAGTTTGGATCGAACATGGCGTTAAATCCCATAAACGCTCCCTTCCACGGCCCGGCGCATGACCGCCACCGGCGCCGGTTTGCCCGTCCAAAGTTCAAACGCCTTCGCCCCCTGGTGCACCAGCATGCCAATGCCGTTGGCCGTCTTGCAGCCCGCATCCTGCGCGGCAATGAGCAGCCGGGTTTTTGCCGGCTTGTAAATCATGTCATACACCGCGCGGGTTTGTTTCAGCGCGAACTGCTTTTCATCCAGCGGCGAAGGATCATCCGGGCGGAGTCCGAGCGACGTGGCATTCACCACCAGGTCCACTGCTGTCTTGGGATATCCAACCGTCACGTACACGGTCGGAAATTGTTTCCGGATTTCCGTCTCAATTTCCTTGGCTTTGGCAAACGTACGGTTCACGAGAAAGAGCTCGGCCACATGTTCGGCCGCAAGTTTCAGGGCCGCCGTCCGTCCGGCCCCGCCGGCCCCGAGCAGCAGGACCTTCTTGCCGCGGGGCTCAAACTTCAAATCCTCGCGCAACGCATTGGCCAGGCCGTCGGCATCCGTGTTAAAACCGTGCGTGCGAATTTCCACGGGACTCGTCTGCACCAGTTCGCGCAGCGGCAGCCAGCCGCTCTCCGCCGTGCGGCCCTCGAAGCGGATGGTGTTCACTGCGCCCCAGATTTTGGCCGAGGTGTCCAGCACATCCACCATGTCCACCGCCAGTAACTTGTGCGGCACGGTCAGGTTCAGCCCGGCCAACCCCATCGCCCGCGCGCCCTCAATGGCCACCCGGAGCTGCTTGGGATCGACCTCAAACGCCAGATAGCGCCAGTTCAGGCCCAGCGCGTCAAAGGCGGCATTGTGCATGGCCGGCGAGGCCGAATGCCGGATGGGCGAACCCAGCACCGCGCAGAGGCGCGTCGCGGCATTGATGACGGGTGAAACTGGTTGTGACACGCCCAATATATATTCGGCGGCGGCGTCCGTTCAAAGCGCAAATTCGGGCTAATGAAGTTTTTTGACCGGGCTGAACGAGCGCCTCGTGCGGCTGCGCCAACGAACATGTGTCAAAAATCCCCTGGCAAAAATTGGGGAACTTCGCGGCAAAATTTTTCAGCCGGCCTGGCTGATTTAATTCCCTTGCGATTCACGGGTGCCAAATTGTCCACCAGATTGGCCAATCTTGCTATTGGAATGCACGGGTGTATTGAGCAAACTGGCGCCTTCAAACCATGCGCCCGAACCGTCTGATTCCTATGAACCGCCAGGCACACCCTTTTGACCGGCCATGGATTTTCTGCCTGGGCCGGATGTCCCCCTTACGCAACGAAATCCCCGCGCCATGCACGCCCCTCGCTGGCTTGCTGATGATATTGTTTCTCGCCATCACTCTGGCTGGCGGAGTCCCGGCTCGCGCCGCCGGAATGATCCGAACGGATGCTGAACGCAAGCTGGTCACGCTCTCGGATGGACAAGGGAAACTGGCGTTGAGTTTGAACTACGATGGCCGCTGCGTTTTGGATCAGGTCACCGTGCGCGGTCGTGACGTCGCGGCGCCGGACGGCGTGGCCAGCGGCATTTGCCTCGCCGGCCAATGGTTTACCACCCGGAGCGGCATCCCCTCGCCCACCGTCACCAGCACCAAAGACACGCTCACTGTCAACGGCATTGTCTTCGGCCCGCCCGGCAACGAAGTGCGCGAGACGTGGCACTTCCAGGTGCAGGCGGACCGGATCATGTGGCGAATCACCCTGAACTACCCTGCGGATGCCACGCTGGCGGATGCCGCCTTTCCCCAATGGAATTTCACCAGCCTCGCCACCTGGACCGGCGGACTGCTCGATAACGGCGGCGTGGTCTGGAACAAATATTTGGAAACGCCCAACGCAACCTATGGCGCGCACGCCGGCACGGTGACGTTCTGGAACCGTGCGCAAAATGATTGCCTGCGCATTTCCCCCACCCTGCTCAAGGATCAATTCGGCACCGTCCGTTTCTCGCATCAGACCAATCAAAATTTCTCATTCAACTTTGTCGTCAGCCCCATGGAGCTCAAACCCGAACACGGTTTGAACCGCTACCTCTCAGACCGCCAGGACCTGTGGGCACCCTTTAAAACTGGCGCTGGCGAAGTGAGCGTCGAATTCAGCCTGCAATCGCTCGACTACAACCAGGCCTATGACCGGGGCACGTTTGCCGGAGTAGATGGCGGGAGCATCCGCGAATTGCTGAACACCGTGGCCCGGTATGGCGTCATTGATTCGCAGTTGGCGGGCGGCAACGGCTGGCGCTCCGGCTACATCTGCCTCCACGAACAATGGTTTGGCCAGATCGCCGCCGCCCTGGCCGATCCCGATTACACCGCGAATTATTCCCGGACGCTCGACAACTATCGGGATCACGCCATCAGCCCCGCGGGCCGGGTCAAATCGCGCTGGACCTACAATGCCGGCGATGCGATGCCCGGCTCCTATGACGCGCTCGGATTTTATGAGGCGCAATGGGGCTGCCTGCTGGATTCCCAGCCGGATTACGTGATTAATGTGGCGGAGCAATTCAATCTTACCGGCGACCGCCACTGGCTCGCCGGACAAAAAACTGCGTGCGAAAACGCCTTGAATTATCTGCTGCGCCGCGAAGTCGGCCACAGCGGGCTCGTGGCCATGATGAACGATTCCCTCACCGCGGGAAAATCGAGCGACTGGATTGACATCGTCTGGGCCTCCTACGAAAACGCGCTGGTCAACGCCGAGCTGTACTACGCTTTGACCTTGTGGGCCGTCGCCGAGGAATCGCTGGGCGACCCCGCGCAGGCGGCCACGTATCGCGACTTCGCGGCGCGATTGAAGACCAGCTTCAACCGGACGGTGGCCGAAGGCGGCTTCTGGAATCCCGCCCATCAGTGGTACGTCTACTGGCGCGAGCGGGACGATTCGATTCATGGCGACAATCTGGTCACCCCGGTCAATTTCACCGCGATTGCCTACGGCCTCTGCGATGACCCCGCCCGGCAAAAAGCGATTCTCGACCGCATCGAAGTGGAGATGCAAAAGGAGAACCTCTTTTCCTGGCCGCTGAGCTTTTTCCCCTATCAGCCCAACGAAGGCGCGGCGGGAACGAATTTTCCCAATTACGAAAACGGCGATTTGTTTCTGTCCTGGGGCGAAACCGCGGTGCGCGCCTACGCGGCCTATGATCCCGAGCTGGCCCTCAAATATATCCAGAAAACCCTGGCCCGCTACGAGCAGGACGGCCTGTCGTTCCAGCGTTACCTGCGGCCATCGCAACGCGGCGAGGGCGATGATATTCTGGCCGGAAACTG
>Ga0302322_100002395_pt1 | contig 15785 bp, 13 predicted proteins | sample Fen_T0_2_FD_203757 | JGI IMG/M metagenome (GOLD analysis project Ga0302322, IMG submission 203757) | Peat permafrost microbial communities from Stordalen Mire near Abisko, Sweden - Fen_T0_2 | ecosystem: Environmental > Terrestrial > Soil > Wetlands > Permafrost | place: Sweden: Abisko... | reverse complement strand
TCCGAGGATCTGACCCAGGCCTTTTTTGCGCGGTTTCTTGCGAAAAATTATCTGGCGGGACTGGACAGCAACCGCGGGCGTTTCCGCGCCTTCCTGCTGGCCTCCCTGAAACATTTTCTGGCCAATGAATGGGATCGTTCCCGGCGGCAGAAACGCGGCGGCGGCGCGACCCTGCTTTCCCTCGACTACCAGGGAGCGGACACCCGTTATCAAATTGATCCGCCGGATCATTTAAGCCCGGACAAGCTCTTCGACCGCGCCTGGGCGCTGACTTTGCTGGAACGGGTGATCGCCCGGTTGCGCGAGGAAGCCGCGGTCGAAGGCCGCGCCGCCCAGTTTGAACAGTTAAAAACCCATTTGATGGCGGGCACCAACAACATTCCCTACGCGGCCGCCGCCGCCGCCCTGGCCATGAACGAAGGAACCGTGCGGGTGGCGGTTCATCGATTGCGAAGACGTTACCGCGAACTGTTGCAACAGGAAATTGTCCAAACCCTTGCCGACCCGGCCCAGGCAGAAGAGGAAATGCGGGCGTTGATGGGCGCGTTTTCGTCCGCGTAACCACAACCATCACCGTCAAGTTTCACGCGCGCGATTGACCCGGAACGCCACCCCACGGCGCAGATCCGCTGAACCGGCTCAAATTCGGCGCGATTCGACCGTCATTGTTTTAAGCGAAAGAATAGATTGCCCGTCGGCGGCGCAACGGTGATGCTGTTTGTGCCATTGCTGGTCGTGACGGAGTACCCGGTCGCAGTCCAGCCTGCTGGCACGGCCAGATTGCCGTTCTGTTGCAGAGTGTAACTGCCCGTGTTGGGCCACGAGACGATGACGCTGCTGCCGGCATGCGTGATGGTCAGGTTGGGCAATCCCGCCGTCTGCACCACCGAGATGAGGCTCCAGAATCCGCCGGTGAGGGAATAACTGCCGCCGCTCATGGGCGCGCCGGCATCCGGCTGGCCGATGGTGCCGCTGACGGCATAGACCCCGCCCGTGCTGGTGCCGCCGCCCCCGGCCACTTTATACCAGTCGATCGAATAACTTTGCGCCGTGGCCCCCAGCGGAAACAGCAGCGCCAGGATAATAATAACCAGCGAAGGATGATTTTTCATAGTTTTGTTTCACTCCCAATTTTCAGACCACTTTGCCTTATCCTGGGCCAATTGTCGAGAGGCCATAATTAAAACGATGCCGTTCAAGCCGGAGGTCGTTACGGGTTCCGCCTCGATCGGTGTTTGGAATTACTGGCCTGATTGGGCCTGCTGAGGATCGCACCTTGCGGTGCGGAGATTTGGGCTGCACGGCAGGCCGAGTTGTCGGGCGGCGCGTTTTTGAATCACGACCAACGTTTACGGAAGTTGGGCGACAAATAATTTTAGCGATAGCACTCTCGAATGTGATGAAGGTAAAATGAATTGATGAGCCGCAGCCCATACATTTCAAAATCGAAATTTCTTCACGGGCTGCAATGTCCAAAATTGCTCTGGTGCGATTACAACGCCAAAAATCTCTTTCCCGAAGTTGACGACGCCCTCCAAGCCGTGTTCGACCAAGGCCACGATGTTGGTGCGTTTGCCAAGAAAATGTTCCCCGATGGCGTTGAAGTGGACGTTGACCCCACAGATTTCGAAGGTGCAATTCAGTTGACCCAAAAACTTTTTTCGTCACGACGGCCGATATTTGAGGCCACGTTTTCTGCCAACGGTGGATACGCCCGTGTTGACATCCTAAATCCAGTTGGCAAAAATGAATGGGACATCATCGAGGTCAAATCCACCACGTCGTTGAAGGACGTTCACATTCCTGATTTGGCATTTCAAGCGTGGGTATTTACTGAGGCCGGAAATAATATTCGTCGCTGTTTCCTTTGTCACATAAACAACCAGTTTGTTCGACACGGTGAGATTGACCCGAAGGAATTCTTCACGCTCCGTGACGTGACGGCGGAAGTGTCGGCGTATTCCAGAGACATCGAAGAGCAAATCAGTGACATGGGAAGAACGATTCGTTTGGCGAATTGTCCAGACATCCAAATCGGAAAGCACTGTGACAGCCCATACACCTGTTCACTCCATGACCATTGCTGGTCATTCTTGCCACCCCAGAACGTGCTGGATTTATATTTCGACACGATTGGCCGTGGCTGGGATTTGCTGAAACGTGGCGTGCTGCGTATCGCTGAAATCCCTGACGATTATCCCCTGTCCGACAAGCAGGAGATTCAACGGGCGACGGCGATTTCCGGCAAACCCCACATCAAACAAAAGCAGATTCAGACTTTCTTGAACAATTTGCAGCACCCGCTGCATTTCTTGGATTTTGAAACATTCAGCACGGCGGTTCCGATGTTTGACAGCACTCGGCCATACCAACAAATCCCGTTTCAGTTTTCGCTCCACGTCGTTCACAAGGCCGGAGCCAAGCCGGAGCACCGGAAGTTCCTAGCCGAGGGCCGAAACGACCCACGTTCGGAATTCATGCGACAATTGAAGTCGGCGATTGAACCTGACGGCTCCATTGTGGTTTTCAATGCACCGTTTGAAAAAGGGCGGATGAAGGAATGTGCGGAAGTGTTGCCGGAATACGCATCATGGGTGGCGGCGGTGAATGGTCGCATCGTGGATTTGCTGAATCCGTTCAAGGCATTCAATTTTTACCACCCTGACCAGTGCGGAAGTGCCTCAATGAAACTGGTTCTGCCAGCGTTGACGGGCAAGGATTACAAAAACTTGGAGATTCAGGAGGGTGGAGCGGCCAGTCGTGAATTCATTCGGGTCACGTTCACCGATGTCAGCGAATCCGAACGGAAGCGGGTGCGACGTGCCCTCGATAAGTATTGCGGACAGGACACCGAAGGCATGTTGTGGATTTTGGCTGCGCTAAGGGCCGTTTACACTTCTTGACGAGAAATTATCATGTGTTCGGGGAATGGCGTGGGGTAAAGCCGCACAGGAATTTCACCGTCCCGCGAACTGTTCTGGTTTGGAGGGTGATTCCATCCATTTTCAGACGACAATCCCCAACCGGGTGAAACAGGCGGATTCTCCTAGAACAATTGATGCCATTGATGTTTTACAACGGGAAAACGAATTTTGAAGTGGTGCGCGCGGCGGGAGTTGAACCCACAACCTTCGGCTTCGGAGGCCGACGCTCTATCCAATTGAGCTACGCGCGCAAACTATTGCAAACAAATGAGTTGCATCAAACAAAAACCCGGCGCAATTTTTGACTTGTAACCTTCTTTTGTAACCCCATTACCAGAACATGCCCAAGAATCGTCAAGCGTTGCCATCGCAAGCAGTCTTTCACAAACTCGCACAAAATTGATGCCGGCTCGAATCATCTGGAACATATTACGCCCTATTCAAACGCTCGGGCAAGCAAATCCGCCGGTCGCTCAAGACCACCGATCCCGCACTCGCCCGTCGCCGTTTGGGTGAACTCCGGAACCAGGTAGCCCGTCTCAACCAAGTTAGGGGTGCCAGCAAAATCGCCTTCGCCGACCTGGCCAAACGGTGGCTTGATAACCACCACGTCCATCTCAAGGAAAAATCCATCAGCCGCCTGGACACCTGCCTGAGAGGGTTGACCCATGTTGCAATCCTATGTCGCACGGTTGTCATATTCAAGTTCTCGTGCTGAGTGCGGAGACAAAATTGATTTGAAACATTTTTCCCGGCGCATTTTCCGCAATCGCTTTAAAAAAGCCGTCTGCGTTCCCGATTGATTCGACTCCCATTCCAACCGTCGCCGCCAGTTGATTCTGATTGCCTAAATTCCCATCCGGAATAGGTTGTTATGTACTCTGGGCGGTCTAACAGCAAATGTTCAAAGGCATCCTCTACAAGTATCTGTTCAAGGCGATCTTAATTGCTCTGATTTGCCTTATTCTCTACGGCGTTTTCGCAGCAACCGCCTTGGCAACCATCTTGGTGCTCTTTGTTGCGTTGCGGTTCACTTCGCTGCTGGTTGAAGCACTCCAGAAACCCGTCACCGCTGAACAGTGGGAAAAAATGCTCGGCACATTGACCAGCGACTACGCAATGCTCACTCCGGAGCTAAGACGCGGCAAAGCAATTGCCCTTAAACTTGACCCTGGCCTGAACGCCCGCGATCTGGCACAAGCGCAGGTCAACGAAAAAATGCGCGTTTACGTGCCCCCGCGTTCCAAACGGGAGTTGAGTGCGGAAGCTCTCGGTGTAGTGACATTTGCCATCCTTATCCCGTTGACCATTGCACTTTTTACACGCCCGATCTTTTCGTTTCGCGGTGGCCAGGGATGGGAGGGCGCTCTCGCGGCTGTGTTCTGCGTGGGTTTGTACGCCTGGCCTCATCGCTGGCTCAAGTCATCGGAATGTTCCGAACTTCGGACCTTGTGGTGGACGCTCCCGTTTGTGGTCGCGTTTCCACTTATGATTCACGCCGTCAATACGAGGCATCCCTATTTGAGCCCATTTGAACCCGACCGTTACCGGCTGGCGGCTGAACGGGTTCTGTCCTTGAAAAACAACGTCGTCGCCGGGCAATATGCCGATTGGGTGCTGCGTTACGCACGACAATTGGACGAACGCGGTGACTCGCAGCAGGCCATTAATTATTATCGCGCGTCGCTGCGGCTCGACTCCAACAACCACGCTGCCTTTGAACGGCTGTCCCATTTGGAATCACAAATGCCGGGAGGTGAAACGGAAAGGAATCCCGTTGTTCAAGCGACCGCCCCGTATTGGACGGCGGAAAACCCAATCACGCCATCACCACGGCGACAAATTGATTACCAGATGGAGAGCGTCGAGGGCTGCACGGTCGTCATTGTTCCTGTGGGCGAGGTCTCCGACGATTTGCTCGATGCGGTGGGTTTCGTGATTCATCAGGAGCTTGGATTGCCGGTCTACATATCAACCAATTCGGTTGCGATCCCGCCATACACCCGTAAGCCTGGCCTGGCGATCGGCCCTCAATGGAACGAAATCTCCCTCGTTCAGGTTTTTACCAACGCGACCAGAATCTTCCCTATTGCGCCCATCAAATATGTCCTGGTTACGCCAGTGGACATTTACATCGAAGATGCGAACTATGTCGTTTCCGCTTCCTATGCGTGGGGGGCTTTGGTGTCATCAGCCAGGTTTGGGGATCCGAACGGTGATGTACGCCAGCGCACGGCAAAACAGGCGTTGTGCGCCTTAATCAAGAGTTTTGGCGTGCCGATATCACCAGATCGCAATGATGTTACGAGTTACGCTCGCTCTCCGGAAGAGTTTGACGCCAAAGGAAACCGCCCGGATGCCGCGACATTGAAACAGTTTCAGCAGGCCGTTGCCGAGTTGAACGGCCAATGGCAAATTTACAAAGCAAAAAGGCGAGCCACCTTTGGAGTGCAATAAGAGTTGGTTTCCTGTAAGCCTTCGACCTCAATGTGATGCCGGTTTTCGATTGCCTAAAATCTTGCGAGGCATACGATTTAACGAACATCATGGCCAAAGGAAATAGCCAAAAATCAGCCAACGGCTCCACCCTCGACTTCGAGGCCCAACTGCATAAGCCGCCGCATCTGCGTGGAGCTTTACAAGGCCATCCAGAAACTGCGCCCGGAGTGGCATCATGACGATGATGACAACGATTCTTGAACAGGCAAAATTACTTCGCGGTGAATAAAATCAAGCCTTCAAGGTGCTCATCGGCCACAAGCAAGCTGGGCGCAGTTACGTGTCCAGACTAGTGAGTTTGTCAAAAACCGCCCGTTGAATATTTGCCAGATTAGTGAGTTTGACACCGGGCAGCGTGAGAGTGGAAGAGACCAGGGCCCGTCCGCCGGGCATGGTGCCCTCGAACAAACTATAGTAATTGACCTTCCCTGGCTCCTTGGGCTTGAAGTAATGGAAGTAGTTCAACAAGGCGGGGGTTTCCTTTTGGCGGCCAATTGTCAGGATCAGAAGATTTAGAGCAGATTTGGTGTGATCCTTGAGCATGGGCAACGCTGGTTCAATACCGCTCATTGCGATGATTTGTTCCAGCGCCCATTCGCTGTCCACCTTTCTTTCCGGCAGCCCAGGCACCTCGATTCCTCCGTTGTGGGCAAAATAGATCGTTTGGGTGCCGTCGGTGGCAACGAACGGGTGCGAGAAAATAGGGCCGGCCAACTCCGGTTTGCTGGCAAAGCGTCCGTGGAAAATCGCGCGGATGCGGCCTTCCAATTTCGGCAGGGCGGTTTCGTCTTGGTAGATCGAACGGGAAGTGCGGTAATGAAAAAGGCCGTTGTCTGCCTGGATGACATAGCCCCAGCCGTGGCAGTGGGCGGAACAGCCGGGTGCGACCGCGGAAAGCGTGGGGTCATCTTCACAGGCGCGCTTGAGAGCGGCATGCAGTTCACGCACGTCCGATTCAAGCGTCCCGCTATATCCAAACATTCGGCAAGCCATCGCAGCGAAATGTTAATGCACCATCTGGCAGGCGGTCAACCAGCCAAAGCACCGCTCACGGTTTTCTGGCGCAAACGCATCATCCTCATGAACCGCTTCCCAAAATATCCTACCGCTGCACTCTCAAAGCAAATACCGTTGATTCAAGCAGTAAGATCATGCAGCGAGGGGAGGGCTTATTCGCGCTGGTCGGCCAACATGAGTTGCGTCTGAAAGTGGCAATGTCCCGCTTCTGCAGGATCAGGGAAGCAATACAGAACGATAGTACTGCCCTTGTAGATTAGGCGCAGACGAAATTGGAACCCTGAAATACCCTTGCGCGGGATAATTAGTGCTTACATCAATCCAATCGATCAAATTGGCGGAAGTTTGCAGCGCGTAGGCGAAACTATCGGAACCGGAGAACTGGACATTCCACACACCATTGACTCGAACTAACTTGCCTATGGAATCCGGTCGCAGGAGCGGAAGCAGTTGGGCCGGAATTGCCTCATACACAAAATCGCTTATGCCATTCTGCTGCTGGTTTGCGTTGTTCCAGTTCAAGAAGGGTGACTGCTCACTGAGTTGTGGCGTCGATAGAATGTCACCAACTCGCTCAAACAGCCCGACCAACCCATCGGCATTCATAAACTGCGCCCGAATGGCATTGATGCCAGTCACCATTTGGACCACTCCCTGACCGGCCGGATCAATCACCAGCAAGCCATTGGTGAGCGGCTGAAATTGCGTGAGCTGTGGATACTGGGTTGAATTTGTCCAAACCACCATGCCACCAAACAAGGTTGCCCAGTTCGATAGGCTTGTGCCATTTACCGATGATAATTCTCCGAAAGCATTTGTATTCATCAAAGGAATCAACACATCTATCACCTGCCGGTCATTGACTGGCGCCGCATTGACCGCGTCAAAGCGATTGGCATCGCTCGTCCAGACCGCCCAGGTATTGGTGCCAACGTTGCCCAAGGCCACGTTAATCGGATTCAATTCCGCGAGGATGTCCGAAGCTTTGAGATAAACCGTCTGCCACGGCGTGCCGCGATGAATTTGTCCAAGTGTGGTCAGTGGCAAGCCGCCGCCGTTTGGGAAATCCCAGTCGTCCGATTGTTTGACCAGCGGATCTTTGAACGCAAGGTTGTACGGGCTTAAATCGTAAAATGCCTGCGAAACCCCGGCCTGGCCTCTCGGTGGCGTCTTGCCCCAGGGCTGATAACGCGCATTAATCTGGCCCAGGTTTGGCAACAGGGGAAAACTCGCGAGGTTCAAAGGCTCAGCGTGGACACCCGTACGCAACGGCGAATTAGGATCGGGATCGTAGCCTGAGTAATTCAGATCGCTTTTCAAGTAATGCACCAGCGGATCATTGGCCTGAAACGTCGTGTATTCATAGGTGATTGCAACCGGCGTGAATGGCACCTGCACGGCCAGGTTCGTCGAGAACATGAAATTATTTTGTGTGCCGTAAATCGACGCGTTCGCCGGGTTCAGGAAATGACGGAACCCGTCGATTTCCGCCTTCACATTGGCATCCTTCCAGAAAACCGTGTTTACCGGAGTGATACTGCCATCGGAGATGCCGATTTGAATTGCAATGCCCAAAGGCAAGCCGGTGCTGTCCGGCACCGTGCTCCAGACCAGGTTGGTGTAATAGGGCGCCGTACCGAGGCCAACCACCGTCGTATTCGTGTTCTGAAATTCCGAGTTCAAATTGCGGCTGGTGCCCGGCCCGGCAAAGTGGACGTAATCCACCACATGGTTGTTGTCGAGGATGAACGCCTGCAACTGATTGGTGACATTCAACAGGATCTGCGGTAGCGGCGGAAAGGCGGGCGACGTCGTTTGATAGGTCGGGTTGGGATTGTCACCCACGTAAAAAAATTGCGGCGAGGAAAACAGGTAGGCCGAATCCGGGAGAATCGTAAAGTTTGTCTCGTATGGGATGATGAACGCGTTTCCAGGCCAGACGCTGAAATTAGTCTGACCGCCCAGCAGATAGGTTTGCGACATCGTCTTGCCATCCGCAAATAGGACTTGGCCGTTGGTCAACGCCATCCGCATCGAAAGACGGTCGTTCACCACGATTTGAATCTGCTGTGACAGATTGGTGTAGGCGTTCGTGTAAGAGTTCCAGAATTCAACCCCCAGGGAATTGGTGACGCTGAAGATATACATCTGGTTGGTCGCGTTCGGCAGCGAATTGGTGTCCTGCCGGACGACTTGCAGCTTGCGCGTGACACGCACCACGTCCTGCATCGAAAACTCGTTGAAATTCGGGAAGCCCTTTTTCGCCCCGATGATCCACGGCACATCCCAGATGTTGCCGTAAAAATCAGTGGTCACTTTCGGATTCGGAGGAGTAAACCCGAGTTTCAATGAATAAACATTGCCGAGAACTGGATCCGGTGGATCCAGCGGCGGGGTTGTGTACGGATTCAGCCCCTGAGGCACCGAACCGATATATTGATAGCCCACGATGAAAACATTGGTCAAAGAACCCACCACACTTTTGAATAATATCGGCCGGAACACCGACGGATAATCTTTGCCCAAGTAAGCCGCTTGGTTGGTCGTCGCGTCGTATATGTTCGCGGACAATTGCAGCACGCGCTGTACAGCCGGCGTATAAACAAATCGGCCGTTCGACAGCACCGGAATGTTTGTAATGCCAAAGCATGGTACTTGGTTGGTCATCGAGGGAGCGGAGGCGTTGGTCACGCCATAGCCGCTGCCATCCACATAATACGTCGGCGTGATTCCGTAATAAGTGATTAGATAATTAGTTGGGTCGGATTGGAACCAAGTAGCCGAGGAAGCGCGCAGCAACTTATCGGCAACAATTGAAAAAAAGCCAACTGGGTTATTGATGTCCAGAATTGGCCCAGTCAAAGCGTTGGAAATCATTCCCAACCAAGCGCAAAATCCAAATATCCAGACGCGTTTGCCTGTTCCTGTTCTGGAGAAAAGTGCGCCCGACATTTTGACCGGCGAATTCACGTTTGATGTTTAAAGTAGATTTATGTTTATAGCGGTTGCCATTATTATCTTATCTCATTGAAGTAAGTTTACAATTTCAATTTTCCCCGGTTTCAGCAATTTGGGCAAAATAATCAAGCCGCCATCAAATAAACCCGGTTCAAAATTGCAGCAGAAACCGACCTTGATCCAAACACTGCAAATAGTTGGGGTGTTTCATGACGGTAGCCCGCGTGGTTCAGTCCGTTCCTAATTGTGTTGACCCATGGTTACTAACGGGTTTAATCAAATCATCCTACGAAATGCTTTGGATTTATGATTTCAAGAATCGTCACTTTCTCGTTTATCGTCGTGCTGCCCATTTTGGCGCAAACCAATTTCGATGTATTGGTATGCAAAAACGCGTGTTACACCAACGCCACCATCATCCGCGCTACCCCTGCTTATCTCGTCGTGGATTTTAATGGCGGCCTGGCCAAAGTCGCTATGACAAATCTACCCGCCAATTTGCAGGAGCAATATCATTACGACCCAGACAAAGCCGCTGCCGCGCTTGCCGTCGACGAACAGCACCGGCTGGATGCTATTAACGCCAAAACTGAACGAGCGAAATACCTGGCATCGCTGCGAGGGACCAATCAGGTGATTCGAGTCGAGGCGGTTCTGGATTCATTTGGGAGATGTCAAACTACTGCTGGACAAATTTATCTGACTGGGTTGCCGCCGTCCGTAAGCAGTTACCTTGCACGATACGACCAGCTTAAAGCGTCAGTTGTTGAAAGTCAGATTCAGTTAGAAAACAAGGCACGGGCTTCTAATGCATCAATCGGTGGGGGAGGTAATCCTGCTGCTGTCTTTGAATTGATGAAGCAAAACTTGAAGGGTCAACGTAAGCAGACAACAAAAAAGGTTCAGGAGACTGATCAAGCCGGAGAGAATCTTTCCAAGCTGAAATCCAGTTTGGCGGAAATGGAATCGGGGCTGGCTCGAAACACGAGCCTCATTGCCTATCCAACCGGCATGAAGTATTCCGGACTGCCTTTGTGGCAGGTTCTAGCAACGCGATAAGTAAGCGAGGTTACTATCACAGAATCAGCGCAGCCATCAAATGCTAAGGAAAGAGTTCCTGTCCTTGACTTGCCGCCCGAAGCACGCGCAGTGAAAATCCCCGCCCGTTCGCGAACGGTTCAACTGTCGCGGTGACTCTTAGCAATGGAGGCGCATCATCGCCAGCCCGTGTTGTCGCGGACCGCCACCCTGAATTTTGCTTATCGCCCGGCGCTTGCTGCTCCTTGATTTCAATTTGGGTCGCAGACTATTCCCCAACTTTTCCAGGATATCATCAAAAAAAACGATTCCGAAAATTGCCGCTTCTTGTAATTGACTGTTTTGCTAGCCGCAGACAATCTCGTGCTTACGCTTACAACTATGAAGAAATTATTATTTACCGTTCCCGCACTTCTCCTAACGACGTCGCTCCTCGCGGCGGACGCAACCACCACCGCTCCTTCCTGGCACGCGCAAACCATGGGGTCAGCCATTGTCAATGTGTTGATCTTTGCGGCCATAGGAATCGCCACTGCAATCGTCGGCTTCAAGATTTTTGACTTGTGCACACCAGGGCATCTGGAAAAGGAAATCATCGAGAATAAGAACGTCGCCGCCGCCATCGTGGCTGCCGCGGCAATTCTCGGCGTGAGCATCATTATCGCCGCGTGCATGCTCGGCTAACAGCGCTGCAAGCGTGAAACGGAGCCAAAGCATCCGGCTGATTTTGATCAGCGGCCTGTCCACAGGCGCGCTGGCCGGCTGCACCCAAAAACCGTCGGTCAGCACGGATAATGTCTACACCAACAACTTCTACATTCCCGGTGCCGGGTATTATCATGCACCTTTCCGCAACTGGTTTGCGCTGCCCTACAACCATTTCGACGCGCAGAAGAATCTATTTTTCTACGGAGGCCAATGGGGGGGCCAACCATTCGAGAGCATCATCAACATTTCCTCGCCCACAACCGAAGCGGTGCAACTGGCCGAATCCACACGCACGGACATCTCGCGCGGAGGTTTCGGCGGGACTTCGAGCGGACATTTTTGGGGCAGCGGTTGGTCGGGATTTCATTCGTGATGAAACGCCACCGTTGCCAACCCCGTTCTGACTGGCGCCAAAAAGTGGAAAGCGTCGGACTCACTTTTCACTCGCATGACAACGGGCCTTACTGGGACGAATCCGCCTGCTACGAGTTGACCGCGCCGGAAGTGGACGCCTTGGAACACGCGGCCAACCAGTTGCACTTTCTGTGCGTTGACGCCGCGGAAGCCGTCATCAAAAACAATTGGTGGTCGCGTCTGGGCATCTGTGAGCAGGCCATCCCGACGATTTTACAATCCTGGGAGCGCGATGATTTCAGCCTCTACGGCCGGTTCGATTTTGGTTATGACGGCATCACGCCGCCGAAACTACTAGAATATAACGCTGACACCCCGACCGCACTGGTCGAGGCCGCCGTCGCACAATGGTTCTGGCTCGAGGAATTGCATCCGCAGGCCGATCAATTCAATTCCATACATGAAAGGCTCATCTCCGCGGCGAAAAGATTTGCCGGGAAAACCATTCACTTCAGTTGTGTCAAGGAACTCGCCGAGGATGAGATGACCATCCTTTATCTCCGCGACACTTGCGAACAGGCCGGTGTGAAGACCAAATCTGTTTTCATTGACGACATCGGCTGGCACCGGACGAAGAATATTTTCGTGGACCTTGATGGCGAACGCATTGACCTCGCGTTCAAGTTGTATCCGTGGGAATGGCTCTGGCACGAGGAATTCAGCGCGCATCTGAGGCAAGATTGTGTTCAGTTTATCGAGCCAGCCTGGAAAATGCTGTTGAGTAACAAAGGGCTGTTGCCAGTTTTGTGGGAGCTATTTCCGGAACATCCGAACTTATTGCCCGCCTATGATTCCGCCGAACCGCTTGGCACCCGCTATGTCCGCAAACCCAAATTAAGCCGCGAAGGCAGCAATGTTTCCTGGGTTGAAGGTGGTGTCGCCGTCGAGGAAAACGGTGGCAATTACGGTGCGGAAGGATTCGTGTTTCAAGCCACCGCCGACATTCCTGACTTTGACGGCAATCATCCGGTGTTTGGTGTTTGGGTGGTTGACCATGAAGCCGCTGGATTAGGCATCCGTGAGGACACGCGCCGAATCACCGGAAACTTGAGCCGCTTTGTGCCGCATTATTTCACATGAGCTTCAAGAACCCAACGCGCTTGCGCATCGGGATGCACGCTGATTTGTTCGACAAGGATTACCGCATCCTGGGCCGGATCGTGATGGGCGAGTCCGAGGACGGCGAGACATATTACTGGAACGAGTTTAACCTGAAGGCCAGCGACGGCAGTTACGCCGATCTGGTTTATGAGGAGACCGGGCGCGGAATCCAATGGAAACTGTTCACACTGTTCGAGCCGGAATATTCGCTGACGGCGGCGGATGCGGCGACCAAACGCGTCGGTGACCCGCTAAACCTCACTGGCGAGGATGTGCGCGTGACGTTTCGCGGACGTTCGCGGATATGCCGGATTGAGGGCGTGGCCCCCGAAGGCACTGAGGTGGGCGACGTGGCAGAGTATTTCAACGCCGAGGCGGGCGACCTGATGCAGGTTGTCAGTTGGACCGGCGACGAGGTTGAATTTTACAATGGCGTCAACCTCTCGCGCGACGTGATCCATTCAGCTTTCAAACTTCCTCCAGAGCCGCCCGGGCTTTCTTCAATCACCCGGGGCTTTTCCACTTTGACCGGCCCCGGTTCCGGCAACAGCGGCAGCGGCGTAAAATTCGCGGTGAAAGCGGCAGGGATGATCCTACTTCTCTTCTTCATCATCTTTGGCCGCGGCCTGTCCTGCTCCACCGAATATGAAGCCCCGGCCGTGAAGCACCTTGCTGCCGGTCCGGCTCCACTGGCCGTTGGTGCGACAGGCAAATGGCATGGCAAAAACTACCGTATCACCGCCCATGCCACGTTGGAAGTTGCCCAGGTTGGTTTGATCTTTGACCGGCACGAATATGAACTGACCGATGATGAAGGTGCAAAATCTTTGGTTGTTTGCGGCGACAAACCCGATGTTGGCGATTGGACTTTTTATGAGCAGTTTTCCCCGACCTTTACGCCCACACCGACCGCCAGGCAGCTCGCAGCGAAAAACGTTGGTGATCTCCTGGAAATGGACGGCTTTTCTGGCCGGGTACATGAAATCATCCGCTTTACCGGCCAGCAGGCTGATGGAGAGCCATCGAACAATTTGAAAAGTGGGACCGTGTTTTACGGATTGGCTGCCACCAACGAATTCAACACGCTGCTAGCGCGCTGGAACTCCAACATTGTTCGTTACTATCGTGGACAGAACGTGGCTGCTAAAAAGCTGGTGGCTGGCTTTTCCACCATAAATTGAATTTGGAATCTAACTTTAATTGTCAATTGCCCGGGTGCACAGGTGGTGTCTCTTTGCGCATTTGTGGAATATATTGTCAGTCCTCCGGACGTTCGCCGCTGGGTGCCATTTTCACCAGCTTTGGATCGAACTGGCCGAGAACCGTGACCAAATTGTTTTGCGCCGCCATGACCTCGCGAATATTCTTGTAAGCCATAGGTACTTCGTCGAGGCCGGCGGAAATCAAAGTGACGCCCTGCTGTTTCAGAAAGCGATTCACGTCTTTCCAATTAAATTTTGCGTTCGCGGATTTGCGACTCATTGTGCGACCCGCGCCATGAGACGCTGAGTTCAATGACTCCGCATTGCCCTTGCCGCTCACGACAAAGCCTGGCGTCGCCATTGAGCCGGGAATGATGCCCAGCACGCCTTCGCCCGCTGGCGTCGCACCTTTGCGATGCACGACGACTTCACGTTCCACGCCGCCGATGACATGCTTTTCCTTCCACGCGAAGTTGTGATGGTTTTCCAAATCAAGCAGGACCTGCGCGCCGAGATGTTCGGCTATGTGTTTGTGGATGCACGCGTGGTTTGCTGCGGCATATTGCCCCATCAGCTCCATCGCGTTCCAGTATTCCTGCCCCTCCTGCGAATCGAGCGACAGCCACGCGAGCCGCTTCAATTCGGTGGGCAAATCCGGGAACTGATTGAATGCGATCTTGCTGTAATGATCACACACCGCCGCGCCCGTGCCGCGGCTGCCGCTGTGCGACAATAACGTCAAATACGTTCCGGCTTCGAGATTATTGATTTTGTTATGCGCCGTGAACAGGCCGAATTCCACGAAATGATTCCCGCTGCCGCTCGTGCCGAGCTGCGACCATGCCTTGTCCTTGTTTTGTTTTGTGATCGGGCTGACCGACCAATCCGCATCCAGCACGTTGTGGGCACGGCGTTGCTTGAAGTTCGCACCGATGCCGAAGCGTGTTTCCACCTCGATGGCGCGTGTGAGTCGGTCCTGCTTCTGTTCCAGGTCGCGCACAGGAATATCCAGCACCGTCATTTTCATGCGGCACGCAATGTCCACGCCCACGGCGTAGGGGATCACCGCGTTGTCCGTGGCCAGCACGCCGCCGATGGGCAGGCCATATCCGACGTGAGCGTCGGGCATGAGCGCGCCCGCGACCGACACCGGCAGCAGACACGCCTTCTCCATCTGCATCACGGCCTCGTGATCCAGCCCTCCGCCCCATTGATGATATTTCACCGGCTTGGCGCGCGGTGGTGGCGGTGCATTGAGCAACGCCTTTGCGAAATCCTTGCGCAAGTCATCCGCCAGAAACGCCGATGGGTTTGCCACAATGGCCGCGACCTCCGCGTGCAACCGCGACTTGTCGCCGCCGCCGAGGATGAACTTGGCCCCAAAATCCATCGCGCGCCGAGTAGCTTCACCCAACGGAACGCCAAGGCGGAGAAAATCTTTGGTATTCATATCAAACTAAAATTAGTGAATGGCATTCAGTCACGGTGGGCGGCTCAAGTTTTTCCAAAAGACGCAGAATCACTTTCTCAGGAACTGGATTCGTGCGGCGTTTGTTCTGGGCAAGAATCGTCGTAACCGACGGCTCAACATACACAATCTCAATTCGCGCTCCGTAGTCCGTAAATAAATCAATCCAGCGTTGGCGCATTTGCCGCGTAATGTTCGTTGCATTGAATGCGAAGTCCCGACCGGCGCGCAGATGTTTGCGGCATTGCTCACGTGCGGTCTGGATGACTCCGCCTTGATTGTCGGTGGCTTCAACATCCAGCGCTTCGCGGAGAGCGTCCAGCGCAACAACCGGGGCTGCTGGTCGGTGCTTGGCAAGCCAGGTGTCCTTGCCCGCTCCGGGAAGTCCCGACATCAGCGTGACCGTGCAACGATATTCTACGTGCGGCGTGTAGTGCAGGCTGCTGAGTTCATCTC
>Ga0302322_100002394_pt1 | contig 15791 bp, 13 predicted proteins | sample Fen_T0_2_FD_203757 | JGI IMG/M metagenome (GOLD analysis project Ga0302322, IMG submission 203757) | Peat permafrost microbial communities from Stordalen Mire near Abisko, Sweden - Fen_T0_2 | ecosystem: Environmental > Terrestrial > Soil > Wetlands > Permafrost | place: Sweden: Abisko... | reverse complement strand
CGGCGACGTCGACCCCGGCGACGTCACCGATCACCATCGGCACCGCGCCGCCCGCGGCCGTCAGGGTCGGCAGGCCGAGCCCGAGGACGACGGTGTCGGGGCGCAGCACGGCGATCGGCGCACCGACCGAGTAGACGCCGGGCAGCAGGAGCAGGTTCTTGCCGAGCGCCAGCTGGGTGTCGATCTTGGCCACCGAGTCGCCCGGCCGGGCGAGGTAGAAGCTGCTCAGCGGCAGCGAGCGGCCGGCCGTGGGCCCGCTCTCCCAGGTCGTGCCGGACGCGTTGCGGCGCAGTGCTGGCACGAACACCCGGTAGGCACCCTGGGCGTCGACGTAGAGGAACGGCCGCTCCCGGCTGACCGGCGTGCTGGGGAGCGTCGTGTACTGCGGGTCGGGGAAGGACTGGGCGGGCGCGCCCGTCGTCCCGGCGAAGACCTGGTTCCACACCGCGTTCGACCAGGCGCCGCCGAGGCTGCTGTCCCGCACGAGGAACTGCTGCTGCGAGCCGTTCGTCACCGGGCCGGTGTGCGAGTCGGCGATGAAGCCGCCGCTGGCGTACTGGGGACCGGCGGTGCAGTAGTCCATCAGCGTGGTGTTGCCGACGATGTTGACGCGCCGCATCGGCGCCGCCTGGGACACCGCCCAGAACTCGCCGGACGCACGGCAGTCCGCCAGGCCCGCGACGTTGATCGTCAAGTTGGACAGCGAGCGCCAGAAGTTGTCGAGCGCGATGCAGTTGTCCGCGGCGAGGCAGCGGTTGTAGACGTCGACGTGACCGTTGATGACGACGTCCTTGGGGGACGCCCCGAGGCCGGCCACCTCGGTGTAGTAGCCCACCTGGAAGGTCAGCGGCTTGTCGGCCGTGCCGTACGTGCCCGGCTTGAAGAGCAGCGCGTAGCGGTGGGTACCCATCTCGTCGTCGACCTGCTGGGCGGCGATCGCGTCGACGGTCGCCTGGATCTGTGCCTGCGGCATGCCCGGGTCGAAGACCTTGACGTTCGGTCCGAGGTCCGGGGCGGCGGCTGCGGCCGGTACGGCGGGTGCGGCCGGTGCTGCCGGTGCGGCGCCGGCCTGCGTCGCGGTGACCACCCCTGACGCCGCGGCCAGCAGCGCCGCAGCGAGCTGCAGCCCCCGACGGCGGTGCCGTCCGCGCCGCCCGTGCCCCTCGCCGTCCTGTTCCGGCGACCCGCCTGCCGACCCCGGTCCTGATGCTGCTCGCACGAGTCCTCCCACGGTGTCGAAGTGGTCCGGCGCACCGGCCGTCACCTGAGGGCGAGCTCGGGAGAACCAGCCGCGGTGATGGTCAGAGAGCGCTCTCTGAACCTTGGGGCGGAGGTCGCACCGGGTCAACCCGACGGATGTCACAAGTCCGTAACGTGCCGATGGTCCCCGGATGCGTGCGGGGGTGGGTCGCCGTTACTCGCCCAGCCCGTCGACGATGTCCTTGGCGGCCACCAGGTCGAGCTGCCGCTGCTCCCGGAGGACCTTGATGGCCTGGATCTTCTTCCCGGCGGCCGCCAGCGCGACGACCTCCTCGGGGACGTCGGCCCGGCCCGCCTGCCGGATCGTCTCGGGGTCGATCTCGAGGCGGGTGGCGATGGCCTCGAGGAGCAGCTCCACCCGGCGCAGGCGCCGCCGGACATCGGCCAGTTCGGCATGGTTCGAGAACATGGTCGCCGATCCTAGCGAGCGGCGGCCGGCGGTGGGCCCGGCCCGGGCCCGCGGGCGATACGGCACCATGGAGGAGCGGCCCGCGCCGCGGGAGTCACGAAGGGGGAGTGGTCCGGCGATGTCGGTGGCGCCGTCCGGGGAGCTCGGATCTCCCAGCCTGGTCGAGCTGGCCACCGACCGGCTGCGGCACGAGATCCTGAGCGGGGCGCTGCCGCCGGGCTCGCGGCTCGTCGAGGAGCAGGTGCGGATCCGCCTCGGGATCAGCCGGGCGCCCCTGCGCGAGGCCCTGCGCCAGCTGGGGGAACAGGGCCTGGTGGAGCACCTGCCGCGGCGCGGCGTCCGGGTGGCCTCCCTCTCCGACCGGGACGTCGAAGAGCTGTTCGACGTCCGCGACGTCCTGGAACGGCACGCGCTCCGGCTGGCGATCCCGATCGACCCCGCCGGCCTGGACGGCGTCCGCACCCAGCTCGAGGCGATGCGCGTCGCGGCGCGCACGGGCGACGCGTTCAGCCGGGCCGAGGCGCACCGCCGGTTCCACGCGGAGGTCGTCGCCCTGTCGGGGCACCGGCAGCTCACGCTCGCCTACGCCCCGATCCTGGTGAAGCTTCAGCTCCACATGGCGGTCAACCTGCGGCGCGAGGCCGAGGCGCGGGACCCGATGGACGGCGTGCAGCGTCACGAGACGCTACTGGCGGCGCTCGCGAGCGGTGACGCGGACGTCGCGGTCGAGGCCCTGGACCGGCACGGGGCACGCGCCTTCCTGTAGAGCTCCCGCCGCTGAGCCCTGTCGGCGTGGTCCAGGTCACACAATCGTTACATCGTGCATCAGGCCGTGACACAGAAACGGTCGACAGTCGACAGTATGCCGAGCGCGAGCGCCTCCCTGGTGGACCTGCGGGACGCCTACGCCCGCGGTGCGTTCACCGTCGCCGGCGTCGTCACCGACCTGCTCGGCCGGCTGACGGCGCGCGGTGCGGACGGCGTCTGGATCGACCGCGTGCCGCCCGAGGCGCTGGTCCGGCGGGCGGCCGAGCTCGACGCGCTGGCTCGTCGCGACCCCGACGCCGCCGCCGCGCTGCCGCTGTTCGGCGTCCCCTTCGCGGTCAAGGGAAACATCGACGTCGCCGGGTTGCCGACCACGGCGGGCTGCCCGGCCTTCGCCTACCGGCCGGGGGTGGACGCCGAGGCGGTGCGCCGGCTGCTCGACGCCGGCGGCGTCCTGGTCGGCACGACCACTCTGGACCAGTTCGCCACCGGCCTGGTCGGCACCCGCTCCCCGTACGGGGTCCCGGAGAACGCGCTGGTCCCGGGCCTGGTGCCCGGTGGCTCGAGCAGCGGCTCGGCCGTCGCGGTGGCCGCCGGGCTCGTGCCGTTCGCGCTCGGGACCGACACCGCCGGCTCGGGCCGGGTGCCCGCCGCCCTCAACGGGGTGGTGGGCCTCAAACCGACCCGCGGGCTCGTCAGCACCCGCGGCGTGGTGCCCGCCTGCCGCTCGCTCGACTGTGTCAGCGTCTTCACCGGCAGCGTGGTCGATGCCGCCGCCGTCCTCGCCGTCCTCGCCGGTCCCGACCCGGCGGACCCCTGGAGCCGGGTCGCCCCGGCGTCGCCGCCCCTGCGGGTCCGGTCGCTCGCCGACGTCCGGGTGGCCTGGCCGGACGTCGACGCGCTCGACTTCGCCGGCGACGACGCGATGCGCCGGGCCCATCTGCGGCTGCGCGCCGACGTCGAGGCCCGGTGCGCGGGCGTGGTCACCGTCCCGCTCGCCCCGCTGTTCGAGGCCGGTGACCTGCTCTACTCGGGGCCGTGGGTCGCCGAGCGGCTCGCCGTCCTGGCCGACTTCCTGGCCGCCCACCCGGACGACGTCCTGCCGGTGACGCGGGCGATCATCGAGGGCGGGGCACGGTTCACCGCCACCGACGTCTTCCGCGCGCAGTACCGGCTCGCCGAGCTGGCCGCCGAGGTCGGGCGGTGGTGGGACGACGCCGACGTGCTGCTGCTGCCCACCGTCGGGACGACGTTCACGGTCGAGCAGGTGGCCGCCGAGCCCCGCGCCCACAACGTCACGCTGGGCCGCTACACCCAGTTCACCAACCTGCTCGACCTGGCCGGGATCGCCGTGCCGGGCGGCACCACGGACGACGGGCGCCCGCACGGTGTGGGGCTCTACGGCCCGGCCTTCACCGACCACCTCCTGCTCGACGTCGGCGCCCGGCTGCTCGGCGAACCGGTGGCCCGCGAGCCCGTGGCAGCCCGCTCGAGCCGTCCCTAGCCGTCCCGTGACAGCCCTTCCCGCGAAGTCCCGCACCGCCCGCCCGAACGTCTGGAGGAGGAATGACGACGACCGTCCCCGTCGCCGCACCCGCCCGAGCCCGCATCGGGCCCGTGGCGGCGAATCCCTACCCGTGGCCCTTCGACGGCAGCGTGCCCGTCGACAAGGTCGCCCTGCTGTGCATCGACTGGCAGACCGACTTCTGCGGTCCCGGCGGCTATGTCGAGCGGATGGGCTACGACATCGGCCTGACCCGGGCCGGCCTGCCGGCGACCGCCCGGATGCTGGCGCACGCCCGCAGCCTCGGCATGCTCGTCGTCCACACCCGGGAGGGCCATGCACCCGACCTGTCGGACCTGCCGGCCAACAAGCGCTTCCGCTCCGCGCTCATCGGGGCGGAGATCGGGTCGCCGGGGCCGACCGGGCGCATCCTCGTGCATGGCGAACCGGGCTGGCAGATCGTGCCGGAGGTCGCCCCGGTCCCCGGCGAGGTGATCGTCGACAAGCCGGGCAAGGGGGCGTTCTACGCCACCAACCTCGACCTCGTGCTGCGGGCCAGGGGCATCACGCACCTGATCCTCACCGGCATCACCACGGACGTCTGCGTGCACACCACGATGCGCGAGGCCAACGACCGCGGCCTGGAATGCCTGATCCTCAGCGACTGCACCGGGGCCACCGATCCCGGCAACCACGCGGCCGCGCTGCACATGGTGACCATGCAAGGTGGCGTCTTCGGCTGCGTCGCCGCCGCCCAGGACGTCATCGACGCCACGTTCGACGCCACGTTCGGCGACCCGAGGGAGATCCCGTCATGACCGCCGTCGAGGCCCAGCCCTACGCGTTCGAGTTCGACCCCGCCACCACGGCGCTGCTCGTCATCGACATGCAGCGGGACTTCCTGCTGCCCGGCGGCTTCGGCGAGACGCTCGGCAACGACGTCTCGCAGCTCGCCGGCGTCGTGACCACGCTCGAGGTGGTGCTCCCGGCCGTCCGGGCGGCGGGGATGCTCGTCGTCCACACCCGGGAGGGGCACCTGCCCGACCTCTCCGACTGCCCGCCCGCCAAGCTGCGCCGCGGCAAGCCCTCGGGCCGCATCGGCGACCCCGGCCCGTACGGGCGGATCCTGGTGCGGGGCGAGTACGGCCACGACATCGTCGACCAGCTCGCGCCCGCACCGGGGGAGCCCGTCGTCGACAAGCCGGGCAAGGGCGCGTTCTACGCCACCGAGCTCACCGAGATCCTCACCGCGGCCGGGATCGAGCGGCTCGTCGTCACCGGCGTCACCACCGAGGTGTGCGTCCACACGACCGTGCGCGAGGCCAACGACCGGGGCTACGAGTGCCTGGTCCTGTCGGACTGCGTCGGCTCGTACTTCCCCGAGTTCCAACGCGTCGGGCTGGAGATGATCGCCGCGCAGGGCGGCATCTTCGGCTGGACGGCGCCGTCCGCCGCCTTCCTCGAGGCGCTCGCCCCCGCCCCCGCGTCGTCCTGACGCTCGCCGGCGCACCAGCCGGATCGCCCAGCTGTCTCCTGCCAGGCCCGTCCCGCCGCCAGCCCTTCCCCGCCCTCCCCAGAGGAGCCCAGCATGTCCACCGACACCGCGCCCGCCCCCGCGTCACCCTCCGGAACCTCCGGCGCGCCCCTCGCCGTCCCCTGGTGGGTCCGGGGGGACATGAACGCCTTCTTCGGCCTCGGCTTCAACGTGCTGGTCAACGTGCTCGTGCTGACCGGCCTGTGCATCGGCGTCGTCCAGCTCCCGGCGGGTGACGTCCTCGGCGTGATCCTGCCCGCGCTCGGTATCGCGCTCATCATCGGGAACGTCTACTACACCCTGCTTGCGCGCCGGCTGTCGCGGCGGGAGGGCCGGCTCACGGTCACGGCGCTGCCGTACGGGCCGAGCGTGCCGCACATGTTCATCGTCGTCTTCGTGATCATGTTGCCGGTCTACCTGAAGACCAAGGACGCCGTCCGCGCCTGGGAGGCGGGTGTGGCCTGGGCGTTCATCATCGGCGTCATCGTGCTGATCGGGGCGTTCGTCGGCCCGACGATCCGCAAGTACGCCCCGCGCGCGGCCCTGCTCGGCACCCTGGCCGGCATCTCGATCTCGTTCATCTCGATGCGCCCGGCCGCGCAGATGTGGGAGGCGGCCTGGATCGCGTTCCCGGTGCTCGTGATCATCCTGGTGGGCTTCCTCGCCGGGGTCCGGCTGCCGGGCAACATCCCGGTCGGGCTCGCCGCGCTCCTCGTCGGGACGGCGATCGCCTGGGTCGGCGGCTTCATGTCGGCGCCCGACGTCTCCAAGGCCGCCGGCGACATCGCCTTCGCCTTCCCCCACCTGAAGTTCGACCTGCTCATCGACGGCCTCCGCAACGTGGCGCCGCTGCTGGCGACGGCGATCCCACTCGGCGTCTACAACTTCACCGAGGCGATGACCAACGTGGAGAGCGCCGCGGCCGCCGGTGACAACTACAACCTGCGCAGCGTCCTGCTGGCCGACGGCACGGGCGCTGTCGTCGGGTCGATGCTCGGCTCGCCGTTCCCGCCCGCCGTCTACATCGGTCACCCGGGCTGGAAGAACGCGGGCGGCCGCAGCGGGTACTCCCTCGCGACCGGCGTCGTCATCGCGCTGCTGTGCTTCTTCGGGCTGTTCGGACTGCTCGGTGCGGTGCTGCCCATCCCCGCCATCGTCCCGATCCTGCTGTTCATCGGCCTGATGATCGGTGCGCAGGCCTTCCAGGCGGTGCCGCGCATCCACGCGGCGGCCGTCGTCGCGGCGCTGATCCCCAACATCGCCTCCTGGGCGACCGGGCTGATGGACAACGTGCTCGCCGCCGCCGGGACGACGGCGACCGCCATCGGCTACGACAAGATCGTCGGCGCCGGCGTCGTCTACAAGGGCACGATGATCCTTGGTGAGGGGGCGATCCTCGCCGGCCTGGTGCTCGGGGCGATCGTCGCCTTCATCATCGACAAGCGGTTCGTCGAGGCCGCGATCTTCGCGGGGGTGGGCGCGGCGCTGTCCTGGGTCGGGCTCATCCACGCGCCCGAGGTCGGCTGGGCGGCCAACCCGCAGGTTGCGCTGGGGTACCTGTTCGCCGCCCTGACCTGCCTGGCGTTCGCGGGCCTGCGGCTCCCGCCGCGGGACACCAGCGGGGACGACGTCTTCGACCAGGAGGCCGCCCCGACGGACTCGGCCGCCGCGACCGCCGTCGCCGCTCCCGAGCAGGTCGTGGCCCTGCCCGACGACGTCGAGCCGTCCGAACCCCGGCATGCACCGGCAGGCTGACGTCGTCCCGGCCCCGGCCACCTCGTCCGACGGGGTGGCCGGGGCCGGGGTCGCTGCCGAGGTGGACGCCGCGTTCGCCGCCTACGAGCGGGCGCTCGCCGGCCACGACGTCGACGCCCTCGACCTCTTCTTCCTCGACTCCCCGGCGACGCGTCGCTTCGGCGTCGCCGACGAGCAGCAGGGGGCGGACGCCGTCCGGCGCTGGCGGCGCGAGTCCTCGGGCGTCCCGCGCGGGCGCCGACTGGAGGCCACGCAGGTGCAGGTCCTGGGCCCGGACGTCGCCGTGGTCACCACCCGGTTCGGGTACGGGGCGCGCCCGGCGACCGGGCGCCAGACCCAGGTCTGGCTCCGGACGCCGGACGGCTGGCGGATCGCCTCCGCCCACGTCAGCGACCCCACCCCACCCCCGCGTGATCATGCACACTTGAGTTGATCATGCATGGTTGACTGCGCTGCTCATGGCGGCCGGCGGATCGCGCAGATCCGCCCGGCCCGTGTCCGGCGTCAGGTGAAGGCCATCCCGACGGCGGCGGCCTCGCGGCTGATGATGCGCCACAGGACGCCGCGGAAGTCCGCATTGCGCATCGCCGTGGTGTGGGTCACGGCGTGCGCCGAGACGACCTCCTCGGTGACCTCGACGTCGGGGTGGTCGGCGGCGAACCGGTCGAGCTGGTCCTGCGAGCCCACCACGATGTTGGTGATCCCCGGCAGGTACGGCGAGGCGCAGTCCATGACCTGCTCGTGCGGGCAGAAGACGCTGGTGAACCGGTCGGGCTGGGCGACGAGCGCCTCCCGCAGGTCGGTGAGGAGCCGGGAGCCGCCGAGCAGCTCGCGGGCCGAGGGGAAGAGGAGCAGCAGCTTGGACAGCCAGGCACCGTGGAGGGGCGAGTCCAGCAGGACGACGTGCTGGGCGCAGGGATCGGTGAGGGCGTGCAGGGCCGCCACGATGCCGCCCTGCGACTGCCCGGCCGCCACGTACGGCCGGCCCTCGCCGACCTGCTGCCGGACGTGGTCGGCGTACCGGCGCGCCGACGTCGCCACGGAGACCGACCCGATCAGGGGGAGCGGCATCAGCCGGAAGCTGGGGTGACGCATGATCGCGTCCCCCATGTAGGTCCCGAGGGTCCAGTTGTTCACGAAGGTCGGCCCGGCGAACGGGACGAGCAGTTCCTCACCCGGCGCGTTCACCGGCCACCCCCAGCCATCCGTCGGGACGTCGATCAGAGGTCGACCGTCGTTTGGCAGCGTGACTGGTCAGTAATATCGCTCACCAGAGCCCAACGGCCCGGACGGGATCGGCCGGGTGCCGCTACCCCGCCGCACGGTCGGGGACGCGACCCTCGAGCAGCCATCGGATGGCGTCGTACTGCACCGCGGCCGCCCACAGGTGGCTACCCTGCTCGGAGATCTTAAAGTGCACGTTCCCGATCCTCCTGGCGAGCCAGAGGGCGTGGGACACGGGGATGAATGGGTCTCTGGCGAAGTGCCACAACAAGGTTGGGGCGGCGATCCATGCCGGGTCGAACCCCCAGGGGCGAGTGAAGGCCATGCTGTCCCCGGCCCAGCCGGCCAGGGAGCGGCCCACCGCCTCGGTGATGCTGGCGACGAACTCGGCCCGGTACGCCGGATCGCTGAGCGTCGCGCGGTCCTCGGGAGGTGCCTCGGCCTCCAGCGACCTGAGGAGGTGCTCCGGATCGGAGCGCATCGCCTCCACGCGGGGGAAGATCTCCTGCGCCAGTTGGCGAGGACCCATCACCGCGGCGCCGTACATGCTGCGATTGAGGGCGACCATCCCGCGGAACCAGTCGAGGTCGTCGGCGTCGAAGGGTGCCGGGCTCACCAGCGCGGCTGCGCGCGTCACCCGCTCCGGGAGCAGCGCCGCACAGGCGAGGGCGTGTGGACCCCCGCCGGACCGGCCGATGACGGCGAAGGTGCCGAGTCCCAGCGAGTCGGCGATGATGCGGACGTCGTCCGCGGCGTCAGCCACCGTCCGTCCGCGGTGGGGGTCGCTGCGCCCATATCCTGGTCGGTCGTAGGTGACCAGGTGCACGCCGAGACGTTCCAGATCGACGTCGCTGGGGCGTGCGCTCAAGCGACACCCCGGAGTCCCGTGCAGCAGGAAGACCGGCGTGCCGTCGAGAATGCCGAAGCGTCGGACGCCGAGGCGCCGCCAGCCCTTGATGACCACGTGATCCATCGCGTGAAAGTCCCCGTTAACTGCGGCATCCCCTCCGCTTCACCATCAGTAGAGGGGCGAACCCAGGAAGATCGCAACGGTAGGTCGCCGACGATCGTGTCACTCCCCGCACGACTGGCTCAGCTGTCCGTGGTCGCATGGGAGGCCGGGAGGACGGACATCCGGATCAACCGTTCGTCCGTGCGAGCCGTCCAGCACTCGCCGAGCCGGGCCGGGCGGTCTTCAACGACGCGCCGCCGGCCCTGGGCCGAGGGTGCGCTCTCTCGCCGGTTGTGCATCGCGATGTGCCACGGCAATGCCCGCCAGGGCCACCACGAGAGCCAGAAGGGTGGCTGCCAACGTCACCGCCGCAAGCATGTCCGACCGGTTCCAGCGCAGCCGCTCACGGCTGTTGCCGTTGGTCAGCAGCTGGATCGTGGTGCCTGCCCGTCGGCGTCCGACGAGGAACCCGAGCCCACCGCCGCAGGCGGAAGCGGTGGTTGCCAGCGCGATCGGCAGGGTGGTCACCGGAACGACGCCTGCCAGGACGCCAGCCAAGGCGATCGTGCCGGGTACGGCCAGTCCAGCCAGGAGCGCCACCCAGCGCTGGAACCAGATAGGTGATCGCCGCCCACCGGCTCGCTGGCACACCTTGAGAAGGTCGGCCTCGGTACCCAGCACCTCCCGCCTGTGCTTGCCCTCCACGACGAGGTGCGTCGCTTCTTCGTCGATGTCCAGGCTCACCTGCAAGGAGGGGGAGCTGCACCCGATCTCCAAGGAATCTGTCCGGCTGGGATCGTCGGTCAGGGGGAGGGCGCGGTAGGCGACGACGAAGTCGTCCACGGTCGACTTGCAGACCAGGGTCCCGTGGCGACGGCCGCGAATGGTGACGGAGCTTGTGGGCAGCGCTGCATGGCAGGTCTGCACGACCAGGTCGAGGTCGGTCGCCGTCCAGTGGCATCCGTGCAGGAGGGTGTCCCGACGAGTGTCTCCCTCGCCGTTGAAGAGGGATTGCCGGTAGGAGGCGTCCTGCTCATCTCTGTGCTCCGCTCGGGTCCTGGAGTCGCTGTAGCGGTCGAAGGTGCCGGTTGGTGTCTGCCTCCGGTCTTCGAAGATTGACTGCGTCGACGTCGTCGCGGCAGCTCGCGGTCGGCTGCCGAACGCGCCCAGGATCAGTGCTGAGGCCGATCCGGCGGCGGCGGTGACCGAGTGCCCAAGTCCATGTCTCGTGACTGCCGATGTCCGGCACGGAGGGATTCTGCACCTGGGAGGGTGTCGTGAGTACCGCATCGGTGAACGGCCGTTCGCGTCGAGTTCACAGCCGCGTGCCGCGCGTCACAGTACCCTCGGGCTAGTGCAGGCAGAGCGTTGCCGAGGGCGCTGCTCGCTCCATCGCGACGGACGGAGCATCGATCAGGTTACGGGACCGGCTCCGTAGTCTGCGGTCTCCTGAAGGCATCGGAGGTCAATCGTGAGCCGTTCCTGCACGCGATTGATGAGCCGCCCCAGGTCGTGGCAGTACACGGAGGGATTGTCGAAGCCGTTCGCGGAGCTGTAACGATGGGGGTAGAGGCCGCCCCCGCACGCGGTCACGATGGGGCACTGCCGGCAGGTGGCCGAGAGCCCGGCCAGTCCTTGGGCCATTGCTCGCACCCCGGGGTGCTCCAGGACCTCCTCGATAGTGTGGTCGAAGACGCTGTAGCCGGTCTCCGGCGCACCTGGGAAGGCGACCTTGAGGATGTCCGATTTCTCGAAGAAGCCGTCCGTTTCGATGACGATGCTCTCCGGCGCCGAAAGCCCGACGGCTTCGCTGGTGCTCGCACCTCCCAGGAGGGCATGCATGAGTTCCTCGAAGAGCCGAACGCCGACGACGGGCGGTGCGTCGTACCAGGCGTCGAAGACCGTCACGAGCCAATCTCCGTACACCGTACGCCCGGGCAGCGCGGCCGGCGGAGGGCTCTCCCACGTCGCGTGCGGGAGAAGAAGATCGATCTTGCCCGGTTGCAGTGACACCATGTCTTCAAGGAGCTGCACCGGATCGTTGCTCGGGTCGATCGTCACGAGGATGCCCGCGAAGATCGGGCGGTAGCGCTCGGACGTCATGAGCCGGACGGCGGAGGCCACATGGTCGTAGCTACTGGCGCCGTTAGGGAAGACCCGATGTCGGTCGTTGGCCTCGCGGCCGCCGTCGAGGCTGATGCCGACCCGGACTCCCTCACGGAGGAAGAGCTCGGCGAACGTCTCGTCGAGCAGCACGCCGTTCGTCTGAAGGCTGATGTCGAGCTGCGCGCAGCCTTCGACGGCGACGCGCAGCGTCTCGACGATCGATGCCATCGCCTCGTGACCCACGAGCAACGGCTCGCCACCGTGGAGGGTGACGCTGACGCGGTCGAACTGGTGCCTCTCGGCGTGCGCCGAGATTTGGGAACCCGCCGCGAGCAGTGTGCGTTGACTAATCGTGCGGGGGCGCGTGCGCCAACTCTGGTCGGCAGACTCGTAGACGTAGCAGTAGTCACAGGCAAGATTGCAACGACTATGAATCTTGATGACGAATTGCTTCACGGCTGCCTGGGTCATGCGAACCGCCGGTGATGCGTCGTGGATTCTATGCTCAGCACAACGAGGAGGAGAATCTCCCGACGCGTGCCTCGGGATCGGCTATGCTCGGTTGGCTGCCGACCCTGTCGTAGGCGATCAAGAACTGCTGGCTCGGCCGGCGGGTGATGGCCGTGATTGCAGCATCGTCGATCGTCTCTTTGTTGTCGCGTTCTGGGGCATCCATGGCTACCTCTGGAAACTCGGCTCTCCTGGCTGGGGCGAAGAGAGAACGGCTCCTGCTCCAAGGGGACTGGAGCAGGTGGGCGGCACGTACGGTTGGTCACGCTGAGTCCGCACTGGAGCACGCTGTGCGCTCGGGCGCGCGTGGCGTGCCCGAGGGGGCCTATCCAACACCCTCCGTCGTGGTGCGGTGCGCCAACTGGGGCGCGTCGTCCGGCGAGCTGGCGGGCGTGTCGTGTGGCGCGCATCACAATATGTCTCGGATCTACGCAAGGTGGGCGAACCCGAGACTGCACGATCGCCTCGGGTGACGACCTTGGGTTGGGCCGCGTCGTAGGCAAGGACGAAACAAGACTGGCCCAGGTTCCGGCTTGCTGCACGCCGACAACGCTGTCATTCGCCGGCCCATGTCGACGTCTGTTTCGGGGATGCCCGGCGGCCGTGGGTTGCGACGTTGTGAATGCATCAGGCGTTGCCTGCGAACAAAGTCAGGACGGATGGTCTGCAGGTTTGCGGTTGATGTGGAGGATCCGACCAAGAGTATCGGCGAGAATTGCCCGGACATCGGCGCCGACTCCTGGGCAACTCGCAAATCACCGGGTTCGGCACGGTGGCCGTGAATACCGCGATGGTGGCGGTGATCGTCGTCGGCGAAGGTGTTCCCCATGATGACCGCGCGTCTGGGCGAAGGAACTGTCGGCGCGGCCCCGGGGTGGGCCAGGGGTTGGGATGGATCACCCGCAACTGCGGTGATGGTCACGAACCGCGCGATTCGCCTACACTCTTGGTCAGGGAACGTGTACGCGGTGCTCGCGTGTTCGGGGGAGGCGCCGTGTCGGAAGATCGACCGGGCCGGGACCCGGGCCCGTATTTCTTTCTGGGCTACGCGCACACGCCGGAGCGGCCCTGGGTCGAACGGCTGTTCAAGGACCTCTCGGCGGAGGTGATGGAGCGCACCACCCTGCCGGTGTCGGCCGACGCGGGATTCATGGATCTCGCGGCCATCCCGTTGGGAGGCGACTGGCGGGACGAGGTCGGCCGGGCCCTGGCCACCTGCCGCGTCTTCGTGCCGCTCTACTCGCCACGGTTCTTCACGCGGGAGGAGTGCGGCTACGAGTGGCACGCCTTCGGCCAGCGCGTCCTCGACCACCGGGTCCGGTTTCCCAGCAGTCCTACTCCGATCGTCCCGGCGCTCTGGACCCCGGTCGATCCTGGCGCGCTCCCGGACGTCGCCCGCCGGATCCAGATGAACCATGCCGATCTCGGTGTCGAGTACGCCCAGGAGGGCTTCTACACGCTGATCAAGAACACTCTCTACCGTCAGGAGTACGTGACGGCGGTGCAGCGGTTGGCTCGCCACATCATCCGGGCCGGCGACGGCGCGCGGCTGAGCCCGTGTCGCACGAACGAGTTGGGGCAGCGACGGGACGCCTTCGCCATGTCCGGCCGGCAGACTCCGGCGGACCGCCGGGTGACCGTCGTGGTCGCCGCTCCCACCGTCGATCGACTCCCGTCCGGCCGCAGCACGTCCTTCTACGGCAGCTCCTCGAACGACTGGAACCCGTTTCACCCGGCATCCCGGCAGACGATCGCCGAGTACGCCGCCGGGGTCGCCAGGTTGAACTCCTACGAGCCCACCGTTCTGTCGTTGGAGGAGGGCTTCGACTTCCTGTCCTCGGGTGACCCTTCCGGCGGGCTCGGGCTCCTGCTCGTCGACGCCTGGGTCACCGGCGACGACGAGACGGCACGTCGTCTTCGCGATCTTGACTCCCTGGATCTGGGCTGGGTGGGCACGGTCGTCCCCTGGAACCGCGAGGACGAGCAGACCCTGCAGCGCGGCGACGCGCTGCGCGACGCCCTGCGGGTGCTGCTGCCCAACCGGCTGGGCGACGCCCGACCTTTCGCGCCCTTGAACCCGGCCCGGATCACGAGCCTGGAGCAGTTCCGGCTGAGGCTGCCCGAGGTCCTGGACGGCGCACTGTTCCGCTACCTCAACCATGTCGAGGCGCATCCACCTGCGGGGCACATCCCGCCACGGCCGCGCCTGACCCGCACCGACGACGCGACCTGACAGGCGAGGAGCAGGGGACCGATGAAGATAGATCTGCAGGGCGAGGTCGTCACCTTCTTCTCGTTCAAGGGCGGCACCGGGCGGACCATGGCTCTCGCCAACGTGGCGTGGATCCTGGCCAGCCAGGGCAAGCGGGTCCTCGTGGTCGACTGGGACCTGGACTCGCCAGGTCTCGACAAGTTCTTCCACCCGTTCCTCGACGCCGAGCTCTACGACTCCACCGCCGGCGTCGTCGACATCATCTCCGACTTCGCCCGAGCCGCCACCCACTCGCAGGAACGTGCGGAGGACTGGCACCTCAAGTATGCGCGGGTGCTGCCGCACGCGATCTCCCTCGACTGGTCGTTCCCGGACGGCGGCACGCTGGACATCATCTCCGCGGGCCGGCGGGGCGGGAACTACTCGACCGTCCTGTCGGGCTTCCACTGGGACAACTTCTACTACCGTCTCGGCGGCGGGCTCCTCTTCTCCGCGATGCGCGAGGACATGAAGCGCAACTACGACTACACGCTCATCGACAGCCGGACGGGACTGTCGGACATGGCCGGCATCTGCACCGTCCGGTTCCCCGACACCGTCGTCAACTGCTTCACCCTCTCCGGCCAGTCGATCGAGGGCGCGGCCGGGGTCGCCCGCACCATCGACGACCTCGCCGAGGACCGGGACATCCGGGTGCTCCCGGTGCCGATGCGCGTGGAGGACGGCGAGCAGGCCAAGCTCGAGAACGGTCGCGCCCTGGCCCGGCTGCGCTTCGCCGGCTACCCCAGCGGCCTGGATCGTGAGGCCAGGCGGCGCTACTGGGGTGATGTGGAGATTCCCTACAAGCCCTTCTATGCGTACGAGGAGATCCTTGCCACCTTCGGCGACGAGCCGCGCATGCCGCTCACGTTGCTGTCGGCGTACGAGCGGCTGACGTCCGTCATCACCCGGGGCGAGGTCCACGAGCTGGCGTCGATGACGGACGACGTGCGGCGCCGGTCCGCAGCCGCCTTCGAACGTCGGAGCCTGGTGACCCCGCCCGACGTCTTCCTGAGCTACGCGCCCGAGGACCGGATGTGGGCGGACTGGATCGCCTCGGTGCTCCAGCGGTCCGGGGTGAAGGTCGTCGCACAGGGTGCCGACTTCCCGCCGGGGTCGGACGTCGTCGAGGAGGTCGGCCGGGCCGTCGCATCGGCCGGGTTCACCATGGTGCTGCTCTCCCCGTCCTTCGTGCGCTCCTCACAGGCCAGGGCGGTCTGGGAGGTGCTCGCCGGCGCCGAGAGCGGGGGTTCGCGCCGTGCTCTCGTGCCGGTGCGGGTGGCCGAGATCCGGCTGAGTGCGCCGTTCGAGGCCTGGAACGCCGTCGATCTCGTCCGCCTGGACGAGGTGGCGGCGCGCGAGGCCGTCCAGCGGGCGCTTGAACTGGGCACAGCGCCTGTCGCCGAGGCGGCGGACGAGCAGACCGCCGTCCGCTTCCCCGGAGCCCGCCCGCCGGTGTGGTCCGTCCCGGCGCGGAACGCGTCCTTCACCGGGCGTTCGGCGCTCCTTCAACGCCTCCGT
>Ga0302322_100002392_pt1 | contig 15795 bp, 15 predicted proteins | sample Fen_T0_2_FD_203757 | JGI IMG/M metagenome (GOLD analysis project Ga0302322, IMG submission 203757) | Peat permafrost microbial communities from Stordalen Mire near Abisko, Sweden - Fen_T0_2 | ecosystem: Environmental > Terrestrial > Soil > Wetlands > Permafrost | place: Sweden: Abisko... | reverse complement strand
TCGTGGCCACGAGCCGCGAGGGCCTCGCGGTCGACGGCGAGCAGGTCATCCCCCTGCGGTCGCTCACCGTTCCCGCCGACACCGCCGACCCGGATGCCATCGCGGCCAGCGCCGCGGTCCAGCTCTTCGTCGAGCGCGCCCGGTCGGCGAAGTCCGACTTCACGCTGCGCCCGGTGGACGTCCCGGCCGTGGCCGAGGTGTGCCGCCGCCTCGACGGCATCCCCCTCGCGATCGAGCTCGCCGCCGCGCGCGTCGTGGCCATGGCCCCGTCCGAGATCGCCGGGCTCCTCGACGAGCGCTTCCGGCTCCTCACCGGCGGGCGGCGCACGGCCGTCGAGCGCCACCAGACGCTGCGCGCGACCGTCGACTGGTCGTACTCCTTGCTCGACGAGCGCGACCGCACGGTGTTCGACCGGCTCGGGGTGTTCGCCGGCACGTTCGACGCCGAGGCAGCCGCCGCGGTCGTCTCCGGCGACGGCGTCGAGCGGTTCGACGTCCTGGACGCGCTCAGCGACCTCGTGAGCAAGTCGCTCGTCGCCACCGAGGCCACCGACGACGGCACCACCCGCTACGTGCTGCTCGAGACGCTCCGTCAGTACGCGCGCGAACGGCTCGACGAGAGCGGTGCGAGCGACGAGTGGCGCCGCCGGCACGCGACCCACTTCGCCGAGCTCAGCGAGCGCATGGGGCCGCTGCTGAACACCGCGGACGAGATCGCGGCCCGCAACCGCATCAACGCCGATCTCGACAACCTGCGGGCCGCGGTCGGCTGGGCCCTCGACCGCGACGACCGCGACGACAACGAGCTCGGGCTGCGGATCCCGGCCGCACTCTTCACCGAGGGCGCGATGGGCCGGGCGTCGGGCATCTCCGCCTGGGGCCGAGCGGCGCTCCCGCTGGTCGACTCCACGACGCCGAAGCGCCGCTTCGAGATCCTCTCCTGCGTGGCGTGGGACGCCCACGCCCAAGCCGACATCGAGCAATGCCGAGCGGTCGCGCAGCAGATGCTGGCCGAGCCGGTCCCCGATGGCATCGAGTTCTGCAACTCGGGGACCCTCGTGATCTCCGGAACGTACGCGTTCACCGGAGATCTGGAGACCGCGCTCCGGTACCTGGACGAGGGCCTGGCCCTGGTCGACGAGCGGGGCGCACCGGCGTGGGTCATGGCGAGGGCGCTCGCGGTGAAGGCCATCCACCGGCTCGGCAACGACGACCTCGATGGCGGGCGCATCGACGCCGAGCGGGCCATCGCCTTCGCCCAGGAGTCCCGCAACCCGTCGAGCCTCACCATGGCGACGTACGCCCTCGGCTGGTCACTGATCTCCACCGACCCCGAGGCGGCCGCCGGTCTGCTCACCGAGACGATCGAGCTGTGCGAAGCCGGCGCGATCGACGCCGTGCTCGCCCCCGCGTGGTGCCAGCGCGCCCTCCTGGTCCTCCAGGATGGGAACCTCGTGGACGCGGTCGCCGACATCCACCGCGCCTTCGCCCGCTCCGTCGACATCGCCGACGGGTTGACGACCGGCGCCAGTACCGTCGCCACGGTTGCCGTGCTGACCGCGACAGGTCGCGCCGAGGCCGCCACCGTCGTCCTCGGCGCGCTCGACGCCCAGGTGATCTTCAACTTCGCGGGCTCGGGGTACGGACTGTTCAACCTCGGCGGGCTGCGGGCCACGCTCACCGAGCAGCTCGGCGTGGCCGAGTACGAGCGGGCCCACGGCCGGGGCGGCCGCATGTCCTACGACGACGCGATCGCCTTCGCCCGCGACGCCCTGAACGATCTCCGGGCGGAAGTCACCGCAACCTCCTGATCCCATCCCCACGGAGTGCCTGCACAACCGGCCGCGCATGAGGCAGACTGCCGCTTGCCGATGAAGGGGGCACCAGATGGACCGTCACGGGTGGATCGACGAGCGACTGGCCGCGGTGCCGCTGTTCGCCAACCTCGACAAGAAGCATCTCCAGCACATCTCGAGCCTGGTGACCCAGATCGAGGTGAAGGAGGGGAAGGCCCTCACGCGTGAGGGCGAGCACGGCAACGAGTTCATCATCATCCTCGAGGGCGAGGCCGAGGTGAAGGTCGGCGACGACGTCGTGGCCACCCGCGGCCCCGGCGACTACTTCGGCGAGATCGCCCTGATCTCGAACCAGCCCCGCACCGCGACGGTCACGGCCACCACCCCGATGAAGATCGAGGTGATCGGGCGGCGGGAGTTCCAGACGATGCTCCACGACAACCCGGGCATCGCGACCGAGCTGCTCGGCATCGCCGCGGACCGCATCGCGGAGAACGACGAGCGCAGCCACTGAGCCCGCGTCGCGCCGCGGTCGGCCGCGCATGACCACCCCGCCCGACCTGCCGACCGGCACGGTCACCTTCCTCTTCACCGACCTCGAGGGCTCCACCCGGCTCTGGGAAGCGTTCCCGGACGCCATGGGCGACGCCCTCGCGCGCCACGACGAGATCCTGCGCGACGCGGTGCACCGTCACCAGGGTGCGATCGTGAAGACCACCGGCGACGGGCTGCACGCGGCGTTCACGAGCGCCCGCGCCGGCATCGATGCCGCCCTCGACGCGCAGCTCGTGCTGCAAGGCACCGACTGGGGCACCCCCGGTCCGCTGCTCGTGCGGATGGGGCTGAACACCGGCGAGGCCGAGCTCCGCGACGGCGACTACTACGGGCAGTCGGTCAACCGTGCCGCGCGCATCATGGCCGCGGCCCACGGGGGCCAAGTGCTGGTGTCGCAGACGACCGCGCAGCTCCTCGAGGACTCGCTCCCGCCGGCGGTCACGCTCGTCGACCTCGGTGAGCACCGGCTGCGCGACCTGGCCCGGCCCGAGCACGTGTTCCAGGTGCAGCACCCGGGCCTGCGTGACGAGTTCCCGCCGCTGCGCTCCCTCGACTCGTACCCCACCAACCTCCCCGCCCAGCGCACGAGCTTCATCGGCCGTGACGACGATGTCGACGCCGTGTGCGCCGAATTGCGCGACCACCGGGTCGTCACCATCACCGGCGTCGGTGGCGTCGGCAAGAGCCGCCTCGCGGTGCAGGTCGCAGCCACGGTCCTCCCCCGCTTCCCCGACGGCGCGTGGCTGTGCGAGCTCGCGTCCGTCACCGACGATGGTGCGGTGGCCGACGTGATCGCCGATGCCGTCGGCGTCCCCGCCGGGTCGGGCCCGGCCCGCGAGGCACTCCCCTGGTTCCTCCGCAACCGCCAGGCGCTGCTCGTGATCGACAACTGCGAGCACGTGCTCGGCCCGGTGATCGAGATCGTCGACGACATCCTCGCTCGCTGTCCGCAGGTCTTCGTCCTCGCCACCAGCCGGGAGGCGCTCGGCGTGCCCGGCGAGCAGACGATCGCGCTCGGCACGCTCCTCCCACCCTCCGGCAGCGACGCCCGGGCCGTGGCTGCGTCGTCGGCCGGACGGCTCTTCCTCGAACGGGCCCGGGCGGCCCGGCACGACTTCGTCCTCGACGAGGAGAACGCCGAAGCCGTCGCCCAGCTGTGCACCCGGCTCGACGGCATCCCCCTCGCGATCGAGCTCGCCGCGGCACGGGTCCGCAGCCTCACCCCGGCCCAGATCCTCGACCGGCTCGACGAGCGGTTCCGGCTCCTCACCGGGGGCACCAAGGTGCGCGGCCGGCACCAGACCCTGCGCGGTGCACTGGCCTGGTCGACCGACCTGCTCGAGCCTGAGGAGCGCGCCGCGTTCGCCGACCTGTCGGTGTTCGTCGCGCCGTTCGACCTCCCGGCCGCCGAGGCGGTGATCGGCGAGGACGGGTGGGAGCACCTCGACGCCCTCGTCGAGAAATCGCTCATGCTGGCCGAGGAGACCGCGGGCGAGATGCGCTATCGCATGCTCGAGACCGTCCGTGAGTTCGCGGCCGAGCTCCTCCTCGACCAGGGGGACGACGGGAGCGACGCCCGCAGCCGCCACGCCCGGTACTACGCGGACCTCGCGTTCCGCCTCGGCCAGGTCGGCTCCTACCGCAGCGCCAGCGCCGTTCGCCGGGAGGTCCGCAACATCGCCGCCGCGCTCACCTGGCTGGTCGCCGCGGGCGACGCGGAGCGTGCGCTGCAGATCTCCACCGCGTTCGAGAGCATCTACCTCTTCGGCGAGACCGGCGGCGTCGGTCGCCTGATCGACCGCGCCCTGGCGATCCCCGGCGCCTACGAGCACCCGCTCGCGCCCCGGGCCATGGCCGCCTCGGCCAACCGGTCGATCTCCCGCGGCGAGAACCCGCACGCGGCCTACACCCAGGCCGGCGCCTCGCTCGACCTCGCGAGCGACCTCGACGTGGAGGTCGGCGCACTCCACCGGCTCAATGTCGCCGCGACGTACATGCGCTCGGGGCACCTCGACGAGGCGCGCGAGAACGCGTGGGCCGCGATCGAGCAGAGCGGCGGGGACCCGCTCCAGGAGACCCGCGCGTTCGTCGTGCTCTGCGCGATCGAACGCTGGCGCGGCGACCTCGCCGCCGCGCGCACCGCGGCCGACGCCGCCGAGCAAGCGGCGCGGCGCGCGGCGCAGCCCTTCGATCTCGCCTACGCGCTGCTCATGCAGGGGTACGCCCACGAGGACGACGACCCCGAGGGCGTGCTCCCCGCCTACGAGGAGGCGACCCGCATCGGTCTGGCCCGGCTCCCGGGCAGCAGGTCGGTCGCGTGCTACGCGCTCGCGAACGCGGGCCGGGTACGGGCCCGGCTCGGCGACATCGCCGGGATGGCCGCCGACCTCGAGCAGGCGATCACCCTCGTCGCCGCCAACGGCTCGCCCGAGGAATACGGGACAGTCCTCGCGACCACGGGGATGAGCCTCCTGATCGTCGGCCGCAGCGTCGACGCGGCGACCGTCTTCTCCTCGGCGACCCAGATCTACACGGTCGGGAACCTGGCCATGAGCGTCGGGGTCGGCCCCGACGAGATGCAGGCGCGGCTCACCGTCGAGATCGGCGAGGACGCGCTCGGCGCGGCGTGGCAGGCCGGCATCGCGATGTCCGACCGCGAGGCGCGCGACTTCGCCCTCGGTGCCCTCGCCCGGGCGCGGGAGGACGCGACGCCTGACGCCCTCCCGGGATGAGCGACGAGCCCGCCTCGTACGGGATCCACGCGACGCGCGTCCGCGTGCGGAGCGGGTCCGGCACCGATCCGTTCGCGCCCGGGGGCTGGACCGATCCTCCTCTACCTCCGCCGCGCCGAACCGAGCAGGTGACGCGAGGCGAGGCGGGGCCGGGTCGCTTCACATGCTCGCCGGATCCTGGCGAGGTGGGTCAGCCCTGGAGCGCCGCCATCGCCTTGGGGACGGTGTCCTTCGGGCTCACCTTGTAGAAGACGCCGGTGAGCTTGCCGGCCTCGTCGATGACGAAGGCCGAGCGCACGATCCCCATGTACTTCCTGCCGTAGTTCGTCTTCTCGGCCCAGACGCCGTACTTCTCCGCAACCGTGTGGTCCTCGTCGGCGAGGAGCGGGAAGCCGAAGCCGTACTTGTCGTCGAACTTCTTCTGCTTCGCCGGTGCGTCCGCGCTGATGCCGAGCACCACCGCCTTCAGCTTCTTCAGGTCCGGCATCGCGTCGCGCAGGTTGCACGACTGCTGCGTGCACCCGGGCGTGTCGGCCTTCGGGTAGAAGTACACGACGACCTTCTGGCCCACGAAGTCCGACAGCTTGACCTTGTTGCCGTCCTGGTCGGTGAGCGTGAACGCGGGTGCCTTCTTGCCGACGGTGAGCTCGGCCATGGGGTGCTTCCTCCTGGCAGATCGGATCAGTGGCGCACGCAGGTCACGGACACGTGACCACGATGCCGATGTTGCTCCGTGGGTGCAGAATCGTCTCTTGGTCCCACACGTCGTTGCTCACGGGGCCGTTCGGCGTGATCGTCACCGAGTTCGCGGTGAACGTGAACGTCGTGCTGCCGACCGTACCGGATGTCGTCGCGGTGCGACAGGCCTGCACCAGCTGGAACGTCGTCTTGACCATCGCCGACGCCGACACGATGGAGCACCCCTCTCCCACCGTGATGGTGACGGGGGTCGTCGAGACGTCGGCGGGCTGGACCGACGGACTGATCGTGACCGCGGCCGCCGGCACCGTGCTGTCTCCCGGCGAGCAGGACGACGGCAGCGCGGGCGAGCACGCGGTCGCCGGCGGCGTGGCCTGCCAGGCCGGCCACGCAAGACCCCCGCCGCTGAAGCCGACCCACATGCGGTAGCACCCCGGAGCGATCGTGAGTGCCCCCGCAGGCGACGCAACGCTCCCGATGATGACCGGCGCCGTCCATGCCGCGACGCCCGCAATCGCAGCTCGGCGGATGAGCATCCGCCGATCGAGATCGCCTCGGCCCTCGGGCATCAGCTCCTACCTACCTCGAGTCGCTCGGTCACCATGCCGTGGGATCGTAATCGTGCGGGGCACGTGGGACCTGTCATAGGATCACCGCGTGCGGCGACGCATCGCGTGGGTGCTCGCCGCTGGTCCCGAGGACACCGAGGCCGCGGTCGCGGGGTTGTTCGCCGCCGACGGCCGCGTCGGCGCCACCGGTCTGCTGCTGACGTACGCTCTCGCACCCGGGACCGCTCCCGACGAGACGCGGGTGACGTTCGAGGTCCGCTCCGACGAGCAGATCCCGTACTTCGGCTGGTTCGTCGACCTCCTGCGCCGCGTCGACGCGCGCCGCGAGCTGCGCTACGCCGCGGCGCAGCTCACTGCGGCGGTGGACGGCACCCCGCCGCCGGAGCCGCCCGGCCGCACGATGCTGCTGCCACCAGTGCCGTTCACCGGCGACCAGATGGCCCGCCTCGCCGCCATCTCCGTGGTCGCCACGGCCGCGAGCTTCTGCGGCGCGCTGTTCACCCAGAACGGCGACGCGGTGACCCAGACCTTCGGCCGGTCCGACTCCGACCTCGGCTGGGCCCTCGCCATCTCGCGCATCGGCGTGCTCGTCTCGCTCGTGGCCGCGAGCCTGTCCGATCGCTTCGGTCGCCGCCGCACGCTGCTCACCTGCGTGGTCGGCGCGGCGGTGGCCAACGCCGTCACCGCGGTGGCGCCGTCGTTCGTGGTGTTCACGGTCGCGCAGCTGTTCACCCGGGCGTTCGTGAACGCAGTCCTCGTGATCGCCGGGCTCGCCGCGGTGGAGGACGCTCCCGAGGGCGCCCGCGCGTTCGCGCTCTCGATGTTCGGCCTCGCGTTCGGGCTCGGGTTCTCGTTCTCGGTGGTGCTGCTCCCCCTCGCCGACCTCGGCGACAACGGGTGGCGCATCGCGTTCGCGGTCAGCGCGCTCGTGGTGCTGGTCATCCCGACGCTGCGGGTCCACCTCCGGGAGACGAAGCGCTACGAACGGATCGAGGACCGGGAGGTCGAGCGCGGGCGAATACGCGAGGTCTTCGACCGCAAGTACGGATCCCGGTTCCTCCTGCTCGGCCTCGCCGGCTTCCTGACCAACCTGTTCAGCGCGCCGTCGTCGCAGCTCACCAACCGCTACCTCCACCGCGAGCACGGCTTCTTGAACTCGGAGATCGCCCTGTTCCGCACGGTGACGGCCGGGATCCCGGGAATCCTCGGCGTGGTCCTCGGAGGCCGCCTGGCCGAGAGCCGCGGGCGACGACCCGTGACGATCGCGGGGCTGGCGATCGCGTCGTTGTTCCAGATGAGCTTCTTCCTGACGGGCGGCTGGTTCCTCTGGGTCTCGCCGATGATCGCGATCGTGGCGGCAGTCGCGGGCGGGCTCGCGCTCGGCGCGCTCGACACCGAGCTGTTCCCGACGGAGGTGCGCGGCACGTCGAACGGGTTCCTGCTCGTGTGCGGGGTGGCCGGTTCCGCGGTCGGACTCGTGCTCGCCACCAGCATCAAGAACGCGGTGGGCGGGCTCGGTCCCGCGATCGCGCTCTGCGGCGTGGCACCGTTGATCGCCGCGTTCCTCGTGGTGCCCCGCCTCCCCGAGACCGCCGATCGGCGCCTCGACGACATCAGCCCCTCCGAAGAATGAGGTTCCCATGACCGCCGATCCCCTCGCGGACTTCACCGAGTCGACGTTCACCGCCGACGCCATGACCCGGCCCGTGTTCACCGCGGGGACCGGCCCGGCGGTGATCGTGATCCACGAGGTGCCCGGCATCACGCCGCCGGTGGCCGCGTTCGCGCAGCGGGTGGTGGACGCCGGCTTCCACGTGCGGATGCCGTCACTGTTCGGCGAGCCGGGCCGCCCCGCGAGCGGTGGGTACGTCCTCAGCTCGCTGCGCCAGGGCTGCGTGGCCAAGGAGTTCGTGACGCTCGCCCTCGACCGCACCAGCCCCGCGATCGGGTGGTTGCGGGCCCTGGCCGCCGACGCCCACGAGGCCTGCGGCGGGCCGGGCGTGGGTGCGGTGGGCATGTGCTTCACCGGCGGCTTCGCACTCGGGATGATGGTCGATGACCGCATGCTCGCCCCGGTGCTCAGCCAGCCGTCACTCCCCTTCCCGGTGACGCCGGCCCGTCGGCGCGGGGTGGGGATCAGCAACGCCGACCTCGCGCGGGTGCAGGAGCGGGCCGCGCAGGGCGCGTGCGTGATGGGCCTGCGGTTCACGAAGGACCCCGCGGTGCCCGCGGAGCGGTTCGACACCCTCCGCCGCGTGCTCGGCGACCGCTTCATCGCCGTGGAGATCGACTCGTCGAAGGGAAACGCCCACGGCATCCCCCGGTCGGCGCACTCGGTGCTCACCGAGCACTTCGTCGACGAGCCGGGTCATCCCACCCGCGACGCGCTCGACCGCGTGCTCGCGTTCTTCGGCGAGCAGCTGCGCACCTGAGGCCTGGGTGCGAGGACGGCGGAGCCGGCAGCTACGCCGGCAGCATCACGCGGTCGGCAGGTCGGCCGAGCACTGGACGTGGCCGGTGGTGTCGACGAGGGAGAGCTGCGCGGCCTCACCATCGAGCGTGGTGGTCCCCGACCACGCCCCGCGTCCGCCGACCACCGTGACGGTCCCGAGGGTCTGCCGGCCACCGCCCTGCGGGTCGAGCACCACCCGGTACTCGCCATCGGGGAGCGCGTAGTCGACCGTCAGCGAGAGCGTCGCCGTCGAGCCTGCGGTGGCGACATCAACCTGGCCGACCCGCGCGCCACCATCGCCGGTCATCGGGACCGTGGCCACCGCGGGCGCCGCGACCGTGGGGTCCGACCGGGACTGGTCGATGACGCGAACGGTCACCACACTGAGGATCGCCGCGGCCGCGGCCACCGCCGCCACGAGCTTCACCGTGCGCCAGCGCCGGCGACGCTCGGTCCCCGTGATGTGCTCCATCACCCGGCGCTCGAACCCGGGCGGCGGCGCGGCTTCGGGCGCCAGCAGCACCATCGCGTCGGCCGTCTCGGAGAGCTCTCCGACCGCAGTGCGGCACGTCGGACACCGGTCGAGGTGCTCCACCACCTCGGCGCGCGCGTCGCCGTCGAGCACGCCGAGCGCGAACTCGGGCGCGACCTCGCGCACCTCGGCGCAGTCCATCGGTGTCATCGCACCCACCGGACCCGGATGCTCATTCCTGCTCCTCGCGCACGAGCATCCCCCGCAGACGGATGAGCGCGGTGCGGATGCGCGTCTTCGCGGTGCCGAGCGGGATGTCGTCGATCTCCGCGATCTCTCGGGCCGTGTAGCCGTACAGCCCGGCCAGCATCACCGCGCGCCGCTGCTCGTCGGAGAGCCGCAGGAGCGCCGCATGCAGGCGCCGCGCGTCGTCGGCCACCACGCTGCGGTCCGCCGGGTCGGCCGTCCAGTCGCGCTCGTCGATCGCGGCCAGGGTCTCGGGCGCGGTCACGACCGGCCGCCGCACCCGCACGAGGTCGATCGAGGCGTTGCGGGTGATCGTGAGCAGCCAGGTGGCGACGCTGCCCCGGCGGGCGTCGTACGCCGCTGCATGACGCCAGGCCCGCAGGAACGCCTCCTGGGCGGCGTCCTCCGCGGCGCGATGTTCGCCCACGATCGTCAGGGCCAGACCGAATACGCGCCGCTGGAACCGCTCGACGAACGCCGTGGCGGCGTCGGCGTCGCCGGCGGCCATGCCGGCCAGGAGCGCTTCGTCGGAGACAGTCCACACGGAGGTATACGGCCCCAGGGTCGGGAGGGATTGCCGGTCCTGCAGACCGACGGTATCGCGCAATCCCTCCGGGCCCGGCGTCCGTACTCCCGGTGATCGGCCCTCCCCCACACGCGAACCGAGGGAGCCCCGAACGGGGCTCCCTCGTCTCGCGGGGCTCGACCGGCGAGGGGGCGTCGCCGTGAGCCCTCGGTCGGACCGGCTACATGTCCTTGGGCATGATCACCGTGTCGATCACGTGGATGACTCCGTTCGAACCCTGGATGTCGGTCTGGACGATCTTGGCGTCGTTGATCGTGGCGCCCTTCTTGGACTTCTTGATCACGACCGTGCCGCCCTCGACGGTTTCGACCTTCTGCTTCTTCTTCAGGTCGCCCGCGAGCACCTTGGCCGGCACCACGTGGTAGGTCAGCACCTTCGTGAGCTGCGCCTTGTCGGCGAGAAGCGCGTCGAGGTCGGCCTTCGGGATCTTGGCGAACGCCTCGTTGGTCGGGGCGAACACCGTGAACGGTCCGGTGCCGCTGAGCGTGGACCCGAGCCCGGCCGCGGTGACCGCGGTGACCAGGGTGCTGAAGTCGGGGTTGGCGGCCGCGATGTCGACGATCGTCTTGCTCGCCGCGGGTGCCGAGGTGGCGGAGCTCTGGGCTCCCGCCACGCCGACGCTGGTGACGCCGAGAGCGCCGACGACCGCCAGTGCGGCGATCAGTCGGGTCAGCCTGCGAGTGCGGTGCATGTGGTTCCTCCTGCGATGGGTTCCAGTGGGGGTTCTGGCGACGCTTTAGTGTTAATTATTTCCAGCGTCGCGCAGTGTTCGGAGCCCCCGAGGATCCGGATGACGAAAGACGCGGATTTCTTCCGAGGACGGGCGCGGGCCACCTGGGCGCCCCGCGCCGGCCCGACCCGGATGCCGTTCGTGCCGTCGGGAGATCAGGCCCGGCGGAGGCCGTGACCGAAGAAGCCACCCCGGGGCCGCGCGTGGGCGTGGTAGTGGTCCGGGATGTTGCGCATGTTGTCGTCGACGTAGTGCTCGTAGGTGAAGTGCACCTCGACCACCTGCGCCAGCTGCGTGTGCATGTGCGCGAGCTCCTCGGCGGGGGGCTCGGTGCCGTGCCCACGCCACACGACCATCGGGACCGCGCAGATCTCGCACTCGGCGATCCAGCAGATGTCGTCCTCGTGGAACCAGGGCGTGATGCGCGCCGCCTCGCACAGGTCGCAGCGGTCGTCGAAGGCGTACCCCGTCACGATCCCTCCCCGGCCGACGCGGCATCGAGCGCGGTGCGGAACGCCGAGACCAGCGCGTGCGCGCCGTCGGGTCCCTCCCCCGCGAGCAGCTTCGCGATGAGCGCGCTGCCGACCACCACGCCGTCGGCCACGGCGGTGGCCTCCACCGCCTGCTCCGGGGTGGAGATGCCGACGCCGAGCAGCACCGGCAGGTCGGTGGCGGCCTTGGCCCGGGTGGCGATCGCGGTCGCGCTGTCGGCGAGGCTCGCCCGCTCGCCGGTGATGCCCAGGAGCGACACGCCGTAGAGGAAGCCGCGCGAGCGCGCGCAGATGGCCGCGAGGCGGTCGTCCTTCGTGTTGGGTGCGGCGAGCATCACGGTCTCGACCCCCGCGGCGTCGGCGGCCGCGGCCCACTCCTCGATCTCACCGAGCGGGAGATCCGGCAGGATCGCGCCGTCGATCCCCGCGTCGTGCAGCGCCTCCGCGAAGCGCACGCAACCTGCGTGGAACACCAGGTTGCAGTAGGTCATCACCGCGATGGGGACGCCGACGTCGAGGGCGCGGGCCTCGGTGAGGATCGACGTGGGCGTTGCGCCGCCCTCGAGCGCGCGCTGCGAGGCGGCCTGGATCGTGGGGCCGTCCATCACTGGGTCGGAGAAGGGGATGCCGATCTCGATCGCGTCGGCGCCGGCGTCGGCGACCGCCCGCACGACGTCGGTCCAGTCGGGCCCGAAGCCGCCGGTGACGTACGGGACGAGGAGCCGGGCCCCCGCCTCCCGACGGGCCCGCAGGTGGGATTCGAGGTTCACGCGTCGCGCAGCCGCAGGATCTCGGCGACCTGGGCGGCGTCCTTGTCGCCCCGGCCCGACAGCGTGACGAGCACCGTGGACCCGGTCGGGATCTCGGTGCCCACGGCCCGGGCCAGCCAGCCGATCGCGTGCGCCGGCTCCAGTGCGGGCACGATCCCCTCGGTCTCGGACAGGAGCTGGAACCCCGCGAGCGCGACGACGTCCTCGGCCGACACGTACTCGGCCCGGCCGATCGACGCGAGGGCCGCATGCTCCGGGCCGACCCCCGGGTAGTCGAGCCCGGCGCTGATCGAGTGGGCCTCGAGGATCTGCCCGGCTTCGTCCTGCAGGAACAGCGACCGGGCGCCGTGCAGGATTCCCGGCACCCCGCGGGCCACCGAGGCACCGTGCTTGCCGCTCTCGAGGCCGAGTCCGCCGGCCTCCACGCCGACGAGCCGCGACCGGGTGTCGACGAAGCCGGTGAACGTGCCGATCGCGTTGGAGCCGCCCCCCACGCAGGCGACCACGTAGTCGGGGTCGTCACCGAGGATCGCGCGGCACTGGAGGCGGGCCTCGTCGCCCACGACCCGCTGGAACTCGCGCACGATCCACGGGTACGGGTGCGGACCCACGACCGAGCCGATGCAGTAGTGGGTGGACTCGACCGACCCGACCCAGTCGCGCAGCGCGTCGTTGACGGCGTCCTTGAGGGTGCGACTGCCCGACTGCACGGGCACGACCTCGGCTCCGAGGAGCTGCATGCGCCACACGTTGAGGGCCTGACGCTCGACGTCGACCGCACCCATGAACACCTTGCAGTCGAGCCCGAACAGCGCGCAGGCGGTGGCGGTGGCCACGCCGTGCTGGCCCGCGCCCGTCTCGGCGATGACCCGCTGCTTGCCCATGCGCTTCGTGAGCAGCGCCTGCCCGAGGACGTTGTTGATCTTGTGCGATCCCGTGTGGGTGAGGTCTTCGCGCTTGAGCAGCACCCGGATGCCGAGGCGCTCGGACAGGTTGTGGCACTCGGTGACCGGCGTGGGCCGCCCGGCGTACGACGTGAGCAGCTCGGCGAGCTCGGCCCGGAACTCGTCGGACGCCCAGGCAGCACGGAACTCGACCTCCAGCTCCTCGAGCGCGGGGATGAGGGTCTCGGGAACGAACTGGCCCCCGAAGCCCTCGAATCGGCCGCGCACCGTGGGCTCGGGCCCCGGCGGGCCGAGCTCGACGGGACGGCCGCGCGCGGGGATGGTGACGTCGGTCATCGGGTCATCACATCATCTGCGCTCGTCGTGCGCCCAGTCGTAGGGCGCGAGCTCGGGATCGGACGACTCCGGCGGGACCCAGCCGTCGGCCTCGATCTCGTCACCCATGGCGCGCGCGGTCTCGATGAAGTTGCGGACCTTGCGCGGGTCCTTGTGACCCGAGCCGACGAACGTCTCGACGCCACTGTTGACGTCGACCCCCCACGGCCGCACGCGGCGGATCGCCTCGGCGACGTTGTTGGGGTCGAGCCCGCCGGCGAGCATGATCCGCACCCCGCCCGGCGCACCCTCGGCCAGCGTCCAGTCGAACACCCGACCCGAGCCGGGGGTGGGCGAGTCGACCAGGATCACGTCGGCCGGGCTGTTGCCCGCCGAGGAGAGCGCGGGGTCCCCTGCGGGGAACGCCTGGATCAGGAACTTCATCTGAGACCGGATCATCCGGGCCTCCGAGATCGGCTCCCGCCCGTGCAGCTGGGCACCGGTGAGCCCGATCTTGTTGACGATCTCGACCACGCGCTCGGGGCGCTCGTCGCGGAACACGCCGATCGTCATCGTGCCGTCGGGGAGGCGCTTCACGATGTCGCGGACCAGGCCCGGCGAAACCTGACGGGGGCTCCCCGGCGCGAACACGAACCCGATCGCGTCGGCTCCCATCGCCACCGCGAGCAGCGCGTCCTCCTCGGAGGTGATGCCGCAGATCTTCACGAACACGACATCGACGGTACCGGCTCGGCTCGCGCGCCCCGGCGCATTACGCTGCCGCCGTGCGTCGGCGGGTCGCCTGGGTCAGCGGTTACGTCGGCATCACCGTGATCGGCGTTGCCGCGTTCGGCGCGATGGAGCGGCAGTGGCTCCTCGTCTGGCTGCTCGTCCTGGTCTGGCTGCTCGGCTGGCGCAACGAGCAGCCCGTGCTGCGCACCCTCTACGACTGGTTGCCGCTGCTGGTGATCCTCGCCGCGTACGACCTCGTGCGGGCCAGTGCCCACTCGCTCATCCCCCGGGCCCACCTCGAGCCGATGATCTGGTTCGACGAGCTGATCGGCCGGGGCACCGCACCGACCGTCCGGCTCCAGGACGCGCTCTTCGACGCCAAGGACCCGCACTGGTACGACTACGCGTGCCTCGCCGTCTACACGAGCCACTTCCTCGCCGCGATCGTGGTGGGCGCCCTCGTCTACTTCCGGGCCCGGGCACGCTTCGTCCGGTACGCGTTCACGTTCCTGGTGTGCAGCCTCGCCGGCTTCGCCACATACGTGATCTATCCGGCGATCCCGCCATGGCTGGCCAGCAGGCGCGGCGCGCTGCCACCGACCGTCCGTGTCCCCGACGTGCTGTGGAACCATATCGGCGTCGACTTCCTGGCCAAGGTGTTCTCGGGCAACCCGAAGTACTCCAACCCCGTCGGCGCACTCCCGAGCCTGCACGCCGCATACCCGCTGCTGTTCCTGCTGCTGTTCTGGACCGTCGCCGGCCCACGCTGGCGCATCGTGTTGGTGGGGTACGCCGCTGCGATGGCGTTCGTGCTCGTGTACTTCGCCGAGCACTACGTGTTCGACGAGGTGGTCGGCTGGGCCTACGCCGTCGTCGCGTTCCTCGTCGTCGGATGTATCCTCGCCACGCGGGCAAACCGCACCGTTTCGCGCACGGACGCCGGGGCTGCGCCGGATGTCGCCGCGCACGACGCGGTGGCCGGGGAGGTACGGGAGTGAGCGAGCCGGCGGTGCGCTACGAGCGCGACGGGCACGTCGTCACCATCACCTACAACCGCCCGCACAAGCTCAACGCGATCAACGGCGAGCTGCGCCGGGACCTGAACGCGGCGTGGGAGCGGTTCCGCGACGACGCTGACGCGTGGGTCGCGATCGTGACGGGAGCGGGCCGCGCGTTCTGCGTCGGCGCCGACCTGCACGACGGCGCGGGCGCCGCAGGTACCTGGCCCGGGTCGTTCTGGGAGATCCCGACGGTCAACTCGTTCGAGTCGGGCATGGAGATCTGGAAGCCCACGATCGCTGCGGTCCACGGGTACTGCCTCGGCTACGGGCTGACCCTCGTGAGCGCGTGTGACTTCGTCATCGCGGCCGACGACGCCGAGTTCGGGATGCCGGAGGTGCGGCTCGGCTCACCGACGATCGTGGGTGCGATGCGGCTGCCGGGGCGCGTCGGGATGCAGCCCGCACTCGAGCTGCTGCTCACCGGCGACCGGATCGACGCGGCCCGTGCGAAGGAGATCGGGCTCGCGGGGTGGGTCGTGCCGCGCGACGAGCTGCTCTCCGAGGCCCGGCACCTCGCCGACCGCCTGTGCCAGGGCGCGCCGCTCGCCGTTCGGGCGGTCAAGGAGATGGCGTACCGGGGCCAGACGCTGCCGTGGGTGGACGCCGTGCGCATGGGCGAGGCGATGCGGCGGGTCGTGCTCGCCACCGAGGACGCCGCGGAAGGCATGGCCGCGGCGCGCGACG
>Ga0302322_100002388_pt1 | contig 15809 bp, 7 predicted proteins | sample Fen_T0_2_FD_203757 | JGI IMG/M metagenome (GOLD analysis project Ga0302322, IMG submission 203757) | Peat permafrost microbial communities from Stordalen Mire near Abisko, Sweden - Fen_T0_2 | ecosystem: Environmental > Terrestrial > Soil > Wetlands > Permafrost | place: Sweden: Abisko... | reverse complement strand
TCGATGAGCGCATCGCCTCGGGCGGCGACCCGGATGGCTCCGAGCAGTTCCTCGGTGGGCATGCTCTTGAGCAGGAACCCGCTGGCCCCCGCGTGCAGCGCTCGGTAGAGGTAGGAGTCGTCGTCGTACGTCGTGAGCAGCAGGATCCTGGTGGGGGAGTTGCCGGCCAGGATCGCCTCGGCCGCACCCAGCCCGTCGAGGACGGGCATCCGCACGTCGAGGACGGCGACGTCCGGCGCCAACTGCAGCACCTGCTCGACCGCGGCCCGGCCGTCGCCGACGTCGGCGACGCACTCCAGGTCGGGCTGGGTCTCCAGGGCCGCCCGGAACCCGGAGCGGAAGAACTCGTGGTCGTCCGCGAGCAGCACGCTGATGGTCATCGATCTGTCTCCAAGGGGAAGCTCACTCGGGTGCGCCAGGTCAGGCCGTCGGGGGCGGGCCCGGACTCGACGGCGCCCGAGAACAAGGCAGCCCGGTGCCGGATGCCGTCCAGTCCACGCCCGGTGCCCGGGGACGGCTTCGCGACCGCCAGTAGCGGGTTGCTGCCGGTGAGGACCAGGCGCGTGTCGTCCTGGTCGATCACGAGATCAAGGGTGCCGCCTCCGCCGTGGCGTAGGGCGTTGGTGAGGATCTCCTGGACCACACGGTAGGCCGCGACATCGACGGAGTCCGGCAGCCGGGCTGGTTCCAGCCTGCGCATCAGCGTCCGGACCGGTAGGCCGGCCCGCTGGCTGCCGTCGAGCAGCTCTTCGAGGTTGCGCAGGCCGGGCTGGCAGACCTCGTCGCGATGGTCGTCGTGCAGCAGATCGAGCATTCGCCGCAGGTCTGACATGGCCGCCATGCTGGAGCGTTCTACCTGGGCCAGAGCGGTTCTCAGCCTGTCCGGGCTTGCCCCGGCGTCCAGTCCGAGCCGGGCAGCAGCGGCGTGCACCCCCATCGCGCTGACGTGGTGGGAGATGGTGTCGTGCAGGTCGCGGGCGATGGCCCCGCGTTCCTGGGTCACGACCGTGCTCAGGGCCTGGGCGGCTGACCGTCGTTCGCTCTCGGCCCGCCGTTCGACCTCGTCGATGTAGCCGCTGCGGGCGGTGGTGTAGCGGCCCGTCAGCCAGGGCAGGAACGTGTTGCTCACCGTGGTCAGGATGCTGCTGCCGGGGTCGAAAACGTCCACCAGTTGGGCGCCGGTCATACCGATCAGGAGGGCGGCCAGCGCGCCGCCGGACTGCCATCCGCGCAGCCAGGCTCCGGCACGGTAGCCGGCCAGCACGAGCCCGGTGGCGTTGCCCACGCCGCCGTCGCTGGTCCCGGCGGCCGAGACCAGCAGCACAGCCACCCCGCACCGGACCACCCCGTGGGCGACAGCGACCCAGCCGGCGGTCGCGGCCGGCAGGGCCAGGGCCAGGTCCACCAGCGCGATCGCGGTCGCGGCCAGCCACAGGGCCGGGACCAGGGGCTGCCCGGAGACATCCAGAACGTAGAAGAGAGCGCCGTCCACGACCGTGCAGAGCAGGGCGATCAGGATCGACTGGCGGCGCAGGGAGACGTTCTCGTCGAGCCGAGCACTGCGCGTCATCGGTCGATCCCCTCTGCTCTGGTCCGTCTGGTCCCTCGGCGTGCACGCCGGTCTGTCCTTGCACACGTCCGGCAGGCCTGGCCGCAGCCAGGCCCGCCGGTGATGGTGTCAGTGCTGATGTCAGGCCCGACCGGCCGCGATGAAGGCCAGGATGTCCACCACGCCTTCCGGGGCGGTTCCCGGGGTGTGTCCGACGTCCTTGTACTCCTTGAACACCGCGTGCGGGAACTGGGCGGCGGCCTGCCGGCCGGCGGCGCTGGGGGTGTTGGCGTCCAGGTCACCGGAGAGCACCAGGACCGGCACGTTCGGCAGCTTCGCCCCACGCGGCAGGGGGGAGCGGGCCGTCGGGTCGTTCGGCCAGTTCAGGCAGGCAGCGGTGTCGTAGTTCGCCCGGGTGACCCACGCCCTGGGGCTGAAGGGTGCGAAGTCTTCGGTGGACAGGCGGGACTGGGCACGGTCGTAGTGGGCTCGGCGGGTGGCGAGGCTGTCGGCGTAGTCGAAGTCGCGAGGGTAGTCGTGGCAGGTGGCAGCCCAGGACAGGGTGTCGGAGTACAACTGCGAGCCGTAGCTGAGGGCTTCGGCCGACTTGGTGAGGTCCTTGCGGACGAGTTCACGCAACGGTTCGAGGTTTCCGCGGCGAGCCGCTGCGGCCGCTGAGGCCAGGGCCAGTTCGGACCCGGTATCGGCTGCGGAGGAGTACACCCCCGCGGCGGTCGAGGTCATGCGCCATTCGTCCAGGACGACGTCGTGGGTGGTGCCCTCGTACGTGACGTCGACCCGGGTCGGGTTGGCCCTCAACCGCTTGGCCAGGGCGGCGATGTCATCCAGAACCGTGGTGCCTGAGCACTTCTGGGTGCGCTGGCAGACCAGGCGGACAGCCCGCCGGAAGGCGGCGAGGTCACCGGTGCCGACCGGGTTGATGTTCACCGCGTAGGCACCGGCCAGGGAGATGGTGCGGACACGGGTGGGGTGTCGCTGGGCGTAGACCGGCATCAGATAGGTGCCGTAGGAGACGCCGACCAGGTCCAGGCGGTCCACACCGAGCCGGGCCCGCACAGCGTCGATGTCGTCGGCGAACGCGGCCGTGCCGTAGTCGCCCAGCCGCTCGCCGAGTTGCTCACCGCACTGGCCGATCAGGGTGCGTTGGCGTTCGAGCCCGACGAACGTCCGGTCCGGTCCGGCCAGCGCCGGGCAGGTGATCGGGCCCGAGCGGCCCACCCCACGGGGGTCGATCAGCAGCAGGTCGCGCCGGTCGGACAGCGGTGCGAAGCCGGCCGCGAACTTGTCACCGGCCAGGTCGATCGCAGAGTCACCCGGACCACCCGGGTTCGGCACGACCGTGCCGAGCCCCGGTTGCGAGGTGTCCGTGTGCGGGATCAGCGCGAAACCGATCGGGGTCGTGCCCTTGGCGGGGTTGCGGCGATCCAGAGGTAGGTGCAGGACGCCGCATCGAGCGGTCGGCAGCGCAGCGAGGTCCTCGCACGGTTGCAGCCCGGCGACTGTGGCGGGCGAGGCTGTCATCGCCGGGGCGACGGTGGTCCGCTTCGCCGCCTCGGCGGACGAGCCGACCGCGGTGAGCGCGGCGACGCTGGACAGGGCCAGCAGTCCGGAGACGAGAGCGGCCTTCTTCATCGGATTCTCCCTGGGGTCAGACTCGATCGGGCTGATCGTTCTGAGGTCAACGGTAGGAACCCGGACACCCTGCGGTCGTCCCCGACGAGTCCCCCTCCAGGTCCCCCGTGAGAGGGACGCGAGGCCACCTCTCAGGTGCGGTTCTGCTGCGTGGCGCGGTTCTCCACCTGCCGCTTGAGGCCGGCGTTGAAGGCGTGTACCTGTTGTCGATGCTCTGCTTGATGAAGCGCTGCATCGGGGTCGTCAGGTCGCCGGAGAACTCTTCGTGATTGGTGAGGTGGATGATGCCCTCCGGATTGGCGGTGAGGATGGACGAATGCCCGGCCGGGGAACAGGAGTTCGGGGATGAGCGTGCCGGAACACTGCAACTGCTCTCCCGGCTCCACGAGCGGGACGGTGGGCCTGAAGGAGAAGCCCGGGCATCTTCATCGAATGCTCTTCCCAGCTGGGCGGTTCCTTCGATGCGGGAGAAGTTGCTCCACTCGCTGTAGCGGGGACGTCGACCAGGACGTCCCGGACCGCCTCCTTGCTGGCGTTGATCCCTTCCGTCCGGGAGCGACGTCGACTCGCTGGCGGTGATGGTGGTTTCGAACATGGGGTTCTTGTCTCGAGTCGTTGATCGCAGCTGCGGAACTGGCGGGTCAGTTGCTTGTGGATGTCGTTCATGTGGATGCACTGGTCGCGGTGACGTGGGGGGCGCGCGAGTTGCCCCGGCTGCGGAGGAGTGTGGTGGCGACGGCGAGTTGCCAGATGACGATGGTGTAGACGGAGCAGCGTTCGATCGCACCCGAGGGCAGGCCGGCGCCGAAGGTGAGGAAGAGAATGACCACGGAGGCCAGGCCGAATGCTCCGACGACGATGCTGACCAGGCCGATCAGCCACGTCTCGGGAGTCTTTCGCCAGTGGATGCCCAGGACGAGGGCGAGCACGTTCCCGCCGACGATCGCCAGCGTTGCTCCGGTGAAGTGCAGGGGAAGCGTGCCGTTCTGCTGCGCCTGGAGAGAGCCGTGGAAGGTTCCGACAAGGATGTAGCCGATCATGGTCACGACCCCCGTCACGGCGGTGAAAGTGCGGGATCGCCCGCTCATGGTCCTCGACAGCAGCACTGTGGCGATCCCGAAGAGGAGGCCCTGTACGACGAATCCGGAGTTCATGACGACGTGCAGTGGCGAGTTGAGTTCGCGGCCTTGGAACACGCCGGCCGTCGCGGATCCGAGGTCGCTGATCCAGTTGGTGGCGTAGCTGTAGCCAGGCGATTTCCACGCCAAGGCCGTGATCGCTTCGGCAGCGAGATAGATCGCCGAGCCCAGGAGGAAGGTGGCGGCGGCGAGGGGGCGCAGCGGGTTCATGAATTTCCATTTCCGTCTGGGCAACTGATTGGTCAGTCGCATGTGGAGGGAGAGGCGTGTTGGGAGGGGGAGGCACGGCGGTCTTGGAGGTGGTACATGCCGCAGCTTCTCGAGGCGCTCGTCGAGTTTGTCCCGGGAGGCGAGCTTGCCGCAGACCTTCTCGATCACGATGTTCTCCGGCTCGATCCCGGCCGCCCAGAGGGCGTCGTCCCGAGAGTCGGTGTTCTGCTCCCGGGTCGAGACCCGGGAGCACCCGTACCTGGTCACGTACTCGAACAGCGCCACCGCAACCGGTACTGCACGGGACGCCCGGCCGTATCTACTTGGTCAAGCTCTGCTGGGTGGCGCCCTCTTCCACGTGGCGCTTGAGGCCGGCGTTGAAGGCGGTGTACCCGTTGTCGTTGCTCTGCTTCATGAATCGCTGCATCAGGGTCGTCAGGCCGCCGGAGAACTCTTCGTGGTTGGTGAGGTGGGTGGTGGCGTCCGGCTTGGCCAGGAGGATGAACGTGTGCCGGCCGAGGAACAGTCGCTCGGAGATGAGCGTGCCGGACCACTGCAACTGCTCACCCGGTCGCGCGAGCGTGACGGCGGATCTGAAGGAGAAGCCGGGCATCTTCATCGAGAGCCTGTTGCCTACCTGGGCCGTTCCTTCTACCCGGGAGAATGTGCTCCACTGGCCGTAGCGGGGAAAGTCGACCAGGGCGCCCCAGACCGCTTCCGGGCCGGCGTTGATGTCGATCTCGGTCGTGATGACATAACTCATGATGACGCTCCACAATGGTTCAACAGAACCACTGGTGGCGAATACACAACAATGACGAGTGAAGCGGTCAGCGGGCTGGAATCAGGTCGGGCCATCTTGCTTTCAGGCCCTGGTCGACGAAGCCGAGCATCCAGGTGAAGCTGTCATCGACGTCGGTGTTGATCTGGAAACTGCCGATTGCTTCCAGGGTGGCGAATCCGTGCAGGATGCTGCGCAGCATCCGCAGCGCGTGGACCTCCTCCCCGGAGTCCAGCCGGTACCCGTGCAGCATGGCCGACCAGGAGGCGAGGACCCCACCGATGGCCGGGACCAGGGGGTCGTCGGGCCCGGTGACGATGGCGGCGTTGCCGGCCGCGGTCCGGCCGGGGTGTTGCAGCACGTACGTCCGCATCGCCTGTGCGCCGGCGACGAGGGCCTCCTTGCCGGAACGTCCCTGGGTGGCGTCGTGGATGGCGGCTGCCAGTTCGGTCATGGCCAGGACGGCGATCCGGTGGGCGAGGTCGGCCTGGCTCGCGATGTGGTTGTAGAGCGAGGGGGTCTTGACCCCGAGACGCTCGGCCAGACGGCCCATGCTGAGGTGCTCGAACCCGATCTCGTCGATCAGGGCGGCGCCGGCCTCGGTGACCGACGCCGGGCTCAGCCCGGCCCTAGGCATTGCTCAGCGTCTTGGCCAGGAACGGTAGGGCCAGTGCGAGGACCTCGTCCGGGGTCTGGGCGTGCGGGTAGTGACCGGCGCCCTCGATGACGATCAGTTGCCCGAGGCCGGTGGGCAGGTCGGCGACGATCTTCTCGCCTTCGGCGCGCGGGTCGGCCCAGTCGGGGTCGAGACTGCCCTGGACGATCAGGACCGGGCAGGTGACGTTGGGCAGCTGCGCGCCGGCGTCGGTCGGTGCGCTCTTGCACATGGCCTGCAGGGCCTTCATCCGGCCCGGCTCGCTCATCTTGGTGTCGATCCGGGCCAGCTCGCCGTCCCAGTCGGCGGGCTTGGTGGGGTAGGCCAGGTCGAGGTACTTCTTCCAGGCGGACAGGCTACCCAGGTACATGGTCATCCCGAGCTGGGTGGACCCGACCCGGTAGCGCCTGACCCGCAGCAGCCCGCCCAGAGGCACCGACTGCTTGCGGGTGAAGGGGGCCAGCTCGACGACCCCGGTGATCACGTCGGGTGCCGTGGCGGCCGCGATGGTCGCCGCGCCACCACTGATCGACTGCCCGATGATCACTGCCGGGCCACCGAGGTGGCGCACGACGGCGACCAGGTCACCGGCGATGTCGGTGCGGCTGTACCCGTCCCAGCCGAGGCTGGACTCCCCGCAGCCGCGGAGGTCGACGTTCGCGACCCGGTACCCGGCCGCGACCAGGGCCGGGGCGACGAAGCGGTAGGAGTGCCGGCTGTCGCCCATCCCGTGCGCCAGGACGACCAGCGGGCCCTCTCCGGTCACGTCGTAGGCGAGGGTGTTGCCGGCGATGTTCAGGTGCTCGGTCACGACGTCCTCCATGGATTACTAACCTCGATGGTCAGAAACTAACAGCATTAGTTTTATGCGTCAACAGGACCGCGCGCGTGGCGCCCGCTCGCTGGGTCACGCTCTGCCGTCGGGGGAGCGCGATGACGAGCGGCCGACCGGTTCGCGGTCAGCGGGCCGCCTCGACCCCGGTCGGACGCGACGGCCACCAGACCCGTTCGCCGAACACGGTGAGCAGGGCGGGAAGGACGAACGCCCGCACGATCAGGGCGTCGATCAGGACGGCGGTGGCCATGCCCACCCCGAGCTGCTTGAACTCGATACCGTGACCCAGGACGAACACGGCGAAGACGGACACCATGATGATGGCGGCGCTGGTGACGGTCCCGGCCGAGTCGGTGATGCCGCCGGCGACGGCCGCTCTGGTGGGGACGCCCCGACCCACGAGCTCGCGGATCCTGGTCAGGACGAAGACGTGGTAATCCATCGACAGGCCGGACAGCACCGCGAAGGCGAACAGCGGGACGAACGTGACCACCGCTGCGGTGGAGCGGAAGCCGAGCAGGCCCTCGGCCCAGGTGTTCTGGAAGACCGCGCAGATCACCCCGAACGCAGCGGCGACCGACAGCAGGTTGGTCACCGCGGTGATCAGCGCCAGGGCCACGGACCGGAAGACCACCACCATCATCGCCATGGTCGTGAGCAGGACGAAGCCGACCACCCAGGGCAGCCTGGCGCTCAGAGTGTCCGCGTAGTCCACCGAACTGGCCGCCGCCCCGCCGACCGACCAGTCCGCGCCGGTCCCGTTCAGGGCTGCCGGCAGTTCCGTCCGCAGCGTCTCGACCTGGGTCCTGGCCCCTGCCGAGGACGAATCGATACCGGTGGCGAGGATCAGGTGGAACACCCGTCCGTCCGCGGAGCTGCTCAACTGGGTGCTCGCCCCGGTGAACGTGGGTTCGGTGGCCAGCTGGGTACCGAACTGCCGCAGGCGCTCTGCGACAGCATCGGCACGCTCGGCCGGGGCCGTGACCACCACGTCGTAGGAGGACCGGTCGTCCGGAAAAGCCTCCGTCATCCGGTTCAGCGTGGACACCTCGGTCACCGAGCGAGGCAGCGAGGCGTTGTCCGGGTCGCGCAGGGTCATGCCCAAGGCCGGGGCGGCGATGAACAGCAGGAGCAGAACCGAGGCCGCCAGGGTCCGGCCCGGGTGGTTCAGAGCCGGGCGCAGCAGAGCCGGCCACACCCGCGGTGGACGGGTGGAGGCAGCCAGCCGCCACACCAGTGGTACCCGAGGACGACCCATCGCCCGGCCGAGCCCGGCCAGGAGCGCGGGCAGCACGGTCAGCGACCCGAGGACGGCGATCGCCACGACCAGGATCGAGCCGGCCCCCAAGGAAGCGAAGGTGACGTCACCGACGATGAACAGTGAGGCCATCGAAATGATCACGGCGAGGCCGGAGACCAGGACCGAATGCCCTGAGGTCTCGGCGGCGATCTGCACCGCGTCCAGGTGGTCGTGATGGCGGGCGCGTTCCTCGCGGTAACGCTTGACGTAGAAGAGGGAGTAGTCCACCCCGACGGCCATCCCCATCAGCAGGATCATCGCCGAGGTCGACCCGGTGCTGGGGACGAGCAGCGAGACGAGGGCCGACAAGCCGCTGGCGGCGGCCACTGCGGACAGGCCCAGCAGGACCGGCACCCCGGCCGCCAGCAGCGCCCCGAACACCACCAGCAGGATCACCAGGGTCAGGGGCAGGCTGACCACGCCGGCCACCTCGAGGTCTGTCGCCGCCAGCTCGGCCAGGGCATTGGTCAGGGAGGCTTCTCCCACCTGCTCCACCCGCAGGCCGGGGAACCTCCCGGCGACCTCACGAGTTGCCTGCTGCAGCGATCCGATGCGCTCACCAGCGGTATCGACGTCACCACGGATCACCAGCGGGACCAGGACGGCCTGACCGTCCCTCGCGGTGATCGGGTCACCGGTCTGGGCGACGTCGGCCAGGCCGGACGCCCTGGACGCGAGGTCGGCGGCAGCCGCGCGGGCCAGCCCAGGTTCCAGGCTGCCCTCTCGCGCGGTGATCAACACGTTCTCCGTGGCCGGATCGCTCATCCCTGCCTCGCGCAGCACCTGGGCCGCGTGATGGGCCTGGCCCACGGCGAGGTCCAGCGACGTCGCGGTGCGGCTGGGGACCACCGAGGCGGCCCCCAGGCACACCATGACGAACAGGATCCAGGCGCTGACCGATCGCCACGGGTGAGTCGCGCTCCAGCGGGCAATTCTCAGGGTCGCCGGGTCCCGGGTGCGGTGCCGGGGGTTGAGACTCAGCTGCGGCGGTGCCGGGCGGATCCTTTCTGAGGCAACGATCGTCGGGGCCGGGTCGGTGGTGGTGCCGGACGGGGACGAGGTACCTGCCGAGTGATCCATGGCTCAAAGACTGCTCGGTGCCATCCGGTTGGTCGTCACCCTGGGAGTACACCTCGAGTCCCTCTCACGGGGGACCCCGAGGGGACTCGTCGGGGACGACCGAGGGCACCACGCGATCCTCTGTCGGAGCGTCGGAGCGTCGGAGCGTCGGAGCGTCGGAGCGTCGGAGCGTCGGCGAGGAGTTTGGCGTCGCTCACCACTGACGACCTTCAATGGCGAGCGCGGAGGACATGGCCCCTCTGCAGTGATCTGGTAGGGCGTAGCTATGATCACTTCACGGGTCATGCCCGCACTGCTACCTGACCGGCGTGTCGCAAACCTACCCAGACCGCCCCCCTCACGACTTTGCCGATACCCTGGGGGTCGACCGCCGGGCGTTCCCCGATGCGGGCCAGGGACGGGCCGTCCTGGTAGGGGCTTACTACGTGTCGGCGTGCTTGTTCGCCGGTCAGGCCTCGGCGGCGTGTGGGAACACCCAGGCGGTGCAGGTGTTGGGCGACAGTGTGCGGTGGACGCCGTGGCGGCGCCCGATCTCGTACACCGTCGCCCCGGCGAGGTACTCCTGTGCGAGAGCGTCCGCTTCGTCGTCCGAGATCCGCTCGGGAGCCGGGAGCGACCGTGTCGGTGACCGAGACCGAAGAGCAGGCCATCGCGGGCCGGAGCGGCTGCCATCACAGTTGCAGGTGTGGCTCGACGCGCGGAGACGGTAGCGGTTCTCGTTGCGCAGGTGGCGATGGCCCGCGAGGTGGGACTGAACCGCAAGTTCGGTCAACTGGGCCACCTTCGGCAGGAGCGGTCAGCCCGTCAAGCCCGGCACCCGGTCACCCCCCTGCCCGGGTGCGCGCTGGCCGGGGATGGGCGCGGGGGGCGGGCGCCGAGCCAGGAACTCCGGGATGTCGTCCTTGGTCAACGGGCGGGCGAAGAGGTACCCCTGGCCCAACGTGCAACCCACTGACGTCAGCAGCTCAGCCTGCTCCGGCGTCTCCACACCCTCCGCGGTCGTGGTCAGGTGCAGGATCCGGGCCAGCTCGACGACGACGCGGACGATGGCCAGGTCGGCCTCGCTCGAACCGATCTTGTCGACGAAGGATTTGTCGATCTTGAGCTCGTCCACCGGGAACCGGTGGAGGTATGCGAGCGACGAGTACCCGGTCCCGAAGTCGTCGAGGGCCAGCAGCACCCCGATGCGCTTCAGCTCCTGGAGCCGGGTCAGGCTCTGCACCGGATCGTCCATCAGCACCGACTCGGTCAGCTCCAGGGTCAGCGCACCCGGTTCCAGGCCGGTCTCGACCAGGATCGACTCGAGGTCGCCCGCGAGGCGGCCGTCGGTCAGCTGGCGCCCGGAGACGTTGACACTCAGCTTCAGCGCCGGGTGCTCGCGACGCCACTGCACGATCTGATGACAGGCGGTGCGCAGCACCCACCGCCCCAGGTCGACGATGACGCCGGTGTCCTCGGCGATCGGGATGAATTCGGCGGGGGAGATCGGCCCCCGGTCCGGGTGGGTCCAGCGCACGAGCGCCTCGACGGCGACGACGTCCGCGCTGCCCATCAGGACCTGGGGCTGGTACTGCAGCCAGAGCTGGCCGCCCTTCACGGCCGACTCCAGGTCGCCGGCCAGCTCCAGCCGGCGGGAGACGTCCTCGTGCATCTGGTTCTCGAACAGGACCGGCCGGCGTGACCGTTCGCGCTTGGCCCGGTACATCGCCAGATCGGCCTGCTTCAGGAGCGCCGTCGCCGTCTCGCCCGCCTGGCTGCTCGCCGCCACGCCGATGCTCGCGGAGGCGAAGATCTCCTTGCCGGCGATCCGGAAGGGGTGCGCGAGTGCCGCGGTGAGCGCCTCACCCACCCGTAACCCGGCGGACGACTCCTGGTTGTCCTCCAGCAGGACGGCGAACTCGTCGCCGCCGAAGCGGGCCGCGGTGTCACTGTCTCTGATGGTGCGGCGGATCCGCTCCGCGACATCCGCCAGCAACTGGTCACCGGCGTCGTGTCCGAGGCTGTCGTTCACCTGCTTGAAGCGGTCGAGGTCGATGAACAACACGCTCACCGGCAGGTGGCGTGCCAGCGCCGACGTCAGACGCTCCATGAACAACTTGCGGGTGGCCAGCCCCGTCAAGAAGTCGAGCGACGCCGCGCGGATCGCCTGCAGGGTGCTGGCGTCGTTGAGCGCGAGGCTGACCTGTTCGGCGAACGCAGCCAACAGGTCCCGGCGCTCGGCCAGCGTCGTGCCGCCCTCGCACACCCTGGTCACGAGACTTCCGATGATCTCTCCGTTAACGTGGACTGGCGCGGCGATCAACGATGCGGGGTCGCCGTCGGCCGAACCTCGGTCGCCGTCGTCGGAATCGGGGTGGACGGCATGGTGGGACACCATCGAATCCGCGGCGATGGACTCGGCGGCCAGAGACAGCACCAAGGCCTCCTGCTCCGGCCCGACGGACGTGCCACTCACCGAGGGGATCGCAGGGAGCGGGCTCGACGCCTGCTGGGCGAGCACGAGCGCCACGTAGGCCCCGTCGAGCAGGCTCGACGCACCGGCCGTGACCGAGTCCAGCACCGTCTGCAGCGGGGCCCGGTGGGAGATGTCGCGCTGGATCGACAGCAACGTCTCCAGCAGTCGTTCCCTCGACTGCAGCGTCCCCAGGAGCTGCAACCGCCGATCGGACTCCCGCTGCAGCTCCTCGCGGGCCAACGCGATGTCGAAGGACACGGCCAGCTGCCCGGCGATGAGCAACACGGCGTCCAGGCGGTCGGCGGAGAACACGCTGCACTGCAGCCGGTTCTCCAGCACCAGCATCACCCGCGACTGGCCCCGGGACTGGATCGGCACGACGAGGAGCGATCCGCGGCCTCCCGCCGCAAGGTACGGGTCGGACGCGAACCGGTGATCGGTGGTGGTGTCGGACACCACGACGGGTTCTGACGTGCGCGCCACGTACCGGATCGCCGACAGCGGAAAGGACGTGCTGAGATCCTCTGCCGAGGCGTCCTGCACGGACTCCCTGAGCGACGTCGAGGGGATCCACCGCTGACCGTCCTCGCTGCGCAGGAGGATCGTGACCGAGGTGGCACCGGTCATGGCGGTCAACACGCCAACCACGCGGTCGCGCAGCTGGTCGAGCTCCGTCTCCCGGCTCAAGGCCTGCGAGGCTTTGAGGACCGACAGCAGGTCGAGCGCCTCCGCCGAAAGGGCCGTCGTGCTCGACCGGGCGCCTGCGCCGGCGACGGCGTTCCCGGCAGCGCGCAGGAACGGGTGGGTGCGCTCGAGCTGCTGCACCTTGGCCTGGGCGCCCCAGCCGGCGTAGGCCCGGCGTGACAGACCCAGCAGGACGCCGCCGAAGTGCTGCTCACCCTGCTCGATGGCGAACGTACCGGCTCGCTCCAACAGGTAGGCCCGGTGCCAGGGCCGGTGGATCCGGCCGACCTGCTCCAACCCCCGGTCGAACGCCAGCCGGGCGGCGCTCACGTCGCCGATCCCCCAGGCCCGTTCGGCGTCGATCAGGCTGAGCAGGTGGGCGTAGCCGGACGCGCTCTGCTCCGCTCGATCGGCCATCCACGCACGGCAGACATCCAGTACGGCCAGGGGTTCCTGACCGCTCTCGCCGGCGGGCCGCCCTGGAGCGCCGCCGCTCCGGAGCTGGTCGGCGGCCGCCAGTGCTCGCAGCAGGTGGACCCGCGCCATCGTGTAGTGGCTGCAGAGGAAGGGCAGGAGCCTCATGGCGGCGCGGGAGTGGCGCGCCAGCGCGTCACGATCGTCGAGGATGAGGGCCTCGAGGGCCTGGGCCACGTGCCCGATGGCGACCGCCATCGGGTTGGTCATCGGTGCCGCGTCAGGATCGTCCGTCGGGCCGTCGTTCGCAGCGGGCACGCCGGCACCGGCCGGCGCCGCCGGGGCGTCCGCCGTCGTGCCGCCGCGCAACACCGTCACCAGATGCCGGTACGGCAGCACGGCGTCCGCGGTCTGATCGTTGCCGGTACGGTCGGCGAGCGAGAGGCAGCCGTCCACGATCGACTGGTACTCGTCCAGGCTGGCAGCGGTGTCCAGCTGGGTCGCGGTCAGGGCGTGGTAGGTGAAGACGGCGCCCTGGGAGTCGCCGCCGTTGAGCAGCCCGTCGCGCGCCTGGCGGCCTTCGGACAGGACGTTCTCCAGCGGTTCGAACCAGTGGCCCGCGCTGACCGCGAACAGGAACCGGGCCCGCGAGGTCTCCGGTTCGTAGCCGCGCTCGACGCTGAGGTCCAGCACCCGGCGGACCACCCGGTAACCCACCTCGAAGTCCTGCCTCAGGCCGATGGCCACCACGGCCGCGTGGCAGAGCGGGGCGACGAGCGCCCGGCACGGGCCGTGCTCGGCCCACAGGCGGCGGCTCTCCAGGACCAGCCAGGCCATCACGTCCTGATCGCTGAAGAAGGCCGGCGCCATGAGGACGGAGATGATTTCTGCCGTGGCCCGGATGCGGGGGTCGGCGATGTCCGGTCGGCGCAGGTCCTCGGCCGCGCCGTCCCCCACCCATTCGTACAGCTCGGTCAACCGTGCGGCCACGACCTCGGCGACCTCGCCCGCCGGTGGAACCTGCAGCCCCACCTGCTGCAGCAGGTGCAGGCCCAGGGACACCGCCTCCCGAGGCCGCGCGCGGTTGGTGAGACTGGCGATCTGCACCGCACCGGCCGCGAAGAGCTCGAAACCGGTCACGGCTCGGGTCTGGAGGCAGCGGTACAGCTCGTCCGCCTCGTCGAACCGTCCCAGGCTGTACAGAACGGCATGCCTGGCCACCTCGAGGGACTGGCCCAGGACGTCGCCGGTCGGCGGCCGGCCGCCAGGGTCGACGGAGGGCAGCACCCGGAGGGCAGCGGCCAGGTACCGCTCGGCGGCTGCCGGGTTGGTCACCCGCAGATCCCGTGCGACGGCGGCGAACAGCTCGGCGACCCGACGGCCCTCGGCCGGATCGTCCACGTCGTCCAGCGCTGCGAGATACTGCTCGGCGGCGACGGGCCGGTAATCCGGCCGCCCGGCGAGCCGCCGGGCTACCTCGAGGTGGAGCACGCCACGGGCGGACGGTCCCAATCGGTCCAGCGCGGCCTGCCGCAGCCGGTCGTGCCGCAACCGGAGCCCGTCACCGCTGGCCAGGTCGCCGGCGGCGGCGGTCACGAGTAGCCCGTCAGCGAGAGACGGTGCCAGATCTGCGGCGAGCTCTCCTGCCGCAACGCCCGTCGCGGCGCTCAGCAGCGGTAGGTCGACCTCGCCGCCCAGGCAGGCCAGCATCTCCAGGACCCGGCGCGGCCGGTCCGGCAGGGCGGCGACCCTCGCCGCCAACAGGTCGGCGCGAGCGCTCCCGGCCACGTAGCGCTGGATCACGGCCGGGTCCCAGGTCCAGCCGTGGCGGCCCGGTGCCAGCGTGCCGTCGCGCCGCATCGCGTTGAGCAGGTCGATGGTGGCGCAGGGGTTGCCGCCGGTGTGGGTGTGGACCAGTTCGGCCAGCCGCGTCGCCTCGTCCACCTCCAGCCGCAACACCTCGGCCAGCATGGTCGCCAAGGCGCCGGCGGACAGGTCGTCCAGGCGGATGCGGTGGGGGGTCACGCCGAACCGGTGCCAGCGTGCGACGAGGGCGGCCAGGGGATGCGAGTCCGCGACCTCGTCGTCGCGGTAGGTGCCGACCACCAGCAGACCGGGCGACGGCTCCGCGGTGATCAACGCGTCGAGGAGGTCCAGCGGGAAGGGCGGAGCCCACTGCAGGCCGTCGAGCACCAGAATCAGGGGTCGGCCCTCGCGTGCGACGGCGCGCAGGACTGCGACGGCGACCTGTACCGCCGCCGACTGGGCCCGGAGCGGATCTCCGGTCGCCGGTTGCGGTGGGACGTCGAGCAGGAGCGCGAACTCCGGGACCATGCCGGCGAGCAGCCCGGCCTTGACGCCGAGCGTCTCCAGCAGCCGCTGACGATGCTCCCTCAGCTGGGCCTCCGGCTCGGCCAGCAGCAGCCGACCGACGGCGCCGAGTGCCTGCACGCCCGCGTCGAGGCCTTGGCCGTCCCCGTCCGGGGCGAACGTCGTCGTCACGAACCATCCACCGGCGTCCGCCGCGACCGGGCGCAGCTCCTCCACCAGGGTGGTCTTGCCGACCCCGGCGGGGCCGACCACGAAGAGCGCCCGGGTGTCGCCGGCCAGGGCGTCGCCGAACGCGCCGGCCTGTACACGCAGCTCGTGCTCGCGGGCCACCGGGGAGTCCGGAGCGCGGAACCGCAGAGGGAAGTCCCGCGTGCCCAACCGCATCGCCGGCTCGGGAACGGTCGATCCGGGTCCGTCACCGTTCCGGGCCGTCCGCAGGTGGTCGCAGATCAGCCGCAGGTCGTGAAGCAGGCCCTCTGCGCTCTGGTAACGCCGGTCCGGGTCCTTCTCCAGCAGCCGGACCACCACCTGCGAGAAGGCCGCGGGAAGGTCCGAACGCAGGGCCGACAGCGGGCTGGGCTGCTGGGCCAGGTGGCGGTGGATGAGGGCGACAGCCCCGTCCTCGCCCCGGCCGAACGGCGGGTGGCCCGTGGCCAGCTCGTGGAGCGTCGCCCCCAAGGCGTACAGATCCGTCCGCTGGTCCACGGCTCGCCCGGTTCGCCC
>Ga0302322_100002387_pt1 | contig 15817 bp, 9 predicted proteins | sample Fen_T0_2_FD_203757 | JGI IMG/M metagenome (GOLD analysis project Ga0302322, IMG submission 203757) | Peat permafrost microbial communities from Stordalen Mire near Abisko, Sweden - Fen_T0_2 | ecosystem: Environmental > Terrestrial > Soil > Wetlands > Permafrost | place: Sweden: Abisko... | reverse complement strand
ATACGGGCCGTAGCCGACCAGCTCGTCGTCGGCCTCCACCGCGGCCAGGGCCTCCGGGGTGAGCCAGTCGAGCCCGGCGGGGCCGAGCCCGACCACCACGACGCCGCCGGTATCCCTGTCGAACGCGGCGGCCTCGCGCAGCTCCCTCGAGGTCGTGTCGTGGACCCGGCTGGGCACCAGTGCCACCGAGAAGTACGGCACCGAGGCCGGATCGACCTCCGCCAGGGGCGCCGTGCGCTGGGCGGCCGTGGTGGCGCGCTCGACGTACCAGGCCTCGTCCAGGCGGCCGGCCCGCTCCAGCGCGTCGCGGACCTTGCCGAAGGTGCGGCCCAGCTTCATCACCGCCGCCGAGTCGGTCGCCGCCAGCCGGGCCGTCAGCTCCTCGGCCGGCAGCGTGCCGGGCAGGACGGTGAGCACCTCGTCGCGCTCGACGAGCGGGCGGCCCAGGACCGCCGAGGCGCCGGCGACGGAGGTCACGCCGGGCACGACCTCGGTCGGGTAGCGGTGCGCGAGCCGCTTGTGCATGTGCATGTAGGAGCCGTAGAAGAACGGGTCGCCCTCGCACAGCACCACCACGTCGCGGCCGGCGTCCAGGTGGGCGGCGAGGCGGACGGCCCAGGCGTCGTAATGCTCCTCGATGACCGCGCGGTAGTCGTCGGTCTCCTCGGTGGTGACCGGGTAGACGAGCGCCTCCTCGATCTGGCCCTCGCGCAGATACGGCGCGGCGATCGACCGGGCGATGCTGCGGCCGTGCCGGGCGCTGTGGAAGGCGACCACCGGCGCCGTGCCGGCGAGCCGGGCGGCCTTGACCGTCACCAGCTCCGGGTCGCCGGGGCCCAGGCCCACGCCGAAGAGTTTGCCGCTGTTCACCGGGTCATTCCCTCTCGTCCGCGATCGCGTTGACGGCGGCGGCCGTCATCGCGCTGCCGCCGCGGCGGCCGTGCACCACCAGGTACTCCAGGTCCGAGGCGGCCAGCGCGGCCTTGGACTCGGCGGCGCCGATGAACCCGACCGGGATGCCCAGCACCGCGGCCGGCCGCCCGGCACCGTCGGCCAGCATCTCCAGGAGCCGGAACAGGGCGGTGGGCGCGTTGCCGATCGCCACCACGGCGCCGTCCAGGCGGTCGCGCCACAGCTCCAGGGCCGCGGCGCTGCGAGTGGTGCCCAGCTCTGAAGAAATTCCAGGCACCGACGGGTCGCGCAGCGTGCACACGACCTCGTTGGACCGGGGCAGCCGCGCCCGGGTCACGCCGGAGGCGACCATCTCGGCGTCGCACAGGATCGGCGCGCCGGCGCGCAGTGCCCGGCGCGCCGCCGACACGACCCCCGGCGAGAAGCCGACGTCGGCGGGCAGGTCGACCATGCCGCAGGCGTGGATCATGCGGACGGTCACCTGGGCCACGTCGGCGGGCAGACCGGACAGGTCGGCCTCGGCGCGGATGGTGGCGAAGGAGCGCCGGTAGATCTCGGCCCCGTCGCGGACGTAGTCGAAGGTCACGAGCTCACCAGGTAGCCGTCGGCGGTCGCCAGCATCTCCACGTGCCTTCCTCTCGGCGCGCCACAGCGCCGCTCGCAGCCGACCCAGTGCACCGGCAGTGTGTCCGGGAGGTTCGGGCCGGACGATGCCGCCACGGCGGCGCGGGCGTCCGCTCTGACGTCGCCGAGCGCGGAAGCGCAGCCCGGCCGCCCCGCACACGCCGTCACGCCGGCCCACGGCGACGCCGCATCCGCGACCAGCCCGGCCGCCGTCAGTGCCTCGACGATTCGCTCAGCTTCATCCATCGGTACCGCAGGTGCCACCGCGGTCCGCCACGGCGTGACGATGATCTCGTTCCCGGCCGCCGCCAGCGCGGACGACTGCGCTCCGGTCAGCAGCCCGAGCGGCACCACCACGACGACCGCCACCCGCCCGTCGGCCTGCGCGTGCACCCCCGGCGCCGGCGGCGGCCCGGCGGCCGGGCGCCCGTCGAGCAGCCGGGTGCCCAGCCGCGCGGCGACCCGGGCCGGCCCGTCGGGCACCTCGGCGAGCCGCCACGCCGTGGACCGCTCCTCCGCAAACGCCTCCGTGGCCCGCAGCAGCAGCTCAGCACCCCCGTGCGCGGCCGTCGGCAGGCCGGCCAGCAGCAGTTGGGTGCCGTGGAGCCCGACGTCGCCGCCGAGCCCGCTCACGTCGCCGCGGCCGTCATCGATCGTGGCCAGGAACCGCCCCGGCAGCTCGGCGAGGCGTGGCGAGGCACACAGTCCCGCGTCGAACGCGGCCACGATCGGCCGCGCGTCGACGGTGCCCAGGCCGTCGCGGCCGCTGAGCGGGCTGGCGATGATGTTGCGGACCCGCTCGTGGGACTCCGAGGGCAGCAGCCCGGCCGCGTGCAGCCGCGCCGCCAGCTCGGCCGGAGCGCCCGGCCGCAGGGCCCTGACCTGGATGTTTGCCCGTGAGGTGAGCTCCAGCGCCGGGTCGCCCAGCTCCGCCGCGGCGGCCCGCAGCACGTCGAGCTGCGCGGCCGTCAGCCGGCCGCCGGGCAGCCGGATCCGGGCCAGCCCGCCGTCGGCGGCGGCGTGCACCTGCACGGCGCCGGGGCACCGGTCGGGGGCGTCGCGTTCACTGGCAGCCTGCACGCGCCGGATACTACTGCGCTTGACGGGGGTGAGAGCCGTCAAGGACAGTTGGTGGTGCTGTAGAACGGCGACGTGTGAAGGAAGCCGGTGCAAGACCGGCGCGGTCCCGCCACTGTGACCGGGAGCTCGAGCTCCGGGAGCCAGGAACTTCTCCGCCGCCGCACCCATCCCGACCGACTTGGGGCGCGGACCCCGAGGGAGGACCACGGCGTGATCCTGCTCCTGTCGACGTCCGACACCGACCTGCTCAGCGCCCGCGCCAGCGGCGCCGCCTACCGGCCGGCCAACCCGTCCCGCACCGCCGTCGACGACCTGCCCGCGCTCCTTTCCGGCGTCGACCTCGTCGTCGTGCGCATCCTGGGCGGCTACCGCGACTGGGAGGAGGGGCTCGACGCCCTGCTGGCCCAGCCCCGGCCGGTCGTGGTCCTCGGCGGTGAGCAGGCCCCCGACGCCGAGCTGATGCGCCACTCGACGGTCCCGGCCGGCCTCGCCGCGCAGGTCCACGCCTATCTGGCCTTCGGCGGCCCGGCCAACCTCGGCGAGCTGCACCACTTCCTGTCCGACACCGTCCTGCTCACCGGCCACGGCTTCGCCCCGCCGGCCGAGACCCCGGCGTGGGGTGTGCTGGAGCGCGAACCGGGCACCACGACGGGCCCGACGGTCGCCGTCATCTACTACCGGGCCCACCACGTGTCGGGCAACACGGCGTTCGTCGAGAGCCTGTGCGCCGCGATCGAGCAGGAGGGCGGCCAGGCGCTGCCGGTCTTCGCCTCCTCGCTGCGCACCGCCGCGCCGGAGTTGCTCGCCACGCTGGGCCGCGCCGACGCGCTCGTGGTCACCGTCCTGGCCGCCGGCGGCACCCGCCCGGCCGACGCGCAGGCCGGCGGCGAGGACGAGGCCTGGGACGTCGGCGCCCTCGCCGCGCTCGACGTGCCGATCCTGCAGGGCCTGTGCCTCACCAGCAGCCGCGAGGCGTGGGCGGGCAAGGACGACGGGCTGTCGCCGCTGGACACCGCCACCCAGGTCGCGATCCCCGAGTTCGACGGCCGGCTCATCACGGTCCCGTTCTCGTTCAAGGAGATCGACGCCGACGGCCTCACGGTCTACGTCGCCGACCCGGAGCGGGCCCGGCGGGTGGCCGGGATCGCGGTCGCCCACGCGCGGCTGCGGCACCTGGCGCCGGCCGAGCGCAAGGTCGTGGTGATGCTCAGTGCCTATCCGACGAAGCACTCGCGCATCGGCAACGCCGTGGGGCTGGACACGCCGGCCAGCGTCGTGCGGCTGCTCGAGGCCATGCACCTCCAGGGGTACCGCGGGGCCGACGGCTTCCCGTCCGAGGGCGATGCGCTGATGCACACGCTGATCGCGGCGGGTGGCCAGGACGTCAACTGGCTTACCGAGGAGCAGCTGCAGGGCAACCCGATCCGGATCTCCGCCGCCCGCTACCGTGCCTGGTTCGCCACGCTCCCCGCCGATCTGCGCGAGCGCATGGAGCGGCACTGGGGACCGGCGCCCGGCGAGCTGTTCGTCGACACCTCCCACGACCCGGACGGCGAGATCGTGCTCGCCGCGCTGCGGCAGGACAACATCGTCGTCATGGTCCAGCCGCCGCGCGGCTTCGGGGAGAACCCGGTCGCCATCTACCACGACCCCGACCTCCCGCCGAGCCACCACTACCTGGCGGCGTACCGCTGGCTGGCCGACACCGTCGAGGGCTTCGGGGCCGACGCCGTCATCCACGTCGGCAAGCACGGCAACCTGGAGTGGCTGCCCGGCAAGACCGTCGGCATGTCGGCGTCCTGCGGTGCCGACGCGGCGCTGGGCAACCTGCCGCTCATCTACCCGTTCCTGGTCAACGACCCCGGCGAGGGCACCCAGGCAAAACGGCGCGCGCATGCCACGCTTGTCGACCACCTGATCCCGCCGATGGCCCGCGCCGAGAGCTACGGTGACATCGCCCGCCTCGAGCAGCTGCTCGACGAGCACGCCACGATCGCCGCCCTCGACCCGCCGAAGCTGCCCGCGATCCGCGCCCAGATCTGGACCCTCATCCAGGCCGCCCGCCTCGATCACGACCTCGGCCTCGACGACCGCCCGCACGACGCCGAGTTCGACGACTTCCTGCTGCACGTCGACGGCTGGCTCTGCGAGGTCAAGGACGTCCAGATCCGCGACGGCCTGCACATCCTCGGCGTCGCACCCGCCGGCGAGGCGCGCGTCGACCTGGTCCTGGCGATGCTGCGCGCCCGGCAGATGTGGGGCGGTCAGGTCGCCGCGCTGCCGGGCCTGCGCGAGGCCCTCGGCCTGGACGAGTCCACAGTGGACAGGGCCGCGACCGACGAGACGGAGACGCGCGCCCGCGCGCTCGTGGCCGCCATGGAGGCACACGAGTGGCGCCCGGAGGCCGCGGCAGCGCTGTCGGAAAACCCGGATGTGGTCCGGGTCCTGCAGTTTGCCGCCACCGAGATCGTGCCCCGGCTGGCCGCCACCACCGACGAGCTCACGATGGTCCTGCATGCCCTCGACGGCGGCTATGTCCCGGCCGGCCCCAGCGGGTCACCGTTGCGCGGCCTCATCAACGTGCTGCCGACCGGCCGCAACTTCTACTCGGTCGACCCGAAGGCGATCCCCAGCCGGCTGGCCTGGGAGACCGGCCAGGCGATGGCCGAGTCACTGCTCACGCGGTACCGGACGGAATATGGCGAATGGCCGCGCTCGGTCGGCCTGTCGATGTGGGGCACCAGCGCCATGCGCACCGCCGGGGACGACATCGCCGAAGCCCTCGCCCTGCTCGGCGTGCGCCCGGTCTGGGACGAGGCATCGCGGCGCGTCGTGAGCCTGGCGCTGACCGGCCTCGCCGAGCTGGGCCGCCCGCGCATCGACGTCACCATGCGGATCAGCGGCTTCTTCCGCGACGCCTTCCCGCACGTGGTCACCCTGCTCGACGACGCCGTCCAGCTCGCCGCGGCCGCCGACGAGCAGGTGTCGGAAAACTTCGTCAAGGCGCATGTCGAGCGCGACCTGGCCGCGCACGGTGACGAGCGCCGCTCCACCCTGCGCATCTTCGGCTCCAAGCCCGGTGCCTACGGCGCCGGCATCCTGCCCCTCATCGACAGCCGCAACTGGCGCGACGACGCCGACCTCGCCGAGGTCTACGCCGTCTGGGGCGGCTACGCCTACGGCCGCGACGTCGACGGCCTGCCGTCCCGCGGCGACATGGAGAACGCCTACCGCCGCATCAGCGTCGCGGTCAAGAACGTCGACACCCGCGAGCACGACATCGCCGACTCCGACGACTATTTCCAGTACCACGGCGGCATGGTCGCCACCGTCCGCGCCCTGACCGGCAGCGCCCCGGCCGCCTACGTCGGCGACAGCACCAATCCCGACGCCGTGCGCACCCGCACGCTGAGCGAGGAGACCGCCCGCGTCTTCCGCGCCCGTGTCGTCAACCCCCGCTGGCTGGCCGCCATGCGCCGGCACGGCTACAAGGGCGCCTTCGAGCTCGCCGCCACGGTGGACTACCTGTTCGGCTTCGACGCCACCGCCGGCGTGGTCGCCGACTGGATGTACGAGAAACTGGCCGAGGCCTACGTCTTCGACCCGGACAACCGCAAGTTCCTGTCGGAGTCGAACCCCTGGGCCCTGCACGGCATCACCGAGCGCCTCCTGGAGGCCGCCGACCGCAGCCTCTGGGAGCACCCCGAGCCGTCCACATTGGACGCCCTCCGCGAGATCTACCTCGCCACCGAGGGCGACCTGGAGGACAACTAACGGATCCAGTGGTCATGCGGATGGCGGCCGGGCCGGAAACCGGCCGCCTCTACCATCGCGGCCGCCTCGGCGAACCCGCTGCCCACAACCTCGGGCCGGTGCGCGTCACTGCCGAAGCACACGGCGCCGCCCCCGACCGCCCGCCACCAGCCCACCACCACCGGCTCGAGCGCCCGTTTGGTGTTGACCTCGAGCGCCCGCCCGGTCCCGGCCAGGGCCCGCAGCACCGCCCGGATCTCCTCCTCGAACTCCTCGGCGCGAAAGTGGGAGTCCTTCGGCAGGTACCGTATCGGATAGTCGAGATGCGTCAGCGCCTCGAACGACGAACACGTCTCCACCATGCGCACCACCTCGGCGAAGTATGCCCGGAGCACGTCGGCAACCGGCCGCTTCGCATACTCGTCCTCCACGAGCACATGCGCCCCACCGACCGCGAGGGAGTGCAACGACCCGATCACCCGCTCGAACGGCCCGCTCCGGAGCAACGCCTCTGCCTGCCCGGCAAACCAGTGCGGCTCCCCGAGCTCCACCCCGGCAATGATCTTGAGCGCCGGATACTTGTCACGGCACCGCTCGATCGCGGCCAGATACCCGTCCACGTCCAACGGCGGCGGCACCAACTGCGTCTCCCCGACCACGTGCCGCGCCATCCGCTCGGGCAACAATGCCGGATCAATGGTCCACGAGATGAAGTCCGTGTGCTCGGTGAACGCGATGGCCGGCAACCCGAGCTGCACCGCCCGGGCACACGACCCCTCCATGTCCCCGGTCCGCGTGTCCCAGGAAAACTCACTGTGCGAGTGCAAATCCGCCGGCAACATGCCCCGATGCTCCCACCCTCACCTTCGGGCTGGGCGCTGGGCTGAACCCCGTGCTGGGCGGGGCGTCGGCGGTCGGCGAGAGGTGCTGCGGCCGGTGGGGTGTGCGGCGGGGCGGTCAGGCGACGCCGGTCGGCCGGAACTGGACGCTGACACGCGGCCCGACCGGTCGCGCCGTCTTCGGGATGGCGTGCTCCCACGTGCGCTGGCAGGAGCCCCCCATCACCACCAGGTCGCCGTGGCCCAGCGGGAAGCGCAGGCTCTCTCCACCGCCCCGGGGCCGCAACAACAGGCCGCGCGGCGAGCCGAACGACACGATGGCGACCATGGTGTCGAAGCGGGCGCCGCGGCCGATCGTGTCGCCGTGCCAGGCGACGCTGTCCTGGCCGTCGCGATACAGGCACATGCCCGCGGTCATGAACGGCTCGCCGAGCTCTTCGATGTAGTGCTCCGTGAGGCGGCGGCGGGCCTCGGTGAGCAGGGGATGGGGGAGGGGGTCGGCGGCGCCGAACCAGCGCAGGAGGCGGGGCACGTCGACCACGCCGTCATACATCTTGCGGCGCTCGGCGCGCCACTCGACGTCGTGCAGCAGGGTCTGCAGGATGGGGTCGGAGCCGACGACCCAGCCGGGCAGGTGATCGACCCAGGCGCCGCGGCTCAGCTCGTGTCGCACGATGTGGCCGGTGATCGGGGCCAGCGTGGGGCCGGACTCGACCACGGTGTCGAACATCGAGGGCTGGTAGGCAAGGTCAATCATGCCGCCGACTCTACACCAGTTCGAACACCCGTACGAGCGGCCCGCCGGGTGAACCACCTACAGTTGTTCGATGACTACCGCTCGGAAAGTCGACCGCGGCGAGGCCGGCACGTGCCCGGTGGTGCGCGGCGACGACGGGGTGTGGCGGGTGAGCGGGCATGCGGCCGGGCGGGCGGTGCTGCGCAGCACGGAGACCGTGCAGGCCGGGCTCGGCGTCGAGACCGTCGAGAAGCTGCCCGCGCGCATCAAAAAGCCGGTGCTGTTCCGCGACGGCGCCGAGCACCGGGACTACCGCCGGGAGACCGCGCGCTTCTTCACCCCGCGCCGCGTCGATGAGCACTACCGCGAGCTGATGATCGAGATCGCCGAGCGGCAGCTCGACACGCTCCGGAGGAACAAGGAGGCGGACCTGTCGGACCTGAGCTTCCGGCTGGCGATCGACGTGGCCGCCGCGGTGATCGGGCTGACCGACAGCCGGCCCGGGATCGACGAGCGGCTGCAGCGGTTCTTCCCGGAGAAGTTCGGGAAGCCGGGATTCACCACCATCGACGGCATTCGCTGGTTCATCCGGCAGAACCGGCAGTTTCTCGGCATCTACCGCAAGGATGTGCGCCCGGCCGTCAAGGCCAGGCGGAAGCAGCGGCGCGATGACCTGATCTCGCACATGCTCGACGAGGGGCGGCGCGACGGCGAGATTCTGGGCGAGGTGATCACGTTTGCCGCCGCCGGCATGGTGACCACCCGCGAGTTCGTCAACGTCGCCGCCTGGCACTTCTTCACCGATCAGGAGCTTCTTCAGCGGTACCGCGAGAGTCCCGAACCCGCCCGCATCGCCGTTCTGCACGAGTTGCTCCGGCTGGAGCCCGTCGTCGGCAACCTCAAGCGCCGCACGACGGCCGATCTGGACATCCCGGGCTACGTGAGCATTCCGGCCGGAGCGCTTGTCGACGTCGACGTGAGCGCCGCCAACCTCGACCCCGCCGCCGTCGGTGCGGAGCCGGAGCGGGTGTGCCCGCAGCGCGAGGTGGCCGCCGGGGTGGCGCGGATGGGCCTGTCGTTCGGCGACGGGCCGCACCGCTGCCCCGGCCTGCACGTGGCGATGCAGGAGGCCGACATCTTCCTGAGCCGGTTGTTCGCGCTGCCGGGCCTGCGGATGGTCAACCCGCCGCGGATCGCGATGAAGCCGGACATCTCCGCCTACGAACTGCACGACCTGCGCGTCACCGTGGACTGACAAATGCCGGCGAGTGGGGCAGGGAAGGCCAGGGCGACCGCCGTGGGATCCTCGATCCTGCGGCTCGACGTTTCGAAACTCAGTGGCCGTCGATGTTCGAGTCGGCGCGAAGCCGCCACGATCCAACGCAAGAACCGCACGGGAAGCGGCACAACCAAATACGCGGGTCAATCCGCAGGTGGTCGCGGGGGCGCGCGCGAGGCCCGGCAGGATTTTGGCGGCAACCGTTGACGGGCCGGTAGCAAGTCTGCAACATTTGGCCCAACGCAGTGCAAGATTCCAACAGACGTTCGTCAGACTCTCGCTGCTCTCCGCAACTCGATCGCAGTCGGCCCGCCAGCCGGTTGCGACGACCCCACCCCCGCCTACGGAGAGGTCACCCCGTGCTGTGGGCTCACGGTCGCGCGCCACCCGCCACCAACAGCGGCACCTGCTGACCCGGCATCGACCGAGCTCGACGTCGTTACCCCGCTACCCGTCCGGCACCACCAGTTCCGCCGGGCTGCCGCCAGCACCCAGCATCACCACACCCCCGCGCGATGAGAACGAAGGATTTCGATGAGTAAGAGGCACGTGACGCGAAGGGTGCTGTCGGCGATCGCCGTGGCCGCCCTGGTCGCGGTTACGGCGCACGCGCTGCCGGCGCAGGCAGCTGGAGGCCCCAACCTCTCCAGCGGCCGCCCGGCCACCGCCAGCAGCACGAACGGCGCCAACGGCATCGGCAACATCAACGACGGCAACCAGGCCACCTACTGGGAGAGCGCCAACAACGCCTTCCCGCAGTGGGCACAGATCGACCTGGGCAGCGCCAGGAGCATCGACCAGATCAAGCTGAAGCTGCCCAATGACACCGCGTGGGCGACCCGCCAGCAGACGCTGTCGGTGCAGGGCAGCCCCGACGGCACGAGCTTCAGCACGATCGTCGGCTCCCTGGGTTACAGCTTCAACCCGGCCCAGCAGAACACGGTGACGATCGACTTCTCCGCCACGAGCACCCGGTACGTGCGGGTCAACATCACCGCCAACACCGGCTGGCCGGCGGCGCAGCTGTCCGAGCTCGAGATCTACGGCGTCGCGTCGTCGAGCACCAACCTCGCGGCCGGCAAGACCTTCTCGTCGAGCACCGTCAACGCGCAGTACGTCGCGAGCAACGCCGGCGACGGCAACCAGGGCACCTACTGGGAGAGCAGCGGCGCGCTGCCGCAGTGGGTCCAGGCCGACCTGGGCTCGGCCGTGCCGGTCAGCTCGGTCGTGCTGAAGCTCCCCGCCGCCTGGGGTGCCCGCCAGCAGACCCTCGCCGTGCAGGGCAGCACCAACGGCAGCACCTTCGCCGACGTCGTCACCTCGACGGCGTACAGCTTCGAGCCGGGCGCCGGCAACACGGTGACCATCCCGTTCACCCAGACCACGACCCGGTACGTGCGGATCAGCATCTCGCAGAACACCGGGTGGGCGGCGGCCCAGCTGTCGGAGCTCGAGGTCTACGGGCCGGCGACCGGTGACGTCACCGCGCCGAGCGCGCCGGGCAGCCTCGCCTACACGCAGCCGGCCAGCGGCCAGATCCGGCTGACCTGGACCGCGTCGACGGACAACAGCGGCACGATCGCCGGCTACGACGTCTACGCCAACGGCGTGCTGCGCACCAGCGTGGCCGGCAACGTGCTGACGTACACCGACAGCCAGCCGGACACCGCCACGGTGTCGTACTTCGTGAAGGCCCGCGACGCCGCCGGCAACCAGTCCGCGAACAGCAACACGGTGACCCGCACCGGCAGCGCACCGCCGGACGTCACCGCGCCGAGCGCGCCGGGCAGCCTCGCCTACACGCAGCCGGCCGGCGGCCAGATCCGGCTGACCTGGACCGCGTCGACGGACAACAGCGGCTCGATCGCCGGCTACGACGTCTTCGCCAACGGCTCGCTGCGCGGCAGCGTCGCGGGCAACGTGCTGACGTACACCGACAGCCAGCCGGACACGGCCACGGTGTCGTACTTCGTGCGGGCCCGCGACGCCGCCGGCAACGTGTCGGCGAACAGCAACACGGTGACCCGCACCGGCACCGGCACCCCGCCGCCCGGCACCAACGTGGCGCTCGGCAAGACCCTCACCGCCAACGGGTCGGTGTTCACGTTCGTGCCGGCCAACGCCAACGACAACAGCGTCACCACCTACTGGGAGGGCGCGGCCGGCTTCCCGGCGACGCTCACCGCCCCACTGGGCGCCAACAACACGCTCAGTAAGATCACGCTGAAGCTCGACCCGAGCACCGCGTGGGGCGCCCGGACCCAGAACATCGAGGTCCTCGGCCGCGAGCAGAGCGCGTCCGGCCTGACCAGCATCGTGCCGGCGCGTGACTACCTGTTCGACCCGGCGACCGGCAACACCGTCGACATCACGCTGTCGAACACGGTCGCGGACGTCCAGTTGAAGATCAACTCCAACACCGGCGCCCCGTCGGGCCAGGTCGCCGAGTTCCAGATCTTCGGTACCGCGGCGCCCAACCCCGACCTGCAGATCACCGCGATCACCGCCTCGCCGGCCTCCCCGGTCGAGACCGACTCGATCAGCCTGACCGCCACGGTGCGCAACAACGGCACCGCCGCGTCCGGCGCGACGAACGTCAACTTCTACCTCGCCACCGCACAGGGCACCGTCCTGGCCGGCACCGCCAACGTCGCCGGCCTCGCGGCGGGCGGCCAGGCGAACGTCACCGCCAACGCCGGCCCGCGCACCGCGGCCACGTACACGGTGAGCGCCAAGGTCGACGAGGGCAACACCGTCATCGAGCAGGACGAGGGCAACAACGCCTTCACCAGCGGCACCGCGCTGGTCGTCCAGCCGGTGCAGAGCTCCGACCTGATCGCCGCGCCGGTGGCCTGGTCGCCGGGCAACCCGTCGGCCGGCAACAGCGTCGCCTTCACGGTGATCATCAAGAACCAGGGCACGCAGGCCTCGGCCGGCGGCGCCCACGGCGTCACGCTGACCCTGCGCAACGAGGCCGGCGCCACCATCGCCACGCTCACCGGCTCCTACACGGGGACCATCGCCGCGGGCGCCAGCTCGCCGGTGCTCAACCTGGGCAGCTGGACCGCGGTCAACGGCAAGTACACGGTGCACACCGTGCTGGCCGCGGACACCAACGAGCTGTCGGTGAAGCAGGCCAACAACACCACCGACCTGCCGCTCTTCGTGGGCCGTGGGGCGAACATGCCGTACGACATGTATGAGGCGGAGGACGGCACCGTCGGAGGCGGCGCGTCGATCGTCGGGCCGAACCGCACCATCGGCGACCTGGCCGGTGAGGCGTCCGGTCGTAAGGCCGTCACGCTCAACGCGACCGGCAGCTCGGTGTCGTGGACCACCCGGCGCAGCACCAACACGGTCGTCGTACGGTTCTCCATCCCGGATGGCACCACGTCGTCGGTCAACGTCTACGTCGACGGTGCTCTCGCCAAGACGATCCCGCTGACGTCGAAGTACTCGTGGCTGTACGGCAACGAGGCGACGCCGACGAACTCGCCCGGCACCGGCCCGCGGCACATCTACGACGAGGCCAACATCATGCTCGACAGCACGGTGGCGGCCGGTCACACGATCAAGCTGCAGAAGGACACCGGCAACGGCGGCAACATCGCGATCGACTTCATCAACCTGGAGCAGGTCGCGCCGATCGCCAACCCGAACCCGGCGACGTACATCACGCCGGCCGGCTTCACCCAGACCGACGTGCAGAACGCCTTCGACACCGCCCGGCAGAGCGCCACGGCCGTCGGCGTCTACCTGCCCGCCGGCACGTACGAGACGTCCAACAAGTTCAGCATCTACGGCAAGGCGCTGCAGATCATCGGCGCCGGCCCGTGGTACACCAGGTTCCAGACCCCGCAGGGCTCCTCGAACACCGACGCCGGGTTCCGCATCGAGTCCTCGGCGAACGGGTCCGCCTTCACCGGCATCTCGTTCTTCGGCAACTACGTCGAGCGCATCGACGGTCCGGGCAAGGTCTGGGGCGAGCTGAGCAACATCTCGAACCTGACCATCGACAACGTCTGGGTCGAGCACACCGTCTGCATGTACTGGGGCGTCAAGAACACCAACATCAACATCTCGAACAGCCGCATCCGGGACACCTTCGCGGACGGCATCAACTTCACCAACGACAGCGTCAACACGCACCTGAACAACATCGACGCCCGCTCCACCGGTGACGACTCCTTCGCGCTGTTCTCGGCGATCGACGGCGGCGGCTCGGTGGGCAACCACGACAACCTGTGGGAGAACCTGTCCGCCACGCTCACCTGGCGTGCGGCCGGCCTCGCGGTCTACGGCGGGTACAACAACACCTTCCGCAACCTCTACATCGCCGACATGCTGACGTACTCGGCGATCACCATCAGCTCACTGAACTTCGGCTACCCGTTCGTCGGGTTCGGCCCCGGTTCCACCCCGACGGTCATCCAGAACGTCTCCCTCGTGCGCGACGGCGGCCACTTCTGGGGCAACCAGGTGTTCGGTGCGATCTGGGCCTTCTCGGCCTCGAAGGAGTTCCGCGGGATCCGGGTGTCCGATGTGGACATCGTCGACCCGACGTACTCCGGCATCATGTTCCAGACCAAGTACAGCTCGCCGACGACACCGGAGTTCACCTTCACCGACACCATCTTCACGAACATCAGCATCAGCGGTGCCCGGCGCAGCGGTGACGCCTACGACGCCAAGTCCGGCATCGGGGTCTGGGCCAACGAGATGCCCGAGGCCAATCAGGGCCCGGCGGTCGGCTCAGTGACGTTCAACCACCTGACGTTCTCGAACAACGTCGAGAACATCCGCAACACCACGTCCACGTTCACCATCGTCCAGAACCCGTAACGGCAAACGGATATGGGACGGCCGCCGGGGGACCGGCGGCCGTTTCACGTCCGGGAACGCAACCGCCGCAGCATCCGGGCGTCCTCGAAGCCAGCGGCGCGCGCGGCCGACTCGACGGTGGCCCCGTGCCCGATCAGGTGCTCGGCGCGCTCCAGGCGCAGCAACTGCTGGTACCGCAGCGGCGTCAGGCCCGTCGCCTCGCCGAACGCGCGGGTGAGGGTGCGCTCGCTCACGCCGCCGGCGTCGGCCAGGTCTTTCAAGGGCAGCCGCTCGGCGAACCGCCCGTCGATGAGGTCCTGCACCCGGTGCACCACGTCGGACAGGTGCGCCCTGTGCCGCAGCATCACGCTGACCTGCGGCTCGTCGCCGTTGCGGCGGGCGAACACCACCATCTCGCGGGCCACTCGCGCGGCGACGGCCGGCCCGTGCCGCACGGCGACCAGGTGCAGGGCCAGATCGATGCCGCTGGCGATGCCGGCCGAGGTGACGACCCGGTCCTCGACGACGTACAGCACGTCCCGCAGCACTTTCGCCCGGGGGTACCGCCGGGCAAGATGCTCCTGCAACGCATGGTGGGTCGTGCAGCGCCGCCCGTCCAGCAGGCCCGCCTGCCCGAGCGCATCGGCGCCGGCGCAGACGCTGGCCACCGTGCCGCCGCGCGCGTGGTGCTCGGCGAGCCGGCGCCGGATCGATCCGGTCAGCACCCCGTTGACCCCGAAGCGGCTGCCCTTCCAGCCCGGCACGATCAGCAGATCCGCCGGATCCAGCGCCGGCCAGTCGACCGACGCGCGCAGCGGCAGCCCCTGCGCGGTCGGCACCTCCTCCTGCTCGGCCACGTAGTGCAGCCGGTAGTCGAACCCGAGCTCGCGCACCGTCGAGAACACCTGGGCCGGGCCGGCCAGGTCGAGCAGGTGCACCCGCGGCACGAGCAGGAAGACCACCTTCACCGGGCCAGCGTCTCCTTCACCGTCGCGATCGTGGCGAAGCGGCCGGCGAGGGCGTACTCGGTGCGCGCGATGATGTCGGCGGTCGGCAGGGTGCGCGGGCTGGCCAGGATCTCCTCGTACGGCAGGCCGGCCTCGTCGCGGTGTGCGATCGGGAACGTGGCGGTCGCCTCGGTGACATAGGTGACGTCGTAGCCGAGGTCGCCGGCGACGCGGGTCGTGGTCTCGCAGCACAGCTCGGTCTGGATGCCGGTCACGATGATGTGCCGGATGCCGTGCACCGTCAGCAACTGCTGCAGCCCGGTCGTGGTGAACGCGTTGGCCGAGGTCTTGGTCAGCACCGGCTCGCCCGGCCGCGGCCGCAGGCCGTCCATGAGCCGGACGTGGTCGTGCCCGGCCTGCGGGTCGAAGACGGTGCCGGAGCCGGGCTCGGTGTGCAGCACCCAGACGACGAGGTCGCCGCGCTCGCGGGCGTCGTCGATGAGCGGGTTGACGGTGTCCACGATGCCGGGGTTGGACACGGCCGCCCAGCTGGGCCGCTGCCGGAAGGACTCCTGGATGTCGATGACGATCAGCGCACTTCTCATAACGACGATCCTGCGGCCGGCAAGGGCGCCGCGCCAGGCACCGGCTGGCCGGGCGCCGGACGCATCCGGTCAAGCCCTCTCCGCTCCGCTCCGAACCGGTCAAGCGCCCTCCGCTCCGCTCCGGCCGCTTGACCTCCTGGCTGTGCTTCTGTTGACCGGCCTCTCCGCTCCGCTCCGAACCGGTCAAGCAAAGTCAGCCCGTACAGCAGGATCAGCAGCAG
>Ga0302322_100002386_pt1 | contig 15820 bp, 18 predicted proteins | sample Fen_T0_2_FD_203757 | JGI IMG/M metagenome (GOLD analysis project Ga0302322, IMG submission 203757) | Peat permafrost microbial communities from Stordalen Mire near Abisko, Sweden - Fen_T0_2 | ecosystem: Environmental > Terrestrial > Soil > Wetlands > Permafrost | place: Sweden: Abisko... | reverse complement strand
ACATTCTCCGGTTCACCTTCTTTTATTATTCCGTTACCAAACTTAGCGTGATCAGTTGTATGCATTTCCTGGACATTGAAAAGAATGCACCTGTCGCCTATAATATAATGTGCCAGGTAATGAACATTGTGGATAGCGACATCGTCGCCGATGTCCGAAGAAATGATCAGACTGTTAGTAATCCCGACAGGCACCCTGAGATCGTGATGCTGGAGGATGACGTTCCTCATACATCCTATTCTTACAAGACCGAAAAACCGGGTGTTTTTTATCTGATTTGTGTCAAAACAATCTGTAACCAGAATTTCATCCCAGTCATCCGCTGTGTTAAAATTTTTTACGAGCCTCTCAACTTCTTCTGATTTAAGATGCCTCCATTCTGACTTCGGACGTTTGGTTTGTTTATACCGCTGGTAATATTCATCCTTCCCTTTGGGAAGATATTCGGCCGGTATAAAATTCTTTCCTATGTTTTCAGCGGGAACAATAATCAGATTTTCCATAGTAAAGTTTGGTTTGTAAGATGTTTACAAATTAATCTTAAAATTAGCTAAAATTTCCTAAATTTATAGTTGTCTGCTGATGAGACATATTATTTAAAACGTTTATATCTAAACTTTATCATAAAGATAAGGGTTAGTATGTTGGATTTAGTACTTTAATCTTAGGCACCATGTGTAAAAACCACGTTACCCCGGTTCATTGCATCATTCCTCCATACATGCTGAATAAATTGATGGAATCGGATAATAAAAAAATTGCTGACCTGGCAATTAATACGAACTTCAGAAGCTATCGGTTTCGCAGCGACAGGTTGTTTTTCCATTCGGCAAGCCTCTACGAGAAAACCATTCTCGGAATGCTCTCAAAGAAATCTGCCAAAGAGGTTTTACAGATGGAGGTGTACGACTGCTATCAGAAGACAGATCTTGCTTCAGCCACTCTGATATGGGATTCTAAGAATAATCAGAAAATAACCTCTCTTGCGGGTAAAAATGTAATAAAAGGTGGTGTGGCATCGTGGGACTTTTACTGGCAGTTGTTTGGCAGGAACTCAATTGATAACAAAGGTCTTCTTATCAGGCAGTATGTACATTATGATAAAGGGATGGATAATGCTTACTGGGATGGTCGTCGAATGGTCTATGGCGATGGGGATGGTACCGTTTTTACCAGTTTTACAAGTGATATTGATATTATCGGCCATGAACTCACGCATGGAGTCATGGAAAATGAAGCCAATCTTGATTATGAGAATCAGGCAGGTGCTTTGAATGAATCTTTTTCAGATATCTTTGGCATTATGATCAAGCAAAGGTTTAATAATCAGGATGTTAAAAAATCAAACTGGCTGATTGGAGAGAAGGTACTTATTGGACCTAAGTACGCGTTACGGAGTCTCAAGGCTCCTGGGACAGCTTATGTGAACCATCCTGAACTTGGCACTGATCCTCAGCCGGCGACGATGGATAAATACCAGAATTTACCTGATAATGACGCAGGTGATTGGGGCGGGGTACATATTAATTCAGGAATCCCTAATTTTGCATTTTATGTTGCGGCCTTTAATATGGGAGGTTATTCATGGGAGAAAGCAGGTCGGATCTGGTATGCTGTGCTGACAGACAAAAAATTGGCTCAGAATGCTAATTTTGCTGATGTGAAGAACAATTCAATAGTCAATGCGGAAAAGCTTTTTGGATTGAACAGCCAGGAGGTAAAAGCTGTTAAACAGGGTTGGAATGAAGCAAAAGTGTAAAAAGCAGGCATGAAAATAATACTCATAAGAACAGGAGGATTCATTCCTGTTAAGAAAGTAGCAGAAACAGAAACAAACATTACAGATCAGGAACTGGGGAACCTTCTTGAAATAATCAGGCGTGACCCGGCAACACCACGGATAAGAGACGGACATTATTATACCCTGACAGCGGGCAACAGCAGTTCAGGTGTCGACCTTGAAAAAGTACCCACCGAGTATAAAGATCTTTTCAGTAAGCTTAAGAATAATCTTAAAATTGTAAAAGAGACTTAATTATTTATGAATAATTTCTATGTACTTCTGATTTTTACGGGATTACTAAGCTTCTTCGCCTTTACTTCAGGATATTCCCAGGATAATTATGAGATTCAGGTGTATGGATCTGATCTTGTAAAAACAGGAAATACAATGTTCGAACTTCATAGCAATACAAGTCTTAAGAAAAAACCGGGCGATCAGTTGTTCTCACAGGATTATTTCAGGGAAACTCTGGAAATAACACATGGGTTCTCTCATTGGATAGAGCTCGGATCTTATCTTTTTACTAATATCGGGATAAAAGGAAGCACGGATATTGTGGGTGCTCATATCCGTCCGAGGATTGCTATACCGGCAGAATTAAATCTGCCGGTCGGGCTGAGCCTTTCGTCAGAGATTGGTTATGTAAAGAAAAAATATGCTGATAATGACTGGACTCTCGAACTTCGTCCTATTATTGACAAGAAATGGGACAGGCTGATGCTCGCATTCAACACTGTATTCAGTCTGGGACTTAGGAATATAAGCAACCAGAAAATGGAAATTGGAACTGCCTTCAAAGCGAGTTATGATGCCTCCAGAAAAATTGCCGTTGGATTGGAGTATTACGGTGGTTACGGGGCATTGGCTGATTTACTGCCGGTGAGTAGTCAGCAGCACCAGCTTTTTGGTGTTGTGGATGTTGATTTCGGACCACAATGGGAATTCAACTCAGGACTGGGATGGAGCCTCAACGAAGCTTCAGACAGGCTGATTATCAAATTCATTATGGGCAGGCGTTTCGGCTTTTAAATTCCATCATAAATTACTACCTGAATATCAAATACATTACATACCCGGAAACTACACCGATCATCGGGAATATTATCACCCCGATACATCCAAATCCAATTCCTCCCATAAATTCTTCAGGAGATTGCTTTTTAATTGATAGATCTTCAGATAATGCCCAGAAATTAAATGACCTGATCGACGAAATTGTGCCTGCAATAAGTCCAAGCATTATGAAGAAGTCAGGACTGAGAGCTGAAACTTTTATTATAATAAATCCAAGGGAAAAAATGACTAACCAGAGCCCAACAGTTCCAGATATATAATATATAAGCACAAGGTTATCGTCTTCCTCGTGAGTTAATCCGGATTTATTATTTATTCTACCGTAAAAAACCGATTGAACGAGCAAAAGCAGAATTCCAGGCAAAGTCGAACTCAGCAGTATGATAATTATCTCAGTTCCCATTTATCAGATTCTTAACCGGGTACTGAAGAAAGGTTGAATTTATTAATTAGATTTCAGAGTTTCAATATTTCAACTTCTTCAGGAATTATAAGTAACATTTCACACCCGGTTTCAGAATGAACGCCGTGCTTAAAATCAGGAGGTGTATACAGATAATCACCCGCATTTAGTATTGTTTCATTTACCATACAGCTTCCTTTTAGAATAAATATTTCTTCTCCTGCGGGGTGATTGTGATACGGATATTTTGCACCAGGTTCGAATTTTAGCATAATTGCCGGTGAACGACCTTTATTTTCGTCAAATCTTAATGCTTTTACAAAGAGACCGTTCGTATTTACTCCTTTCTCTATCAATGGTTTCCAATCGATATTGCCTGTCCTGCTAATATAATTATCCATGTTGCGTGACATACTCAATGATTTAATATTATTTATATGGTATAACCATTATTATATGGTATTGTTCAACAAATAGACATAAAAAATTGCACACCATGGTCCAGTAGATTATATACTTACATTCTTGTCTAATCGCGAAAGTCTGGTGGCGGACTGAGAACAATGATAAGTAAAGTTGCTGGTAAGTAGAAAAGAATGAATGCAAGGTAATATTTTAAGGAACTGCTAAACTCATTTGGATGAACCAGGTTCTTTTTCAAAGGCAGAATTTTTGTAATCAGGATTATCAGGTAAGACAGGTTCTTCAGGATTTCTCTTACCGAATTTAAATTTGCTTTTTATTTTTTCGTAAAAGGTTTTTCCAAGCATAAATATGCTTAGATAAAATGATATCTCACCGGTAATAAACAATACAGTTATTAAACCTGCTACCCTTCCTTTGGAATAACCAAGCCATGGGATCACTGCTATACCAAGAAATGACAGGCAACAAATCAGAAACAGGATATAACCTGCATATTTCAGGATTGGCCGGGTTTGGTTCAATTTATGATAAATATATGTCAGGTTACTCGTCAGAATCTTTTTTAATACCTTTAAAAAGAGCATAAATAGCCATGGCATGACCATGTCCCAACTTATACTCATTTTTGAGCCAGTTTACAATCTCCGTGGCTTTGACGCCATCTTTAATTTCACCGTTTTGCAGATAACCTTTTGTAGCAGCCATCTTTCTGAAATCATCAGGATCCAATCCTGTTTGTTTCTTTATGCTTGTGAGATAAGCCTGAAATGACATAATTGATAATTTTATAATTTACTTTTTACCATGACACTTCGCCACTGATCTTCGTCTTTCTACGGCTTTTTACTTTTTACTCTCTGAAGGTTTTCCTCAACTCTGAATTTTACTATATTTGAGATAAGTTCATGCGGAATGGGCTTATCGAGCGGAAACTGGATCGACCCCTTTGCCCATTTATATCCGGTTAACATTGACTTAAATGCATTGACACCCGTTGCCATTGGGTAAAATCCAATGTGTTTTTTAAATGCAGCAAAATAGAGAAGCCTTCCATTTAATCTGAATGAGGGCATGCCGTAACTTATAACTTCCTCCGCTTCAGGAGCTGCTTTTTTGACAGTCTCACGAATCTGCCTGAGGTATTTCTGTGAGTCTTCAGGAAATGCCATGATATATTCATCAATATTTTTTGGTCTGGCTATTGTAGTATCCATAGATCAATACTTTCATATAAGCAAAAACAATCAAACCCTTAAATAAGTTTAAAATAGATAACCGCCCGGAAAAACTTTCAGTGTAGGAAACAATCCGGATTTATATTTGTTTTATTTTAAATGTATTAGGATAAACAAATTTATGTATATTTTAACAATGTAAAATTTAATTGATTAAATGCTATGAGTAAACATTATGCAAATGCAAACTGGGAAGGAAACCTGGTACAAGGTAAGGGTAAATATTCACTTAAGACAAGCGGATATGAAGGAACGTTTAAATTTACTTCACGATTTGAAGATGACAAAACATCATCAAGTCCCGAGGAATTGGTTGGAGCTGCCCTGGCAAGCTGCTTTTCAATGGCATTGGCACACGCACTGAGCCAGGCTGGCAATATCCCCGATAAGATCGATACTACTGCTGAAGTTACACTTGAAAAAGTCGGAGATGGATTCGGAATCACAGGGATTTTATTAAAAACCAATGGTAAGGTCAAGGGCATTGCCAATGATAAATTCCAGGAAATAGCATTGGCAACTAAATCAGGCTGCCCGGTCTCTAAAGCTCTTACTGGCACTAAAATCACTCTGGAAGCTAAGCTTGTATAAATAATGACGTCTGGGTTTCCAGGGTTAACTATATAGTTCCCGCCGATCATGCAGACACATCTTATGAAGTCTGCTTAATCGACGGGAATTGTACATTATTTCCCTATCGCATTGCTCTTACTGTCACTCTCCACCTCAACCTTGTGGTCGAGTTTCTTTACATTCTTTCCTTTATTGAATTTATATGAATAGGAGAACTGAATAAAATTAGATGCATTGAACCCGATAATGTTCTTTGAACTGAATCCTGATGTTTCAGTTTCAGTCCGGCTCAGATTTACCTTTCCGGAAAGAGGTAGAAAATAAAATATCCCGAAACTGTGATCTTTCAATTGCTTCTGCCCCCCGAAACCCCAGAAGGGTATCGTGTAAGTCTTTGATTGTGCGTTCCTGCTTACTCCGTTCCAAGATAAAAACGTGAAGGCGGTTGCTGTCTTCTTCTTATCAAGCTGTATAAATGCATAACTGGTTAAAGCGTAAGAGAAATAATCTACAGACGGGATAAAAATATTTTGACCTGTATACTCATTGAAATGGCCCTTGTAGATACGTGCGTTGATGTTTACATACCAGAGCATAGCGTTAACACCGCCTCCCGACTCATATCCTGTCAGAAGATTAAATGGTTTATTAAATGTTGTCAGATTTCCGCTTATCGGCGAAGTTATTATCAGGAACTCCTTTCCCACCTTGTCGGTAAAATACTCCTGGTAAACATATGGTGAAAAATAGTTACTGCCAAAGTTCCATGTGTAAGTCAGCTGTAACCGATCGCGATAATCGGGCTTAAGATTTGGGTTTCCCTGGGTAACGTCATAATTCTGACCAACTTTAAAATAAGGGTTCATATCATATATTCCCGGACGGTTGATTCTCCTGTTATAAGTGAACTTGAGGTTATGCGATGCTGAAAACTTATATTGCAGGTTGGCCGAAGGCAGGAAGCAGGTATAATTTGGTGAGGTAACCGAATCAGCCTTAATATGGCTGTTTTCAATTCTAACCATAGCCTGCATTCCCAATTTCTTCAGGTTATAAGTTATTCCGCCATAAACCGAATTACGAAATTCGTTGTATTCAAAGAGATTGGAATTTTCCTGGTTATCAATATTAAAATCATAGCTCATCTGCTGGCTATACAACTGGTAGCCGGCTTCAACCTTGGCGGACATTCCGAGAGGATAGACGTAGTTCAGCTTAGACTGGAAGTAATTCCTTTTATTAAGATCAATCTCCAATCTGCCGTAATCTGTCAGGGCAACATCAGAATTATATATGAATGTGGTATTGGTGAAGTTATTATGGTCGTTGGAGTTAAACAAATAGTAACTTGCCTCTGCCGTGAATTCCTCGATGGGCTTTTTAAAGGTCTTCTTGTAAAACAATGAAAATGTAGCTTCATTGCTTTTAGTAGAATTTGCTGAAAGTGAGGTAATGGTGTTAAGCGGATTTGAACCCTTAAGAAGATATGTTGTACCATCTACATCCACTGTCTGATTAGTTGGTTTGAAACTGACATTGAAGCTCAGGTTGTTTTTATCATTCATATAATAGTCAAATCCTGAGTTAACTGACGATTGCCCCACCTTCAGTTTCCCGTTGCCTGACATGTTTGTGGTGGAATCTATTGTAAGGAAACGCGTTTGGGTTGTTGTACTTATATCCAGTTTCTGAATAAAAGCGAAGGCTGTCACATAAAAGGTTATCTTACCCAGTGCATAATCAAGACTTACACTGCCAGAGGTGGTAGGCTTGTTAAACGGTTTAAGGCTGAGAGCTACATTACCATTCATTCCATACCTGGCTTCTTTTTTCAGGATAATATTAATCACTCCGTCGATATTCCCTTCGTATTTTCCCCCGGGGTTGCTTATAACCTCAACACTTTGAATATCGCCGGGCAAAAGCTTGGCAAGGAACTCTTTGTCACGCTGCCTTCCATCGACCTGGATAATAAAGTTGTTACTGCCGTTGAGGGTGACATTATTCTGAAAATCAACATTCACCTGAGGTATTTTCTTAAGTATGTCATACCCGTTATTAGACGACTTGGCAATTACAGCAGGGATTGCATATACAGTCCGGTCAACCATTTCCTTACCTTTTATACGCTCCCCGACTACAGTAACTTCATTTAAACTGGTAGTGATCTCAGTTAAATAAATTGTGTCAACAACAAATTCCTTGTTCCCATCCCCAATATTCACCTGTTTGCCATTTGGTTTGTACCCAAGAAAACTTGCCTTCATAAAGTAAGTGCCGGGTTTCACTTTTTCGAATACATAGCCGCCATCCGTCAAGGTAATCACTCCGGTAACTGTATTTGAATCAGGCAGTTGGACCAGGGCTACTGATGCAAACTGTACAGGCGACTTATCCTTCTCCAGGCATACTTTCCCCTTTATGTTTTGGGCGTGAGCAGTTATTGAGGTTACTAAAAGTAACCCGATTAAATAATTTTTCATTTTAATTTAAATTCAGTTTTATTGTATTGCTGTAACTTTTGTTTCACCGTTAATATCCATGGGCATTTGCATGCTGAAACCAGGACCGCTGATTCCCAGCGTTCCTGCTATCTGAGATTTTCCTTTTTCTTCAATGAGCAGGCCTGTACGCGTATCGATTACAAGTGTTGATTTTACTAGTCCCTTAAGATCATCATAGGTTACTTTCGCCGGGCCCGAAACCATTGGTTCTGCATTTGGAGAGGCCTTAATATCTGAAGTGGCGGTAATATTCGCATTATTACCCTTAATACCGTCAAGATGATATTCGGTTACTATATCGAGACTCATTCCATTTGCACTGCTTCTTTGAGTTACAGTCCATTTATCTCCAACGGAAACCTCTTTACCGGGGAGAAGGTTAGTAAGCCCCTCAATCTGAGTAGTTAATTCTTTACTGCTTATTGCATTTTCAATCTGTTTTTTTATACCTCCTCTCATCATTCCTGTCAGGGTAATAGAACTGGTATCCTTTAGAACAATATCTGCCAGCATTTTGGCATTCGCTATTTCGATTACTTTTCCGCTGAAATCCATTTTTACATAAAGAGCATTTTTGCTCAGACGGTTTTGGATACATGTTATGACATCAGTTGCCTCTGACGATGTGATATTTCCTGCATTTGCTGAGCTTATTAGAGTTGTTTTCCCCATCGCATTTGAATTAATTGAAGTCGTATCGAGATGCACTTCGGTGATTATGAAACCTGCTGTCGCATCTATCATTTTAATTGATACGCTGTTATTAATTTTTGTATCGGAGGTCTGGGTGTTTCCGTTGATTGTTTGATTTGCAGTCTGTTCTGCAGTATACCTAAACCTGTAAACCTTGTTTTTCTCGAGGTTCAATTTGAGGTTGGCGCTGTTTTGAGCCATTATGGAAATACCGAACAGAACGATTACTGACGATAAAAAAAGCTTTTTCATTAGTTAAGTTTTAAATGTTTTGGAATTATATACAAAATTAAATAATAGGATACAACTAAAAAATTAAAATCGGCGAATGGTTGAATTGGATCGACGAATCGCATATTTCAGGAGCGCGATCGGGTAAGGAATGTATTATGTTTGATTTAATACTAGCGAATTAGGGATGAATGGGAGAATGGGAGAAGGGGAGAAAGGGAGAAAAGGAGAATGGGAGATTGGGAGAAAGAATAGGGTGAAGCGATAACACCTCACACATTATTCGTAATCCGTGCTCCTAATTTCTAATTCTTAATTCTTAATTCGAAATTCCTAATTCCTCATTTGAAGTGCCAACATTCTGGCCACGGGTTAGAAGCCATACCATGAAGATAACCTCTCCATAGAATGTATATCTCGCAAAATCGGTATTTATGTTAGCGAAAAGATAAGGGTGAAGACTTTTCATGATATATCCCAATCCGGCAACAATAAGAAGTATACCCATAATTTTTGGAATATATGCTGACTTAAGGACCAGATATCCTAATAATCCAAGATGAATACCAAAAAAGACGAGTCCGAATGTCCAGTCATCCCTGAATGCATTCAAAGAAAGGTTAATCAGGTTATTCACCTGCTCCGGCATGATGTTTTTTAACTGGTACGGAGTACTGATTAACTTCAGTATGCCCACAAGGTTAAAGAGAGCTATTAAGAAAATGATAGCATAGACGATTCTGAATAATGCTGCAATTAATGAAAGATTTTTGCTTACAGGCTTCAGGAAAACGTAGAGAGCCCATGCCACCAGCAAATCACATACAAAGGTAACAAGGTATCCAAGAATGCCAGAGCGGAAAGAAGAGTCATCTGCAAGAATATTTTTTACTATATCAGAAGGGTTGGCACCTACTACAAGTTTATGACCAACGATAAATTCTGCATAGGGAGCAGAAATTGCAATGACAAGCAGTGCAAAACCGGCTATTAAAGCGAATCTGCCGGGCGAAGTCATCTTAAAATGATTTGTCATTTTCTTCAGTTTAGGTTATCTCTGGTTATATTGCTGGCGGTTATACGGCCAGAATTAAGATAAGGTTACATTTTTATGAGATATTAAGATGATCAGGATCCAAATCGTAACCTTTTGAACCTTTTTCTTAAGAAAATATTCGACAATAAGCTCTGTATATTATATATAGTTCATAATATTTTGTTATTTATTTCACGGCGATAATCGCAGATCATTAAAAACAGTGAGTGAAAATTATCTTTATCAATTTGATGATCCCTATTATTTACCCATTGTGTATTTTGTACTATCCTTTGTAACCTGGGTGGATAAATTCTTGTTTACAACATATGAACACCAGGGTAACACCAAGTAGCACTAAGGATTCAAAAAGAGAATCCTTAAACAATTACCAGATTAATATTGTTAAATTCTATCCTAAAACTTTATCGAAGGGGCCTTTGAAGTATTCGGATCATTATTGAGGCCATGCTTATAATTGATCACCTCAATAGATTTTGGTACAATTTTAATCAGTACAAATATATTTTGCCAGTTTGGAATGCCATTCCAGTAATCGCGTTTCATTTTTACCAGCAAATCTTTGTCATCAATGACTTCAGCGGTACCGTTTATATCGACATAGCCTTTGGCATTAACATGATCTGCGAAATAAACACATACTTTAGGGTTATTTTTTATTTCCCTAACCTTCCGGCTGGTACGTGAAGTCGCAAACCAGGTGATCAGATTGTCATTAGCCGGAAAAGGATTCATTGTGCGAATCTGTGGTTGTCCGGTTGAATCAATTGTAACCAGACCGCAATAATGGGTGGCATCAATTATCTCCCGGGCAGCAACAATCAGTGTATCTCTGTTGACATTAGTTTGAGCATTTAATTTCAGTGGATTGATCAGAATTAAAAATGCAAAAACGGAAACAGTTAAAAAAATGAATTTCTTTTTCATGGATTTAATTTTATGGTTAAGGTATAATTTGTTTGATATAAGATCGACAAAAAGCAATTTACCCTATGCTGTTCAATAGGAAATTATCAACACTATTTGGATTGTTAAGAAATATGCAATCAGACAGGATTTCATATCCGCATTACCTGATCCTTTTATAATATTTTGTGGTTATGAGATCATCATATCCCCCTGTTGAGAAAGTTGTAATCAGGGTATCAATATGCGGATTAAAAATCAGATATATATAGGGCTGGGGCGTTTTTATGGCATCGGGATAAAAGTTCACAAACAAATAACCAAGCGAATGGCTGACGGTATCAATTGTTCCTTTTTCAATTATTTCTCCCAGCATTCTCTGGTCATAATTACCGAAGGGCGTTATACTCAGGTAAGGCTCATTTTTATTAGTCTTAGTCGAGATACCTGCATATCCGCCTCTTTCCCAGGTATACAAATATTGCCAGTTTCCATAAATTAGAGTATCAGCACCGAAGAATATTTCCGAATTGTGATTGATATATTCGGTTTTTTCTTTTTTGCATGATCCAAATACAAGAAAAAGTAATAAGAAGATCAGGTTAATTTTCATTATCAGGAATAATTTGTGGTTATCATTCTATTTGACAGGTATTTACTACAAAAAATGTACCAAATACGTATTACACCCAGACGCAAATAAAATATTAAATATAATATGCAATATTAGAAGCAAGAATAAAAGGATCTTACACAACTTGTAAAACGATAATGGTAGACCAATAACCGGAAACACAGCAACTCAGTAACATGCAGGAGCATGATGTATTTAATTATTCTTCTTCAGGTTTGGCCCAGAAGAGTTCCGGATTGGTGGTACATTTAGGCTTATTCATTCTGGTTCTTGGTATAATACCCTTATATTCAACAGGTAGCAGAAGGTTCGATTTGCTTTCCCCACCTCCATCTGTAAAGCATTGAAAAGCATATAGATTCTTTGCCATATATTCATATAGATAATCCTTTTTAGTCCTGGAATTCACTCTGTTAATATTAGCATCCGGATTAAGTATAAGAGGTTTATTGTTGATTAAACGATCCCTAACCTCAGCAATGCTTAATAAATCGCCTCTTTCATTCATAACATAAGCGTTATTTGTAGGATCCATCCATAACCATTTATTAAGAGTTTTTGAATAAACCGTATTTATTGAATGACAATCAAAATCTGTGGAATCTTTAGGCAAACAAACAACTTGCCTTGATTTCAAACCCATTGACAGGTAACAAACGTTTAATACTCCTGCAAGAGCCCCACAATACATCGTATTTTTGCTTTTGTAGCATTTGGTCATTAAGTCAGCTAAACCATCATATACAGGCAATTCATTCTGTCCGTTAAAAGTAAATGAATCATGTACCCAATGTAATAAATTTAAAATTCTTGAAACTTCATCACCACCACCTGATATTGAATCTAATTTAAATTTATCCCTAATCTCCCTCAGGTACTGAGTTTGTTCCGGATCATACATAAACCTCAGAAGTGCCCTGCTATCATATTGATTATATTTATTGCCTTTTTTCAGAACAGCCAGATAAGAGGGTTCTTTTTTTTCAGCCTGGTATTTAATTTGTGTATAAGCGGAATCCTTTCCGTTTAAAAGAATTATGAAGTTGTATACTTTATTGCGTCTTATGTTGAATGAAATAGAATCCAGACCGGTATAAAATGTTACTTTTTTGCCCGTTGTTGTATATAAATCAGGTTTTGCTTCAGGAACAATTGTCCAGGCGGCTTTTTTAAAAGTATTCCCGTCTCTTATATCAATTTTTTTTACGTTTGATTTTATTACTGGAAGTTTTTGCTGGCCGGATAATGCTAATCCAAGCATAGCCAGAACAAAAATAAGGTTTACTTTTCGGGTCATGATATCGCAATTTTAGCTACTATATAGAGTAAAAATTAAATGTTTCGGATGATCTGACATTTTTCAGAATGCAGCAGATTATAAAGATACCAATATATTGTTTCTTCTTCAGGTAGAATTGCCAAAAAATTTAAGCTATTGTTTGTAAAGCCATAGGTTAAAATCTAAGGAACAAAGACGTATAAGGTTATTTCAAAGGCCTTAATCGGGTGGTCAGTTCCTGATCTATTAATTATCGAAACCTGCTATAAATATATAAATTTATTGAACAACATTTGATATTTATTGTTTATCGATAAATATTTATTTATATTTGCGTCGTTAATAATTATTAACTCTAAACACTAAGAACATGGCATACAAAACTAAAACGAGAACAGAACAAATTCTCAAAATCCTGAACATCCTTGCTTGGTTGGCTTTCACAGGTTTTATGATAGAAGCCGGATCTATTGTGGTTTCTTATATTGTTAGCATTATAAATCCGATGGCCGCACAGAAAATGTACAAAGCACTTAATCTGGAAAGTCTTAAACAGTTCAGCTTAATGCACTATACTATTCATGTCTCCTTTATGGTCCTTTTGCCCTTACTAAAATCACTTGTGTGGTTCATGGCAATTAAGGCGATATCAAAGCTAAATATGAAGAATCCATTTAAAATGGAGGTAGCGCTTCAGCTGGAAGCCATCAGTTATGTTCTGCTGGGAACATGGATTATTGTAATGTTAAACACTGCACACACAGAATGGCTGATAAAAAATACGGGTGAAAAACTTGTAAATGGGGACTCAGGTGAATTTATATTTGCAGCAGGACTCGTATTTATCATTTCGCAGGTATTCAAGAGGGGCGTAGAGATCCAGAGAGAAAACGAACTAACTGTATAAGCTATGCCGATAGTAATAAATCTTGATGTAATGATGGCAAGGCGAAAAATGTCGCTGAATGAACTTTCAGGAAAAGTGGATATGGCGCTTGCTAACCTCAGTATACTCAAAACCGGAAAAGCAAAAGCAATAAGATTCAGTACGCTGGAAGCTCTCTGCAAAGCCCTTGAATGTCAGCCGGGGGATTTATTAGAGTACACGGACAGTTAGTAAACTGTAGGTTAAATAAGCTAAACCAGTAATAAAGTCGCATAATTGTTTTGTGTTGTTTTTATGACTATTTACCAAGCTCTTTAGGAGAAACAGCCCTTTTAAACAAAGTATAGGATATTCCGGCTCCCAAACGAACCCCTGACCAGTTTGCCCGGGCCAGCCTGTTATCTGAAAGCTGAAGGTGGATCTTACTATTATCTGATTTGGATAAATTTTCTTCTGATAAGTCAATATGGTAGCCCAAAACCAGGTCAAATCTGAAAGCTGCTAAAGGGTATTTAATTTTTAATGCCGGCTCATAATATACATTGACCGACTTGAAGATGTCATTTGTCTTTTCAATTTGCGTCCCAATCCTTAGTAATTCATTAAAGTCAGCAGTTGAGGATTCAATGCCAACTTCATTGCTGAATGCTATTCTGAAAACTGTTACAGGATATGAAAATTCCGCAATCACAGCAGGGGAGGAGGACCGTATTCTTGTGTCAAAAGCATACTCGCCCGAATAATCAACCAGCGATATCCTGGATCCTGTTGAATGATACGACCATGCTATACCAAGTGATATAGCGGAAGAAATAGAAAACATAAGTGATGGTTTGTAATAATAGTAGAGTGGAAAATTGTCAGTAACCCTGGCATCAAAGGGCAATGAATTCAGATTATTATCATTTATCTCCTTCAGATCCTGCATCTTGTAAGAACCCAACCCAAATTCAAACCCAAGATTTAATTCCTGAGAAAATAATTTAGCAGTTATACTAAGAAGCAGGAAGAATAAAATTGTTGTTCTTTTCATATCTCAGAATCATTTATTGCTCCTCAGAATAAATTTATAATCGCATCTGAATATAGTATTATTATTAAGCAGGGTATAGTTTCGATCACCACTCATTCCGACAACGGATTGAACAAGGTTTCCGGTATAAAAATCATAGATATTGAAGGTAGTGGCATTACTTGCAGTGAGTATTTTATGCGTTGTGAAGTCGATATTAAACAGCCATGGACTGAGCTGCATATTTCTGACTATTGAAAGGTCCCTGGAAGACATCACAAGCAGATTAGGGCTCTCATATAAGTAGATATAATCAGGCTGATCGGGACAGAAATCATAGTCCTCGTCCCAGATAGCGCCGTTTGGTTTTTTATGGCCCGCCAGAAATGTTATCGAATTAGAATTTATCTGATAGACCAGAAGTGAATCATACCTTGTTATGCAGAAATATTTTCCATCAGCTGAAATTTTTAATTTAGCAGGATCCATTCTCTTAAATGAGATTTGCTTATTGTTGAGCAAGTCGTAAGCGTAAAGTGTATAATTGGCGTTCAAAACACAAATACCATTATCAGAAACTTTCGGAGAACCAGTTGATTCAAAATATTGTGACAACTGCTTCAGGTTGATTGACTTTACTATTGTATAGTTTCCTGTTTCATAGAGATCAAGCATGGAATCACGCGGTACCAACATGTAGTTTCCATTCGGTGAAAAACTGGTACAAAAGACATGATTCATGATTGACACAACCTTATCAGTTCCTGTTTGATATTTATAAAGGATTTCTTTCCCGGTAACTTGATTATAGCTTTCGAAATAGAATCCTGAGGCGCTCAGTCCTTCCCAGTTTATAAAGTACGGGCCGGGTAAAACAATTTTTACATACTCAAGATAAGACCTGAATGGTGAGGTATCCGTGATATAGGATGCGTTTCCCGGCACGCAATACATGTAATAGCTTCTCAGCGGACCGAATGAATTTGGCAGAAGTGGAATAACAAGCGATGTGTCGTTGACTGACAGAGTGGCTATTAATTTGTACGATGTCATTATATCGCTTTCAAAAATCTGATATTCAGCAATTTTGTCCTTAAAAATGCTTTTATTCCAGGTGAGGATAA
>Ga0302322_100002385_pt1 | contig 15821 bp, 12 predicted proteins | sample Fen_T0_2_FD_203757 | JGI IMG/M metagenome (GOLD analysis project Ga0302322, IMG submission 203757) | Peat permafrost microbial communities from Stordalen Mire near Abisko, Sweden - Fen_T0_2 | ecosystem: Environmental > Terrestrial > Soil > Wetlands > Permafrost | place: Sweden: Abisko... | reverse complement strand
CGGCACTAGCGGAGGTGACACGCTGTACCTGCGAACCGGTGGTCCTTCCGACGGATTGATCGTCAACAATCAGCACATGCTCATTCTCACGCCCACGGGCGACGCCGTGCTGCTGCTCAATTACGCAGCGCAAGCGAACCAGCTCGAAAATGTGGTCGAGACGATCGGCGGGGTCGATTTCCACTTCAGTTGGAACGAATTTATCGCATCCACAGCTAATTTTCGCTATTTGAGCTGGGCGGATCTCGGGATGAGTACAACTGATGTCAATGCGTGGTCGGCACTTGTTTCCCAGTATCAGTCAGTGATACCGTATGCCGACCAGACCTTGGCGCCAGCCATTTCGATCACCAATGCCTCGGCGGGGCGAGAAGCACAGGTGGGTCTTGCAAGCATGATAGCCGGGTCCGATCCCGGCGGGCCGGGCATCGCTCAATACCGGATCAGCGGCCTGACCGGCAGCGGCCAGATTCTCCGCAACGGCAATCCGGTGGCATACGATGCGAGCGGTGCGATAGTTATTTCGAGTGCCGATTTGGCGAACTACTCCGCCATGTCCACTGGCATCGTTGGAAGTGCGTTTGGCTTTTCGGTGACTGCGTCCGACGGGTACGCCACAACCCCGGTTTCCAGCGCGTCCGTCACGGTACTCAATACCGCGCCCAGACTGGCCTCGATTCCCGCCGCTCCAAGCCAGTTCACCCAGGCATCGACATATGCGATGTCGCTCTCACAATCAAGCCAAGCCCTTCAATTCGGCGCCGGCGCACCCGTATTTTCCTTCACCGACGTCGATGGCGACAGCATTTCAAAAGTGGAAATCCGGGATGACGATCCTTCCGCCGGTTCGGGCTTCCTGGCTCCGGCTGACGATCTGTCCACGCATCTGGACAGCTTCGTACTTACCGCCAATGCCCCGAACCCGGTGTCGTACATAACTCCGAATGCAGCCGGACAACTGGACTATTTCTCCGTGCGCGCATTTGATGGCGTCGCCTGGGGAAGCTGGCAACAAATATCGTTGGTCGCGGTGCCGCCGGACACCCAGCAACCGATCTCGCTCTCGCCCGGGCTTTCGGCGGCCAGAAGCGATTGGGTCTCCCCGGAATATGACGTTCTCGACGGATTTGATTTGACGCTATCCAGCGCTGGCACCTTATCGCTTGATATCACCGGTTTTACGTCACCCATGTATGTCGCGCTGTATCGCGGCACGAGCACAACAGATCTCGGCAACAGCGTAGCGTTGGCCGAGCACAACCCCAACTTCGTCGAAACGCATGCGACCCTGGATGTGGCCATCAGCGACCCGGGCCAGTACTGGATACGTGTGTCCCCGGTCTTGGGTGGAACTCCTTCGTACTACAACATGAATGCGACGTTGACTGCATAGGGCCGGGCCAAGCATGGGCCGGGTGGGCGCTTTTCAAGGGTGAATTTTCCATTTACGCGGAGCGGACAAATGCCGTAAAGTTCATGTTTGTGCGGCTTATTCGCGGCGCCGTCCGGCCTATCCGGGCATCTACCGCCCGGCTGCGGGCCCCACGCCCTTCCATCAATAATTGCTGTATGAGCAACACCCATTCCCACCCTACGGCTGCAATCCAGTGATGCGGCGCTACCGACATGATGCCGCTGTCCGCCGCACTCCTGGTGACGGCGGCCTGCTGGTTATCCGCTGGTCTCCGCTGGATCCTCCGACTTCCCTCTGAAAGCCCCTATGAACGAACTCTTCGCCGACAGCGTCGTAGAAATTTCCCTCACCGGCCCGCTCATCCGCATCGACCTGGCGAGTCTGTCCGCCACCGAGAAAGGCGCCGACGGCAAGCCGAAGAACGAATTCCGCCAGCGCGTGGTCATGCCCGTGGACGGCTTTGTGCACGCCTTTTCGCTGATGGCGCAGGCGATGCAGCAGCTGGAAAAGCAGGGCCTGATCACCCGCGCCCCGGCACCCGCGCAGCCGGCCGCGCCGGCGGCGCCCGCCGGCGCGGCGAAGTCGCCCAACTTCAGCTGAGCGGGGAGCAGGGTGCCAAGCCCGCCTACGCGCGGACATTTCGGCAGGGCGAGCGTGGTGTGTCCTGAGCCGCGCGACTGATGGCTATCCGTACCGCGCTTGAATGCCTGGTTGCAATCGCACGTCATCATGGGCTCGATCTCGCGCCCGACCGCCTGTCCCATGACTACGCGCTGACCGAAGGCGAGCCCTCCAACGACGTGCTGCTGCGGATTGCGCGGGAGCGCGGCCTGCGCGCGCGCCTGGTGCAGCTTGACTGGGCCGGCCTGCTCAAGCAGGCGCCGTCGATGTTCCCGATTCTGCTGCGCCTGGACAACGGGAATGCGGTGGTCGCCTTGGGCTTCATGGCGGCGCCGGTTGCCGATCCATCGGCGGCGGCGGACGGGGCCGTGGCCGCGTCCGATGCTGCGGCGCTTGCCGGACCGGAGCCCGCTCTGGTGGTTGCCGACCCGCTGGCGGACGCATCCAAACACCTTAGCCTGACGCGCGAAAAGCTCGAGTCCGCCTGGTCCGGCGCGGCGATCCTGATCCGCCGCGACTATGCGCTTGCGGATGAAAACCAGCCCTTCGGATTGCGCTGGTTCATCCCCGAGATCCTGCGCCAGAAGTCGCTGTTTCGCGACATCACGATCGCCGCCCTGACCTTGCACGTGGTGGCGCTGGCGCTGCCGATTTTTTTCCAGATCGTGATCGACAAGGTGCTGACGCACCAGAGCTACTCGACCCTTTACGTGCTCGCCTTCGGCGCGGTACTGGCCATCGCATTCGAGGCGGCGTTCGGCTTCTTGCGCCAGTACCTTCTGCTTTACGCCACCAACAAGATCGACATGCGGCTGTCGGCGCGCATTTTTTCCCACCTGCTTGGATTGCCGGTGGCCTTCTTCGAGCGCATCCCCGCCGGGGTGCTGGTGCAGCACATGCAGCAAAGCCGCAAGGTCCGCGAGTTCCTGACCGGGCGGCTGCTGATCACCGTGCTCGATGCGTCGGCGCTGGTCATCTACCTGCCCGTACTGTTCATCTACAGCGCCAAGCTGGCCTCCATCCTGCTCTTGTTCTGCGCCCTGATAGCACTGATGATCGCGCTGGTGATCGTTCCGTTCCGCAATCGATTGCAACTGCTATACCAGGCCGAGGCGGCGCGCCAGGGCCTGCTGGTCGAATCCATCCACGGGGTGGCGACGGTCAAGGCGATGGCCCTGGAACCGCGGCAGCGCAAGGAATGGGAGGAGCGCACCGCGCGTTCGGTGGAACTGCAGTTCCGGGTGGGCAAGATCTCCGCCATGGCGCATAGCGTCACCAGCCTGCTGGACAAGCTGATGTTGGTGGCGATCATCGTGGTCGGCGCGCAGGATGTGTTCACCAGCGCGTTGAGCATCGGTGCGTTGGTGGCGTTCCAGATGCTTTCGGGGCGGGTGTCCGGGCCCCTGGTGCAACTGGTGTCATTGATTCACGAATACCAGGAAACCGCCCTGTCGGTGCGGATGCTGGGCGAGGTGATGAACCGGCCACCCGAGCATGCCGCCGGCGCCCGCGGACTGCGCCCCGACCTGCACGGAGCGATTACTTTCGAGAATGTGATGTTCTCCTATCGCCCCGGCCAGCGGGTGGTCGACAATGTCAGTTTCAACATCTCGGCCGGCACCTTCATCGGCATCGTCGGACGCAGCGGCAGCGGCAAGACCACGCTGGCCCGGCTGCTGCAGGGGCTCTATCCGGTGCAGGAAGGGGTAATCCGCCTGGACGGGGTGAACGCCCGCGAGATCGACCCCCAGCATTTGCGCAGCAAGATCGGCGTCGTGCTGCAGGAAACCTTCCTGTTCAAGGGCACTGTGCGCGACAACATCGGCATCTCGCGCCCGGATGCGACCCTGGAACAGATCATGACTGCCGCGCGCATGGCCGGCGCCGACGAATTCATCGAGCGCCTGCCGCAGGGCATGGATACCGACCTGGAGGAGGGCGCAAGCAATCTTTCCGGCGGGCAAAAGCAGCGCCTGGCGATCGCCCGCGCCTTGCTGCGCGAGCCGCGGATCCTGATTTTCGACGAAGCCACCAGCGCACTCGATCCGGAGTCCGAGGCCATCGTGCAGAACAATCTCGCCGCCATGTCGCGCGGGCGCAGCATCGTGATGATCACCCACCGGCTGTCCTCGCTCACCGGCGCCGATGCCATCCTGGTGATGGACCGCGGCCGCATCGTGGCGTATGGTTCGCACCGGGAACTCCTTTCACGTCCGGGCCTGTATCAGGATCTATGGCGGCAACAGACAAAATTCGTCGGCTGATCCGCAAATTCGTCGCGGGCGACGCGCCACTGGCCGAATTCCAGTCGGCGGCGGCGGCGATCGAGCACAAGGCACCGCCGCTTGTCGCCAAGGGCACCTTGTACCTGCTGGTGGCCCTCCTGGTGATCAGCGTCCTGTGGGCCAGCTTTTCGCGCGTGGACCAGATCGTCATCGCCCAGGGGCGGATCATCACCACCGCCCAGACCATCGTGGTGCAGCCTCTGGAGACCGGGGTGATTCGCGAGATCCTCGTCCATGTCGGGCAGAGCGTGAAAAAAGGCGAACCGGTCGCCACCCTGGACGCTACATTTTCGACCGCCGATCTGGCGCAGATCAAGCAGCGCCTGAGCAGCCTGAGCGCCGAAATCGATCGTCTGGACGCGGAATCGAAGGAAAAGCGCTACAGCGCGCCCACCCGCGACCCCGACCAGACCTTGCAGGCCGACCTGTTTGAAAAGCGCGCTTCCGAATTCGAAGCCCGTGCAAAAGGCTACGAGGCGGACATCTCCAAGATTGAAGCCGATCTGAAAGGCACGCTGCGCAGCCGGGATGCGCTCAAACAGCGCCTGGACAGCCTGTTGCAGATTGAAAAGATGAAGGACAATTTGAAAGACCAGAAATTCCTCTCTCCCATGGCGGTGCTGGAAAGCCGGGAGAGGCGTCTGGAGATAGAAACCGCCTACGAGGACTCGGTCAACAAGTCACAGCAACTGTCCCATCAACTGCCGCAGGCGCGCTATGCCTACCAGGCTTTTGTAAAGCAGTGGCGGCAAAAGATCCTCGAAGACCTGCTCAAAGCGCAGCGCGATCGGGACGGTCTGCTCGAACAGCTCGCCAAGGCGGAACGCCGCAACGCCCTGGTCAAGCTGGTGTCGCCGGCGGATGCGACGGTCCTTGAGATCAACAAGCGTTCGGTTGGTTCGGTGGCCAAGGAAGCCGAGCCGCTGCTCACCCTGGTTCCCGCCAACAGCCCGATCGAGGCCGAAATCCAGATCTCTGCCGAGGACGTCGGGTTCGTGCGCCAGGGCGACCCGGTGCGGATCAAGATAGATGCCTTTCCCTTCCAGAAGCACGGCACCGTACCCGGCACGTTGGCGGTGATCGGCGCGGACTCCTATCTTGACCAGAACGGCAGCAGCGGCGCCAGCGCGCCGGGTCGCGCCGGCGGCAATCGCGCCTTCTATTCGGGGCGCGTCACGCATCTGGAAAACACTCTCGTGCGGGTGCCTGCGGACACCAAGCTGACTCCAGGGATGACCCTCACAGCGGAAATAAAGATAGGCGAACGTTCCGTGCTTTCCTACTTTTTGTATCCCTTGATCAAGGCCTTCGACGAGAGCATCCGTCAATATTGACCGACAGCGCGTTTCAAGCGTCCGATACCGTGCCGGAACTCACAATGCGCGGAGTCGCCCGCGGCCGCTCAAACGGGGCCGGCCTGGAAACCCGGTCCATCCGCGACAAACCTGCAATAGCCGGCCCGCCTGGGCATTGCGGAAACAAGAGGTCCGCGCCCGGACGAGGGAGGCGGGCTTGGTGGACTTGCCCGGATTGCGTGAATCGTGACTGTGGTCCCGCCGACAGGAATCGAACCTGTATTTGTCGCTTAGGAGGCAACCGTTCTATCCATTGAACTACGGCGAGCGCGACCGGCATTCTACCAACAAGCCGGCGCCGCCCAGGGACCGGATGCGATTGGGCGGATCATGCGCGGCGCATCGTGCGGGTGAAGCAGCCGGAGCGGCAGGAGTAGCGGCCGCCCTAGCGCGGCTGCGCCGGCGTGGTGTTGGGCACGATGGGCGGAATATCTTCCGGCGCCTCGTGCTCGGGCAGGGTCTCGGCCTTCAGCGGCAGCACCTGGCCGAGCCAGAGCGCGTGCTGCATGTGGTCGGCGCGCGGGGTGCCGGTATTGGGGTGCACCAGCACGGTCAGGCTGCCGCGCGCAAGCAGCAGCCAGGGCACCAGGTCGGCGAACAGGTCGGTGGCGAAGGCCACCTGGTACATGGCGCCGGCGTGCGGGCCGACCGGCACGTCGTGCCAGCGCCCCATCTGCACGGCGTAGCGCTCGCCCATCGCGGCGCGCAGGCGCGCGGCTTCGTCCTTGCTGGGCCCGGCAGGGTCGTAGTAGATGTGGGCGTGGTAGCTTTGGATGTGCGGCAGGGCGGTGGTCATAGTGCTTATCTGATGCGGGCGCCGGGCAGGGTGTCCGTGCTCATTCGGGTACGGGGTTGGGTACGGCGCCGCCGGAGAAATGCGCCGCCAGGTTGGTCAGGACCATGTTCTGCATCGCCAGCTGGGAGTCCAGGGTGGCGCCGCCCAGGTGCGGGGTGACCGCGACGTACGGCAGTTGCAGCAGGATCTCCGGCACCTTGGGCTCATGCTCGAACACGTCCAGCCCGGCGCCGCAGATCACGCCGGTCTGCAGGGCTTCGATCAGGGCGGCTTCGTCGATCACCGAGCCGCGCGAAATGTTCACCACGTGGCCATCGGGGCCGAGCGCGGCCAATATCTCGCGATTGACCGCATGGCGGTTCTCCGGTCCTGCGCGCACCGCGATCATCAGCACGCTGGCCCACTTCGCCAGTTCCAGCAGGCTGGCGTGGTAGGCATAAGGAAGATCGGGGCGTGGCTTGCGGTTGTGATACGCCACCTCCATCTCAAAGGCGCTGGCGCGCTGGGCGATTTTCAGGCCGATCGCGCCGAGGCCATAGATGCCGACCTTGCGGCCGGTCAGGCCGAGCACCGCCTTGTTCGGATCGGCCGCATTGCCTTTCCACTGGCCGCCGCGCAGGCGCTCGCGGCCGGCCGGCAGATTGCGCACGCAAGCGATCAGCAGGCCGATGGCGATGTCGGCGACACTGGCGGCGTTGGCGTTCGGGCTGTGGGTCACGCTGACCCCACGTGCCCGCGCGGCGGCCAGGGCTATGCCCTCGTAGCCGCTGCCTATGCAGCAGACCAGCCTGAGGGCGGGCAGGGCGGCCAGGCCGGCGTCCGAGATCCGCACCGAGCCGAAGGTGACGATGGCCTGCACCCGCGCGGCGTCCGCGCCCGGCAGCCCGCGCACTTCCTGATCGAAGGGCTCGGCGACCGGGCCGATCACCTCGTAGTGCTGCGCCAGGGCGGCGCGGAAGGGGGTGGAAATGCGGGCGGCGAGCAGGACGGTGGGTTTCATTGGGGGCGATTCGAGGGAGGCGGAGAACCGGAATGGGGTCGGGTTGGTGCTGCCATTAAGGTGCGCGGTGGATTATTCTCCCCCCCGGCCGGGCCGTCCAGTTATATGCGGCATCCTGACTATGGGGCGCACACTGGTATCATGCGGCGCTGCAACGAATTACCGGCATTAGCCATGATCAAGAGCCTGGACCATATTGTCATCACCGCGCGCGACCTGAACGCGACCATCGACTTCTACACGCGCGCTCTGGGCATGACCCTGGAAACCTTCGGCGCCGGCCGCAAGGCGCTGCGTTTTGGCGACCAGAAATTCAATCTGCACCAGGCCGGCGACAAGAACATCACCGACATCTACGCACGCACCCCCACGCCCGGTTCGCTGGACCTGTGCCTGCTGGCGGCGGTGCCGTTGGATGAGGTGATCGCCAGATTGAAGGCTGAAGACATTCCCATCGAACTGGGGCCGACCAAGCGCACCGGCGCGCGCTGGCCGATCCGCTCGGTTTATTTGCGCGACCCGGACCAGAACCTGATCGAAATATCCGAGCCCTGGGTGGAGTAGGGAGGTGCGCGGGGCTTTGGCTCCTCGCGCCGGCGGATTCGGTAAGTAGCGCCAGCGGTTCGGACGCATGTACCGTGCCGGCCCCATCGATCGAGCAAATTGCCGGGCGGATCACGAGTAGCCGCCTATTTACCCGTACCCCTTGCAGGGACGGGTCACCGACCTGATTTATTGAGCCTCATGCCTTTAGTTACCTTAGACAACGCTTCCCTGGCCTATGGCCACGTCCCCCTGCTGGATCGCGCCGAATTCGCCATTGACGCAGGCGAGCGGGTGGCCCTGATTGGCCGCAACGGCGCCGGCAAGTCCAGCCTGATCCAGGTGATCGCCGGCGGCCGGGTGCTCGACGACGGCACCCTATGGAAAAAGCCCGGCCTGAAATTCGCGGTGGTCGACCAGGAGCCGGCGCTCGAGCCGACCGATACCGCCTATATGGCGGTAGCGCGCGGCTTGGCCGAGCAGCATGCCCTGCTCGACGAATACGAGGGCCTGCTGGAGGGCGGCGCGCACGACGATGCCACGATGGACCGGATGAGCGATATCCAGCATCAGCTTACCGAGACCGGCGGCTGGGAGGTCAAGCGCCACATCGACATGGCGCTGGAGCGCCTCGGCCTGGCGCATGGGGTACTGGTGTCGGCCTGCTCGGGCGGGATGAAAAAGCGCATCGCCCTGGCGCGCGCCCTGGTCAGCGATCCCGAAATGCTGGTGCTGGACGAGCCGACCAACCACCTGGACATCGACGCCATCGCCTGGCTGGAAAGCCTGCTGCTCGAGTTTCGCGGCGCGGTGCTGTTCGTCACCCACGACCGGGCCTTCCTGGACAGGGTGGCGACCCGGGTGGTGGAGCTGGATCGCGGCCGCCTGCTCTCCTTCCCCGGCAACTACGCCGCCTATCAGACGCGCAAGGCCGAGCAGGTCGAAGTCGAGAAGGTGGTCAACGCCAAGTTCGACAAGTTCCTGGCCCTTGAAGAGGTGTGGATCCGCAAGGGCGTGCAGGCGCGCCGCACCCGCAACGAAGGCCGGGTACTGCGCCTGGAGAGCCTGCGCCGCGAGCGCAGCGCGCGGCGCGAGCGCCAGGGCCGGGTGACCATCGCCATCGATGATTCCCTGCGCTCGGGCAAGCTGGTGGGCGAGTTCACCGGGGTCTCGAAGGCATTTGAAGGTAAAACGGTCGTCCGTGACCTGACCCTGCGCATTTTGCGCGGCGACAAGATCGGCATCATCGGGCCGAACGGCGCCGGCAAGTCCACCCTGATCAAGCTGTTGCTGGGCGAACTGGAGCCGGACAGCGGCGAGATCAAGCGCGGCACCAAACTGGATATCGCCTATTTCGACCAATTCCGGGTCGCGCTCAACGAGCAGGCCACCCTGGCCGACACCATCAGCCCGGGCTCCGAGTGGGTCGAGGTCAACGGCCAGCGCAAGCACATCATGACCTACCTGGCGGACTTCCTGTTCCCGCCCGAGCGGGCCAACGCCAAGGTCAGCGCCCTGTCGGGCGGCGAGCGCAACCGCCTGCTGCTGGCGCGCCTGTTCGCGCGCCCGGCCAACATCCTGGTGCTGGACGAGCCGACCAACGACCTGGATATCGATACGCTGGAATTGCTCGAAACCCTGCTGCAGGACTACCAGGGCACGGTGATCCTGGTCAGCCACGACCGCGCTTTTCTCGACAACGTGGTGACCCAGGTGCTGGCCTACGACGGCGACGGGCGCTGGGTGGAGAATCCCGGCGGGCACAGCGAGTGGCAGGCCTACCTGGCGCGGCGCAGCCAGGGCCGGACCGCCGAACGCGTGGATACCTCGGCCAAGCCCGCCTCCGTGGTGGAAGCGCCGCCGGCGGACAAGCGCAAGGCCAAGATGTCCTACAAGGATGCGCGCGAACTCGAATCCTTGCCCGGCAGGATCGCCGCCCTGGAAAAGGAGCAGGAGACCCTGGCCGCGCGCCTGGCCAATCCGGCTACCTACAACGAGGCGGGGGTCGACGTGGCGGCGCTCAACGCCCGGGTCGCCGAGATCGAGGCCGAGCTGCTGGGCGCGTTGGAGCGCTGGGAGGAACTCGAAGCCCGGCGTTGAGGGTGGCGGGCTTGGCGATGGGGTTGCATGACAATAGTGTTGCGTGGCGATGCGCGGCGCCGGTGGGGGCCGCGCGTATAATGCGGATTCAGTCTTCCAGTTCCCGCTCACCCCCAAGGGCGCAGGCTGACATGCGAAACGACAAGTCCCCTTTTTCCGAGCAGCAGGGCAGTGATGAGTTTCACTGGCTTCCGGCTGCGCCTTTCAAGCGCGTGCTGATCCTCCTGGCGGCGGCAGGCTTTGTCGCATTTGTGTTCAGCGCCTACCTGCATCCGGCCATGGTGTTCGATCTGGCGAACATGGTGTTCTGCGGCTAGACTGCGGGCCGGATTTGTCGTCTGGATTGTCGCTACATTTCCCGGGTCGTCGGTATGGATTATTCAGGCAAGATAGGTGCGCTGCAGCAGGGGTTTTTTCAGGCTGCCCATTTTTTCGGCGTACCACCAAAGCCTTTGTGCCGCATGGCTTTTTCCCAATCACGGGAGAGTATTGTCCACCTGATCTGTGGATAACTCGTGTTTGAAAACTTGATCTCCGCACCTTGACAATGGCAAAAAATTCTTACAACGAAAGTTCGATCCGTGTCCTGAAAGGGCTGGAGCCGGTGCGCGAGCGTCCCGGCATGTACACGCGCACCGAGAGCCCGCTGCACATCATCCAGGAGGTGCTGGACAACGCATCCGATGAAGCGCTCGGGGGCTATGCACGCCATATCGACGTGGTGGCGTACACCGACGGTTCGATATCGGTCAAGGACGATGGGCGTGGCATTCCAGTGGGCCTGCATCCGGAAGAAAAGGTGCCGGTGATCGAGATCGTGTACACCCGCCTGCACGCGGGCGGCAAGTTCGACAAGAAGTCGGGCGGCGCCTACACCTTCTCCGGCGGCCTGCACGGCGTGGGGGTGTCGGTCACCAACGCGCTGTCGCACCGCCTGGCGGTGACGGTCTGGCGCGAGGGCGGCGAGCACCAGATTGTGTTCGAGAAGGGCGGCGAGGTCGCCCAGCCCCTGAAGCGGATCGGCAAGACCACCCAGACTGGCACCCTGGTGCGTGCCTGGCCGGACGGCAAGTACTTCGATTCTCCGGTCGTGCCGGTGGAAGAACTCAAGCGCCTGTTGCGCTCCAAGGCCGTGCTGCTCTCGGGCGTGACCGTCACCCTGACCATCGAGAAAAGCGGCGAGGTGCTCACCTGGCTGTACAAGGACGGCCTGCGCGGCTACCTGCAGGAAGCGCTGGATGGCGCCGAGCCGCTGATTCCTTACTTCGAGGGCGAGAAGTACGCCGAGGAAGGCAGCAGCGACAACTTCGCCGCCGGCGAGGGCGCGCAGTGGGTGGTGGCCTGGACCGAGGAAGGGGCGATCGCGCGCGAGTCCTACGTCAACCTGATTCCCACCTCGGCCGGAGGCACCCACGAGTCCGGCTTGCGCGAGGGCCTGTTCGGCGCGGTCAAGAGTTTCGTCGAACTGCATTCGTTGTTGCCCAAGGGGGTCAAGCTGCTGCCCGAGGACGTGTTCGCGCGCGCCTCCTTCGTGCTGTCGGCCAAGGTGCTCGATCCGCAGTTCCAGGGGCAGGTGAAGGAACGCCTGAACAGCCGCGACGCGGTGCGCCTGGTTGCCTCGATGACCCGCCCGCCGCTCGAGCTCTGGCTCAACACCCACGTCGAGCACGGCAAGAAGCTCGCCGACCTGGTGGTCAAGCAGGCGCAAAGCCGCCTCAAGGCCGGCCAGAAGGTGGAAAAGAAAAAAGGCTCCGGCGTGGCGGTGCTGCCGGGCAAGCTGACCGATTGCGAGTCCAGCGACGTCACCCGTACCGAGGTGTTCCTGGTCGAGGGCGACTCGGCCGGCGGCAGCGCCAAGATGGGCCGCGACAAGGAGTTTCAGGCCGTGCTGCCCCTGCGCGGCAAGGTACTGAACACCTGGGAGACGGAGCGCGACCGCCTGTTCGCGAACAACGAGATCCACGACATCGCGGTGGCCATCGGTGTCGATCCGCACGGTGAAAAGGACAGCCCCGATTTGAGCGGCCTGCGCTACGGCAAGATCTGCATACTCTCGGACGCGGACGTCGACGGCTCGCACATCCAGGTGCTGCTGCTGACCTTGTTCTTCAAGCATTTCCCCAAGCTGATCGATGCTGGCAATGTCTACGTGGCGCGGCCGCCGCTGTTCCGCGTCGACGTGCCGGCGGCCGGCAAGCGGCCGATGCGCAAGCTGTATTGCCTGGACCAGGGCGAACTGGTGGCCACCGAGGACAAACTGGCCAAGGAAGGCGTGCGCGCCGGCTCCTGGCAGATCTCGCGCTTCAAGGGCCTCGGCGAGATGAGCGCCGAGCAGTTGTGGGACACCACCATGAACCCTGACACGCGGCGCCTGCTGCCGGTGGCTTTTGGTGACACCGACTCCATCCTCACCGGCGAGAAATTCAACATGCTGATGGGCAAGGGCGAGGCGGCGCAGCGCCGCACCTGGCTGGAACTGCACGGCAACGAGGCCGAGGCGGACATCTAGGAGCCCGACAGAAGCAAAAAGTGTTTCTGCCCGGGCAGAATGCCCTTGCTATCCAGGTGCAGGCAGAATTGTCACGTTGGCCGATTCTTCCTTAACGCCAGTGGAAATCGCCTGGCGGCGATGGCGACATTCTTGTTCGGGCTTACCGGCGGGTTGTGCCCGCTACTGCACGAAGGCGTTGCTGTACAGGTCGGCTAGCGGGCTTTCCTTGGGTACGATGCCTTCCTTGACGTAGAACTTCTGCAGTTCCGCCAGGCGCTCCGGGTCCATCGCGCCCAGCACCTTCTGGCCCGGATACACATAGGTGTTGTACAGGCCGAAGGTCTCCTCGACAAAGGCTTCGCGGCCCTTGTGCACCGGCATGGCGGTGATGTAGTCCTTCACCGCGCCCTTCGGGTCCTTCATGATGTCGGCCAGGCCCTTGAGGGTGGCGCGGACCAGCTTTTTCACCAGTTCCGGGCGCTTGGCGATCACCTCGTCGGAGGCGAGGATGGCCTGCGCCATGCTCTTGGTGTATTCGTAGGCCGGCATGATCTTGACCTTGGCGCCGGCGCCGCGCGCCTCGGCGATCCACTCCGGCACCCCGGTCATGCCGTCGGCCTTGTTGGCGGCGAACAGCTGCCACACCCCCGCCGGGCCGGCGGCCTGGATGCTTACATCGTTCTTGGTCAAGCCCGGGCCGGCCATCATGCCGAGCAGGGCGTAGTAGCCGCTGTCCGCATAGCTCATCGCGGTGACGGTCTTGCCTTTCAGGTCTCTCGGGCTGTTGATGCCGGCGCCTTCGTGCACCACCAGCTGGGTCATCGAGCGACCGCCCAGCACCGCCACCGCCTTGACAGGGATGCCGTTGGCGCGCGCGATGATCGGCGTGTCGCCGAACGCCCCGCCGATCGGCGCATTGCCCGCGCCGATCTGCTTGGCCACGTCGACCCCGCCGCGCCCGGGCTGGAAGTTCACCTTCAGGCCTTCGGCCGCGTAGTAGCCGCGCTGCTGCGCCAGCATCCAGGGCGCGAACGCCACCTGGGCGGACGGCGCGGGGAGCAGGTAAGTCACTTCCTCCAGAGCCTGCGCGAATGCGCGCGATCCCAGCAGGGAGGAACCGGCGAGGGTGGCGGAACTGAGCAGAAAGCGGCGGCGATTTTGCATGGCGTGGACCCTGGGGTTCGGATGCGGTGGCGCGCCATCACCGCGATGAAGACTAAGCGATGGCAACGACGTTGATTCAAGCTTATGCTTGCGCAAGCGCCGCATAAGGGGCAAGAATAGCGCAACACCGGCGCATGTCAATTGCCGCCGGCGCTCCCGCAAACTCTTTTTGCATTTCGCCCCATGCCCACGCCCGATAGTGCCGAACTTGCATCACTGGTGGAACCGGACCGGGTCCACCGCCGCCTTTATTCGGACCCGGAGATTTTCGAACTGGAGATGCGCCATCTGTTCGGGCGCGCCTGGCTGCTGCTCGGCCACGAGAGCCAGGTGCGCGCTTCCGGGGACTACTTCCTGACCCGGATGGCGCGCGAGCCGGTGATCGTCGCGCGCCATGCCGAAGGCAGCATCCACGTGCTGTTCAACCGCTGCACCCACCGCGGCGCGGCGGTCTGCCACCTGGAGCGCGGCAACGCCCAGCAGTTCGTCTGCCCGTATCACGGCTGGACCTTCGCCACCGATGGCGCCTTGCGCTTCGTGCCGATTGCCGAGGGCTATGGCAAGGACTTCGCCGCCTCGATGGCACAGCGCAACCTGGCGCGGGTGCCGCGGGTTGCGACGTATCGCGGTTTCATCTTCGCCTCCCTGGCAGCCGATGGCCCGAACCTTCTCGACTTCCTGGGCTACATGAAGACCTCGTTCGACGATTTCGTCGACCGCGCCCCGGGCGGCGAAGTCGAAGTGGCCGGCGGGGTGTTCAAGCACGCCTACAACGGCAACTGGAAGCTGGTGCTGGAGAACCACAACGACACGGTGCACCCGGCCTTCGTGCACGCCTCCTCGGTGCATGCGGCGCGCGACCAGAGCATAGACAGCGGTGCGCTGTTCTCCGACATCGCGGTGCGGCAGATGCGCCAGAACGGCGCGCCCACCGACGTCTGGGAAAAGCTTGGCCTGTGGACCACCGACTACGGCCACAGCTTCATGGGCGACTACCATTCCGACAGCCGCCTGGTGGCGGGCCTGGACAACCCGGTGTTCCGCGAGTATTTCGAGAGTCTCAAGGCGGCCCTAGGCGAGGCGCGCGCCCGCGAGGTGCTGTCGGAGGCGCGCTTCAATTCCATCATCTACCCGAACTGCTCCTTCATGAGCCAGTTCCGCCAGTTGCGCATCGTCCATCCCGTCGCGGTGGACCGCACGGTGGTCTACACCTATTCGTTCCGGCTCAAGGGCGCGCCCGAGCAGCTGTTCCGCGACACCGTGGCCTTTTCCAACATCGTCAACGGCACCGCCTCGGCGGTACTCACCGACGACCTGGAAGTCTACGAGCGCACCCAGCGTTCGCTTACCGGGCAACTGGCCGACTGGGTGTATCTCGGTCGTGGGTTTGGTGGCGATGTGGCGAGCGAACAGGGCTCGCGGCGTGGCGCCACCGGCACCAGCGAAATCCACATCCGCAACCAGTTCGCGGCGTGGAAGCAGTACATGGCGGGGGCTGCATGAGCGGCCCTGTGACCATGCCTCTAGCCCTGGAGGAAGCCCGCGAGCTGCTGTATCGCGAGGCCTACCTGCTGGACCGCGAACAGTTCGACGCCTGGCTGGATTTGTACACCGGGGATGCCACTTACTGGCTGCCCCTGGAACACCAGCAGGCCGACCCGGTCAATACCTCGTCCATCATCTACGACGACCGCCGCCTGATGGAATTGCGCATCAAGCAGGCGCGGCACCCGCGCGCCCACGCGCGCGTGCCGGCGGCGCGCACCGTGCACCAGGTGGGCAATGTGCTGCTGGTTGAAAATGCGGGCGGCGAGGCGCTGGTGGCCTCGACCCTGAGCCTGACGGAATTTCGCAGCGAGCGCCAGCGCAGCTTTGCGGCTCTGGTCGAGCACCGTTTGCGCGCCACGCCGGCAGGCTGGAAGATAGCCGCCAAGCGTGTCGACCTGATCAACTCGGAAGGCGAGCTGGACGGAATCGCGGTGATTTTCTAGGCGGCTACCCTGGGAAGCAGGGCGGGCGGCGCGCCCGGTGTGATGCCCGGCCCGGCAAGCT
>Ga0302322_100002384_pt1 | contig 15823 bp, 15 predicted proteins | sample Fen_T0_2_FD_203757 | JGI IMG/M metagenome (GOLD analysis project Ga0302322, IMG submission 203757) | Peat permafrost microbial communities from Stordalen Mire near Abisko, Sweden - Fen_T0_2 | ecosystem: Environmental > Terrestrial > Soil > Wetlands > Permafrost | place: Sweden: Abisko... | reverse complement strand
CGTCATCGGTTTCAACAAGATCCGCCAGCTCGCCGTTTCCCTCCTTTTGATCGAAAACGCCGAGCGCACGCTCAACCCGACCGAAAAACGCGAGATCGCCGCCCTCGCCCTTTGCAGCGGGCTCCTTGCCGAGAGCGTGATGGAAAAACACGGCACGAACAACCCCGAGCACGCCTTCATCTGTGCATCGTTGCGCAACTACGGCCGCATTCTCATGACCACGTTCATGATCGAGGAATACCGCCGCGCCCGCTCCCTCGCCATGCAAGAAGGCGCCTCCGAAGACGAGGCCTTCAACAAAGTCTTCGGCCTCACCCCGCTCGAGCTCGGCTACCACCTGCTCGAAAGCGCCCACCTGCCCGAGCCCATTTTAAAGTCGATGCGTGCGCTGCCCCCCGACGCCATCCGCAAAGCCGCCCAATTCCCCGACGTAGAACTCCTCCTGCTCTCCGACCTCTCGGTGAAACTCTGCGAAGCCGCCCTCCGCACCGATCTGAGCGCCGAGGAATTCGAGAAAAATGTCCGCACGCTCGCCACCCGCACCGGCCGCGTTTTCGGCCTCGACGCCGACGGCTTGCTCAGTGCGCTCGGCGAAACCGGCAACCTGCTCAACGTCTTCGCCAATACCTTCGGTCTAAAGGCCCTCACCGGCAGCCTCGGCCCGCGCCTGCGCAACCGCGTCGACCGCAAAAACCCGGAGGGTTTCATGGCGCTGACCCGCCTATCCACCGGCGAAACCAACCCAGCGATCATCGCCAACGCGAAGCCCGAGTCGGTCGCCTCACCCAAAACATCCGCATCCACATTGTCGCCAACACCGGCACAAACCAACAAAACATCCCCGTCCGTCTCCACACCGCCCGCCCCAGCCACCCCGGCAGCCTCGGCCGAACCATCAGCCACGTCACACACCGCCACGCCGACCCCTGGGTCAACCCCAGCGCCCGAAGAACCCGCCGCCTCCAGCGAAGTGACGTTCCAACGGGCCTTCGACAACGGTATCGACCAGCTCGCCAGCCTGCTCGGCGAAGAACCGGTCGACATGGACAAAGTTTTTCGCGTCGTTCTCCAGGCCGCCATGCAAGGATTCACCTCCCACGAAGCCATCCTCTTCGTGCGCGACCGCTCCAGCCTGCCCTACTCCGCGCAATACGGCAAAGGCCCCGTCTTCGACGCCATCCGCCGCCAGCCCCTCGTGCGCGAGAGCGACCGCAACGTCTGCGGCATCGCCCTGCAACGCCTCGAAGACGTTTATATTAACGACGCGTCCGACGCCAAAATCCTCATCCATCTTCCCCCGTGGCTGAAAGGCAGCAACCTCGCATCCTTCGTCCTCCTGCCGATTCACGAAGGAAAACGTCCCTTCGCCCTGCTGATCGCGGGCTGGCCGGAAAAGAAATCGATGGGCTTCACCGTCGGCCAGATCCGCCAAGTCCGCTCGCTGCTCAAACTCGTCGGCACCGCCCACCGCCTGGCCACGCTCTGAACTGGGTTATGTCTTTAGAATAGACGGTGTCATCCAGAGCGCAGCGAAGGATCCACTTGGCCCCGGGTAAACCGTACAGGCAACGCGCCACTGGATCCTTCACTCCGTTCAGGATGACAAATCATGTTTTAATTTCAACGGCACACCCTGAGCACCACCGATTCACGAACGCGATTGCACTTTGAAATCAGGGGTTTCAGATCGCACTCGCTTCGCCACTCATGCTCCTCGCCCTGTACAAACCCTATGGCGTGCTCTCGCAATTCACGCCCGAGCCCGGCTCGCGCTGGCTCACCCTCGCCACCCTCGGCCTTCCTCCGCGCGTCTATCCGATCGGCCGCCTCGATGCCGATAGCGAAGGGTTACTCCTGCTGACCGACGAAGCTCCGCTCAACGAGCGACTACTCCATCCGCGCCACGGCCACCACCGCGAATACTGGGTCCAAGTCGAACGCATCCCCACCGACCAAGCCATCAACCAGCTTTCCGACGGCCTGCGCGTGGGCGACCGCCAAACCCTGCCCGGCCGCGCCTGGCGCCTCGAACCCGCTCCCGACATACCACCACGCGATCCGCCAATTCGCGTACGAAAAACCGTGCCCGATTGCTGGCTCGCCCTCGAACTCACCGAAGGAAAAAACCGCCAAGTCCGCCGCATGACCGCCGCCATCGGGCATCCCACGCTGCGCCTTCTCCGCGCCCGAATTGGTGCTTTGACATTGACCGGTCTCACGCTCACCCCCGCCACCTGGCGCGAACTCACCGAAACCGAACGCAAACTCGTGTTCGCCGAGTCAGGTTAAGGCGCAGCGGCTCTTTTCGTTGCCCGCTCAAAATCGTCCCACACGCATGAGGCTTTGACCTTCCGCCTGATTCGTTTAAGCAACCCAACGTATCCGCGCATGAAACTCGTTTCCCTGCTCCTCGTTTTCTCGGTTCTATTCTGCGGTTGCGCCCGCAAATCTGAAATGGAGGCAGCCCGCACCAGCCTCGTCGAAGCCCAACGCCGCATTGAGGCGCTCGAAAACGAGCGCGTATCCAAAACTCAATACGAGACCGCCCAAGATTCCCTCAAGCAAGCCAACGAACGGATCACCTACCTCGAAACCGAACTCCGCCTCACCCAAGCCCAGGCCACCGCACTCGCCAACTCCCCGGCCCTCGCTCAACCCACCGCGCTCGCCCCACAAAACCAGGCACCTCAACCACCGCCCACCGCCCTAGGCCTCACCCACGGCGGCTACGTCGTCTCAAACGACACCTACGTCTACAGCGAAGGCTCTCAGCTCGCCCTCGGCGATCACCTCCAAATCACCTCGCCCACCGGCCTCATGGTCTCCGACCCCGAACAAAAAATCATCGGCGGTGATCTATCCATCAAGGCGAAGGGCATGATGCTCGAAACCAACGACGGCCTGCTCACCACTGCATCCGATGGTTCGGTAAAATTCACCGGGAAAACCCTCACGATGAAATTTGACGATACAAAGCCGTCTCAGGACGAAACCGCGACTGCCCCGCCAGCGTCAAACTCAACGACAACCGAGCCTCCACCCGCCCCTTCCACCACCACAGGCACTCCGTAAGTCCGCCTCGTCCCTAAGAAAAAATCCCAATGCTTCCCGCTTCTTTCTCCCGCCGTCGAACCAGCCTCAGAATCCTTCTCGCCCTCGCCGCGTCATCCCTTGCTCTTCACGCCGCCCCAGCCTCAGCGCCGTCGACTCAACCCGGCCTGCTCTTCTACTTATCCGCAGACCAGGGCACGACCCCCGATTACTCCGCCGCCAGCACCAAGGAACCGAACTTCTCAAAAGAGATAACCTTGATCAAGGACGGCGCCAAAGGCCCCGCCCTCAGTTGCGGAAACACGCAGCTCCTCTCCTACTGGGCCCCCGGCAACATCTATGCCCAACGCGGCACGCTTTCCCTCTTCTGGCGCTCACGCTACCCGGTCGGCCCCACCGAATTTCCGATTTTTCGCGTTGGCTACGCCGACCATTCCTCCTGGGATATGGTTTGGCTCCGCATCGACTACAACGGCCACGGCTTCGACGCCTTCGTGACCGATATCAACCTCGCCCGTACCCGCGTCTCGGTTACACTCGATTCGTTCCCGAAGCCCGACGAATGGGTTCATCTCACGCTCTCCTGGGACGAGACCCTCGGAATCCGTTTCTACGTGAACGGCAAACTCGCCGCTGAACAAAAAACCACCGCTCGCTACGATGCCGCACTCGACCAGTTCGGCCCGCATTCGCGCGTCATCAGTCCCTACCAAGTCCAAAGCGACTACAACTTCGTCCGCGGCGGCGACATCGACGAACTGCGCATCTACGATCGCATGCTCTCCGATGACAACGTGGCCACGCTCGCCAAGGGTGACGCACCGACCGACCTGCCGCCCTTGCCCGCGCGCAACCTTGCCGACCAGTCCACCCGCGACGAATGGTATTTCCGCTACGGCTGGAACCGTCCCGACGATCAGCCGCCTTACCTCGCCGGCTCGCACGTGAGCATCCGCAAAGTCGAAATTCACGACGCCTTCGACCTGAAACGTTGGTGGTGGAAAGCCTGCGACGGCATCCGTGAAACCACCTGGCCCGGCGTCTACAACCGCTCCCGCCTAACCGGCCGCAACGACTATTTCCAACTCCCCGACTGGGACTGCTACGTCGAATCCGGTAAGGCCATCACCTTCACCCTACCCAACGAAGAGTGGAATCATTTCGAAATATCCGGGTCAGCCGCCGGTGAAATCACCGCAACAGGCGCCACTTGTAAGAACGGCGAGACCTTCCAGACCTTCAACCGCCCAACCGGTCAGGAAAAGACCGTGCATCAACTCATAAAGGATTCCGTGGGCGGAACCATCCGTTTCATCAACGAACACCAAGAAGAACCCATCGGCGAACTCAGCGTCTACAACGTCGCCACCCTCAACGAACCCGTCGGCACAGCCAAGATTTCCTACCATCTCGCCCTCGCCGCAGCGTCGTCCGACAAAAGCCTCTCGCCGCTGACGACCTGGATCGCCGGCCGCTTTGCCGCCGACGAACGCGCCACCCTCATCGCCCAACCAGCCGGAACCGCTTCGCCAACCGTCGCCGCAACTTCTGTTCCGTCGCTGCCGCTCGTTCACATTCTAATTCCCAACAAAACCGCCGACAAAGCCCACGACCTCGATGCGGTCAACGGCGGTCTCGACGGCATCGCCCTCGATTTGCCCGCACTCAAATGCACGCCCAACAGCAAGGGCTTGATCGCGCTCAACATCCAAGTCAAAGATCCAATCTGGCCGCTACGCAATATGCTCGACTTCACGTTCAGCGTGAAACCCGGCGAAGCCAAAACCCTCTGGCTCGACCTGCGCGACCGTATCCTTGCTCCGGGCCGTGCACTCTATCTGACCATCGCGAGCTCCAGCACCGACTTCGGCACCGCCTCCCTTGCCGGAGCCGAACTACGCCTCATCTTCAAATCCAAGGAAACCGCTCTCGCCGAACACTCCATCGACCGTTGCACCCAGGTGCGCGACGCCTACGCCATGTTCGTCGAAGAACGCCCCGGGGTCAAAAAGTACAACATGTTCAACCGCATCGACGGCGACATCCGCGATCTCATGCGCGTCAACCCAAACCACGTGCCAGGCCTTTACTATGCCGCCGCCTGGAGCGACGAGTTCCCACAACCAGCCTTCACCATGCCGAAGCCACCCGCCGGCGTGCCCGTTTGGGCCTTTAACCAGATTCAGCTTCTCGATCGCGTCGACCGCTTTGTCAATTGGTACATCGACAACCGCCAGGTGCCCTACGGCGATTTTGGCGGCGGCATCTCCGACGACGTCGACCTGCTCAACCTCTGGCCCTCCGTCGCCTTGATGGGCAGCGAGCCCGACAAAATTCGTCACTCGCTCAACGCCCTGCTCGATGCCTCGTTCAAAAACGGCATGTGGACCAACGGCCTTCCGACCATTCAAGCCGACGAACTCCACAGCTACGAGGAAGGCATCAATTGCCTCGGCCAAAACCTGATTCTCGACTACGGCAACCCCAAGCAGATCGAGCGCGCGCTGGAAACGTCCCGTAACCTCGAAAGACTTACCGCTGTCAACGCCGCCGGCCACCGTCACATCCGCTCGTCCTATTACAACGGCACCAAGTTCGCCACTGAAGAACCTTGGGGTTGGGCCAAAGCCTATTCCCACCTCGTCCTGCAAACGCCCGAATTGCTCGTCGACTTCAACGGCAACCCCCGGTCCAAACAATTCGTCCTCGAGGTTACCGACGGCCTCCTTGCCCACCGCCACAAAAACGCCGAGGGCAACTACCGAATCCCCACCGCCATCCGCTTCGCCACCGACGAAGACGTCGCCGCCACTCGCGGCTGGTTCCCTTGGCCTCTTTTCTGGAACGCCTGGCAATGGACCGGTGACCGCAAATACCTCGACCCCATCTTCGACCTCGGCGCCTCCGGCATCTTCGGACTCAACGCCAACGCCCTCGACCTGCTCAACCTCCGACAGGAATGGGGCCCGCGCCTCCTCGACACCAAGTCGGCCAAGTCGAGCGAAACACGTGCCGACTCCGCCACCCGCAAACAGTCCCGAGAAGCGCTTTATCGCGGCGCGTCGGGTGTCGCCCATTTCGCCTGGCAACTCACCGGCGACAAGAGCCGCCTCGCAGACCTCTACGAAAACCAAATCGAAGACGCCGCCGCCCTCGAGTACATCAACACCGAAGGCAGCCTCTGGATTGACCGCGTCGGCGTGCCCTCCGTCGAACTCCAACGCGCCCGCCTTGGCGGTGTCGCCCTGGTTCGCAACAGCACCTTCCCCGGCCATGTCGTCAGCTGGCGCTTCGCCGCTCCCGCCACCGACAAAAGCCTCGCCATCCTCATACCATTCTCCACCACCCAACACATTACCGTCATCGCCTACAACCTCGATGAAAAACCAGTCCAGACCGCCATGACCGGCTGGGCGATTGACCCGGGCCTCTGGGAAATCACGCAAGGCGTCGACACCAACGACGACGACAAAGCCGACCGCGACCTTACCACGCGCACCGCCAAATTCGAACGTTCGAGCTCCCTCGACTTCACCTTCCCGCCGCGCACAACCACCGTGTTGACCCTCACACTGAAACAGCCCGGCATCCCCTACTGGCAGCGCCCCGACCTCGGCATTTCCGCCGATGACGTGCATGTCAACGGCCGCGAAGTCAGTGTTCGCCTACACAGCCTCGGTTCCGTCGCCGCACCCGCCGTCACCCTCGCCTACCGCGATGCCTCCGGGAAGATCATCGCCAGCGTCCGCACGAAGCCCCTTGCAGCGCCCCTCGATCTCCAACCCAAGACCGACACCCTCACCTTGTCCCTACCCGAAGGATCGGTCAGCACCGGCGGCTCCATCGAAATCGACCCCGACCACGAACTCACCGAAATCACGCTGCTCAACAACACGGTGAGCCTCGCGGCAAAGTAGATTTTCGCCCATGAGAATCCCCGGGGCTAGCCCTGTCCCAGGCATTCAAATTTCAACGCCCACCCGCTCTGCCCGTGGTTCGTTTGCCAACTGTAGGGAGCCTGCTTGCAGGCGATTCAGCCTCACCTCGCCTGCAAGCAGGCTCCTACATCCCAACCAAGTCGAAGCGAGCCCCCCCGACTGCTGGCTTGCCGGATTCAAGCGGAACCGGCACAAGGGTTGCTCAGCGCGAACTGTTCGCACTGCGTAACAAAATCCCATGAGCAACCTTGCCAGCCTCGACGGCCAGCCTGAGTCCACAACCGGAACGCCTTTGTTTGATTGGCTGACTGAGCGCGCCACCGGCGTCCTCCTTCACCCCACCAGTCTTCCCGGTACACAAGGGATCGGCACGCTCGACGGCTCGATCGACGCCTGGCTCGCCTTTCTCCAATCCGCAGGAATCCGCTACTGGCAAATTTGCCCGCTCGGCCCGACCGGTTACGGCGATTCGCCCTACCAATGCTTCTCGGCCTTCGCCGGCAATCCCTACCTGATCGATCTCGAAGCGCTAAAAACACTCGGCCTGCTCACCGATGCCGATCTCGAACCCCTGCGCGCACTCCCTCAGGATCATATCGATTTCGGCTGGTTATACGTTACGAAATGGCCCGCGCTCTTCACGGCGTTTAAAAATTTCAAGACCAGCAAAACCTCCCTTCCCTATGGCGATTTTGCGGCGTTCCGAGAAACACACCGCGACTGGCTGGATTCCTTCACGCTCTTCATGGCGCTCAAGGACCACCACAAAGGCCAGCCTTGGTGGCTGTGGCCCGCGGAATTGCGTTTCTTCTCACAAGCAAAAGTCGCCACGCTCCCCGCATCCGTGCGCGAATGCGCCGAGGCCCACGCCTTTTTCCAATTTCTATTTTTTGGACAATGGCAACAGGTTCGGGCCAACGCCCGCCACCGCGGCATCGAGATCATCGGCGACGCACCGATCTTTGTCGCCCTCGATAGCGCCGATGCCTGGGCCAATCCCCAGCTCTTCAAACTCGACCAAACAACCGGCCGCCCGCTCGTCGTCGCCGGCGTCCCTCCCGATTATTTTTCCGCCGACGGACAACTCTGGGGCAATCCGCTCTACGACTGGTCGGCTCACGCCGCCGAAGGTTACGCCTGGTGGCTCAGCCGTCTGCGCGCCAACTTCCTCGTCTGCGACGTTCTGCGCATCGACCATTTCCGCGGCTTCGACTCGTACTGGGAGATACCCGCCACCGCCAAAACCGCGCGCACCGGCACCTGGCAGCGCGGTCCCGGCCTCAAGTTTTTCAAAGCCATCCGCGACGCCCTGCCCGACGCCAAGCTCATCGCCGAGGACCTCGGCGAGCTCACTCCCTCCGTCCTCGAACTGCGCAACGCCACCGGCCTGCCCGGCATGACGATCCTGCAATTCGCCTTCGGCGGCAAAGCCGACAACCTCTACCTCCCGCACAACCACCACGCCAACAGCATCGCGTATCCAGGAACTCACGACAACGACACCTCGCTCGGCTGGTACCGCAATGCCGATGAAAAGATTCGCGATCACGTTCGCCGCTACCTGCGGATCAGCGGTCAGGAAGTCGGCTGGGATTTTATCCGCGCCGCCTACGGTTCGGTGAGCAACTTGGCCGTCGTCCCGCTCCAAGATTTTCTCAACCTCGGACCCGAGGGCCGCTTCAACATCCCTGGTCAGCCCGCCGGCAACTGGCAATGGCGCTACAGCCCGACTCAGCTCGCCAAACTCTACCTCGAAAGCACCACCTACTTGCGCATTCTCGGCGAACTCTACGGCCGCATCCCGCCGCAGGAGGATGACGCGCCAAAACCTTGAGCGCGGTCAACGCGCCGCCACGTCTTTTGCGCTAACGTGGCGCATGGCCGAACACCCCCTTTTCCAAAGCGCTCAGACCGCCCAGACCTCGCTCGCCGCCGAAACGGTCTTCGCCGAACACGGCGTCGTCAGCCGCACGCTTTTCGCCACCGCCTCCACTCGCGTCGTACTTTTTGCGTTTGCCGAAGGCCAGACGCTTTCCGAACACAGCACTCCGCGCGACGTGCTCGTTCAAATGCTGAGCGGCCGCTGCGAATTTACCGTCAATGGCCAGCCTCACACGCTCACCGCCGGCGACCTCCTGCACCTTCCCCCTGGCGCCGCGCACGCGGTGAACGCCACCGAGAAATTTTCCATGCTGCTGACCCTGTCAAAGGTTTAACCTCACGCCACAGATAAACCATGAGCACAAAACAGTTTCGCACCCTGGATGTCCGACCGACCCTCAAGCGCGGCGGTGAACCGTTCTCCCTCATCAACACCGAAGTAGCCTCACTCAAGCCCAACGAAGGCCTGATCCTGATCACGCCCTTCATGCCCTCGCCGCTCATCGAGCATTTGAAAAGCAACGGTTTCGAGGCGCGCCCTCAAAGCCTGTCCGATGGTTCGTGGCAGACGATCTTCACCCGAATCTAGAATCCGGTTTCGCCCATGTCGCCCACCTTCGTCAGCACAATGGATCTGCGCGGTCTTGAGCCACCCGAGCCGATGACACGCATCCTGGAAGCCCTCGGCACCACCCCGGCCGGGATCACCATTGAAGCCCGGCTCGAACGGCGCCCCCTGTTCCTCCTCGAGGAACTAACCCGACGCGGCCAGAAACACTCCTGCAAACCAGCAGACGATGGCAGCTGGCTCCTCAATATTCCGATCACCGAACCGGTGCCTAGAGACTCGGCTGCGCAATGAGCAAGTCGTCGCCCGCCCCCAGTCAAATCTGGATCGCGCTCCCGTTTTTCATTTTTGGCTTTCTTCACCTTGTGGGCGGTCTGGCCTGGCTGGTGATCGATCCGACCTTGCTCACCGACGCATTTTCCCGGCCCGCCGTCATCGCCTTTTCGCATGTCATCGGTCTCGGATTTCTCATGTCGCTGGTCGCCGGTTCGAGTTACCAGTTGTTGCCGGTTGCCTTTGAAAATCCACTCTTCAACCGGACCCTCGCCAAGCTCCACCTCGGCCTTCATCTCGCCGGCGTACCCACGATGGTGTACGGCTTTTTTCATTGGCGAATGCCCGTCGTAGCCATCGGCGCCACCGCTGTACTCGCCGGCTTTGCGTTGTACATCGTAAATATCGCTGCGACGGCACTTCGCCCCTTCCGCAAAAACCCAACAACCCTCGGCGTACTCGTCGCCCTGTCAGCACTCATCGTTGCGTTAAGCGTAGCGATCTGGATTCTCGCCGTGAAACTGGGCCTCACCACTGTGCGCGACCCACTCGCGCTCCTCGGCGCCCATACCTTCTTGATACTAGTTGGATTTTTTCTGCTCTTTCTGGCCTCAGTTTCGTATACGCTGCTTCCGATGTTTCTCCTCGTGCCACTGCCCAGTGCGAGACGCGCCGTCGGCTCCATCCAATACCTCGCACTCGGAATTGCCCTCTTCGTCCCAAGCCAACTCGCAGCGCCAACCCTGCTTCCCTTCGCTGCGCTGACCGCCAGCCTCGGCCTCGGTTTGTACGCACTCGAAAACCTTGCCGCCATCCGCCGCAGCCCACGCCGCCTCGATGGCGCTCTGCGACTTTACGCCGCCAACCTCGGCTTCATCCTACCGGTTGCGTTTGGTTTAATGCTCCGCGCCCTCCAACTCGCCGGCCACATTCCCACGTTTGCGCTCAACCTCGACACACTCCTCTTCACGCTCGCAGTTTTCGGCACTCTCGCCTGCGCCATCCTCGGCATGGGCGCAAAAATAGTTCCCTTCCTCGTCTGGCAACATCGCTACGCCCCGATGCTCGGCCGGGCACTCGTCCCCAAACTCGCCGACCTCGTTCACCCCCGCCTGCTCAACCTGCTCGCCTGGTTCGTCCCCGCGGCCGCGCTCGTCCTCGCCGTCGGCGTTACGACCAAAACTAATCTCGTCGTCCGGATCGGCGCGCTGGTCTTCATCGCCGCTGTTGTGGCCTTTCAATTCAATCTCTACCGCGCGTTGACGCACCTCTGGCGCAGCGCAACTAAGCCATTTCCAACCGCCAAATCACCATGAACGAAACCGCGATCCTCGAACGCCTCCGCCTGATGGATGACCCTGAAATCGGGCTCAACATTGTTGATCTCGGTATGGTTCGGTCGGTCGTCCACGACGAAGCCGGCAACGTCTGCGTCACCATCACTCCCACCAGCCCGAACTGCCCCATGCACGACCAAATCGTCGAAGGCGCGCGCCTGATGGTGGAGAGCGTGCCCGGCGTGAAAAGCGCCGACATCGTGATGTCCTTTGATCCGCCATGGACACCCGATTGGCTCACACCCGCCGGCCGCGAGTTTTTGGAAAGCCGTTAACCTCAACAACGCGCGCGACACTCGCCAAATTAACGAGCCTGTGTAACTGTTCCGTCCCATGCCCGTCGCCAACAAAGCCCTCACTCGCGTAGCTCTCGCAGAGACACTACGCGGCTGCCAGCTCTTCTGCGGCCTGCCGCAGCCCGAATTGGAGATAATCGCTGGTTTTTCCCAGCTCGTGCGCGTGAGCAAAGGCGGCTACCTCTTCCGCGAGGGCGAAATCGCGCTCGGCTTCTACGTCGTGCAAACGGGAGCGATCAACGTGCATCGCGTGAGCGCATCGGGCAAGGAACAGCTCATCCACGTTTTCCGCACCGGCGAAACCTTCGCAGAGGCCGCCCTCGCCATCGCCACCGGCTATCCCGCCGACGCGCGTGCGGTGGAAAACTCGTCTGTCATTCTTATTCCTAAGCAAGAGTTCGTCGAATTGCTGCGCCGCCGCCCCGAGCTCTCATTACGCATGCTCGCCTCCATGAGCACGCATCTGCGTGTGCTGATCAGCCTGCTTGAAGACCTTCAGCTAAAAGATGTCGAAACTCGCCTTGCCAACTGGCTGCTCAACCGCTGCAGCTGCACAGAGGGAAAACACGGCTGTGTGATCAAACTTCAGACCACCAAGCGAGTCCTCGCCGCCGAAATGGGCACGACCAGCGAAACCCTTTCGCGTACGTTTGCGAAATTCCGCGACGCCGGATGGATCACCGTCAAGGCCCGGGAAATCTCGATCGTTTCCCGAACCGGCTTGGATCACCTACTGCAAAAAAATCTCGGCGGCTAAACCGCTGATCAAAACGGTTTCGCACGCTGGCAGAATTGCAACGCCACACCCCACGGGTCCTGCATCATCACGAGCGACGAACCATCCGGCAGTTTGTCCTCAACGAAGAACGTCGCCCCGGCCTTTTCCATCCGCGCACGATCCGCTTGCGAATCAGTCGAGACAAATGCCACATGGAAAACCAGCGGATGGGTCGTCTTATAATCCGGCATCGCGGCCGATGGATTGCTGTACATTTCGATGATCACGCGGCCCGTTTCGTCGGCCAGAAAATGCGTGTACGGCGCGTCCTCGCGCTTGCGGGCAACCGTAAGGCCTAGGTTTTGCACCCACCACACGGCTTGGGCACGGCAATCGGGGACATTGATGGCGAAGTGTTCGAATTTCATAGTATTTTGGGTTTAAGAAAATCGCAGATCCGTTGACGAGCATCATCGCCTGCATCTTCGAGCAAATAATGCCCGGCCTCGGCGTAACGATGCACCGAGGCTTGCGGAAAAATCGCCCGCCAGCGAGCGAGGAAATGATCGTTGAAACAAAAATCTTTCCCGCCCCACAAAATCATTTTCTCGCGGTCCGCCAACAACGGGAGCTTCGCCTCAACTTCATCGAGAACCGGACGCGTAGCATGACACCCACACATCGGAATATCCTGCACGAACCGATGCACCGCGACACGATTCGACCAAGAATCATAGGGGAAAAGAAAGCCACGCTTCACGTCAGGCGCGAGTGGACGCGCCGTCGACATCCACGCCGCCGGACCGGCAAAACCGTTGAGTCCGCGCACCAGCCATCTCCCGAAAACACCTGCCCGACAAAGCGCGATCCGTTTCGGAATATGCGTCGAGAAAAACGCCGCTGTGTTTAAGATCACGATACGTCCAATCATTTCAGGATGGCGCGTCGCAAAACCAAAACCGATCGCCCCACCCCAGTCGTGCACAATCAGATGAATGCGCTTCAAACCAAGCGACGCAACCAACGCCTCAATGTCCACAATCCGTGTCCCAAGGCTGTAATCGTAGTTCTCCGGTTTCTCGGAAAGCCCCATGCCCACGTGATCCGGCACGATGCACCGCATACTCGGCGACAACACACGCACCACGTCACGATAGAAAAACGACCAAGTCGGATTTCCGTGCAACATCAGCACGGCCTCATCGCTGCGCGGACCTTCATCGAGAAAACTCAGCTTCGCGCCGCCCGCCGTCGTGAAACTTTTCGGCTCAAACGGATAGAGCACGCGCAACCAGTCGGGAATTTGTACCGTAGATTTTACCATTCGAGTGCGAGCATCAGACAATTCAAACCGCTTCCAATGCCGAGCAAGCCCACCTTGCCGCCGTCATTAACCGATCCGTTTTCAATCGCCAACGCGAGCGTGGCCGGAAGCGAAACCGAGCCCATATTGCCCAGCGTCTCAAAACTCGAAAAATCCTTTGCGAGATCGAGGCCGAGTGTCTCGTACAGTTTACGCCGATGAGCCGCGCCAACCTGATGACAAATATACCGCTCGGGCAAAGTGCTGTTCCACCCCGTCGCTGCAGAAAAATCATTCCACGTTTCGCGGGCGAGTTCGACGCCTGCAACGAGCATCGCCTCGGAATCCGTTTGCATCGCCAGCGCCTCGGCACCGTGCGAGTCACCTTTGCAGAGATCGCTATGCTGGGTCGCCGCACGCGCCGCACCACCGAGGAGCCGATGCTGCCGCCCCTTCACGAGTGCACGATGGCACAAGATCGCGCCCACCGCACCTGAACCAATCGTCAGGTTTGCGAAGAACGGCTTGATAGCGTTGCGATCCAGCGGCGCGGTCAACAAGTGCTTCAACGTCTGCTCGATCAGCGGCCGTCCATTCTCGCCGGAAACGATCATGCCTGCCTGTACCTGGCCCGACTCGATCAAGCCGGCCAACAGAACCATGCTGTTGAGAAAACCGAGGCACGCGTTCGAAACATCGAATACTTGCGCACGCGACGGCAGTCCGATTTTCCGATGGGCGAACGACGCCGTCGCCGGCTCCATCATATCCCGACAAACCGCCGCGTGAACAAAAACCTCCAGCTGATCTGCCCTGAGTGCAGATTTTGCCAACACCGCTTTGCCGGCCGCTGCACTCGCATCCGACGGCAGTGTATTCAACGACCAATGACGGCGCTCCCGAATCCCCGTCATTAACTCCAGCCGCCCAAAAGGAAGTTTCAGGCGTTCGTAAAGTGGCCGCAGGCGTTCCTCAATGGCCGCAGAGGTCCAGATTTCCTCCGGCAACGCGACCGCGATGGATTCAAGGCAGACGTTTTCGAAGCGCATCGCAGATTATCTCTCTGGCCGCATGGCCAGCCGAACGATTTCCTGATCAAAATAGTTGGACCCCAAGCCGGCATCGACTGTGAGCGTTGAACCATTGATGCCGCTGCTGCTTTCGCTGAGCAGAAACACGGCGGCATTCGCCACTTCCTGCGTGCTCAAGTTGCGTTTACGAAAGGTCATTTTCTCCGCGTAAAGGTAACTTTCCAAATAACCCGGAATGCCCGCCGACGCGCTGGTTTTCAACGGACCGGCACCGACGACGTTAAACCGGATCTCACTGCTAGCGCCAAACGATTTGGCCAGAAAACGCGAAGCCGAGTCGAGCGCGGCCTTGATCGGGCCCATGTAGCCGTAGTTGTCAGGCGTCACCAGCAGTGACGAAATACCGATGGTCACCACCGAGGCATTTTTTGCGAGGTACGGCTTGAAGGCCCGCGCAATCTCAACCAGCGAAAAGGCGGAAATCGCCGTAGCCTGCAAAAAGTCAGCGCGCTTCGTTTCCTGAAATGGTTTAAAGCCCTCGGCGTAGTTGGCGAAAGCGATTGAATGAACGATGCCGTCCAGCGGAGCAAAACCCGCAGCTGCGACCTCGCCCGCGAGTTTTTCCACGGCGCCTTCGTGTTCGACGTCACAGATGAAAACCGACTTTCCAGCCAGCTGCGCTTCGAGCGTTTTCTTCCGCGCCTCCGAGCGCACGCTGTAGATCACCCGCGCACCCTGCTCTTCCAACGTCTTCGCGATGAACCAAGCGACGCTCTTCTTGTTGGCGACGCCAAAGACGAGAATGTTTTTTCCGCTAAGCTGGAGAAAATCAGGCATGATGACGGTCAATTTAATCTGGAAAGCTGGAACTCAGGAACGGAATTTATAAACGAAAAATGAAGGATACCAGTGGTCTTTTCCAGAGTTCCTGAGTTCCAGATTAATATTATTGCACCGGCTTCTCCGGAGTTTTCCACGCGACGGTGAATTCAACACTCAGAATGCGCGTTCCGTCGACTCGCTTGATCGAACCACTCATAATCGTGAACCCGGCTGCAAAATCTTTCTTCCTCACTTCGATCAACGTCACATCGCCCGGATAAACCGGATTGCGGAAACGCACTTCGCCGATCTTTGCCATGAGCGGCACGCCTTCACCCGGCTTCGCGCCAGCCGCCATCGCCTGACGCGCCATGAAAAGCGCTCCGGTTTGGAAAACGGATTCGCACAGCAGCACGCCAGGCGTAATCGGCGCACCAGGATAATGGCCCTGATAAAAATATTCGTCAGCGCGCCAGGTACGGCGAGCGATAAGACCGTCGGCCGACTCCGAGACGATTTCGTCAACAAAGAGAAACGGCGGACGATGCGGGATGAGTTCGGTGACGGCGGGAAACATGGGAGATTAAGAGGCGTTGGCTGCAGTC
>Ga0302322_100002383_pt1 | contig 15825 bp, 14 predicted proteins | sample Fen_T0_2_FD_203757 | JGI IMG/M metagenome (GOLD analysis project Ga0302322, IMG submission 203757) | Peat permafrost microbial communities from Stordalen Mire near Abisko, Sweden - Fen_T0_2 | ecosystem: Environmental > Terrestrial > Soil > Wetlands > Permafrost | place: Sweden: Abisko... | reverse complement strand
TCCTTGGCACGGTCCATCAAGCGATCGATGCGGCAGGCCCCATCGAGGAGGCTGTAGTCGCTGTGAACGTGAAGATGTACGAAATTCTGGTCGTCGGAACCCACTGGAAGGGATGGAACGCCTCGCGCTCCGCCGAGCAAGCGCTAAACCGTAAAGTTATTCGCAGACGGAGTTTATGATGACAGAATTGGCCCGCTCTGGCTCGTGGAAACTTCGCTTTCAGCACTGAATCCGCCCGTAAAAATGGTGACTGGGTCGGGTTCCAATTGACTGGTTGGTGACCTCCCTGACCATCCAGACGGCGACTCGGAAAAATAGGGGTTGACGGTGGCGGTGGCGGCTGGCTCATTGCTCGTTTTCTCCAACGCCAACCTGTCCATTTCCCATGTCTATCGAGATCAAGATGCGTAAGAATGAGCCAATCGATCGTGCGCTGCGTCGCATGAAGAAGAAGCTTGAGCGCGAAAACATCATTAAAGACGTGCGCACCAAGCGCTACGCCGAGAAGCCGTCCGAGCGTCGCCGCCGCAAAGAGAAGGTCATGGCCTTCACCTGCATGCTGCGCCGCCGTTACGCCGAATAATTTCTGGCCTGGGTTTTTTCTTTTACCGGCTGTGTGTCCTCCGACGCACGGCCGGTTTTTTTGTGACCGCGGCCAGCGGGTCGGGTCGGGCAGAAGGATGCGGGCAGCTTGATTTCAACGGCTGGGCCTGCCGTAGTGACCGGCAGCATGAAGCCGATTGTCGCGTTGTCGTCCTGTTGGTGTTCTCATCGCCATCAGGATGGTCAGGCCATGTTGCACGAAATGGCCGATTTGGGGTTTGAGTGGGTGGAGTTAAGCCACGGAATCCGGATGACCTTGGTGCCGGGCATTCTGAAAGCGGTGGAAGAAGGCGTGGTGAAGATCGCTTCCTGCCATAACTTCTGCCCGTTGCCCGCCGGAGTGACGCATCCGGCACCGAACCTTTATCTGCCCTCTTCGACGGATCCGCGCGAGCGGGAGCAGTGGCTTCGGCACAGCCGGCGAACCATCGATTTCGCCCACCAGATCAAAGCGAGAAAAGTTGTGCTTCATCTCGGCTCAGTGGAATTTTTTTGGGGTAACCCGACGAGAAAGCTCGAGGAATACCACGAGGCGCGCCCGACGACTGATCTTTCGCAAGACATCACCTATGGAAAGCTGCTGGCGCAATGCCTGGGGAAACTGAGGAGCCGGTCGCCCCGCTACTGGGAAAACACCAGGCGCAGCTTGGCCGCGTTGCTCCCCTATGCGGTGGAAAAAGGCGTGCGGCTGGGCTTTGAAAATCGCGAAAGCTTTGAGGAGCTGCCTTTGGATGCCGATCATCCGGCCCTGATCGCGGCGATGGCCCGGCCGGACGGCTGCGGTTACTGGCATGATGCCGGGCATGCCCAAATCAAACAGGACCTGTGCCTGCTCAACCATCGCGAGCACCTGGAGAAAAACGCGCCGAATGCCATCGGCTTCCATCTTCACGATGTGAGCGCCGAAGGGCGCGACCACCAAGCGATCGGATCGGGCAAGATCGATTTTGAAATGGTGAGCCAATTCTGGCAGCCAGAACACACGCTCGTCATCGAGCTGAGCCCGCGCCTGACGAGCGAGGAAGTGCTGGCCTCCAAGTGTCGCGTGGACGAATTGGTGGCGGCACGCTTTGGGGCCTGAGGCGTGCGGCGACTCGCTGCCGCCATTTCCGAGACTCTCCCGGCCGGGCGCCACGGGCAAAAGGAAACGCGGCTTTCGGCCGCGCTTCGGACCATGGCCAGACTGGAGAGATTAAGCGGCGAGATACGGCAGCGTCTTGGCGGTTTCCTTGACCGCCGGAATGCCGTCGAGGAGTTCGCCAATGGCGTCCCATCGGCCGTTGACGAGGGCATCGCGGGCGGTCTCGCGGAACGTAGCAGGCACCGTCTGGCCGCCGAAGCGGATTTCCTGTTTGGCCACGTCGATCACCACTTCGAGGTGGGGATTCGCCTCCACGGCTGCACTGATTTTGGCGATGTCCTCGCGCTTGGCGCTGGCGCAAGGAATGCCGAGGGTGACGCTGTTGCCGAAGAAGATCTCGGCGAAGTTCTCCGCCACCACCGCCTTGAACCCGTACTTTTGGATGGCCTGCGGCGCGTGTTCGCGGGAGGAACCGCAACCAAAGTTGGCTCCGGAGAGCAGAATGGTGGCGCCCTTGAAGCGTGGTTCGTTCAACGGGTGCGCCTTGTCGGTGCCATCGCTGTTCTTGCGGACGTCATAGAAGAGGAATTCACCGAGGCCGTCGAAAGTGACGCACTTCATGAAGCGCGCCGGGATGATGCGATCGGTGTCGATATCGTTGCCGGGAACGGTGACGGCGCGGCCGGTGACGGAAGTGATTTTAGCGAGAGCCATGGGAGAAGGAGGGGAGGACGGGAGGAGGGATGGAGTGGAAAGAGAAAAAAGAGTAGCGGGAGGAAGGTAAGGACGGGAGTTCGGTTGAAACGTTTGGCGATTCTGGCTCCTGACTCCTGAATCCTTCCCTCCTTTTTTCAATTCACCGCGAAGACTTCGCGGGCGTCGGCGACGGCACCGGTGACGGCGGCGGCGGCGACCATGACCGGGCTCATCAGGAGGGTGCGACCGGTGGTCGACCCCTGGCGGCCCTTGAAGTTGCGGTTCGACGAACTCGCGCAGAGTTGGTCGCCGATGAGTTTGTCGGGGTTCATGGCCAGACACATCGAGCAGCCGGCGGCGCGCCATTCAAACCCGGCTTCGCTCAGGATCTTGTCCAACCCGAGTTTTTCGCATTGGAGCGCGACGATCTGCGAGCCGGGAACGGCGATGGCTTTGATGCCGGGTGCGACCTTACGGCCTTTGAGATACTTGGCGACTTCCTGGAAGTCGGAAAGCCGGCCGTTGGTGCATGATCCGAGAAAGGCGACGTTGATCTTCGTGCCCTTGATCGGTGCGCCCGGCTGGAGTTTCATGTAGGCCAGTGCCTCGATGATGCCGGCTTTTTCATCCACCGAGGTTGTCTTGGCGGGATCGGGAATGGTCTCGGTGATGGAGATGCCTTGGCCGGGATTGATGCCCCACGTGACCGTCGGGGCGATGTCGCCGGCGTCGATCTTGACGACATCGTCATAGCGGCATCCTGGGTCGGAAGCGAAGGACTTCCAACGAGCGACGGCGGCATCCCAATCGGCCGCTTTGGGGGCGTAGGGCCGGCCCTTCAAATACGTGAAGGTGGTCTCGTCGGGATTGACGTAACCCGCTCGCGCGCCGCCCTCGATCGACATGTTGCAGACGGTCATGCGCTCTTCCATCGTGAAACGGTCAAAGACACTCCCGGCGTATTCGTAGGCATAACCGGTGCCACCGTTCACGCCGAGAACGCGGATGATGTGGAGAATGACGTCCTTGGCGTACACGCCTGGTCGAAGATTTCCGTTCACTTCGATCCGGCGAACCTTCAGGGCGCCGAGGGCCATCGTTTGGGTCGCGAGCACATCGCGCACCTGGCTGGTTCCGATGCCAAAGGCGATCGCGCCAAATGCGCCGTGGGTGGAGGTATGAGAGTCGCCGCAGGCGATCGTGGTTCCGGGCTGCGTGATGCCCTGTTCGGGTCCGACAATGTGCACGATCCCCTGCTTGCCGGTCGCGCGATCGAAAAAGGTGATGCCGAACTCGGCGCAATTCTTGCGGAGCTCGTCCATCATCGCCTGCGCCAGCGGGTCACGGTAGGGTTCGACCAACTGGTCGGTTGGCACGATATGATCGACCGTGGCGAAGGTGCGGTGCGGCATGAGGACCTTCAGGCCGAGGTCGCGGAGCATGCCGAATGCCTGGGGCGACGTGACCTCGTGAATCAGATGGGTGCCGATAATGAGCTGGGTCTGGCCGTTGGCGAGAGTGCGGGCGGTGTGCGCCGACCAGACTTTTTCGAAGAGGGATTTGGGCATGGGAAACGAGGGGGAAGGAGTGCCTCTAGCGACCGCCCACGGGCGGCGAGACCGCGAAGGGCAGGAGGTATCGGCGATTGATTGCGAGGAAGATTACCAGAGAGTTGCCATAACGGGAAATACTTGTTTCGTGTCCTGTGATGCCTCGCGAGTATCAGTACCCGTTCGAGCTGCGGCACCTCGTTTATTTCCGGGAGGTGGCGCGTCAGCTCCATTTTCGGAAGGCGTCCGAGATGCTCGCGGTGGCGCAGCCGTCCCTGTCGCGCAGCGTGGCGCAGCTGGAAGCGGAGTTGGGGGTCGAACTTTTGACCCGGACGCGTCGCAAGGTGGAGTTGACGCCGGCGGGACGGGCATTGTTGGAGCGGATCGAACCGTTATTGCGCGCCTTGGCCGCGGTGCCGGGGGATATCCGGGCACTGGCCGGCGGGCAGACGGGGCAGGTGCGGGTGGCCTTTACCGGATTGGCGATGGCCACGGTTCTGCCGGGGATCCTGCGCGAATTCAACCGGCGGTATCCAGGCATCCGCGTGGAGCTGAATGAATCTCCGACGGCGGCACAGCTCGAGTCGTTGAAGTCGGGTGAAATCGCCTGCGGATTTTTTCATCCCAACGCGACGTTGCCCACGGGTTTGGGTACGAAGCTCCTCCTGCAGGAAAAAAACGGCGTCTTGCTGTCGGTTGAGCATCCTCTGTCGAAGAGCCGGAAGCTTCGCCTGCGCGATCTCGCCGACACGCCGTTTGTGATGTTTCCGCGGGCCCATAATCCGGGCTTCTATGATCGCGTGCTGGCGGCGTTTCAGCAGGCAGGGATCACGCCCCGGATCGCCGATGAAGTGTGGCCGCGTTCCAATGCCATCGGGCTCGTGCGGGCCGGACTGGGTGCCACCTTCATGTGTCCCTCCGAGGCGCAACAATTGCCCGTGGAGGTGGCGTTCCGGGCCCTCGAGGGACCTGCCCCCGAGAGCCGGTTGGTGTTGGGCTGGCGAAAAGGCGCACCGTTGGATCCCGCCCTGTCGGCGTTCCTAGCGGTGGCGGGAGCGACGCCGGTATGATGCGAGAGGTTCCGGAGCGCACTTGGTTCGACCTTAGCGGCGGCATGGAGCCGCCCACTGAAAGTATCTCTCCAGGATAAATCGGTCTCTGAAATGGCACCCTCAAATCCGTCACAGCGTTTCTCTTCTGATTTTCGTGCATTTCGTGTATTTCGTGGGAATACTCTTCGATTGATCACACCCCGGTGATTCCCGATATCATACTTTCCACTTGGACTCAAAGTCGCCCCACATTGCCCTCCTGTTCACGACTTTTCCGAAGACCTCGGAGACCTTTCTGCAGCGCGACGTCGAGGCGCTCCAGGCCAAGGGATTGCGGCTGAAACTGTATTCATTGTGGGGCGGGGGCGGCGATTTCAACGGCCTGCCGGTCCAGAACTTTCCCAAGTGGCGCCTCTTCTGGGTTTTTGTTTTTATCATCCCCTGGAACTGTGTCCGGCGGCCGCGCCTGATGCGCGATTTGATCGAAGGCGTGCTGACTCGCGGGGCGCCGTCCTGGTTGAATTTTTGGGAAAACATGCTCGGTGCGGGATTTGCCGGCAGCTTTGCCCGGGAGGTGAGCCAGGATCCACCGGCGCTCGTGCACGGAGCCTGGGCGGGCGCTCCGGCCACCGCGGCCTGGGTGTGGTGGCGGATGTTTGGTTGGCGATACAGCAGCGGCGCCCACGCCTACGACATCTACGAACACGGGGGTGATTGGTGGCTGCGGGAGAAATTGATGCCGGCCCGTTTCATTCACACTTCCACCGAAATGGGACGGCGGGAACTCGCCGACCGCGGGCTGCCGCCGGAGAAGATCGTTTGCATTCGGCGCGGATTAAACTCCTTGCCGGCGTTCAAGCCGTTGCGACCAAACCGCCGGCCGCTGCGGCTCCTCTGCATCGCCCGGCTCGTCCCGAAAAAAGGACTCGAGTACCAGCTGCGCATCTACGCCGCGCTCAAGGAAGCAGGCTTTGCCTTCGAGGCCCGCGTGGTGGGCGAGGGACCACTGCGTTCCAGCGTCAGTGCCCAGATCGCCCACCTCGGTTTGACGAACGAAGTAAGCCTGCTGGGTCAACTGGCGCAGCCGCAGGTGTGGGAGCAACTCGCATGGGCCGACGTGTTGTTGCATACGGGCGTGATTGCGCCGAGCGGCGACCGGGATGGCCTGCCCAATGTGATTCCCGAGGCGATGGCGGCGGGCGTGCTGGTCGTGACCTCGCCGGTTTCGGCGACCACCGAGGCTGTCAGCCAGGAGCGCACCGGCCTGGTGGCCGACGCGGATTTTCCGCTGGCGTGGCTGATTGCCCTCCGCCGCTTGAGCCAGGACGATGCCCTGGCCGATACATTGCGGGCGGGCGCCCGACGCTGGGTTGAGGATAATTACGACGCGAGGAGGAACACGGCCCGACTCGTGGAATGCTTCGAAGCGGCCATGAAGGACTGACCCGGCCAGTTGCCACTTTTCGTCGATATGTGCCCAGTGAAAAATCTCCAACTACTCATCGACGGACTGCGCAAGCTCGGGATTTTTCCCAACCCTCGGGATCGCGTCGACCTTAAGCTGATGTCTTCATGATCTACTACGACATCACGAAAATGGGGGCCGCGAAGCATCGCTCGGGTTTGATGCGACTGACTTCCCGCCTGATGGAAGAACTGGGTTCGGCGGTCACGCCCGTGAGCTGGGACGGACGCCGGCAGGCGTTCGTGGCGGGTGAAAAACGACTGCCGGTCCAGTTTGAGGCGAAAGACTGGTGGTTCACCGTGGAGATGTTCTGTGAGGACGAGCGACCCGGGATTTCGAAATTTATCCTGGACCCGCCCTGCCGGCTGGCAGCGATGTTCCACGATGCGATCCCGCTGCGGTATCCTCACATTACCTGGCCGCAGAGCGTGCAGCGTCACCCGGAGTACATGAAGTTGCTTTCCCGGTTCGAGCGGACTTGGGCGATTTCGGAGGAAACGCGACGGGATTTCCTTGGCTTCTGGCGCTGGCAGGGCGCGACGGTCCGAGCGCAGGTGGACGTTATTGCCCTTGGCGCGGACTTTGACGGTGGCCGCCGCGTGCAGCGCGATCCGCTCATTGCCCCGGGCCGGCCGTCGCTCCTGTGTGTCGGCATTGTCGAGCCCCGCAAGAACCAGTCGTTTCTTCTCGATGTGAGCGAGTCGTTGTGGAGGGCCGGGGTGGACTTCGAGCTGCACGTGGTCGGGCGGGTCAACCCGCATTTCGGCTCACCACTGGCGGCCCGGATGAAGTCCCTGCAGAAATGCGAATCTCGATTTCGTTTTCACGCGGCGGCGGGTGACCGCGAGCTGGCGCGACTCTACGCGGGCGCGCGCGCCGTGGCATTTCCGACCATCGCGGAAGGTTGCGGGCTGCCTTTGTTGGAGGCCTTGTGGCGCGGAGTGCCCTGCGTGGCGAGCGACCTGCCAGTGCTGCGGGAGAACGCCGATGGCGGCGGATGTTTGGTGGCGGAGGTCAATAATCTGGCGGCGTGGAGCGACGCGCTGAAGCGGGTCCTGACCGATGCGGACGAGAATCGCCGTCTGCAGCGGGAAGCGATGGCCCGATCACTGCCAAAATGGGCCAATGCCGCCCAGACCGTCGTCCAAGCGTTGCGTTAGGCCGGCCGACCCGAGGCAGGAAGCTGATCGGCGGATCAAACTCTCGCCCGCCTGAGCGGAGGCGGAAACATTCTGTTCCTCACATTTGTTTCACGGCGTACGCCATCGCGGCACCGATTTTCTCAAGGTCCTCGTCGCTGTGCAAAGCGGACACGGCCGTGCGAATCAGGTCTTTTCCAGGTGGCACGGCGGGTGCGATCGACATCACGGTAAAAACACCCTTTTCGAGCAGGGCCTGCCAAAAACGATAAACGAGTTCCTTGGACCCGAGGACGATCGGGACTGCCGGCGTTTCACTGCCCCAGGTATCGAGGCCGAGGCCTTTGAGCATTTCCCGGTAGCGCTTCGTGTTGCGCCAGAGCCGCTGGAGGTGCTGCGGTTCCGTCTGCATGATGTCCAATGAAGCGGAGGCGGCCGCGGCCTGACTGGGGCTGATGGCGGCGCTGAAAAGGGTCTGCTTTGAGTTGGTTCGAAGGTACTCGATCAGTTCCCGCGAGCCGGTGACAAATCCACCGGTGCTGGCGAGCGACTTCGACATCGATCCGCACAGGATGTCCACCTTGTCGTTCAACTTGAAGTGATCGACCGTGCCGCGGCCCTGCCGGCCCAGGACCCCGAGGCCGTGGGCATCGTCGACGACCGTGAAGCAGCCGTTGTCTTCGCCGATCTGCGCCAATTCCGGCAGGCTGCAGATGTGGCCTTCCATCGAATAGACGCCCTCGACGACGAGCATTTTCGGTGTGGCGTGTGGGACGCTTTTGAGGACTTGGCGGAGGTCCTCGGGATTGTTGTGGCTGAATCTTTCCGCAGTCGCCATCGAGAGCCGGATTCCATCCCAAAGGCACGAGTGAATGTTTTTGTCGGCGAAAACGAGGTCCCCTTTTTGGGCGAACGAGGCGACGGCGGAACAGCACGAGACATAGCCCGCGACGCTGACGTGGCAGGCTTCGCGGCCGAGAAAGGCGGCAAGCTTTTCCTCCAAGGCCGTGTGATAGGCCCGGGACCCATTGGAGATGCGGGCCCCGGTGGTGCTTGAGCCCCAGGCCTTGGCGCCTTCGCCGCAGGCCTCGATTACCTTGGGATGGAAAGAAAGGCCGAGGTAATCGTTGCTTGATAGCATCACCATATCCCGTCCCTGCAGGCGAATGTGCGTGCCCTGCTGGGAATCCATCGCGTGGTAGTACGGCTTGTATTTCAGCCGCATCTTCGTCGCGTAGTCATCCTGCGCTCGCTCGATGAGGGTTTTCTTGGTCTTGGTGAAGAGGGAAAGGGCCATGGAAACAGGGACGGACTACACGTCAGAATCTCCCGCTTAGCAACGGCAAAGCCCGGGGCCATCTCGCCACCGGGAAATTCGCGTGCTTTCAGTGCTCCAAGAGGTTCCAGTGACCAAGCGCCTGGATTACATCGCCATAGGTCACCGGGCCTTCACGAGAGATATGACCGGTGAGAAACAGGGCGAGCAGTACGAGATTCCAAGCGATGGCAATCATCGTTGCGCATTGAAGGATCCGCCAGGCGAGCGGCCTAGTGTGCGCCAACTGCCCCAGGGCAGCGAGGCCGAGCATCGCAAAAAGAGTTGGTACTTCAAAACCGCGATGGCCGAAGGATGATCCGAGCCACCAGGTCGGCCAGGCCGCGTTCAACATGACGGTTGCCCCCAGCGACACGATCCAAGCCCAACCTGCGACCCGCCGCCAGGCCCAGCCCAAAAAGCCCGCGATGCCGGCCAGAAGCAGGGGATGCCAATAGAACCAGCCGTGTCGCGGCGAAAACAAAACCTCGCCCAGATGCAGCGCGGAAAAATTGAGGTGTTCGCCGCCGTAACTGTAGGCGAACCACGAACCGAAAAGTAATTTCCAGGCGATGAGTTGCACCGCGACGGGAACGACCGCGCCGAGGGCGAGCCACGTGCCGATCCGCACCGAGCGCAGATAGGGGACAGCGACGACCGCCGGCAGCACGAGGTAAACCGCGGCGGCATTGCGGGTAACGACGAGCAGCGCGGAGCTGAATCCCAGTAGCACCCAATGGCGAGGTTGGGCGGCGCCTTGCGCGATTCTCAGCGAGAGCCAAAAGATCGCCATCGCGAGCGCGAAAACTTGGCTGTGGCTCATCGCCAGCCGCGCGGTTTGATAATAAACCAGCGGACTCGCCAGCCAGCCGGCGAGCACGGCGAGGCGGGCGAGGTCCGGCGGGAAAAACCGCGACACAATGCCCACGGCCAAGCAGAGGCCAATGGCGGCGTAAAGCAGCTGCCCGGTCCACACCGCGATCACGTAAACCGGTTCAAAGCCGGTGGCGCCGGCCGGCGAGACGGCGTGCGCCGCCAGAAAAAAGGGCAAGCTGCCGAGCGCCCAGCCGGGGGGGTATTTGTCGGGCACCAATCCGGTAGCCGTGCGGGGCTGGTCGAGGGCCTCTTGGCGCGTACTGGCAGTAAAAGCGTCACATTGCCGGATCTGATTCGCGAAATCCAGATCGTGGTCGATCACGACCGACGGCAGCCACAAGTAATAGAAGGCGTCATCCCAACCCTGCAGCATGGACCGCTGACGAGTGCCGAACATATCCCAGGCCTGCCAGATTACACCCGCCATAACCACGGCGAGGCAAAACGCCCCGAGCACGGCGAACCTTACCGAGGACGGGGCAGGCTTTGCGTCCATGGGGTGGGTTCTTGGGCTTTGCCGGACCACGGTTTGAAGTTCTGGCCACAGACGAACGCGGCGAACCCGTTGAGTTCGGTCTGGAGGGTCACCGGGCGTTCAACGGCATCAGCTGGACTCATGTCCTCGGCCGCCTCCACTTTCCTCGGGCGCAGCCAGCGGAAGCTGGGGCGGACGTGGGAGGGCGTGGGATGATGCATTATTTAGCGTTGTCGAGCGAGCGAGGCTGCCATTGTTTGCAACCGTGGCTCAAACTAAAAATCTCCCGCCCGGGTTCGGAACTCCGGCAGCATGATCGGCCGGTTTCTTTCCCATCTGCGGAGCCGGGACATCAACCCGTTGGTGGCTCTGGCCTACGCGGGAGCAGTGGCGATTTTTCTGGTGGTGCTCGCCCTGTTTTTCATTCCCGGCAAGGGCTTCAGCTACTTCATCGCCTTCGGTGGCGAGCAGGAGGACGTGCGGTTGAGCAAGGTGCGGCGCATGGATTACTACGTCCAGAGATCCAGCAGCGGCTACGATGCGCAGTACTATGTGCAGATCGCCATGGATCCCTCGTTGCAAAACACCCAGCTCAAGCAGGCGGTCGATACGCTGGCCTACCGAGCCCGCCGGATTTTGTTTTCAGCCACCGCCTACGTGTTGGGGGTCGGCAATCCCGCTGTCATCCTCCAGGTCTATGCGCTGCAGAATGCCGTCTGCTGGCTGATCCTCGCGGCCGTCCTTCTGCACTGGTTTCCGCCGCGTGATTGGGACTGTTTCTTGCGCTGGTCTGGCGTGCTATTCTCCTTTGGGTTGTGTGTGAGCCTGCGGAACGCACTGATCGACGGGCCAAGCTTGTTGCTGATTACGGTTGGTCTCTACTTGGCGGATAAGGGCCGATGGTGGTGGTCGACGGCGGTGTTGGCCGTGAGCGGACTGGGCAAGGAGACGAATCTGCTGGCCGCGGCGGCACTGCTCCCGGAGGACCGGACCGATCGTCCGGCTTGGGTCCGGGCGGTGTTGCGGGGTGGTCTGGTTGCGGTCCCCCTGGTCTTGTGGATGTGCTATTTGTCGTTCCGACTGGGACCGGTGCTCAATGCCGGCATTCGCAACTTCGGCCTGCCCTTCGCCGCCTACGCGAGTAAATGGCGGCAGGTGTGGAGCGAGATGGCCGGCGCCGGCCTATCCACGACCGGTAGCCTTTGGACCGTCTGCGTTTTGATCAGCCTGAGCGTGCAGTTTGTTTTTTTCGTGCTTCGTCCGCAGTGGAAACACGCGTGGTGGCGCGTCGGCATTACGTTCGCCGTGCTGATGATTTTCCTGGGTGAAGCCGTATGGGAAGGGTACCCGGGCGCCGCGTCGCGTGTCTTGTTGCCCATGCAGCTGGCATTCAATATTCTGGTTCCCACGGGACGATGGTGGCGGGTGGTCTTGGTGGCCGGCAACCTGACGATGTTATCTGCTCCCTTTACGCTGCAGCCTCCCGCCATCAGTGGCTATACCATGGGTGGCAATCCCACGCTGTTCAGCAATGCCGCCGGCCGCGCGATGTCCCTGCAATACCTCGGCGGGTGGCACCCGTTGGACGGCAGTCGGAGCGATTTTTCATGCTGGTCTTCGGGGAACGCCACCCAACGCATCCAGAATCCGCATGCCTTCGCCGTAAACGCCCGCTTGCGATTCTCCTTGGTCGCGGCCGGGCCCCGGGCCATTCGCCTCAAGCTGAATGGCGAGGATATCTGGCAGACGACGATGGGCAACAATCAGGTTGTCACCGTTTCGCTTGGGTCGCTGCGATTGCTGCCGGGAGAAAATCGGCTTGAGTGGCAGACGGATGCCGCGGCAATTCATTTGGGGACGGATCCACGTGACCTGGCCTTTATGGTGCAGAACCTGCGCCTGGAGGTGCTGCGCGAGTGGACCGATTCCGCGGCGCACTAGGTTGCGAGAGTTGACCGCACGCGATTGGACGCCGCCTGCCCCAGCGGAAACTGACGACGGGAACAGGTATGCCCCTTCATTACGCTGTCACGGACTGCCTGATCGCCCCGAGAAGGTAGTCACCACCATGCTCGTGCGGTCAGGAGCGCCGGGGCAAAGTATTCGTCCAGGCGAGCAGTTCGGTCGCGTACTCCGCCCAGGTCTTGAGACGGCGGGCTCGGGCCGCGGCGGCCAGTCGGGCGATTTCCTCCGGATGCTGCAGCAAGCGCCTGATCGCGGTCGCAAGCGTTCCGGCGTCGACGACCTCCAGGGCGACACAGCCCCCTTCGCGCGATGATTCCCCGAGGGCGCCGCGGGCCGAGCAGACACAAGGTTTGCCGAAGCCCACGCTTTCAAGGACCGGGAGGCCAAAACCCTCAATCAACGAAGGGTAAACCGTGAAGGCGCACTGGGCATACGCCGCGAGAATTTCCGCGTTCGTTCCGACGCCGCGGTACAGCAGCGGCCGGCCGGCTTCCTGCAGCGATTTTATTTTGACCAGCGCCGGTGCGGCCGTATCCGGTCGCGCCAGGCCGATCAACTGCAGCTCGAACGGCCAGCCCTCCTGCCACAGCACGTCGCAGGCTTCAACCAGGGCCCGATGGTTTTTCCGACCTTCCAGCGTGCCGACCGAAAGGATTCGCGGCGGAGTCGAAACGACCGTCTCCGGGGGCAACGCGGGACGCGGATCAATCGCGAGCGGAACCGCGATGACTGGCGGTGGATTCGCCACGCCGAGCCATTTCCAGTAGTCCCGCAGAATTTGCGCCGAGGTTTCCGAGATGGCGGCGACGCCGTCGAATTGCAGTAACTCCCGCAGGTAGCCGGGAAACCGACCGACCGTCGCCGCCGGCGTCAGCTCAGGAAACTGCAGGGGAATGGCGTCGTAAAAAATCGCGATGCGCGGGCCCTCAACGGCCGCGAGAATTTCTGGCAGGTGACCACCGACTTTTGCGGAAAAAAACTCCGGGCAAATCAGCCCGGTACCGGTCGGCGTGCGCGCGCGCATTCGCAACAGACGCCGTCCGTGGCCGGCGAGCCGCTGGCGTTGCGACCAGAGCGATTTGCGGGAATTGCTGGGGGGGCCGGCATATTCCAGCTGGCCGAGTTCAGCCGAATTGAGCGGTCGCCAGGCATGTTGGTAGGGATCATGGCAGATCGCCGTGACGTCGCCGCTTTTCTTCAACTCAGCGAAGAGCGACCGGCACACTCGCTGGATGCCGGTTTGCGCGGCCGTGTGGCTAGTGTGCGTGGCGTCGAAGAGGATCATGGCGATTCGCGTTGCCACACGGTGGCGGCGCCCACGGTGGTGATTTTTTTCCATTCGCCACCGATCCGCGCCAGGGCGCCCTTCGCCTCGAATTCGTAGAGCACCGCGTACACGGGCCGATGCTGATCGCGCAGCACGCCGAGCAGCGGCGCGATGGACCCGGGCTCGATCGTGTCCCAGCGAACGAGCAGGAAGTCCGTGTAGAAATATAAAGCACCGCTGACCTGCATGCAAAAAATTGCGCTCTGGACCGGAAGATTATGCCGCACCCAGTCGGCCGACTGGCGGTAGGTCATTTCTTCGCCCTGGATCGCACCGGAGTGAAGCTCGCGATTGAATTTCGTCTCCCAAGGCAGCAGCACAACCAGTACGGCCGCGAGCCCGATGGTGGGCGCGAACTTGGCTCGGGACATAATTTCCTGGGCGCCGGCAATGGCGCCCAGGATGAGAATAGGGAAGGCCGGCAGGATGAAGCGGAGGTACCACCAGGTTTCTCCGGTGTGATAGTAAAAGGAATAAAATCCAATCAGCAGACCGGCCCACACGGACAGGACCACGGCTTCCTTCGTCCATTTCCTCGCCAGAAAGGGCAGGGCCATCACCGTGCCGATGAGAGGAGTGAGCAAGCGCCAGCTCCATCCGAGAATATGCTGAACATTGTGCGGCACATTGTGCCGGCTGAACGCGGCCCCGACGTCGCCGTATCCGGTCGTCAGGATGGCGCCATAGACGTGGTGATTGTAGAATCCGAGGAAGACGGCCCCAGGAATTCCACCGGAGACCAGCCACAGCAATGGCCGAAGGCGAGGGCCGACGGCGATCAGCACGGGGATGACCAGCAGGGAGTTGGTGGGGCGGACCAGGATCGCCATCGCCAGGGCGGCCCCGCAGGCCACGCACCACCACGCCGCTTCCCGTGAGCGCATGGCGGTGTAAAGCGCCACCAATGACCAGAGGAGCGCCAACGAATCACTCATCGGCTGCAGCGCGCAAAAGACGTATTGGGGACAAAGCCAAAGCCAGATGACGGCGACGGCGGCCCAGGCGGGCGAAAACTGCAAGAGACGAGCGAGGCTCCAGAGTATGGCGCCGCCGGCGAGGGCGGCGAACACGCTGACGATCAGGGACGCGCGATCCCAGCCCCCGATCGCCGCCGCCGCCATCAAGTGGAGCGGCAAGCCCAGCGGATAAGTCGGAGCCATGCGTGGGATTTGGGGATCGACTCGAAATCCGAGCGGTTCAAACGCACCACGACTGAAACTGGCGTGGCCATATCCGGCGGGCGCGCGGACCGGGCCGAAGAAATGACCGTGGCTCATCAACTCAGCGCTGTTGAGGTAGCCAGACGAATCCGCCCCGCCGGCGTAAGGCGAGCCTTGGCGGTAAAGAAATCCGGCGAAGATCAAACCGCCGATTAAAACCACGATGGTCGACGCCCGGTCCAGGGAAGAAGTGCGGGTGCGGGGGTTCGAATGGGGAACCATTTTTATCGTTGTTGTGGCTACGAGGCTGCCATTGTTTGCAAAAGTGATACAAACTAATAAACCCGGCGCCGACGGGTGGACGAGTGCGGTCGCCTGAGACTACTCTGGCCGGAGCAGCGGAAAAAGATCCGCAGTTGATTTGATCGCAGCGGATTTAATCCAGTCGTGACGCTGGCCAATGCGAGCATCGAGCTGGCGTTTCCGCCAGCCGTGGCCCAGTTCTGCAGTGCGAGCAATGGTTTCAGTTGATTCATCGCGTAGGGCGACGATGGCCGGTCGCGGCTGGACAAACGGCAGAACATCGACTTTCGCGTCGTAATTCGATCATCGCGTGATCTGGCGTTTGCCATCCACGATTTACGCTTGGAAGAACTTGGCGGTAAGACTGAAGAACCTAGGAATTTGCCGCGCGAGCCCGCGTGCTATTTCCACAAAATCACCAAACCCGGGTCCGGGCGCCCCAGCAGGCGGCGCAGCGAGCGCATAACGCTCAGCACGCGCAGGCCCCACAACTGGCCCGCCGATGTCGCCCGATGGTAAGCGCGGCGGTAGATCAGGCGGTGATGTTGGTGCGGGTGGGGCAAGACCAGATGGCGGGTGAATCCGGCCTGGCGCGCGACCGCGATGATGTGCGACGGAGGCAGGCTTTTTTCATGCACGCCAAAGCGATTGACGGCGTCTTGCGAGGTGGCGGCGCGATCGTGGCCGGAGCCGGGTTCAAGGGTCAGGAGAAATCCGCCGGGACGCAGGGCCGCGTAAGCGCAGCGCAGTGCGGCGAGCTCAGATTCTGCATGATGAAGGGCATCGTGAAAAAGCGCGCCGTCGAAAGTCCCCTCGTC
>Ga0302322_100002382_pt1 | contig 15835 bp, 22 predicted proteins | sample Fen_T0_2_FD_203757 | JGI IMG/M metagenome (GOLD analysis project Ga0302322, IMG submission 203757) | Peat permafrost microbial communities from Stordalen Mire near Abisko, Sweden - Fen_T0_2 | ecosystem: Environmental > Terrestrial > Soil > Wetlands > Permafrost | place: Sweden: Abisko... | reverse complement strand
CGTTCTTTTGGATTCCGATCATCGTTGCTACGAGTTTCGCCGCTTCGGTTCCCATTGCCTGGTACATCGCCCCGACGATGATGCTGCGTTTCGCCCGGGCTCGTCGCGGCTGATTAAGCGCGCCTCGCCGCGGCGGCTGGGCGGATGGAAGGTCCACCGAACTGCCGACCACGGCTGGTCACGCTTTCTATGCGCGCTGCACCATAGCGGGTTCTGACTCGGTTGAAACCCCGCGGAACCAACCACCTGATTGCTATCGACGTGACTTTTGATCACTACAGCCTGCAATTGATCTGGTCCCGTATTTGCCCGGATTGATTGCATCTCAAATTAAAGGCTGTCTGCCCTTCTATGCCGTAGAGGGGACTTCAGTGATCCACAGAGGTATTCAATATACGGTCGTAGCGACCGCGGAACCGGACATTTGGGAATGGCGGTACGAGTTTGGCGGCCAGATCAAGACCGGCAAGACGCAGACCCGTCTCGCGGCGCTTGCGGCGCGGCGGGTGAAATCAAAAATTGACGCAGCGCTGCGAGCGGCAGCGGGAAGCCCCGCGTCTACCGCTTTGCGTGAGCGCACCGAGTCTCCTGACAGTGCCTCCCAGGGACTGACCTGAAGCCGCAGCCGGCCGCCCGGTCCCGAGCGTCGAGACAAAGCGCGTCGGGATCCTTTGAGACAGATCAACGTCTCCCGCCGGCGGGATGCCAAAATCACCTCATGGAAAATCTGGTTTATCGCTGCACCCAGACGAGGTCCAACATTCAGGTTTGGCTGGAAGCGCCAACGCCGGGCGATGAGGACCGCTACGAAGCGATCGCGTGTCCTGCCTGCGAACGCACGCACTTGGTGAACAAGTGGACCGGCAGGACACTGGGCGACAGGGGGGCCCTCAAATGGCAACCACACAAGAACTGACTGCCGTTGCCGGCAGCCCGCCGTCCCTGATTCGCCGGCTGCGGTCGATTTTACGCTCGATCGTCGCCCGGATTGATCTGTCGCACTTTCCCGGCTCCTGCTGCAACTAATCAACAGTGGCAGTTTCGCGGGGTTCCATCCGAAACTCACCCGTGCTGGACGCGAACTCCGTCTCAGACGTTTCATCATTTCGCTTCGAATTCGTCCTGGGCGCGCTTGCCGCGGCGTACTGGCTCGGCTTGCGTCGCGCTATCACGCAGCGCAAGCTGATCCACGACTGGCTCAACCGGTGCTCATTGCGCCGTAGTCCGCAAACCGGACCTACGACATCAAAAGGGGAGCTTTCAATGCGCGCGTTCTCAAGAGAAATTCAGATTCTGGCAATCGCTGCCGCTGCGCTTGGAGGCACTCCCGCGATGGCCGCAGATGCCGACCACGGAGGAGATCTGGCCAAGCGCTGGTGCGCATCCTGCCATCTGGTCGAGCGCACCCAGAAGCAAGCCAACGCGGACGTCGCCTCGTTCGCCGAGATCGCGCAAAAAGCCGATTTCACGCCCGAGAAGGTGGCTTTCTTCCTGCTGGATCCGCACCCGAAGATGCCGAGCTTTCCCCTGAGCCGGCTCGAAGCGGCCGATATCGCCGCTTATATCGGTTCGCTGCGCAAATAAGCCCTGTTTGACTGGTGCCCGCGAGAGTCCACCAGGCAGCAGCGGGGCGAAGAGCGATCTGCGTCCCATTGCCCCTGCTCAGGCGTTGCGCCTTACGCTGACGCCGACGGGCTATTTCTCCGTCGGAGTCTTTCCGAGCGACATGGCTCCGGAGGCCATATTCCTCATGTGTTCGCCGGCAGCGGTGAACTGGCTGCGCAGGAACTCCGACTGGATGCGCATCGCCTCTTCCAGCTCGGTTGCGTGAACCAGCTTGCGCGCATGATCGAACGCTGCCTTCATGTTTTGCTCGGTAAGCGAGAGCGCTTGCTTGGAAAGGTCCGTAGCCGGCCCCGGTACCGACGATATCGATTTCCCGGCAGCAGCGAAGAACATGTGAAAGGCCTGTTCGGCCTGCTCAATGGTCTTTTCCGCCAGTTCACGCAGTTCAGTTGGCACTTCGAGCTTTGGTTGGGTCATTTGTTTCCTCCGCGAAATGACTATCCGTTACCATATTCGCCGCAAGGCGTCCCCAGCGATATCGGCATGTAAACCTGGTCGACGCGAGACCGTTGCGACCACTGGTAGGAGGCGAGTTGGGCCACGCAACCGCTTCTTCAGATCTCGATGGCGGGCTCTCGGGCGATCTGCGGCGATCGCCGCCAAGTGGAAATCTAAGTCGGCCGCGCCTTGCCATCCTTGATCCCGCGCACGAGTCGGTGCCCATGTTGCAGAGCAAGATCAAGCGGGATGATCATCGTGCGAACCTCCTCCCTGGCAATGGAAATTGGTCGGCCGGCCCGACAATCCGCCGGCAGGAACCGGCCCGGATTGACCAAGCGAAGCGCGCTCCCGGCCTGCGGATGTCGCACGCACCGGAATGACGGCGCGGCGCAACCTCGACCATCTGCATCACCCGGAAAAGCGCCGACGATATTCAGAAGGTGATACGCCGAGATGTCGCAGGAACGCGCGCCGCATCCGCTCGTCATCACCGAAGCCTGCGCGCTGCGCGACCTCGACCACGTTGCCAACCTGACGGCTTTCGAGCAACAGCCGCGCGGTTTCCACGCGCAGCGCCTCCACACCCATCGCAGGGGTCATGCCGGTGCGGCTCACATAGGTGCGGGCGAAGGTTCGCGGCGTCATCCCCGCCTTGGCAGCCAAGGTCTCGACGCGCAGATCGCTTGCGATATTTTCGATGATCCAAGCATGCAGCGCACTGAAGCGGCCTTCGACGTCAGAGGCCTGCGCCGCCAGCACCGTCGAAAACTGGCTCTGTCCGCCCGGGCGCTTCAGGAAGACGACGAGCCGCCGCGCGATATCGAGCGCAATCGTATGTCCGAAATCCTCTTCGATTATCGCCAACGCCAAGTCGATGCCGGCGCTGACGCCTGCCGACGACCACACCCGCCCATCCCGAACGAAAATGGCATCTGGCTCGACCCGAATGGTTGGAAAACTGTCCTGCAGACGCGGACAATAACGCCAGTGCGTCGCGGCGCGCTTGCCATTGAGCGCACCCGTCCACGCCAGCGCGAAGGCTCCCAGGCATACCGAGGCGACGCGGCGCGCTTTCGGCAGCGCCCGCGTAATCCACTTCATCAGCACTTCGTCTTGCCGCACTGCCCAGATGCCGGGTCCGCCCGGAATCAACAGCGTATCGATCCGGTGGGGCATGACGTCCGCAATCGGTACCGTGTCGATCATCAGGCCGACATCGGTCGACACCAATCCGCCGGCCCTCGACACATAGATCAGCGCGTAGTTCGGGCTCGGCAGTTCGATATCCCCCAGTTCCGCGAACACCTGCGCCGGACCCGAGATGTCGAGCAGCGTCACGCCGGGGAAGGCGACGACCGCCAACACACGCTTTTCGGGAACCTTCTGGTGCATTGCAGGACGTCGTGGCTCGGCAGAGGATTTGGCGGAGATCGGGGCCGACGACCTGTCAGACGGCTTGCTGGACTGCTTGGCAGAATTCGAGGGCATATTGTCCTTTAAGCCATCCGACGGCCATCTGTATAGCTCTACCTTGTAGAGCCGGAGTTTCTCCCATGTCGCGACATCTGGATGGCCGATACCAGACCATCCCCTCTCCCTGGGATGATTACGCCGTCTACAACTTTGCTGATGCGTCGCAGATCGCCGTCGCTGATCAGCAGCCGCTGATGGATGCGCTCAATGCGATCATTGCCGTTAACTGGAAAGCAACCGAGCCCCATTGGACCTCGGCGTCTTCCCCGTTCGACGGCAAATACGGCCTTATTCTCGTCTACGATCATTCCTGGCTGGTGGCCTTCTCAGTCTATCGTGTGATGCGGATCGCGAACCGTTTGGCCATCTACCGGAGCGGCACGGAAGTACTTCCAGTGCATCAAGGTCGTGGCTTGTATGGATTCTTCACGGCGCAGATCCTCAAGAACTCGAAGGCCGCCGATCACGGCGATGACGGCGTTCTCTATGGCTGGCGAACACGCAATCCGATCGTCTGGGCGGCGAATGCCAAGATCTGTGAGAAGGTCGCGCCGTCTCTACTCGGGGACGCGCCGGATCCCGAACTGCAGGCGGCTTGCATCGAAATGTGCTCTGCAGTCTATCCCGGCAGTAGACTCGAGGTCCCCGGCATGATCATGCGCGGCGCCTACGGCCACATCGAGCATCACCGCCAAGCCTATCACGGCACCGCGTCGCTGATCGACGCGGCGATGTCCAGGATCATCCCGGACTCGGCGGATGCACTGTTTTCCGTCGGCTATGCGAGGGTGTGATGTCGGTGTCCGGACAGCAGACCGCTCTGTCAGTTCCCATCCGCTTCGCCGATCGAGCCTATCTTGCCTGGGCAACCGTCGCGATCGCCTATGCCATCGCCTTTCTGCAGCGCGTGTCGCCGCAGACCGTCAGCCTCAACTTCATGCACGACTTTAGCACCGATGCCGCGGGCGTTGCGATGCTCGCCTCCAGTTACTTCTGGGGCTATACATTGATGCAGATTCCGGCCGGACTTCTGGTCGACCGCTACGGCGTCAAGCGCGTGGTGATGTCGAGCATGGCCGCGTCCGCGCTCGGTAGCGCCGCGTTCGCGCTGGCGCCGAGCCTGCTCGACGTCTTCATCGCCCGGTTGATCGTGGCCTGCGGCGACGCGCTGGTTTTCACCGCCCTGCTCAAGCTGGTGGCGCAGAGCTTCGCCGACGAGCGCTTCGGGGTCATGTCGGGCATTTCGCAGGTCTCGGGCTATGTCGGCGGCGTATTGGCGACCACGCCCCTTGCCGCAGCAATCAGCGGCTTCGGTTGGCGTGCCTGTTTTGTCTTCATTGCCTGTGTCGGTGGCGCCAACCTCGCCTTTGCGTCGGTGGCGCTCACGCCGACCGCCCAAGTGTCCAGTACCAGGACCTTCAAGGGGGTGCTGCTGGCGAGCTGGCGCGCGCTCGGCTCCAGCGCCAACTGGGGCTGCGCGATGAGCTTTGCATCACATTTTGCGGTGGTGACTACGCTATCCGGGGTGTGGGGCATCCCGATGGTCGCGCATTATTTCAACATATCGCCCTCGGCCGCGGGCGCCCCCCTCCTCGCCTTCATGGTCGGCAATGCGTTCGGTTCGATCTTTTTAGGTCATGTCGCCGACCGAACCGCGTCGCTGGATCGCGCGCTCATTCTCATCTGCCTGCTGCGGATGCTTTTGATGGCGATGTTATTGCCACAGTTCGCGCACGCTTTTGGCTTGCTCTATGTCGGAACCATCCTTGCGATCCTGGGTCTCGTCGCAGGCGGCACCGTGCCGCTCGTGCTGAAATGCACCAAACACCTTTACAGCACCGATTTGATCGGCGTCGGCGCGTCCGTCAACACGACCTCCGCCGGAATCTTCGCCGGGCTATCGCAACCGGTGATCGCGTTCGCGATGGTTGCCGCGAGCGGCCTGAGCCCTGACGCCGGCCATGGCTTACGCACCGCAGCGAGTGACACCGGTTATGCCGCCCTTATCGGATTTCTGCTGCTCATGTCGGTGCCGGGCATCATTGGCCCGCTGCTGATGAGGAGCAAATTGATACCGCGTATGTAACGTAAGATAGAGAGGGATCCGTATGTCGCGTTTGTACTTAAGAAAAGGCGAGGTCCGCTCGAATTACCCGGTCAGTAGCTGGGAGAGCGTGTTGTTTTCCGAATTCGAGGCGCAAATGTGCAGCGATGCGCGCCCTTTTCCCTGCGTGTTCGGCGTTGCCGGATATCGGCAGGATCAGCTCCGCTACCTGTTTCTGGATCCTTTCGACGTCAGCGTACTCGGCGAACAGCTCACGTTGTTCGTCTCCGAATGCCGTTCGCACGGCCCGAACACGTCGTTGGTCCTGTTCACCCGGCCGCGGCCGGTCCAGACGCTGGACGCCTATTACAGAAAGTTCTGGCTCACCCTCGACCAACTGGCCCGCATCGACAACGCCCCGTGGCCTGCCGGGATTCCCGACCAGGTTGATCACCCGATGTGGGAGTTCTCCTTCGCAGGCGAGCCGATCTTCGTGGTGTGCAGTACGCCTGCGCACGTCATGCGGCAAAGCCGCCGCTCAAGCGCGTTCATGATGACATTTCAGCCACGCTGGGTGTTCGAGAAGATCCTCGGCACCGAGAGGGCGGCCGCGGCCGCCTTTGCCGAAGTGCGCAAGCGCCTTGTTCCTTTCGATACAACCAGCCCGTCGCCGTTGCTCGGACGCTACGGCGAGGAAGACGGCCGCGAGTACAAACAATACTTCCTCTACGACGACAACCAGGCGCCCCCGGCGTGTCCCTTCGCCAAGCTCGCGCAAACCAAGAAGTCTCCAATCGAAGACAAGGAGCAAGCCGCATGACTCAGATCATCGCAGCCACCAAGACCGCATTCTCGATCGACCCAGACATCATGGCGCTGCTGCCGGCGCAAGGCTACATCGAATTGCAGCGCGATTCCGCCGGCAAGGTGCACCATTTTCACACCCATCCCGTCGATGAGATTCTCGTCGTGATCAGCGGCAGGCTGAACTTTAAATGGGACGGCGGCGAGCGGGTCTGCACCCCCGGCGATACAATCCTGCTGCCCGCCGGTACTCTGCATCAATCCGAAGCTCTGGATGACTCGATCTACGCGATCGCGACGCGTCCGCCTTCAACACTGGTGGACGCAAACTGAACGGTCAGCAATCAAGACAAGGGGCGATCGAAATCGGCGGGTGGATCGGTCGCGAGACCTTCGACCATTTCGATCACTTCGCATCGCTTGCCGGGGGCCAGCTTGAGGAATGCTTTCAGCAACCGCAGGCTCTCCATGGCTTCGCTCGATGGGGCTCCGAGCTTTTTGTGCAGCTCCGCCATGAATGTGGGATTTTTCATCTCGCACCTTTGACAGGGGACGGTAATGTCAATTCTTAGCAAACGTGAAGGTCTCGCGCGCAAGGTCGATACTGCAGCAATTGAGGCTGAAAGTCTCGGCCTGACAACGGCGACCTTAATCCTTCGAATGGCACGCTTGGAAATCGACCGCGCCGAACCCGACGAGGTTGAAAGTATGCCAGGGAACAACTCCAGCAGCAAGCCGAACTGACCAGCCCCCCCCGGCGCTGGCTGGCAGCATTTGAGCTGTCTGGCAGCTTCTGGCGCCCGGTACCAGCAAAATTGGTCGATTGCATGGGCTAGCATCCGGAACTTGGTAGAGGTAAGCTTGCCGCATTTGGTGCATGTGTCTTAACATTTCTGCAGAACAGCAATTCGTTGCGGAAGCCGAGTGGCTTCACTTTTCAATTTTGCAGAGCATGCGACCGCAGGGACCATCATGCGAACCTATTATTTCGATATGAAGGATGGCATTCCCACCAGGGACAGGACAGGCCTGGAATTTGCCACCAGCGCCGGGGCGATCGAGCACAGCAGGGATCTGGCGCGCAGGATTCGGCACGATCCCCGGATTACGGACCGCAGGCTTTCGATCGTCGTGGTCGACGATGCCGGCATCGAAATCCATCGTGAGGCGGTCTACCCGACGACGGTCAACGCCAAGCTGTTCTGACCGTCGATCATCTTTCGAGCCTCGATAGCCTTGGCTGCTCGATCCACCAGTGGCGCTCGACACTATTTAGCCGCGCTGTCCTTCGACAGCAGTGCGATGGCCTCCTGCACCGTGGTCATGAATTGGGCCGGGAAGATGATGGTGGAATTCTTCTCGACCGAGATCTCGGCCATGGTCTGCAACGTGCGCAATTGAAGCGCGACCGGGTGCAGCGTGATGATATCGGCCGCCTCGCCGAGTTTCACGGCCGCCTGATATTCGCCTTCCGCAGCCACGATCTTGGCGCGGCGCTCGCGCTCGGCTTCGGCCTCCTTGGCCATCGCGCGCTGCATGTTCTCAGGCAGCATGATGTCCTTGATCTCCACCGCCGTGACCTGGGTCCCCCACGGCTCGGTATGCTGGTCGATCACGTTCTTGATCTGATCGTTGATGCTGGCCGTATCGGCCAGCAGCTGATCGAGACTGAAGCGGCCAACCACGTTGCGGACCGTGGTCTGGCTGATCTGGTTGATGGCGTTGTAGACGTTTTCGATCGCGATCACCGCCCGTTCCGGATCGGTGATGTGATAATAGGCGACCGCCGCAATATCGATCGAGACGTTGTCGCGCGTGATGATCTTCTGCGACGGGATCTGCATGGTGACGGTACGCAACGACACCCGCACCATCTGCTGGATCGGCACGAAGATGAGTGTCAGGCCCGGCCCGCGAACGCCGGCAAACCGGCCGAGCAGAAACACCACGCCGCGTTCATATTGCTTCAAGACCCGCAGCGAGGCGAGCGCATAGATCGCGATCACCAGCACCAACAAAGCGAGCAAGCCCATGATTCTTCCTCGCTCCCGGAACGCACTTGGAAGCCGTCGGCACCGCAGCCTACGCCCGGCATCATGGCGGATGCAATAGCAGGTGCAGCGCGACGGCGCGACGCCTGCCGCTTGTGATCCCACTTTGCGGCGTTTTTGGAGGCGTAGTGCGGATAACGTGTCTTGATCAAAATACGCAACCACGGCCAACGGCTCGACACGTCTCTCTCGAATGTCAAACAGCGCCCACGGCCTCGCGGCTCGGCTCCCCGCCGCCACGCATCGTGACTGTCAAGCGAAACGCCCGCTTCATGAGCCGAGATGTTTTAAAGGAGGCAGCTGATTGGGGTTCGTGCAAAACGAAATCTTTTTCGTGTGAGATCTTGACAGGGGTGATCGGGAAAGGCCCTGCGACGTGAGTTCTTAAGGCGCAAGGCGGTTTTGGTGGTGAAGTCGTCCCATTGGCAGCGCGCCCAACTAATGGGATTGCCGAAGGCTGCTAGGGCGGCTCTCATGGCGCGCCATGGCCACAGGCTCGCGGCGTTTCTTCCACTCCCCGCGAGCGCAGCAAGTGTGGTGGGGCGACCTTTATAGCCGGAGCACGCGCCCTGCGTGTGCTAGTGACGAGGGATGGAAAACCCCGACCACCACACTCCCTTGCATGGGCATCTCATCAAACGCGCCAGACGCCTTGTGAGCCGCACGCGCCTGGTGATGGGCCTGCTGTTGATCGTGGCCATCGTGATCTTCATCAGTCTCGCCAACAAGGCGGTCCACGAAAACGCTTCGGCGCTACAGCAGGTGTTCGGTCAATAGCCGTGTCGCGCCTGTGAGCCTGCTGCTACCCCGAGCCCTTGGCCTCGTGCCGCAGCAAGATCCGCGGCGGGTCAGCGCGGCGATGGCGGCCGGTCGGTCGTGATGGAGTAGAGTTGCGCACAGCCCCGCCTCTGAAGGTCGCCGACCTGTTGCGGACTCGAAGCCTGACGGCAGCGGGAAGCTTGCAAGGTCGGCTGTCATGGCGCGGCATAGAACGAGACCGCGGCCTTGCATTTCGCGCCTCCGTGCGACGGCCGCCCGCGCACGCCGTCAGTAGGGATAATAGCGATAGACGCGCGGACCATAATACGGACGCGGCGCGTAGTAGACCGGCGGCGGCCCATAATAATAGCCCGGCCCGGCATAATAGCCAGGTCCGTAATAATAATCATCGTCGTGCTGATGCGCGGCGATCGCACCGATCGTGCCGATCATCGCCCCCATAATCGCCAGCCCCGCCGCGGGGTTGCCGCCGCGATAGTGGCGATAGCGCCGGCGCGCGCTGAAATCGGCGGTGTGATTGGCCGTCATGGCTTGCCTCAGCGCCGGGCCTGATGCGCGGGCAACCGCAACGGACGGCTCGGCCAGGGTGAACGCCAGCGCCGCGATCGTCATCATGACGACACCACGGCCGGCGGAAGACAGCTTCCTGCGATTGAACATGTTATATCCCTCATCACGCGGACGACCCCATCGCCCGTGTTATTATATAGCGGGCGCAAGACAAACGCTTGACCTGGGTCAACGGCGGCCGTCGTGATGCGGCGGCCGGTGTCGTTGGCCTGTCCCGCGCTCGGTGGCAAAACCGTAGATCAGCGCCAAGCGGTCGAGGCACTCCTTCAACCGCCGCGCAAAATAGTCGCTCCAGCGTTGGGTGCTCAAGCCCCGCTTCTCGCCGACCTGATCCATGGTCAGGCCGTGCACCAGCACGTCGTGAATGATCGCCGATCCGTCCAGGCCAAGCTCGCGCTCGGCGCGGTTCAGCCGCAGCACCGCCTGGCGCTGGCCCTCGGTGATCGGTTCGCGCGCCTGGATGCCGTCGACATGCTCGCGCGAGGGATCGATCGCCTGCGGGCCGCGCTCGGCCCGTTCCCAGTCATTCTGGAAGGCGCGGCCGCCCTGATATTGCGCCTCGTCGATCTGGCGGTGCGAATGCAGCCGTCCCAACGGATCGTTGCGAATCGACCTGAGGGCGACGATCTTTTCGCCCGGCTCCAGCGCCAGGGGATTATCGACCTCGACACGCGCCACCTCGGCATGGCGCGGCAGATCCACCGCGCGGCGGTCATGCTTCTTCGAAATCTGGGCTTTCGCCACGCGGTGGGATTTGTTGCGTTTGGCACGCGCCATCGTCTGCTCCTCGATGCGAGATGAAAAATCTGTGGAAATCCGGCTGCCGTCGTCGGCGCTACGCGGCGGCCACCAGCCGCAGCACCACCGGGCCGCCCTGCCGCTCCGTCAGGTCCGGATCGCGGGTGAGATCGAAGTGCGGCGTGCAATAGCTCGCGCCTGGGCGCCGCGGATGGCCGCAGAACCTGATGGGCTCGCCATCCTTGTCGCCGCCGTAGGGGTAGCGGCAATCCCCCGGTTCGAGATCGTCGAACGTGATGAGCCGCGGGCTGATGCCGACACAACGAAGCACCGGCGGCGCCCGTTTGACCTCGGGTTGGGGAATGGACACCTCCCGCTCCCCCTCGGGGCGATTCGGTCCGGATGGCGTCCTGACCTTGATCTCGAGCTTAATCTTGAGCTTGGGCTTGGGCTTGGGCTTGGGCTTCCGCGAGCGCAGCGGTCGTTGCGGCTTGACACCCTTGGGCGAGACCAGGCCGATGCGCTTGCCGCGCCCGAGCGTGGCATTCCGGGTGTAATTGGTGCCGAATCGGGCGTTGATCTCCTTGGCGATCTCCCCATAGGACATGCCCTTGGCATGAAGGTCACAGAGCGCCTTCGAATGTTCCAGCGGCCAGTCGGTCGATTGCATCCCCACCTCGTTTGTCTCTACCGGACGTCGTCCCGGCTCCGGCATCGCCGGAACGTCGGATCGCGCTTTAATTTCTGATATTCAGAACAAAAAGTCAAGCTTGATTTCCGATATTCGGAAATGCTATGATCCCGTCAGTTTCACAAACGGGGCCAATGCCATGCTGGACGTCGCCATGATCGAACGCGGACTCGAGAAACCGGGAAAGACCAAGGGGGGGCTGGCGCGGGCCATGGGCGTACGCCCTGGCGCGGTGTCGGAAATCCTCTCCGGGCTGCGCCTGATCAAGGCCGCCGAAATCGCCCTGATCACGGACTATCTGGAATTGAATGCGGTTCCGATCATGGGCCGGGTCGGGGCCGGCGCCGTGATCGAGCCGGATTATGAACAGGTGCCGCAGGAAGGCCTCGGCGAGGTCGCGTTGCCGTTTCCGATCTCGGACGACACCATCGCCTTCGAAGTTTCAGGTGATTCGATGGAGCCGAAATACGAGAGCGGCGACGTGATCGTGGTCTACCGCGAGCAGCGCCATCCGCTAGCGAGTTTCTTTGGCGAGGAGGCGGTGGTGCGGCTGAAGACGGGTGAGCGCTACCTGAAGACCATCGAGCGCGGCAAATCGCCCTCCGTCGTCAACCTCAAGAGCTTCAACGCCAAGCCGATCGTCGGAGTCAAGCTGGACTGGATCGGCGAGATCTTCGTGACCCTGCCGCGCGGCCAGATCCAGCGGATGCGCTCCAAGAGTGCGGCGCGCGCGCGGCAATCCGCCAAGGCGGCGAAAGGGAAGTAGCCCCGCTCGCAACGGGCTATCCCGTCGCCAAAGGGGCGGTCTGCTCCGTTCACCGCGAGCAGGCCAGGCAATCGCCTATGAGCAAAGCCCGCTTGGGTTGTCTGTTTGCGGGCATCCTTCGAGATGGCCGCTACGGCGGCCCCTCACGATGAGGACCTTTTTCGCGGCGAAACGCCAAGACCTCTCCATGAACACGCTGTCAGCGTGTTCATGGTCCGTGTGCAGCGCAGGTTCCGGAGCCTGAGGGCTCATGGTGAGGGCGCAGCAAAGCCGCGCGTCTCGACCATGAGGCAGCAAACCGTCAAGGTCACATGCGACAGTCCCGGCGCGCGGGGACGCCTGCGGGTCTCCGGCGTCTCTGGTCACGGGACTGGAATGCGGTCGCTTGACAAAATTCTGTTTTTCAGAAATAATGCCGCTGTTTGTACGATCCATTTCTCGAGACGAAGTTTGCATGCAGTATTTTGTGGTGATGATCGACTACGGGCGGCGCGGACGCGAGGCCGTGGTCGATCCCGAGATGACCCGGCGCGACCTGGTCGCGCGGGTGGCAGCCGGTGAATACCGCAATATCAGCTTCATCCATGAGGTCGTCGATCGCGCGGTCAACGACGTCACCGAGGAGATTTTGGCCGAGGCGGCCGTGCCCGAAATTTCGGCCAGCGGAGCCGATCTGCAGGCCAGCCGGTTCGATCACGCCCACGACCTGCGCAAGCACGAACAGGCGTGAGCGTCGGCATGACGCTTCGCCAATTCCAGCGCAATCGGCCCAGAATCGCAAAATGGCAGGCGCGGAGGCGAACTCCGCACCGGCCGCATCCCCCTAAACCAGCAGCACGGTCGATCCCGTGGTCTTGCGCGCGGCGAGATCGGCGTGGGCCTTGGCCGCGTCCTTCAACGGATAGGTCTGGTGCACCTCGATCTTCACCGCGCCTGATTCCACGACCTCGAACAGCTCCTGGGCCATCGCGACCAGATGGTCGCGCCTGGCGGCATAGGTGTTGAGTGTCGGCCGGGTCACATAGAGCGAGCCCTTCTGCGCCAGCAGTCCGAGATTGAGCGGCTCGACGCTGCCTGAGGACTGCCCGAACAGCACGGCGAAGCCGAGCGGGGCGAGACAGTCCAGCGATTTCAAGAAAGTGTCTCGGCCGACGGAATCATAGACCACGGGCACCTTGTGCCCGCCGGTGATCTCGTCGATGCGCTTCACGAAATCCTCGCGGGAGTAGACGATGGTGTGGTCGCAGCCATGCGCCTGCGCCAGCTTCGCCTTCTCGTCGCTGGAAACCGTACCGATCACGGTGGCGCCAAGATGCTTGGCCCACTGGCTCAAGATCAGTCCGACGCCGCCGGCGGCGGCATGGAGCAGGATGGTCTCGCCGGCTTTGACCCGATAGGTCTGGCGGATCAGATATTGCACCGTCAGGCCCTTCAGCATCATCGCCGCCGCGGTCCTGTCGTCGATGCTATCAGGCAGCTTGAGCAGGCGGTCGGCCGGGATCAGCCGCGCCTCCGCGTAGGCGCCCTGCGGCGCCGAGCCATAGGCGACACGGTCGCCCACCTTCAGATCGGTGACACCCTCACCCAGTTCCTCGACCACGCCGGCGGCCTCGCCACCGAGCCCACTCGGCAACTGCAAAGGATAAAGGCCGGAGCGATTATAGATGTCGACGAAATTGAGCCCGACCGCGGTATGGCGGATCAGTGCCTGGCCGGGACCTGGCTTACCGAGATCGACTTCCTCCCAGATCAGCACTTCGGGACCGCCGGTCTTGTGAAAACGGATGGCGTGGGTCATGCGTTGCTTCCCAATCGATTTGACGACTTGATGATTCCGGCGCGGCCAAGCCGCGTCCGGCCGCACAAGCGTCAATCACGTCGTTGATGCGCCTGCGCATCAGCGGGAGATTCGTAGCCGCTTGCCGGTAGCGTTGGCAATCGCCTTTGCGGTCGATGTCGCCGCCAACCCTGCCCGGTTTCGCCGTCCGGGATCCTTGACCCGCGCACCCAGTGACAGCTGCAGCAATTGCCCACGGCCGCCAGATTGCGGCCATCGCAGACATTGGAGGAACCGCTTCCGTATTCGAGCGTTCCCCTGGCTGCCGGACATGGAGCGGAGGGAGCATCATGGTCCCAGCAGCATTCGTCATATCTGCCTGCCATTCCGTCGAGCCTGGCCTGATCAAGCCCAGGGGGTGCGATATCAAGAAGTCTCTGAGGCCGCCTGCCGATCGGGATGGTTTGCCTCGTCGGCTCACCGACGACACAGTACCGTTGCTGATCCTGCGACCTAAGAGGGGGCTAAGCTGATGCGCCCCGACGATCTGCGGACCAGGAACCGGCGGCCCGACAAACGTTCGGCGATAGTCAAGATAGCGCTTGCCATGGAGCTCGCCTGTCATTGCCTCATGGGCGTCGCGCTCGGATTGGGTTTGTGCTCGCGCTCACACTCATCGACGCGTTTAGTATTGCCACCCTGATAGCGCACAGCCTGGAACCGCAGACAACCTTCGCGGTCTTCGTCGGCACCTTCACCTTCGCCTTTGCCGTCGGCGCAACGCTCACCGGCTTCGTTTTCACGATGATGGAGCAGCGCTGACCTCGACCTTGCGCCACGGATAAGCCGCAGCGCTCGTCAATAAATTCCGACATCGAAGGGCTGCTCCGACCAGATGCCTTTGAGCCGGCCGGCATAGGCTGCCAGCAGCTGCGCACGCTGCTCCTGTTCCAACCTGACCGGGCCGTAGACGATCTGCGGCGCCAGCACCTCAAAGCCGACGAATTGCAAAATGCCGCGATGAGCCGGCCTCAGGATGGCATTGATGTCGCCGTTGAAGCCGCTCTTTTCATAGGCCGCCGCCGGGCCGCCGGTGGTCAGTGAGAGCATGGCGCGCTTGCCCTTGAAAACGCCGTTGGCGTAGAGCCTGCTTCCACCGTAGGTCCGCCCCATCGCGAACACCCGATCGACCCAACCCTTGAGCATGCCCGGCAAACCAAACCACCACAGCGGAAACTGCCAGATCATCAGATCACACCATTCGATTTTCTGGATTTCCCGTTCGATCTCCTCCGCGAAGCCATAGCTTTCGGAGGCGTGCAGCTCTTCGATCTGCTGCTTGAAATACTCGGGGTCCTTCATGCTCATGAAGTTGTTTCGCCCCGACACCGGATCAAACTGCATCGCATAAAGGTCGGACGTCCTCACATCGTGACCCTCGACGCTCAGCGCATCAACCGCCGTCCGGAACATTGCGCCGTTGAAACTTTGGTGCTCGGGATGCGCGAGCACGACGAAGACTTTCATGACACAGCCTTTCGACCAAGCTCCGCTCCGGATCACTACTGATCCCGTACTACAGCGGGAACCGATTTGCGCTGGATATGTTACAAGATTGTCACGACCAGCCACAATGTACGGTTGTTCGCCGTATGTTCGAAACAGTTGATAAAGAGACCCCACGCAAGAGGACTAGGCTGTGCCTGGGGGTGAGATTCGCTTTCGAAGGAGAGAGCCGAAATGCCAGCCTTTATCAGACTTTGCGACGAGACCGAGATAGCCCCGGTGGGATGCCCCGGCTGCGTCTGCCTCGCGCCTATGATTGTCCGAGACGTCGAGCCGCATTCGGGCCTGGCGAGGGTGGACTTCATCTACGAATGTTCTGATTGCGGTGCCGAGGTCCGGCACACGATACGCAGGCCATTTTCCCATCACTGAAACGCCACGGGTAGCGATGCGGCCGGAGTCCTCGGACCGTCTCTCCTGAAGCGTGGGTAAACGCCTCCACGATCGGTGGACCCTGTACCCCACCAGTGTTTTCCGGTTTCCAAAAGTGGCCCCGGCTGAGCACTGA
>Ga0302322_100002381_pt1 | contig 15836 bp, 13 predicted proteins | sample Fen_T0_2_FD_203757 | JGI IMG/M metagenome (GOLD analysis project Ga0302322, IMG submission 203757) | Peat permafrost microbial communities from Stordalen Mire near Abisko, Sweden - Fen_T0_2 | ecosystem: Environmental > Terrestrial > Soil > Wetlands > Permafrost | place: Sweden: Abisko... | reverse complement strand
TCTTCGACGAAGACCCGACTCTGGCGCGCTACTTCGACTCGGCGCTGCGGGCTCACGCCCTCTACAGGCTCGATCGGGACTACATCGTCAAGGACGGCGAGATCGTCATCGTCGACGAGTTCACCGGACGCCAGATGCCCGGCCGGCGCTGGAGCGAGGGCCTCCATCAGGCCATCGAGGCCAAGGAAGGCCTCCACGTCCAGCGTGAGAGCGTCACCCTGGCGACGATCACCTTCCAGAACTACTTCAGGCTCTACACCAAGCTTTCGGGCATGACCGGCACGGCCATGACCGAGGCGGAAGAGCTGCACAAGATCTACAAGCTCGAAGTCGTGGCCGTCCCGACACACCGGCCGATGATCCGCGACGACGAGGCGGACCTGGTCTTCCGAAACGAGACCGGCAAGTACCTCGGCCTGCTCGACGAGATCGTCGACATGCATGACGCCGGGCGGCCGGTACTCGTCGGCACCGTCTCGGTCGAAAAGTCCGAACACCTTGCCGACATGCTCAAGCGCCGGGGCGTCAAGCATGAGGTTCTCAACGCCAAGTTCCACGAGAAGGAAGCCCCGATCGTGGCTCAGGCCGGCCGGTTGGGCGCGGTCACGATCGCAACCAACATGGCCGGCCGCGGCACCGACATCAAGCTCGGGGGCGACCCCGCCGGTCTAACCTCCGAGATGCTCCACCGCAAGGGCCTCAACCCGGCCGAGGTGGACAAGGAGACCTACGACGCCACGTTCGCGGAAGCCAAGGCGCTCTGCGACGAGGAGCACGAGCACGTAGTGGCCGCGGGCGGCTTGCACATCATCGGCACCGAGCGCCACGACTCCCGCCGCATCGACAATCAGCTGCGCGGCCGCGCCGGCCGCCAGGGCGACCCGGGTTCGTCGCGCTTCTACCTCTCGCTCGAAGACGACCTGATGAAGCGGTTCGCCTCCGAACGGGTCTCCGGCCTGATGGAGCGGCTCGGCCTCGACGAGGACACCGCGATCGAATCGCGCCTCGTATCCAAGACGATCGAGAGCGCCCAGACCCGGGTCGAAGGCTACAACTTCGACATCCGAAAGCGCGTCGTCGAGTACGACGACGTGATCAACAAGCAGCGCGAGACTATCTACGAAGAGCGCGACAAGGTTCTCAAGAACGAGGATCTGGCCGATACGGTCCTGTCCTTCATCGAGCGCGAGATCGACGCCATCGTCGACCGCAATCTGCCCGGCAGCATGTCGGCCCAGGAGTGGGACTTCGAGGCCCTCTCGGCTGCGCTCGAGAGCATGGGTCTGGCCAGCGAGGAAACCAAGCCCGACGCGCTCGAGGAGTTCGGCAGCCGCGAGGCCGTGGCCATCAACCTCAAGGACATCGCCGCGGAGCACCTGGACGCGAAGCAGAAGGAGCTCGGCGACGACTGGGCCATTCTCGAGCGTCTGGTGCTCTTGCGAACTATCGACTCCATATGGGTCGAGCACCTGACCGAGGTGGATTCCATGCGCCAGGGCATCGGTTTGCGCGGGTTCGCCCAGGAAGACCCGCTCAACGCCTTCAAGAAGGAGGCCTTCGGGCTCTTCGAGGAGATGAGCGGATTCATCCGCCATCAGGTCGCAACGACGATCTTCCGAGTTTCGCTCATCCGTCAGACGGCGCCTCCACCGGCGGGCGTCGAGGGTCGCGGGCAGGAGGAGCCGGTTGAGCCGGCTTCCGGAGACGGCGGTTCCACTACGCTCGCCGCCGCAGCCGCGGCAATTGCCGCCGCAGGTGGCCGTGGCGGTTCGGTCGGCGGACGAGCCCTGCCCAAGCCGTTGCCGCAGGGACGAGCGGTCGGCGGCTCGCAGTCGAGCGGCTCGAGCTCGAGTGGGGGAGGCTCGACAAGCAGCGGGGCAATCCGGCCCGGTTACTCACCGGCGGGGATACGCATGGGCCGCAACGATCAGTGCTGGTGCGGTTCCGGCAAGAAGTACAAGAAGTGCCACGGCCTGTGACCTGGAAAGCCCGCCTTCGCGACCTGGTGCTGGTGGCTCTGGCCTTCGTCGTCGGCGGCGTTGCACTGACTGCGTACACGGTCTATCGCGTCGGTGCCGTAGGTCAGCACGACGACCGCCGGAACGTGGACGCGATCGTGGTTCTCGGCGCGGCGCAATACAACGGCCGTCCGTCCGCGGTCCTGGCCGCCCGCCTCGATCACGCCATCGACCTCTACAACGCGGGCTACGCCCACTTCCTCGTGTTCACGGGCGGCAAGCTACCCGGCGATCGCTTCACGGAGGCCGAGACGGGCCGCAGATACGCTCTTGCGCGGCAGGTGCCCGATTCCGCGATCCTCGAGGAGACGACGGGCGGCACCACTCTCGAGTCCATCCGTAACGTCCGCGCCCTGTTCGATGAGCACGGTCTCCGGACGGGCCTCTTCGTCTCCGACCGAACGCACATGTTGCGGGTCCTGCGTCTCGCGGCGGATCAGGGCATCGAAGCGTGGGGCTCGCCGACGACGACAAGCCCGGCGGACCTCGATGGGCATATGCATTTCAACGCCCTGATGCACGAGCTCGGCGCGTTGGGCGAATACACATTCCTCCAGAACGAGTCGAGCTCCGCCGATCTGGGCGGCACTCCCGATGCCACACCGTCCGCCGGACAATCGTCCGCACCCACCTCAAGCCCGACTGCGCCGTAGGCTGTAACCGAGCGGGCGTTCGGCTCGGGGCGTGACTCATGGCGGAGGCAGAGAGTCGTTCCGTGGCGGCCGGGTTCTGACGCGAACTGAGTTCAATCCAGGCGTCAACCCGCACAATGCGTTGATTTCCCGCCGATCTGACGAAATTGACCTCTTGGCTACACCGAATTGAGCCCGTATACTCGCCATAAGGTTACCCGCGCCGCTCCCGTCAGGCGGTCGCCGGGCCGACCGAGGGGTTGTGTCGTCACACACAACAAGGAGAGAGTTGAAGCAGGCCGAGGAAGCAGCGTTCATCGATCTGATCGCCTGCGAGCGCGACTGCCGCAACTGTAGTTATGCGGCTGCGCTCGACTGCGATGGAAACTGCGGCGTCTGCCCTCACAACATCTACTGCCCCTGCGTGAACCCCGTCGTTGCCCGGAGCAAGAGCGCGCTGCGTCTCATCGAGCTCCGTCCGATCCTCCTCCAGGACGTTCGAGGCCGAGATTAGTGGAACCGGCCGAGATCCGCGACCTGGTCGTTCGGATCCAGGCGACCTCGGGGCGTCTTTGACCTCGCTGCGAAGGAAGACCGTCTAGCCGAACTCGACGGATCCGTCGGTGCGGCCGGGTTCTGGGACGACCAGCGCGGCGCCAAGAAAGTCCTCCGCGAAGCCGAGGGTCTTCGAGAAGAACTCCAGCTCTGGCGAGACCTCGAATCGCGCGCCCGGTCGACCATGGAACTGCTCGACCTGGCCCAGGAAGAGGGTGACCAGAGCGTCCTCGCCGACGTCGACACTGAGGCCCAGCAACTTGCCGCCGAATACTCGCGAGCGCGCCGGAATCTGCTCTTCGGCGGCCAATATGACCAGCGCAACGCCCTGCTGACGATCAGCGCGGGCGCCGGCGGCACCGAAGCCACCGATTGGGCCGAGATGCTGCTGCGGATGTACCTGCGCTGGGCCGAGCGCCATCGCTTCGCCACCGAGATCCTCGACCAGACCGACGGCGAGTCCGCAGGCATCAAGAGCGTCACCGTCGCGATCGACGGGCGGGCCGCATACGGCTATCTCAAGGCCGAGCGCGGCGTCCACCGCCTGGTTCGGATCAGCCCATTCGACTCGCAGAAACGGCGGCACACGACCTTCGCCCTGGCAGAGGTCCTCCCCGAGGTCGAAAGCGACCTCGAAGTGGAGCTCAACTGGGACGAGATCCGAGTGGACACTTTCCGCGCCACGGGAGCGGGCGGTCAGAACGTCAACAAGACCGACTCGGCCGTGCGCCTGACTCATATCCCCAGCGGCATTGTGGCCCAGAGCCAGAACGAGCGTTCCCAGACCCAGAACAAAGAGAACGCGGCCAAGATTCTTCAAGCCCGTCTCCTCGAACGGGCGGTCGAGGAGCACGAGGCCGAGCTGCGGAAGCTTCGCGGCGAGCACGTCGAGGCGGGTTGGGGCAACCAGATACGAAGTTACGTCCTCCACCCGTACCAGATGGTCAAAGACCACCGCACGGAGGTTGAGACCGGCAACACCGCGGCGGTCCTGGACGGCGACCTCGACACGTTCATGCAAGCCGAGCTCGAACGCGAAGCTACGGGCGCCGTCATCCCCGGCAGCCGGCCGGTTCCGGACGACCGATGACGGACGGAGTAACCTACCGGCCGCCCCGGCCCGAAGAACTGGCCGACTGCGCTCTGGTCTGGCATGCCTCGGTGAACGAGTACATGACGCGCCTGGGCCATCCTCTTCCGCCGCCGGTCCTGGAGCCGGCGATGCGGCTGGGCGAGCATCTACTGGCCACGGATCCGGACCACTTCCGAGTTGCGGTGAAGTCCTCCTCCGGCGGACACGGCGAGCGGATCGTGGGCTTCGGCATTGGGCTCCAGCGAGAGCACGTCTGGTTCCTCTCGCAGCTCTACGTACTTCCCGCCGAACAGCACCGAGGCATCGGGCGAGCCCTCTTGACGATGGTCCTGCCTTCCGCGCCCGAGGCCGGCGCCGCGGACGCAGCGGACGTCGTGGGCGGCGTGGAGGGCAGCCACCGCCGGCCGGGCGTCCTGGCGACCTGCACCGACAGCGCCCAGCCCATCTCGAACGCCCTCTACGGCAAGCTCGGAATCGTCGCCCGAATGCCGGTATTCAACCTGGTGGGCCGCCCGGCGACGTTGTCGACACTGCCGCGGTTGCCCGAGGGAATCGAGGCGGTCGCGCTCGAGCCGCGAGAGCTGACCGCGCACAGGAATCCGGCCGCTCCGGGCAAGGCCGAGCTGTGCCAGACGATCGACGCCATCGACCGCGACGTGCTCGGCTACGCTCACCAGCCCGACCACGACTTCCTCCGACTCCAGGGTCGGACCGGGTTCTTCTACCGCACCAGTGCGGGCGAGCCCCTCGGGTATGGGTACTCGTCGCAGGTCGGGCGCTTCGGGCCGGTGGCGCTGCTCGACGAGACGCTCATGGCGCCCGTGATCGGACACCTGATGCGGGCCATCGAGCCGCGCGGCGCGACGACCGTCTGGATTCCCGGCGCCAACGACCGAGCCATGGTCGCGCTGCTGCGGGCCGGCCTCCGAATCGAGGGCTTCCCGGCGATGTTCTGCTGGACCCGGCCCTTCGCCGCCTTCGAGCGATATCTGCCTGCCGGCCTCGCGCTGCTGTGATGGCGCAGCGCACCGGCGATCTGCCGCGCGCCGCCATCGGTGCTAGCCTCGCACCGTGAGTTCCGTAACCCCCGACCCAGAAAGCGGTCTGTATCGCCGGCCGGAGATCGCGCGGTCTCATCCGACCGACTCCACTGCAGACGGCTTACCCGTACTCTCCCTGCGTGGCGTCACCAAGACCTATTCGAACGGCAAGTCGGCACTGCGCGACGTCACGCTCTCCGTTCCGGAAGGTGACTTCGTCTTCCTCGTCGGACCTTCGGGTGCCGGCAAGTCCACCCTGATCCGCCTTCTCATACGGGAGGAGCTCGCGACCAAGGGCAAGGTGATGCTCGAGGGCCGCGATCTGGCGAAGCTCAATCGCCGGGACGTGCCTCAGATTCGCCGCCGTATCGGCATCGTGTTCCAGGATTTCAAGCTCCTGCCCAACAAGTCCGTCCGGGACAACGTGGCCTTCGCACTCGAGGTCACGGGCACGCCGCGGTCGCGCATCGCGCCGGCGGTGGACCGCGTTCTCCGCGTCGTTGGCCTTGCGGCCCAGGCGGATCAGCGCCCGGCCGAGCTCTCCGGAGGCGAACAGCAGCGGACCGCAATCGCGCGCGCTCTCGTCCACGACCCGCGCCTCTTCATCGCCGACGAGCCGACCGGGAACCTCGACCCGCTCATCAGCTGGGAGATCATCCAGCTGCTCCTGCGGATCAACGAGATGGGGGTCACGGTCCTGATGGCGACCCACAACGCCGAGGTCGTCACGGCTCTCCGCAAGAGAGTGGTCGGCCTCGAGGACGGCCGGGTCGTGCGCGACGAGACCGGCGCCGCCTACCACCGGGAGGACTGAGTGCTCGCCTTCGTCGCATTCAGCCTGAGACGAGCCTGGCAGGGCTTCTGGCGGAACTCCGTGATGAGTCTCGCGGCGACGGCGACGATGGTCCTGATGCTGATGCTGCTGTCCGGTCTGCTGATCCTCTGGACTGGCCTGCACTCCACCCTCGACTACGTACAGAGCGAAGTCCAGGTCGTGGCCTACCTCAACGATTCGGCAACCTCGTCCGACGTGACGCATCTCACATCGGACCTGAAGGCCATGCCCCAGGTGACGTCCGTCGCTTACGTCTCCAAGGCCGAGGCGCTGCGGAGATTCCAGCAGCGCCAGCCCGGGGTTGCGAATCTGGTCGACTCCCTGCCCACGAACCCGCTGCCCGCGTCGTTCGAGATCAGCCTGCGCGACCCCGCCGACTACATCGACGTGGCCACTTACCTGCGCGGCCAGGGAGCGGTTGAAAGCGTACAGGACATCCAGAAGACGGTCAGCCAGATGATCGCCGTGATCAATATCGTGAGCACCGTCGGGATCGTGGTCATGTTGGTCGTCGCCCTGACGGTGCTGTTCATCATCGTCAACACCATCCGGCTCGCCGTCGTGGCCCGATCCGAGGAGATCGAGATCATGCGCCTCGTTGGCGCATCGGACGCATTCATCCGCTGGCCCTTCATCTTCGAAGGGGCGTTTGTGGGACTCTTGGGGGCACTTATCACGATCGGATTGCTGGTCTTGATTCAGGCTCCTCTCGCGAATCTGCTGTCAGGCTTCTTCAACGTCCTGCCGGTCCAGGCCAGTGCCATGGTCGGGCAGAACGTGGCCCTGATCGTGCTGGCCACCGGCATCGGTATCGGTGTCGTTGGCTCGTACGTCTCCGTCCGCAGCTACCTGTCCCGCTGACCCGCCGCTCCGCCGACCCGGCGTCGCCGCCCGGCCAGCACCCAGCCCTCGAGGTTCGATTCAATGACTGCGCCGAGAAACCCCGTCCATCTGGATCCACCGGATCCCGCCGATCTGCCGGCGTCCGGTCCGGCGTCGACCCGCGAACTCGATCAGGAACCGGTGGCCCACGCCCGCGGTCCGCGCACTTTCCAGCCGTCGCGCCTCAGCTTCCTCATCGTCGCGGTCCTGGCGGGCAGCGCCCTGTTCCTGGGCGGCTACACATTGGGCTCGCGCGTGGCGACCACGCCCGGGACGCCCGTAACCGAGGAAGTGCGTTTCGACCCGTTCTGGGACGTCTACTCGCTCATCCAGAAGGAATTCGCCGGGTCCACAAAGCCATCCCAAGATCAGCTGGTCCAGGCCGCGATCAAGGGCATGATGGAGAGCCTCAACGATCCGTTCTCCTACTACCAGGGGCCGGAAGACTTCAACAACTCGCTCCTGAGCGTGGGCGGCCAAGCTGAGGGGATCGGGGTCCAGATCCAGCTCCAGGCCACTCTGCCCGGCGGCCCGACTAATTGCTCGAAGGTCGGCGACGGTTGCGAACTGGCGATCGTCAGTCCGATCCCCGGTTCTCCGGCCGAGGCGGCTGGGATCAAGGCCGGCGACGTCATCACCGGCGTCGATGGCGTGTCGGTCGACGGCCTGACCGTGGACCAAATCACGGCCAAGGTGAAAGGCCCCAAGGACACGACGGTCAAGCTCACGATCGAGCGCGGCGGCCAGTCGATCGACGTCTCGATCGTCAGGAAGGTCTACAGCCGGCCCGAGGTCAACACCAGGACGCTGGCGAACGGTTCGGTCGAATACATCGACGTCGCCGGCATCAACACGCCTGCGAGCTCCCAGTTCGACCTGGCCCTGGCGAACGCGCTGGCGGCCGGACGCAAGGCGGTCGTAATCGACCTGCGCGGCAACCTCGGCGGCTACGTCCCCGACGCGGTCAAGATGGCCAGCGAGTTCATTCCGTCCGGAACGATCCTCTACCAGCAGGACGCGAGCGGCTCTCAGAGCGAGATCTCCGCCACCCCGGGCGGCCGCGGCACCGACCCGTCGGTCAAGGTGATCGTGCTCGTGGACAAGAACACCGCGTCGGCGGCGGAGATCCTGGCGGGAGCGCTCCAGGCACGGGGCAGGGCGCTACTGGTAGGCACGACGACCTACGGCAAGGGCATCGTCCAGGAGTGGCTGCCTCTCCCGAACAACGACGGCGGCATCCACCTGACCGTAGCTCGCTGGCTCACGCCGAACAAGGTGTGGATCCAGACCAAGGGGCTTTCGCCGGACATCGCCGCCACCACCGACGGCGCCCGCGCCGGCACGGATCCCGTCCTCGACGCCGCCCTCGTCTCGTTGGGCTTCCCGCCCGAGGCCACGTCATCGCCGAGCCCGGCCCCAAGTCTGAGCCCGGCGCCAAGTCTGAACCCCGTCCCCAGCCCGAGCTAGCAGGCGCGTTTCCGCCTATCGCACGGTCGCCGCGCGCCCCTCGTGGACGGCTTTCGCGCTCCTCTCGCGCCCGCCGAGGAGCGTGGGGCCGCCTCGCGCACGCCTGGCGGCCCGGTCTTGCGAACTTCGGCCGGTCCCGATACCATGCCGGGCAACGAAAGGAGGTGATGTGCAGTGTCAAAGGACTTGCCGACGCGCTGCACCACCTCGCTAGGAGCCGGACTCTAGGGACGGCCCCTCGCGGGTGGTGAAGTACGCAACCGAATGCCGGTCCCTCAGGGCCGGCATTCGTGCGTCCCGGGCCTGCCAGCACGAGTTCGACCGCATCGTCGCCTCGCGTCCGTTACCCTCCGAATGTCCGGAATTCCGGCCGCCAGCTCAAGGAGCGCCAGATTGGGCGAAGAAAAGACCGTCGCCCAAAACCGAAAAGCCCGCCACGACTACTCGATCGAGGATTCGTTCGAGGCCGGCATCGTGCTGACCGGAACCGAGATCAAGTCGATCCGAGCCGGCAAGGCGAGCCTGGCCGAGTCGTACGCCCGCATCGAGAAGGGCGAAGCCTGGCTGATCGGCGCGAACATTTCGCCCTGGGACACGGGCAACCGCAACAACCACGAGCCCAAGCGGCCGCGCAAGCTACTGCTTCACCGCCACCAGATCCTGGCTCTCCTGCTCCGTACCAAAGCCAAGGGCCTGACGCTGGTGCCGCTCAAGATGTACATCACCGGCCGCGGGCGCGCCAAGCTGGAGATCGGCCTGGGCCGGGGCAAGCAGCTCCACGACCACCGCCAGGACATCGCCGATCGCGATGCCCGCCGCGAGATGGATCGCGATATCGCCGACGCCGGCCGAGGCCGCGACCGAGTTCGCACCCGCTGAGGGCGTTACGCCCAACGCCGGATTTGCGGCGTCGGGAACGAATCGCGGCGCCCGCTGCGTCATAGTCCCCGAGATGGCCAACCGTCACGATCTCGTCATAGCAGCCAAAGCCGGGGACGGCGACGCATTCATGGACCTGGTCCAGCTCGAGACGCCCGAGGCGTTCCGGCTGAGCCTCGCCATCCTGCGCCACCCCTTCGACGCGGAAGACGCGCTCCAGGAGGCGTTCGTGCGAGCCTGGCGCGAGTTGCCCGGACTGCGTGACCCGGAGCGCTGGCCGGCCTGGTTCCGTCGGATCGCCGTGAATGCCGCAATCGACATAGGTCGGCGCAAGAATGCGCGCCGCCTCGTCCCGCTCCACTTTCACGAGCCGCCGCCAACGGCCGACGGCTCAATCGGCCTGGCGGAGCGCGATGAGGTCGCACAGGCGATGGCACATCTCGGTGCCAACGATCGAGCGCTGCTCGCGCTCCGCTTCGGTCACGATCTCGAGCTGCCCGACGTGGCGGCCGCGCTGGGCATCCCTCTCGGGACCGCCAAGTCACGGCTCCACCGCGCCCTGGGTCGGATGCGCAAGGAACTGGAGAGCATCGATGAGCTCCAAGGACATCGAGGATCTGCTTCGGGAGAAACTGGGACCGGCGTCCGGCCGGCGCCTACCGAGCCCGGGCTTTGACGACCGCGTCCGCCGATCGCTGACGCCGCGCGGCGCACACCGGCGGCGGAGGACCCACGCCGTGGCGGCGATGATCGGCCTTGCCGCGGCACTTGCCCTGGCGCTCGTGGGCCTGCCGTGGCTGCTCGCCCCTCGATCCGACGCGCCCCCGCCCGGAGGCGTCGAGACCTCGAGCCCGTCCCCGACGGCCGCGGCCACACCGACGGACGCGCCGCTCGCCCACGCCCAGAAGTGGTACCTCGCCTTCGACTATCCGGCCGCCTGGAAGCTCGCCGACCAGAACGCTCTGTCGATGGCTGATCCAAACCCGCTGGTCCACTTGACCTTCATCGGCTCAGACTGGGCCTCCTCCACCGTCCGGTCGATCGGCTTCGTGGGATCAGGCTCGGCGACCGAGAAGTGCGCGGACCAGGACCCGAGCAATCCCGGGCACATGCTGACCTGTACCACCACCTGGGTGCTGCCCGCGGGCAGTGTCGAGGTCCGCTTCCAGGTGGCATCCGACGCCCGATGGAACGGAATGTCCGTGATCGACGGCTTGACGCTCCCCGGCTACACACAGACGACGATTGCCGGGCTGCCGGCCTTGTTCCAGAAGACCACCAGTTCGATCACGAATGCCGGACTGTTCGATGCGACCGCGGAGGTCGTCCCCGACGCCGACGAGGTCCTCTCGTGGCTGCTCCCGACCCAGCACGCCATCCGCGGCGTCTTCCAAATCGATGCCGCCATTCGCGGGCCCGACGTGGCCAAACTCGACGCCCAAGTTCGGGCCATGATGGCGAGCCTGAGGTGGGATCCTGCCACCTACAGCCTGCCGACGGACCCGTCCGCCCTCCAAGTGGCCGGCCAGGCGGCCACCCAGAAGGCGCTGACGTGGCTGAAGACGTCCGATACCGGCAAGGCCTGGCAATACTCGGGCAAGCACCTGTTCGACTGCTTCCCGACCACACCAGGCGACAGCAGGGGCGCCACGATCACGTACGCCCAACAGCATCCGCTCAAGAAGCCGTTGCGGGTCACGTGCGCCACAGATATCGCGCCGAATGCCATCGATGGCTGGACGCTGTCGCTGACGCACTCCTGGGCCGCCGGTCCCGGCTACGCCGCCGGTCATTCGACCGGACTCTTCGACCTCGCGCCCGACGGCACCGTGCTGGAGACGGATTGGAACTACGAAGGCTGGACACACGACGTCTACCCGAATCAGGGCTAGAACGGCCGGGCCGAGTCGGCGCCCGCGCCGTCCCAACTGCTCCCCGAATTGACCTCGCGCATGGCCGCTGTACAATCCGCTTCCGCCGGTTGCGCGGATCCTGTGGGGATGCGTGGTTTCGACAGGGGCCAGTGACCGGAGAACGCGAGCCGAGGTTGGTCTCCAGGCCTCGTAAAAAGGAGCCCAAACGAAGTAACTGGCAACAACCAGTCTGCTTTCGCCCTCGCTGCTTAGGCAGTAAGGTGAACGTGGAAACAGCCTCACCTCCGTGGGCTGCGGAAGCGTCATTCAGCGGAGGTGCGGTTCCGAGTAGCGTCGCGTAGTCGGAATCAAAGCCCGCAAGGGAACGTGACTGGAGCGCTCGGCAGGCTGTCGATGGTCGACCGGGCGATCGACGACAAATCATCGAACACGCTCGTAGTGGTCTCCGGAGAAGGTTTCTGGACGGGGAGTTCGACTCTCCCCCATCTCCACCATTCCTTAGTCCTGCCCGCCCGGCGGCAGCGTTCAGCCCCGCGCCGAACACCGAAACGCCAGGCCGCGGACGGGGCCGGACCTGGCGTCGGTGGTGGGGCAGAGAGTGTCCGCGGGCGCGGCCGGCGGCGCGGAACCTAGCCGGCCCCGAACCTACCTGACGAGCGTCCTGGCTACGTTCGGCTCCACGTAGGCGAGGTAACGCTCGGCGCGCAACTGCGCGGCATCCTTGCCGGCCTCGGCAGCGGTGCGTTCCTTGTTGGCGTTGGCCGTTCCCTGCTGTCCGATTGCGACGCCGAAGAAGGCGCCCCCGAGCCCGGCAATGGCCGTCGTGATGACGCCGAGGACGGCCGTGGCATCGGACGCGACCTTGTAGTTGATCACGACGAACCACAGCCCGATCAGGATGGCCACGAACCCGGCCAGCACCACGATCAGGCCGTAGAGGACGGAGACGCTCTCGCGCGGGGTGGCGGGTGCGGCCGGAGCGGCCGGGGTGGCGACAATCGCGGCCGGAGTCACGAACGAGTTCCCGGTCAGTGTGGGGGCGGCGACAGTCGCGACTGCCGGCGCAACGGCAGGAGCGGCGGCCGCGCGCCGTCGTGGCGTGCGGCTGGCGGCGGCGGCAACGCGACCGGTGGCTCGGCTGGTGGTTGTGGCGCGGCCGGTGGTGGGTGTCGGACCTGCCATGGGGTTCACCTCCCTCGCCGGCGAAGCGGTCCATCCCCGGGCCGGGGCTGGTTTCAGCATTGGCCGGCGGAGCGGCGAGTATGGTCCCGCGGTGGGTCTGGATCAAACCCTTGTCGCTAAGTACGGGTAGTCGATCCGCGGCCCAGGACACCGGCGTTCGCTCGCACCCGGGTCGGCCCCGTCGTCGCAGCCGTTCTCGCGCCGATCTGGAGCGCGAAAGCACCATTTCCGCCGCAGGCGGCCCCGGGGCTCGGGCGCTCTGCTAATCTCTGAAAGCTGGGAATCGGTTCTGCGTTCCCTCGTTGGATGTGGTGATGGCCTCAACCCTGGCGCTGTCCACCGTCGATCACTACCGGACGTTCGGGCTCGATCCGTCGGCCGGCTTCGAGGCTGTTCAGGGCGCCTACCGAATCCTCGTCCGCCACCTCCACCCGGATGTCAGCCCCGCCACGACCGATGCAATGAGCCGGGCCAACGTCGCCTTCGAGGCGCTCCGGTCGGTCGAACAGCCCACTCCCGCCGCCGATTTCGCGCTCGATCCAACGCCCGTTCTGCGCCGGGCACTCTCGGGCTGGGATCCGCTGGGGCGTTACCGCGAGACCGCATCGGCGTCCGTCAACCGAACCGGCCAGCTCGTCGATGTCCTTGCCTGATCCCGCGCGCGCGGGCAGCCCGGTCACCTCCGAACGAAGCGATTCATCCATCGCGTCCGCGCGTCCCCTCGGAGTCCTCGGTCTGGGCGCCGTGGCGGTGATCCTGCTCGGAGCGATCGCTACGGCCATCCCGTATGCCGGGTACGCCGGCGAGGGCTACTCGCCGGTCAACCATTTCATCTCGGAGTTGGGCGAGAGGCCGCAGTCGCAGCTGGCGGTGGTGTTCAACGCCGGGGTGGTGATCGGTGGCATCGGGCTCGGCCTGTTCCTGGCGATCGTGTCCCGCCACCTGACGGGCCGCTACCGGCCGGCGCTGCTGCTCGCCGGAATCGTTGCCGGCACCTCCGGCACGCTCGTCGGCCTCTTCCCGATGGATACGCACGCCGCCCATCGCCTGGCTTCGGACGTCTTCTTCCTCAGCGGCTGGATTGTGGCGGCCATCTTCAGCCTGTGGCTCGCGACCGGCCGACGCCGCGGCATTCCACGCCTGTTGCTCGCGCCCGGCATTCTCTGCGTGGCCGTATCCCTGATCTTCATCGGGGTCTACTCGACCTACCACCCGATCGATCCGAACGCTAACATCGTGGCGCGCAGCGCGATGTGGACGGTTCCGTTGCTCGAGTGGGCGTCCCTGCTGAGCCTCCTGCTCTGGTTCGTCTGCCTATCGGCGGTCCTGGTGCGGCAGAAGGCCGACTAGCCGGCGACGTTCAGCGGACCAACTTACCCTGCGGCGACGTTCGGCCGGGCCGCGACGTGTCGATCCGGCGGTCCTCACCTATCCTTCCGAAATGTCCCTGAAGCCTCCGACCCGACGCCAAAGGCTGCGCGGCCTGCTGGTCGATCTGGAGCCGGTCCGGCGCGACCGCGACTTCAGGATGATGTGGTTCGGCCAGCTCATAAGCGGCCTGGGGCGACAGGTGACCGTCGTCGTTCTGCCGCTCGAGCTGTGGAATCTGACGAAGAATCCGCTGGCGATTGGTCTCCTGGCGATCGTCCAGCTCGTCCCGATCCTGATCTTCGCCCTGGGCGGCGGCGCGGTCGCCGACGCCGTCGATCGGCGCAAGCTGCTGCTGGTCACGCAGATCAGCCTGGCCGCGACCAGCGCCGCGTTCGCGTTCCTCGCGTTCATGCCGGTCCCGCCTCTGTGGGGCTTCTATGTCGTCGGCTTCGTGGCGGCGGGTATCGGCGCCGTGGACCAGCCGACCCGCTCCTCTGCGATCCCGCGGCTCGTCCCCAGAGAGCGGCTCCAGGCCGCCATCGCGGTCAACTGGCTCAGCTTCCAGACCGTGGCCGTGATCGGACCCGTTTTCGGCGGCATTCTCGTCACGGTGGCCGGGGCGGCGTGGGCGTTCTCATTCGACGTGGTGACGTTCACCGCGTCGATCGTCGCGGTGCTGCTCATCGCCCCGATCCCACCTCATCCAGACGCCGCTCGCCCGAGTCTCCGTTCCGTGGCCGAAGGGCTCAGCTTCACCCGAGGGCACCGGGTCGTGTTCGCCTCGTTCGTGATCGACCTCGACGCGATGATCTTCGGGATGCCGAGCTCGCTCTTCCCACAGCTCGCGCTGACGGTCTTCAACGTGGGCACGGCCGGCTACGGTCTGCTGACCGCGGCGCCGGCTCTCGGAGCGCTCGTGGGATCGGCGCTGACGGGCTGGACGAGCCGCGTCCGTCATCCCGGCAGGGGCGTGGCGGTCTCGGTGGCCGGCTGGGGCGCCGCCATGACCGCTTTCGGGCTGCTGACGGCGAGCTTCCCTCTGGCGCTGCTGTGCCTGGCCGTCGCCGGCGCGGCGGACGTGATCAGCGCCGTGCTGCGCGCCACGATCGTGCAGTTCGAGACGCCCGACCGGCTGCGCGGCCGCGTGATGTCGATCCACACGCTTGTGGTTACGAGCGGCCCGCGCCTGGGGGATGCCGAAGCCGCGGCCGTGGCCGCGCTTGCGGGGCCGCAATTCTCGGTGGTGTCCGGCGGCGTGCTCTGCCTGCTGGGCCTGGCTGCGGTCTTGCGGCTTTTCCCAAAGCTGCTGAGCTACGAGGTGGCGCGGGGCGATCCGGCTCCGGCCGCGACCGAGTCCCCGCCCCAGTAGAAAGAGCCGGCGCTTTCGCGCCGGCTCTTTCGGGTGTCTGTGTTTGGGCCGTTAGATGCGGGGCCTGATCCGTCGCAGGGTGGGCAGCGCCACGAGCAGCAGCGCGAAGAAGGCCAGCGGGTTGATTGCCGCGGTCGGTGCCGCCGACGTCGGCGGCGGCGTCTTGGGGCCAGGTGTCGGTGTCGGCGTCTTTGGTGGCGGCTTCGTTCCGGCGATCTGCAGCCAGCCGTCCACCTTCGTGTAATGCGAGTACCACTCGTTGTAGTAGAGGGTGGCGCCGAGCGAGTCGGTCACGGTCCGGGTCACGAAGGTGTTCATGCCGGCCGTGGGGTATTCCTTGCGGTACGACTTCGCGTTGCCCGGCAGGGAGGGCACGTACTGCGTGCTGTCCTTAGCCGCCACCGTATCGGTCACGACCGGCTTGGAGAAGACGGTCTTGCGGCCGGTCGGCTTGCTCCAGAACTCGACGTGAATGACCCGCACGGTCCTGGTGCCGGTCGTCCAGCTCCGGATCACGATCGGGAAGTCCGTGTCGTTCGTGAAGCGCATGTCCCAGGTCGTGGAGCCGTTCGAATAGACCGTGGCGTCCAGACCCATCGGGTAGCGGTCGATGTGATAGAAGTGCGCGTGCCGCTCATC
>Ga0302322_100002378_pt1 | contig 15854 bp, 12 predicted proteins | sample Fen_T0_2_FD_203757 | JGI IMG/M metagenome (GOLD analysis project Ga0302322, IMG submission 203757) | Peat permafrost microbial communities from Stordalen Mire near Abisko, Sweden - Fen_T0_2 | ecosystem: Environmental > Terrestrial > Soil > Wetlands > Permafrost | place: Sweden: Abisko... | reverse complement strand
TTCTATTTCCTTTACCTCTAACTTGTTCACTCCAATTTCAGTGGAGGCAACGTTTGCATTCGACCGTTCACCAGACACAAGCACTTCTTCCAGTTTGATTGGTTCCGGCATGAGATCATAATTGATGAGCCTATTCAGAGAGAGATGCAGAGTATCTTTTCGGGTCTTGAATCCAAGATACTGAACGAGAATGGTGTAGGATCCTTCCGGAAAGGTTAACGAATAAAATCCGTACGCGTTCGAAGTAACACCAATCCCCGGCAGTTCCTTTACGAGAAGTGTTGCACCAATGAGTGCCTCGCCGGTTTCACCGCTTCTGATTGCGCCACTCAGTGTGTATCTTTGTTGCGAAGCGGAAGGATTAAGGAAAATGAAAGTAAGTACTAGTAACGAACCTGCACATGATAATTGTTTCATATTTGTAATAACATTCTCTCTGATTACTTTGTTCCTGCTTAAAATAATTATTATTTGGTGAGGTAAAACGATGACGCGCTGTAAAGAGGAAATGCGGGTAGTGGTCTTTCTTGTTATCTCCAGAGCGAGTTCAAGGATTGCAATCCTCGAATCGCTCCGGCTTATTGTCATGAACTCATCGTGACGAAATGCTCACAGTATTGGATAATGGTTCAACGGAACCGTCCATGACGGGAAAATCCAAAATGGTGCGAACGATACCCTATGCCGACAGAGAATGTTGGATAGTACCAAGCTGGATAAAATCCATCATACCGGTAAAACCATGGATCGACATAATATCTTGCTGGAACCGGATTGCTGGTTTTGCTAGAGGGTTCGGGCGGCTGCTGCATCATTGCTACAATCACTTTTTCGCTCACGCCTGCATTTCTCAGATTAATAACATCCTGAGTCTTCAATTGGAACCATGTATCTGTTGCATCCATCATTCCAATGATGAGGCTATCGCTCACGCCTGCTTTTGATAGAGCGACGACATCCTCCGTCTTCATCGCCCGAAGTGAATCTACCTTCATCGAATGTTTCTTCCCGCCTTGCGCATACTGCTCTTCTGCACATCCGGCGAAGCCTAGGCTTACTACGATGAAGACGAGTAACACGAGTGTCTGTTTCATAATACCTCCAAGGTTATTGTCTACTTCTTAGACGCTCGGAGATCTTCAAGAGTTTAATAGAGTAGACTATGAACAAACGTACCCCTCGGGACTTTTATTCCTGCGGAGAACTATGGTTTCAGTTTGGAATCATATACTGATTACGGGTTGTGACGGGGTCGCTTGAATGATATTCACAATAAAAAGAGGAGTTGAAGTTGCCGAAAGGCTATTCCATCATTACGCATTATTCTTCTCGCTTAACCCTTCCAACCCTGTACCCAAGCCGTACCGCAGAGTCCGGTGTAAGGACAATGCGGACACGATTTCCTGAGATCGACGGGTGGAGAAAAAGGTATTGCCGCATCGGTTAACTCTTTGAGCAACATCTCGATCAACCGCTTCACTTGTTCAAAGCAAACCACTCGTTCCTCCGTATCTTCCATAAAAGGCACTTCACATTCCCTGCTGAGTTTGTTTTTTCCCAAATAAATATACGCCGGGACGATTTGCTCTAATGAAGTTTTCGTTTGCATGCTGTATAACAAAAGGTACATTGGCAGCTGCAGAGACGTAACTGCTTCGTTCCACCTTTCCCGCTTGTCCATCACTAAATTGAGTTTGTCGAAATTCACTGGTGATGTACCCGGTTTTGGTCCGGTTTTATAATCAAGAATAAAAATTTTGTTTCCGCGCTGTTCAATGCGGTCCAAACGTCCTTCAAACTTTGCTCCTAATGCATGGATGGAAATTTTTTCCTCAAGGCCCGTTATTATTATTTCCTCTGCTTCTGCCATCGGCAGTTGATATTCATTGAGCAGAGCTGCCAGTTGTCTCTGAATTTGCCGCTTCAGCAGATAGGCCGCTCCGGCCGGTTCTGCCCCGAAATTCTGTGCAAACAATTCATCGACCAATTGCTGCATGCGTTCGAGTACTAGATGGCGCGCTTCTAATTTTATTCCTCTGCATGGCTCAAAGAATTTATGGAGAACGTCATGGACGAATTTTCCAATTTCCTGATTGTCTATATCATCAGAAGCTTCTTCTTTTTCCTGCAGATGTAATAGATGCCGGTAATAAAACTTCAGCGGACATTGCAAATACGTATCTAATGCACTCGCGCTGTACGTCAATCCGCGTAGACACGCAAGCACATCGTTCGATTTTGGAATGGATGGAACGTCTTCATTGGCGAGTTTCACGCGGTAGCGCACCATCTGAACAGTCGAATCGGATGAAGAGGAACCATCGAGCTTCTGACGTTCCCAGAGCAATTGCTCGACGTAGCGGCTCTTATCACTTTCGCCGGATTCTGCATAGAAGAGATGCACGCGCTTTGCCCCGCGAATGAGCAAATGAAAATAATACTCGCTCAATGCATCCCGATCATGCCGTGTTTCCAATCCCAATTGTTGACGGAGCTGTTGCGGTAACAGCATGTCACTGCCGAAGGCGCCTGGCAGGATATCATCATTCACATTTAAAAAATAGACATCATCAAAGTGCAGACTGCGTGTTTCTAATAATCCAAGCACCTGCAGACCCCGCAACGGTGTGCCGGAGAACGGAACATCTTGAAGACCGACGTATTGCTGCAAGAAAGTGAAATACCCGGATGCATCCCGAAACGATGCATGTCCAACAAATGACTGCTCCAGATGAAGGAATACTTTCAGGAGTGCTTCAGCATACGGGCGGAAAAGCGGATGCAGACGAGCGGTGCTTTGCTCGTACACGTAAGTCAACACTTCAATGACATGGTGTGCAAACTCTTTGATTGATGTGATCTGTTCCACTGCATGAATGGTATTCGCATGGACCGTGCGAAGATGCTGCTTCAACTGTTCCGGTGTCACTTCGTCGCCAGATTCTGAAATGGTGAATGCCACATTCGTAAAAATTTCATCCCACTGTTCCAGTTCCTCCAGCGTCAGGAGCATTTTAGATGTATCGTTGGTCAGCTTTGATTCTATTGCATGGAACAGGATCCGCGTGATATCTGCTCGATTGCCAAAGCGAATATTTTTTGTATACGGATGCAGGGCAAATTTTATGTACTGCGCTGCCGAGTACCGATTACCCTGTTTTGTACACACCAACTCCATCAGGTTATTCAGGAATCCGTAGACCGGCGTACGCGCCATAGGATATTCCAGCGCGATGTTATATTGTTCTTGAGGAATGAGTGAAAGCGTTTGATGCACAACAGGAAAGAGAGCCTCCGCAGTCGGCAGAACAATGACCGAGTGTTCATCCAGCGCTCCGGACTTCGCCATTCGTTCTTTGATGATCGCCGAAAGGGCAAAGACCTGCCCATGCGTATCGGATGCTTTGGTGAAATGGATCTCCGGCTCCGGAGCTCCTTCTTCCATCGTATCCGTTTGAAATACAAAGAGGGAGTTCGAACGTTTTTCTAAATTATCAAAAATAATTTGTTCGGCGTGTGTCAGCTTAAATAATCCTGCTACAACAATCTGCGCATAGCTGCTGAGATCTATTTCACGGATATGTTCAGCGACTTCCGCATAACGGACTGCACGTGTCGTATAACCTTTCTCTGCAGCGAGCGCATAAAACCTATGATAGTACTCCGGTAATGAAAAGAGACGATTGTACGTGAGTGCCGAGAGTACTTCGTTCAACTTCCGTTCTGGAAGAAGAGCTGTCCGGAGTTCTTCCAATTCACCAAACAGTTTCAATCCAATGGGAATAAATGCATCAAGCGATGCGAAGTAGTCGCCGCCTAATCGTTCTTGTAACCCGCCATGCACGATGTGAAGCAATGCAACGGCGTCAATAGATTCCAGATCGCGGAGTGGTTCGGGATGGAGATGCTGATACAACGAATCAACGAATTCATTCACAGAAAATATTTTTGGAGGAATAATACTGCCGCCAGCGCGAACAGCGAGTTCTTTCCGCAAGAAATGCGCGGGGCGTTTTCCCGGAAAAACAACCGCGGTCGCCGAGTAATCCCTTCCCTGCGATTGTAGATGTGAAGCGACGGCTTCCATGAGGTGTTCGGCGGGATTCAGAATAATACGTTCATTCATGCAACCACCCGCAATTTTTTCCGATCCACAAAAGCCAGCACGCCACGCACTGTACAACCGGGGTAAAAGTTTTGAAGGATTTCCCTATATTGCAGTACTTGTTCGGTATAGGTGTCTTTATCGTCTCCCGTTTTAAAATCGAGTACGGTGACCGTCTTGGAATCGATCATAATCCGATCCATCCGGAAAAGCCGTCCATCCGTACGAACGAACTCCTGCTCATTCATTATTGTTCTGCCTTCAACGCGGGCAAAGAATGGCGCTATCTCCGGTGCACGCAGAAACTCCACTATGGACGATTTGATACTTGCTTCCATAGCAGGTTCCCTCGAGATTCCCGTAACGTCCAGGATCGATGTGGTGATGCGCTTCTCGATATCCGCATCGGCGTATTCCACGCGAGACAACACATCGTGAATCACTTCGCCGCGGCGGCGTTCATACAACGCTAACTTTTCCGATGAACTTATGCTGACCGAATTGCGCTCCGATGAATGATAGATGGGCGCGACCGGTTCGGCAATCTGTATCAGCTTTTCCACCTTTGGCCTGACAGACGGCTCATATCCGGAAGACGGCAGAAATTTTGACGGCGCATCGGCAGAGGCGGTCTTCACACTGATCACATACATTTCTTCTTCTGCCCGTGTCAATGCAACGTAGAGTTTATTGAGATCATCGACCGTTCTCTCAAAACGATGCTGATGATAAAGAGCCTGAAACGTTTCGCTATACACTACATTCTTTTGTGTAATATGCACTAACCGGATACCTTCTTCATGGTCTTCAATAAATAAATTCTCGGATTTCGATTTGGAATCAACCAGGAGCACAATGACCACACGATTGTCCAACCCCTTCGCTTTATGGATGGTCATCACAGAAACGGCATCCGCTCCATGCGGCACTGCGATATTCCAATTTGCATCATCCGATTCATCATGAGTAAAGGAGAGAAAGTCTTGTAAATTATTTTGTCCGGTCTTTTCGAAATTTTGTATCACCTCCAGCAGCTTCGCCAGTGCCCCTTCTTCATCAGGTGCAACCTCGAACAGGCGAAATTGCTTATAGAGTTCAGACACCAGATCGTACATCGGCAAGTATCCAACCACTGTAAAGAGTTCATCAAAGTACCGCATCCAGATATCGGGAAATTGCAAACGGAATGATACATACAGCGGTCCCGGATGATCCACATTTCGCGCCCGAAGAAGGAACGAATGAAGTTCCTCTTGCGTCAACGTTTCATGATCAGCTGCAAGGAGGCGCTGAAATGTTCCGCTCAGCAAAACGGTTGCGAAAGTAAGATCATCAATAGGTGAATCGAGGAATTGAAGAAACGCAATGACATCACCAATGATCGTGCGTCCTCGAATATCGAGACTGCTATGCGACACAAACCGAATATGCCCACCATTCAACCAGCTACTGATGGCAATCACATGTTCGTTCTTCGGCGTCAGAATTGTTATATCACCATATCCATACCCGCGTGCGAGACAATCGTGAACAATACTCAATATCGCCGCACGTTCCTGTTCTTGGTCTTCATCTTGATCTAACGAAACAAGCTCCACGTATCCTTTCTTCCGATTGCTTTCTTTGACTTTTTGTTTGAATGTTGACAATCCGCTCGCATGCGGTGCATCGCCATCGACGACAGACGGTATGATAGAATGAAAAACTGTATTACTGAAATCGAGAATCCGTTCGGAACTCCGGTAATTCGTATCTAATTCCTGAACGTGCGGCGGTGCAGAAGGAAAGATGTTGTTTTCCATAACGCTTTTCATAATCCGCCAGTCGGCAGAGCGGAATGCGTAAATGGATTGTTTAATGTCTCCGACAACAAATACACTTCCCTTCTTCGAAAGCGCCTCCGCAAACAACGGTTTGATTGCCTCCCACTGCACCGGCGCAGTATCCTGAAACTCATCGATGAGATAATGGAAGATCGTATCACCCAAATAAAAATATACTTGTGGCACACTTTCTTCCGAGATCGTATGGAGCAATGCCCGGTTCACGTCGAGAAGATGAACCCGACCATTCCTCCGCATCAGTTGTTCGATGGTACCTCGAAACAGTTTATGCGCTTCGACGTACGGAAGATAATAGTGATATGCCTGCCGCACAATATATTCAGTGGAAAGGGAACTGAACAGTTCCAGCACCGGAATAAAACGTGAACTCCATTCTATTCCTTTTTCTTTTTCAGTTTTCGATTTGCCTGCTTTGATCGGTTTATGAATACTCTTTAAGTCTATCAGTTTGTCCACGTCTCCCGTTTGAGCGACGGCAACCACATGTTCATAATTCTTCGTGGTTTCTAAACCGGATTCTTGTACCAAAGCATGGAGCTGACGAACCGTCTCGAGAATTTCTTTGCGCAGAATGGCCGCCTGTCGGCCGTGTTCAGAGGGAGGCAACACTTCTTTCGACTGCGAACTGAGCGTGGTATACAAATTGCGGACTTCTGTTGAAAGTTTTTGAAACGGATTCCAAATATATCGTGAAGAAGTATTTTGACTTTCCACGAGAATATCTGTCAACGCTTCGAGCAATCGTTGTTTGGACGGATCGGTTGCGAGTTCGCGAGCAAATTGTTCAAACGCCGCATCAAGAATTGTCCGGTTGTTCAGTACAATTTCGAGAGTAGGTGAAAAGCCCAGTTCCAGCGCCGAAGCACGAAATACTCGCGCCAGAAAGCTGTCGATCGTTTGAACTTGAAAGGCCGAATAGTCCTGAAGTATCGTTTCAATTAATTCACCACATCGAGTTCGAAGATTTGATTCCTCCATCGAAACAAGAGGACTCAATTGACCAAGAATTACCTTATTTCCGAGGTATGCCTTCTTGAGATACTCCAGAACCCTCTGGCGCATTTCAGCCGCGGCATTCTTGGTGAATGTCATCGCTAATACGTTATTCAGCCGATTGTAAGGCACATTCGGGGATAATAAAACCTGCAGAATTTTCAGCGCGAGCGTATGCGTTTTTCCTGATCCTGCAGAAGCAGAAACAATGGTAAAATCAGGAAATTGAAGTTCGGTATCGTTGAGAAGAATGGAAGCCACAGTTCAGTCAGTTTGTTATCCTGCAAAAATGTAGCCAATAAGTTCGTATGTTGCAACGACAACTCAATAGAAATAGGCATACATAAGAGAAGTTCATAAAGCCAGAGCAACTTTTTGACTCTTAAAGGGTCTTATAGCATATTTAGAAATAATACCTGCAATCATGAGAATTCTTTGAACGCACAATCGGACGAACAACTAGTTAATGACCTCAAGCTTGGGCTTGAAGATGCATTTGCTTCTCTTTATGAACGATACAAGCGAAGCATCTATTCGTTTTGTCTTAAGTTGAGTGCAGATAGATTTTTAGCTGAGGATGCGACTCACGACACATTCATTAAAATGCAGCAGAATATTCATACGCTCAACGATGTTTCTGTTTTCCGCTCTTGGTTATATACCATTGCGCGTAATCAAGTCTATAAATTGTTACACAAACAGAAATCCAATGGCAGACTTACAGATGAGCTTGTTTGGTCAGATGACAATCCTGATATTGCACTAGAAGTATCTGAGGAGCGTGAAATAATTACTCAGTGTATCAACGCATTGAAACCGGAATATCGCGAAGTATTAACACTGCGCGAATTCGAGCAGCTTTCATATATGCAGATTGCCGTCATCACCGGAGACAGTGAAAGCTCTGTGAAATCTCGATTGTTCAAAGCACGACGAGCGCTGGCAGAGAAACTGGAACCATATTTTAGATAAGAGGTAATTTATGATCCATGAACGATTTCAAGAACTCGTCAATCTGTATATCGATGAGGGATTAGACGATGCTCAATCGGTGGAATTATTTGCACACTTGAGTACCTGTGACAACTGCCGGAACATCATGCGCTCATCGTTACGGGTTCGGACATATTTCCAACAAGAAGAATTGGAAGAAGTACCGGCTTCTCTCGATGCCCGTGTGTATAAAAGCGCCCGCATGAATACAGCAGCACCGGTGCGGCGTAATCTGCTCGCTCCATTATGGTACACACGCATTTTGATTCCTTTGCCGGCAGCAGCCTCTATTGCAATTCTTATTCTTATCGGCAGTCTTTTATTCTCGCCACTATTATTTGAAAAGCCAAAACAGCTTAGTGACAACGAGATTGAAATGTTCTCCAAAATGCCACCGGAATTTCAGCAACAAATGCAATTCTTCCGATAGGAGTTCACACACTATGGAAAAAACAACAATCACCATTGAGATCAAACAGGAAGTATCTATCATTTTCATATATCTTGTCGGCGGGATTATTCTTGTCTCTAGTGCTTTTTTTATTCCAGCACATTCGACTGAGCTTTGGCCACAATTCTACGCTGCCGGCATAGCCGCTATCATATATCTCATTGCACTTCTTCTGTATGCTGTGCGCAAACCTGTTTCGATAAAAGCATGCATTGTCGCAATTGCATGTTTCCTCATCACTCTTAGTGCGCTTATATTTTCATCTATCCAAATGGATAAACAGTCCCATTGGCAAGCGGATAAATTGATGCAAATCCGAGGTACTATAGGACGTGGAGTCATGATGAATAAGATGCCACCACCTCTTTTCAAAACCCTCAAGGTCTTCCATGAACAAGGATCAATAAAAAAGGAGACTATCAGTCAAATATTTCAACGGTTGAACAATAATGCCTCTGTGGGATCGAATATCAGTAAACCAATTTATGAAGGAGACTCTCTTAAATTATTCATAAAAGAGCTTGAACCTGACCGCGTGGAGCTTGTTTCACAAGAGACTTACGTTAAAGGAAGAAATCCTCAATTCGATAATTACAACGGACAAAAAGGGATGATACAAGAAAAATGTATTTTAACTGCCAGGGGGATAAAATATGAATCAGAAAATTGATTTAATACGGGAAAATAATTTTCCACGCGAAAAGGAGTTTACACCTGGATTTCTTACATCCCTTATCTTGTTGACAATTTCCGTACTACTGTTCGTTGTGATTATTGAAAATGAAGGGAAGGGGTATCACGAATCTAGAGCTTTTGCTCCGGGAACGCCGCTTTTTACACTCCTTCCCGCAATATTCGTTTCAGGTCATACCATTGCAAATGGACTCCAGGCGTTCAGCGGTAAGGCATTGACGCCAGCAAATCTTTCTACTCAAATTATGACACTCGCAGGCATTCTTTTCACTTATATTATTATTCCTACTGTTTTTTTCTTCAATTGGCGCAGGCGGCGGATTGAAATTAAATCAGTCTCTACAATAAATCCTTTAAGTTTTTCCAGTGTCATATATGCTCTCAGTATTATTCTTACGATATCTATAGCAGCAACGGCAATGAAATCAGCTATTATGCATCAAAGCCTTGAATATGCACAAGCTATTCAATCTGATAGAGATGCAATAATAGATGATTTGGTTTTTATAGCTTTAGATGCCTATCAATACAAAGTGCTTCCCAAAGGACTTGACGGCGGGCAAGGCAAATACCTTGGATTTGCACTTGCTCCTGAACGAGCCAAAACTCAAAATGGTATTTATATTGCTACAGTCAACGAAAATCAAGTATCAGTTAAAGCGCAATCATTACAATTTCCTTCTGGTGTCATTCATGCTACCATCGACGAAGAAGGACAAGTAAGAAATTGTCGATTTGAAGGGGCTTTTAAGTAGAGACGTTCTCCACCACACCCGCCATAAAACCTGGCGGGCAAGCAGACGGCGGATAAAAATTGAACTTCCCTACACGAAATAAAAATATATGATCATTATGGATTGGAATAATAAAATGGAAAAGATCGCTCTCAATCAAATATTGCGAACGCCCAATTGGCGCTGGATTGCTACAGCATTTTGTTTTTTTGTTCTCTTTCACCTCTTGCTATTCTTTTTTCTCTCCGACTTTAGTTATCAATTCTTCATATTTTGGTCAAGAGCCGCTATTATTTTTTCATTTCTTGCGTTTATCTCAATGTATGTCGGTTATCGTGCGCGAGAGTTGGTAATGATTGAATCCGGCATTGCGGCAATCCTGTATATACTCACGTTGAAATTGTTGCTGCCATCCTACCTTGCAATTCCAGTTCAATTACAGAATATATATTTTCTCATTGAATGTGTAATACTTGGATTTGTTTTTGCGTTCGGAGGCGCGGGAATAGGTTGGTGGCTCAAACGTAAATATAGGGTAAATAGGCTATGAATCTTCAATAATAGACTAGAGGGAATCTTCCTTTTTGTGTTTACTTGACTGAGAATACCTTTCTTACTGCGAATTTTATATCTCCACCATAAAATGAGTTTTTCTCCAGCAACTTTCTTCCACTTTGCGCATCTTCTATATGGAGCTGCAATAATCCACATGCATGAATTTCAACTCTTCCGATAGAGAAAGAATTGAGTGGTGAGAACAGAGAACGAACGGATTCAGCTCTTGCTTCATGGTGACCGTCAGGCATTTGCTGAATTGTACGAACACCACAAAACAGCAATTTATCGGTATTGTCTTCGTATGTTGAACGATTCCGCTGCTGCCGAGGATGCGGCGCAGGAAACATTTATCAAGATGTTCGCAAACATCCGGCACTTACAAAAGACAGAATCATTTCTATCCTGGCTCTTCAGTATTGCCCGGAACGAGGTGATGATGCACCTGCGGCGAAACCGCCGCAATGGAGTTCAGAGCGATGAAGATGTTTGGGATGAAACGACACCGTACGATTTGACTATCTCCGCAGAAACGACCGAGATTGTTCAACGGCTTCTTCAGAATTTGAAGAGTGAATACCGAGAAGTCATCTTGTTACGTGAGTATGAACAGCTCTCCTACACTCAGATTGCAGAGATCACGAGCAATACGGAAAGTTCAGTGAAGTCGCGTTTATTTAAAGCGCGAAAAGCATTAACGAAAAGGTTGAAAGAATATTATACTTAGGGGCGAGGCATGCCTTTCCCGTGAACTGATAATGAGGTGACTTATGAATTGCGAACAGTATCAAGAATATATCAGCCAGTTGATTGATGGCGAATTAGACAATGCGTATGAAGCGAGCTTGTTTGAACATCTTGGTTCATGTGAACAGTGTCGTACATTTCTAAAAAACATCCTCTCGCTGAAGAATACACTGACCGTTATCCGACCGATGACTGTCCCAGCTTCCCTGGATCAACGAGTACTGAGTCAATCATCTCCGACGGTGAGACAGCCGATGCGTCATAACTTATTTTGGCATACGGAGAAAGCTCAATTTTCTTTCCGTGCAATCGGACTGGCAGCCATTCTTTCTGTATTAACAAGCTTTGCAGTTTTTTCACTCTGGTATACATCCCATCAACCGCAACCGACTGTTGTCTGCCTTACTCCGCTTCCGGAAGTGGAAGTAAACGGCTACGTCATTGTTGCATCCTCACCTACGAAAGGAATCAATCAATGAAAAAGAAATCCGCTATTCTCACTTGCCTGATGGCAATTGCCGGGCTGATCTTCACCATACACGCTCAAACCAAATCCATTCCACCGCCCGACAAGGAAATTCCGTACGATAAAGAACCTGCCATGGTAACAAGGGTAGAACCGAAATATCCGGAAAACATGCTCAGTGGCGGCTGGGAAGCTACCGTGTACATGAAAGCATTTATAGATGTGAATGGCAATGTGATCGAAGCAAAAGGTGAAAAGATACAGGTTACGACCATCAAGTCAGGTGATAAAGACGACAAGAACACCGGAAATAAAATGGATGGAAAAGCATTTGAAGACGCGTCGTATCAAGCCGTGAAGCAATGGAAATTTTCACCGGCACAGATGCAGGGGAAACCCGTCGCGGTGTGGATTACCATTCCCTTTAGATTTAAGATCACCGGGGAAAAGAAAACTTCCGTGAAAGATTCCGATAAAGCAGAAATGGAAAAATCTACTGACATGATTGGGACATTGATTGAAAACATTCTCAAAGGCAAAGAGATTGAAAAGACAAAACAATTTGTCAGTATCAATGCCACGCTTGTCTATAATACAAAAATTGTCAATTTGTATAGTGTCATCAATGGTGAGAATAAAAACATTCATCTTACAGGAGACAAAGATTTAAAATGCGTGAATATGAATATAAATATCACCAACGATATTTCTACTGCAATTGTTCTTTGGAAATCAAGCAATTCTCAGGGGAAAAAAGAGCGGGTCCATTCCATTCTCCTCACAAAAACACCCTCGAATGAGTGGAAAATCACTCATTGGCACGTGAGCTTGTAGAAGCGAGTTTCCTCGTTGCTGTCAGGAGGTTTTTACTCCCCGTCTTACAGGGCAGACCTCCTGACAGCACTCTGTTCATCAAAAATTATTTAAGACTGTGTTTCTCGCTGTGCTTGCCGGTGTTGATCAACAGAATGAACGATCGATTCCGCAATCTCGATGCCGATGCCGAGACTCAGGCCTAGCCACAATCCATCGAGATAATTTTTTTGGAAAAACTCGGGGGGTAATATCGGCACTTTTGTTATAATGCCCACGACCAACGTGACCAGGACAAAAATAGCACCATACACAATCCCGGTGACAATAAACTTCCATTGTTTGAACGAGGCAAGCTTCCGTTCAAAAAGAAATGCCAGCACCACGACAGAGAGATTAACTCCAAACGACCAAATTGCCGCATTCAATACCGGCATCCAGAATGATGCAACAACAAAAATTATCGCTCCCGTAGACACGGCCGCAGTGATCGTATTGGAAAGTCCTCGAACATGGTAGAAGGCAAAAATAAAAGATGTGCTGCAGCCAAACATCACATAGTACGCAAATCCTACTGTTTGCGGATAAAATATGTCCCCCCCATAAATCATCAGCCCTGCAATGATACTTCCGGCAAAACCAAGTAGCGTGATTAAAGCGAGTCTCCACATTTCTCCAAGCCATTGTTTCATAGCTTTCTCCTTTTCTGAAATATGAATACCTACCGGCCTCTACCTCTTCCGACTAATGTACTAACTTTTCTGTCTTTTCCAATTCCTCAAAATATTTCCGTATCAGGTCCTGATAATCTTTCGAATATCCCTGTTCTAACGCCTTCAGCAATTCTTCCCGCAATTGACTTTTCCCTTCCAGAGAATTTGGATCGATTTCGTTTGGGCTTCGGCGGTTCATGGTGGTGCCGGTTTCTGCTTTGCGCTTTTTTTCATAATCACGTTCATGCATAGATTTCGATGCATCCAGCAGCCGCGAGAGGATGCGTTCCTGTTTTTTCATTGTTTCCGGGTTCACGTTATTTTGTTCGAGATTTTTTATCACTTCATTCATCTCTTCGGCAATTTTCTGAAGATCACCAAGGAGTTTATTTTGTTCGCCGCTTTGTTGAGCTTCGCGATTGAGCTCTTCCAACGATTTACGAACAGCTCCTTGCTCCTTCGCCAGACGCGCAGCTTCAGCTGCTTGTTGTTGATTCATCCCACCCATTTGCTGCGTCTGCATGTTAATGGACATTTGCTGACTCGCCATCTTTTGCAATTGCTGCAATAAACTTCCCCCGCCCCCGCCTCCGCCGCCCTGCATCATTTGCTGTAAGGCATTCTGTACTTGTATCGCAGTTCGATTGAGTGCAGCCATGGCTTGCCCTTGCTCCTGGGATGCTGTGGAACCATTCCGATTATCCAACGCCTGCATCGCATTGTTCATGCGGGCAAGTGCTTCACCGATTGCTTTTCCCATTTCCGGTGTGACCGCAAATGATTTCTGGGAAAGCTCACTCAATCCCTTGATGACATTGTTGAGATTCTGTATTGCCTGCAATTGATCTTGTGCATTCTGGCGAAGCTGGGGAGAATTCTGCGACGCATCTTGCGATTGTCGTTTGAGTGCTTCCTCATCTTTCGAAAGTTCCAGCATGTTATTGCTTGCTTTGCGCAGTTCACTCATCACATATTGCGATTGCTGCTGAAGCATCTGCTGCTGCATCTCATTCATTCTTTTGCTGAATTGCTGCAACTGCTGACTGATCTGACTCTGCATGTGTTGTGCCGATTGCATATTTCCTGTTCGCATTTGACTGGATACTTCCTGCATCTTCTGATCGAGCTGTTCTTTTTGCATCTGTTCTAATAACTTTTGCAATTGATCTGCAGGCATTTCAGTAAAGAACTCTTCCATTCGTTGCTGCAGGTTGTTTGCATCGCGTTCCATCTCCTGCTCTTTCTTCGCAAGATCGGATTGTTTTTTTGCAAGCTCTTCTTGTTTCTGCGAATTGTTGGATGACGTTGAACCTTCCTTCTGTAAGTCATTCTCCGCGTGCACCAACTCTTCCCCGCGTTTCTTTACTTCATCCACTTTTTGTTCAATCTGGATGCGCTTGAGCAGATTCAGGGTTCGTTCAATGCTTTGGCGAAATTGCTCTTCCGAAAACGTCATATTCTGCATTGCTTGCTGGAGCTGCTCTTTGCTGATATTCGGTAGTTGCCGCTGCAATTGCTGGAGCGTTTTTTGAAGCTCCGTTGCGTCGAGCTGCTGGAAGAGCTGCTGAAGTTCCAGATACTTTTCCATCGTTTCTTTTGAAAGTACGTTCTGTTGCTGCATCTGCTGTGTCATTTGCTCAAGACGCGAATGCACATCATCCAAGTTCTTCTGCACTTGCTGGTACTGCTTCGCCATCTCTTCCATTTTCTTCTGGGTCTGCCAATCGGGATCCTTATTCTTCTTCAGATCGCGGTTGATCGATTCCAAGTCCTCCTTCATTTTTTTTGCCTCTTCCAACGATTGCTTCAAATCGTTTGTCGATCGTTCGTGTTCTTTATCGACTTCGGCAAAAACCTCGTCCAATGAAGGAAGACGGAGAAGATAGAGACTACTCCGGCCGCTCTTTGGTCCTTGGACTCTATCATTATCAAATACTTCCGCAAAATATTCCACGACATCTTCCGGCACAAGATTGAGCTTTGAAAGATTCCATTGGAACGGTATTTCGATTTGTGCACCTGCATCCGGTGAGAACATCATGGCAAGAAAAGTATATTCGGCGTGCGCTTGTTCATACCGTGATTTTATCAAGCGGTACCCCAAACGCATGCTGGAAAATCCAAAATCATCTTTTACTTGCAGAAGAAGATTCAGCGACTGATCACCGGCAATATCGATATTGCGGCCGGGCTCGAGGATGGTGATGGAAGGGTATTCATCCGGCACGGCTTTGATTTGATACTGCACCGGCTCACTATTCGACAATCCTTCTTCATCCACAACCGCTATATGATACGAGTTGTCGGTCAACAGAGGAAATGATACGAAGAATTTTTCTCCGTGAACGGTCAAGGGAAGTCTCGTGTTGTTTCCATATTGAACAAACGCTTCTTTGAGCGGTTTATTTGCTGCACCGGAAATCGTGATACGTGTTCCCGTCAATGCGGTAACATCACCGACAAATTCATCCAAGGCTCTCGGTGAAATTTTCGTGTACGCCGGATAATCAAGTTTGATATGGAAGGACCGGAGCAACGGTCGATCCAACACGGTGAGTTTGAACCGATCGCTTTCTGCATCTGCGATTCGCGCAAAATATTCTGTTGTTGCACGCAAGGACTGAAATATTGAATGGTACGTACCGGTCGAATCCGGCATCACCTTCATCTCATCAACATTCTCCTGTCCTTCCTGCTGCCGAACCACTGTGAGTTCAGTCGAACGCGGCGAGAATGCAGGAAGAAGA
>Ga0302322_100002377_pt1 | contig 15866 bp, 15 predicted proteins | sample Fen_T0_2_FD_203757 | JGI IMG/M metagenome (GOLD analysis project Ga0302322, IMG submission 203757) | Peat permafrost microbial communities from Stordalen Mire near Abisko, Sweden - Fen_T0_2 | ecosystem: Environmental > Terrestrial > Soil > Wetlands > Permafrost | place: Sweden: Abisko... | reverse complement strand
CTCGGGCGGCTCTCCCGTGAGGAGGGTCGGGTGCCCGAACATCCTGCCACGGTCCATGACGGCGATGGTGACCCCTTGGTGCTCGAGGTCGAAGGTGCCCTTGGAGACCACGTACAGCTCCTGGCCGACCTCGCCGCCCTCGACGAGGACCACCTCGCCCTTGGCTACCCGCCGCGTGGTCATGACGGCGGCGATCCGCTCGCGCTCTTCCGGATCGAGCTCCTTGAACGGCTCGTACCGGGCGAGAAACGCGGCGCCCGCCGAGGGTCTGACGGCGGCGCTGTCTGAGGAGGTCTCCATTGCCGTGGAGTATCGCACAGCCCGCGCAATCCTTGACATCGGTCCCCGCTCTCGGCATAACGCCCCAATGCACTCGAATGCCATCCTGCAGGAGCGCTCCGCGCTGATCGAGTCGGCCATCGCCCTCGAGCTCCCCGACCGTGTGCCGCTGGTGTACCAGGGCGAGGCCTTCTCGCCCCGATACATGGGCGTCCCCCTGGCCACCTACGCCACCGATGCGGACGTGGCCGTCAGTACGACCCTCGCGGCGATGGACCGCCTGCAGGGCTTCGACGCCATCAGCACCGTCCCGGGCGGCCGGATCGGCGTCCTGTTGTCGTCCATCTGGCTGTCGCACGTCTCCATCCCCGGCCGCGAGCTCCCGCCCGACACCCTCTGGCAGGTGGAGGAGCGGGCCGACATGACTGCGGAGGACTACCAGGTCATCCTCGCCGATGGCTGGCCGGCGTTCGAGGAGTCTCTCCGCGCTCGCGTCCTCGACGTGGAGGAACTCGCGGCGACCACAGCATGGCTCGAGTCGAACTTCGAGGCGACCGTGGCCGCGTTCCGCGACCACGGCTTCGTCCCGCTGTCCGGCGCGATCGTCGCCCCGCCGTTCGAACGCCTGTGTGGGGCACGGTCCATGACGCAATTCTTCGCCGACCTGTACCGCCGTCCGGAGCTCGTCAGGCGGGTGATGGACGCCATGGCCCCGGCGCTGATCGAGGAGGCGGTCGCGACGGCCCAGGTCTGCGCGCTGCCGTCCATCTGGGTCGGCGGCTGGAGATCGGCCGGTGCGATGCTCCGGCGGGCGATCTGGGACGAGTTCGTCTTCCCCCACCTCAAGGACCTCGTGTGGGCGCTGGTCGATGCCGGCATCAAGCCGACACTGCACTTCGACCACGACTGGACCCGGGACCTGGCGAGACTGCGCGAATTGCCTGCTGCGAGTTGCCTGCTGAACCTGGACGGCATGACCGACATCCGCGCCGCCCACGAGATCCTCGGCGGCCACATGGCGCTCATGGGGGACGTGCCGGCCACCCTGCTCACCGTGGGCACGCCCGACGATGTCAGGGAGTACATCCGCCGCCTCGTGGCCGACGTCGGCCGGCGCGGCCTGCTCATCGCCCCGGGCTGCGACATCCCGTGCGACGCCCGCGGCGAGAACGTCGAGGCGCTGGTGGAGGCTGGACTGGAGTACGGCACATGACGAAGCCGGCAGAGCACTGGGAGACGCTCACTCCCGACGAACGCCTGGAGGTCCGGCTGCGCCTGTGGCAGGAGCCGCCGGACCTCGCGTTCGCGGACGCAGACGCGGCCGTCGCCTACCACGAGCGCGTCGGGATCATCACAGACGCGCTCGCCCTGCGGCGACCAGCGCGCGTCCCGATCTGTCCGCTGTTCGGCGTGTACCCGCTCGCCTACGGCGGATCGACCGTGCGCGAGGCGATGTACGACTACGACCGGTTCCAGGAAGCGTGGTTCACATTCCACGCGGACTTCGCACTGGACGTCGTCGCCGACCCCCTCCCGTCGGGGCGCGTGTTCGAAGCCATCGACTACGCCCAGTACCGCTGGCCGGGTCACGGCACCGGCGACGACGCCGGCTATCAATACGTCGAGGGTGAGTACATGCTCCCCGGCGAGTACGAGTGGCTCGCCCACGACCCGACCGGCTTCCTGCTGCGCGGCTACCTGCCCCGCATCGCCCCCGCCCTGGCCCCGCTCGCCGGCCTGGCTCCGCTGCTCGACCTCATGGAGGGGCCCGGGGTCGCGATCTGCCTGAGCCAGTTCGGGACGCCGGAGATGCAGGCGGCGCTACGGGTCCTCCTCGAGGCCGGCGCCGAGTCCCAAGCCTGGCTCGAAGCCGTGGGAGCCACGTTCGCCGACCTGGCCTGCCGGCTCGGCATGCCGGCCTTCAGCGGCGGCATGACCAAGGCGCCGTTCGACGTGATCGGCGACACCTTTCGCGGTACCCGCGGCATCATCCGTGACCGATTCCAGAGGCCCAAGCAGCTTCAGGAAGCCCTCGAGCGCCTCGTACCGCTCTGCGTCGAGCAGGGAGTGGCGGGTGGTGACGCCAGCGGCTGCCCGCTGATCTTCATCCCGCTGCACAAGGGCGCCGACGGGTTCCTCTCAGACGAGGACTACCGGCGGTACTACTGGCCGACGCTCATGGCGGTAGTCCTTGGCCTCATCGACGACGGCCTGGTCCCCTTGCTGTTCGCGGAGGGGGGCTACAACCAGCGCTTGTCCGTCATCGCGGACCCGGAGATCCCGGCCGGAAAGGCGATCTGGCTCTTCGACCAGACCGACATGCAGGCGGCTCGGCGGGCCCTTGAGGGCCGCGCCTGCATCGGCGGCAACGTCCCCGGGACGCTCCTCGACCTGGGGACGCCGATCGAGGTCGAGGACTACGTGGCGCGCCTCATCGACGGCGTAGCCGGCGAGGGCGGCTTCATCCTCAGCACCGGCACCGTGGTCGACGAGGCGCGGCCGCAGAACGTCGCGGCGCTCTGCGCCGCCGGGCTGAAGTACGGCGGGGCGTAGCCCTCCCCGCAGGCACGCAGAGGCCGTATCTGCGCCGTTTCTCCGCCCCACCGCCGGGACTCCGGACCCGGGCCGAAATAATGACTTGCTTTTCAAGCAAAAGTGGTCCACAGTACACCCTTCTTTCAGCTCCGCGAGAAGTTGCTTCTTGTGTAAGTCGGCACAAATGACCCGCAGCACCCGAGCGCCGGTGGAGGGTTGAGATGACAGCCGCACGCAGCACGAAGGGGAAAGGCAAGAAGGAAGCCACGGGCCCGTCCGCGGGCGCTCGCGCCGAGGTCGGCATCCCCAGCGTGATCAATGACCTCGCCCCGACGGCCCGAGAGCTGCTGGAGGCCGCCCGGAGGCTGCTCGAGACGGAGGGCTACTCGTCCCTCACGCTCAAGGCGATCGGCCGCGAGGCCGGCCAGAACGAGTCCCTGATCGGCTACCACTTCGGGAGCAAGACCGGCCTCCTCGTCGCGCTCGTCGACTGGCTGGTCTACGACATCGTGCGCGACCTCCACGCTCGCGTCCTGCGCCTCGAGGAGGGACAGGACCAGCTGCATCCCGCCATGGACGACGCAAGGAAGCTCATCGGCGACGTGGAGTCCTACCGCGCTTTCTACGATCTGATGCCGCATCTTCTCGCGACCAGAGAAGGACGCCTGCGCATGGCCCAGCTCTACACGACCTACCGCGAGCTCAACGCGAGGGCGCTGTCGTCCGTCCTCGCGCAGGCGCGATCTCCTCAGGCTCGCGCAGTGGCCGCCATGCACGTGGCGCTCACCGACGGACTCGCCCTCCAGGTACTCATGGATCCGGGCGGCGTGGACGTACAGCTGGCAGCCGAACTCTGGGAGGACTGCGTACGCCACCTGCTTCCGGAAGAGCCAGAACGCCGAGAGCAGACGGCGACGTGACGCTACCACGCGATGCCGCCGGTGACGGCGACACCGCCCGACCATCATCCACGACACGTACGACACAGTCAGGGGGACGCATGATCGACAACGATGCACGCGAAGCAGCACTGAAGGCACTGTCCTGGGAGGACGCGCCCAAGATGGTCACCGAGGCGCCAGGCCCCAAGGTCAAGGCCCTCATGGAGGAGTCGGCCAAGTACGAGTCCTTCACCCGCGGCGGAGGCGGCTTCCCCGTCATCCTCTCCGACGGCAAGGGCGTCACCGTCAAGGACCCCGACGGCAACATGTACATCGACATGGCGGCCGGCGTCGCCGTCAACGCCGTGGGTCGCAACCACCCGAAGGTGCTGGACGCGATCCGCCGCCAGTGCGACGTCATCATGCACACGACGGACATCACCAACCCCAAGCGCATCGAGCTCGCGAAGAAGGTGTCCTCGGTGATGCCGGACGGGCTCAAGGGCAACTGCCACACCGCCGTCTACCAGGCCGGCAGCGACGCCGTCGAGACGGCCATCAAGTTCGCCCGCGCCTATACCGGGCGCTCGCAACTGATCGCCTTCCACGGCGCCTACCACGGCGTCTGGATGGGCACCGCGGCGATGACCACCGCCTACAACTACCGCCACGGCTGGGGCCCGATGATGCCCGGCGTGCAGCACCTGCCCTACGCCTACTGCTACCGCTGCCCCTTCGGCAAGGAGTACCCCTCCTGCGACATGCAGTGCGGCAAGTTCGTTGACGAGGTCCTCAACGGCCCCTACACCGGCGCCGACGACGTCGCCGCCGTGGTCGTCGAGAGCCAGCAGGGCGAGGGCGGCTACGTCGCGCCTCCGCCGGAGTTCCTCGAGATGATCAAGGCCGCCTGCGAGAAGAACGGCTGCCTCTACGTCGCCGACGAGGTGCAGTCGGGCGCCGGGCGCACGGGCAAGATGTGGGCCATCCAGTACTCAAAGGTCCAACCCGACATGCTCACCTGGGGTAAGGGCATGGGCGGCGACATGCCCATGGCCGGCGTCTCCTACCGCGCCGAGATGGAGAAGGCCCTGCGCGAGGGCTCGCAGCCCAGCACCTTCGCCGGCAACGCCATGGGCTGCGAGGTCGCGATGACCAACATCGACCTGATCACCGACCCCGAGACGGACCTGCTCGGCAGGGCCGCCGCGCTCGGCGAGGAGATCAAGGGGCTGTTCATCGACGCGATGCCGAACGTGCCGATCATCGGCGACGTGCGCGGCAACGGCCTCATGGTCGGCATCGAGGTCGTCGCCGACCGCAAGACCAAGGAGCCGCTGGCGGGTGAGAAGATCGGCGAGATCACCTTCAAGCTGCTCAACGCCGGCATCCTCATGACCCCCTGCGGGCGACACGCCAACGTGTTCCGCTTCATGCCGCCGCTCACCATCCCGCACGACTACGCGGTGAAGGCGAGCGAGATCATGATCGACATCCTCAAGGGGTACTGAGGCCCGAGGATCCGGACCGGGATCGAGACAGGAGGCACGCCGTGGCGGACGACGCCCTGCGGTACATCCAGGTCGGTGAGCTCATCAGAAGCATGACGGAGGATCCGCTCCCTCACGACGACTCGCTCGCCGGACAGACCGTTTCGCTTGCCGCCGAAGACGGCACGCTCACGCGTCTCGCCTTCTCCGCCGGCGGCGGGCTGGAGTGGGAGATCGCCGGGGGTCCCGGGGCCGGTCTGCGCGGCCGCGAAGAATGCCGCATCACGCGGCCGCGCCCCGGCGTGGTCGCCGTCGACTACGTCGCGGGCACCAGCCGCGCCACGTCCGTGACCATCGTGCTCGACCTGGAACGCGGTGCGGCGACCACCGTGTCGGGCACGCTGCCGACGGCCGACCAGGCGGCCCGCAGCGCGTTTGCGCTGGCCACCGCCGGCGAGGAGCTCGCGTCGGTCGCCGCGGACATCGTCCCGAGCTTCATCGACGCTCCGTGGCAGGCCGGCGCGCACCCGCATGTCCCCACCACCGACCTCGTCGGCAGGCGCGCAGAGTACGTGTACACACGGACGGAGGCCTACGAACACATCTACTTGAACGAGCACTTCTACACCTGGCAATGCCTGCGCGGCGCCGAGCAGGGCCTCGCGGACACCGACCGGTGCCATCACCGCAGGCTCGGCGACCAGCTCTACCTGTTCGTGTGGCGCGAGAAGATCATCCCCACGCTCGGTGTGGTCCTGGTGGACTGGGCCGCCGAGCGCTCCACGGGCAAGCTCTTCGGCTACGAGGGCAGCGACTTCGGCGCCGTAGTGTCGACTCCCATCGCGTCACAGGCTCACCTGCTGAACGTCACGACCTACGTCTGACCGATGTCACTGGTACTCACCACAGTTCAGCCCGATGGCGATGTTCAGGACGGGCTTGACCATGCGCGGGAAGTTCATCGGACCGTGCACGAGACCTCGCGGCACGTAGATGGCGCAGGTCTTGTCGATCAGGAAACGCTCGGCGTCCTCGCCCTCTCCCATGAACCACTCGATCTCGCTCCCGCCGAAGGTGAAGAGGTCCTGCGGATCGGAGCCGATCAGCAGCACGATCTCGTCGAACGGGTGGGAGTGCGCGCCAAGGAGGTCTGGCGGGTGCGGGTCCCACAGCCACACGACGTCGAGCCAGGTGTCGGCCTCCCTGAGGACATCCCGATCCAGGTACACGGGGTCCGGGAACGTGTAGCCGGAGATCTCGTCGAAGTTGTGGTGCGCCAGCTCCCTGACGAGCTTCGGATCGGTGATGACGAACTTCGCATACTTCTCGCCCATCTGCTCTCCCCGTTGGTCGCTGATCAAGGCGCCGAGTGGCCGGCCGTGTCGCGAATCATAGGGCCGATCCCAGTCCGCGCAAGGGGCGGGGATCGGTGGGCGGGAGCACGGCGCCGGCTCGTGAACGGCCTCACAGCTCGGAAGGCCCTGAGTGTGTAGACATGGGCGAACTAGTCACCGCGGACGAGCGTTCGCGACCGTCCGCGAGCACTTCAGTCGGGTTGCTTGCATATCAATGAGAGAGGAGTAGCATGCGCGGATACCCCGGAGAGTATGGGGCCACACTCTTCGAATCCCAGGTCAACTGTGTCTCGACCATCCGGACAGCAGGAGGAGACGATGGCTTCACGCAGTGCCGGCTCTGAGCTCGACGAGCTGAGCAGGAATTCGTATCAGCAGGAGCTCGACCGGAGTCTCCACCCGCTGCGGTCGCTCATCATGGGCGTCGCCAGTTGCGGGCCCATCGGCAGCGTGTTCGCCTATGTCCCGGCCCTGCTCTTCATCTGCGGCATGTTCAGCTGGTGGGCCATGGTCATCGCCGCCGTGCTCTGTGTCTTCCAGGGCCTCGCGTACGCGGAGGTCGGCTCGGCCTACCCGGTGGCCGGCGGCGAGTACTCCATGGTCGCCCGCGTGCTCGGCAAGGCCCTCGGCATCATCACCTTCGGCCTGATGTCGGCCATGTACGTCTTCGTCCCGACGGCCGCTGCCCTCGCCGCCGGCGGCATCCTCGGCATCATCTGGCCGTGGGCCGGCGAGCACACGCACATCGTCGCCGTGCTGGTGATCGTCTACGCGGCCTCCGTGAGCTTCCTCAAGGTGAAGCTCGGCACGTGGGTGGCGGCCTTCTTCGTGGCCGTGCAGATTATCGCCCTGCTCGTCATCACCATCCTCGGGCTCGTACACGCCCACAGCCCCTCGGAGCGGTTGTTCAGCACGTCCGCCATGGGCGCCGACGGCAACATGACGACCGTGGTCATGGCGGCGGCGGTCGTCGGCATCACGGTCTCGTTCTTCATCTATCAGGGTTTCGGCAACGTCATCATCTTCTCCGAGGAGACCAAGAAGGCGAGGGCCAAGATCGGCGGCGCCGCCATGGGCGCGACGATCACCGCCATCCTCGTCATCCTCATCCCGACCACGGCGCTCCTCCTCGGCGCCCCGAGCGTGAAGATGCTGCTCACGTCCGCGGCGCCGCTCGCCGACACCGTCGCCTCGTGGGGCGGCGCCTTCTTCGGCAAGGTCATCAGCTTCATCATCTTCCTCGCGATCCTCGACCTCGCGACGGCCTCGATGATGGCGTTCGCCCGCGTGTACTGGAGCGGCGGCCGCGACAACGTGTGGCCGACGCCGATCTCCAAGGCCATGGCCTACGTGAACCCCAAGCTGAAGACCCCGTGGGTCGCGGTCATCGTGTTCGCTCTCATCTGCGCGGTCTTCGCCGCCACGTCCAACACGGCCTCGATCGTGACCTTCACCGGCGTCATCACGCTGGCCTACGCCGGCCTCATGGGGCTCTCGGCGATCGTCATCCGGCTCAAGAAGAACCCGCCGGAGCGGTACAAGATGCCGCTCTGGCCAGTCCCACCGGCGCTTCTCGTCATCGCCTGCGTGGTCATGGGGACCCAGCAGAAGAAGAGCGACATGATCATCACGCTGATCATCGCCGTCGCGTTCCTCGTTTACTACCTCGTGTACCTGCGGCCGCGTCCGGAGCACTGGAAGCTTCTGGACCCGATTGTGGAAGACGTGGACATGAGCTACGCGGCCGGCGGGACGGACGACGCGGCCGCGTCCGTCGCGACGTGACCGCCTGACGGCGGACGAGGCGTGCGCCGCCTCCGCCGCCCGATGGCCTGACGAAGAAAGCGCCCCGGAGGTCCTCACGACCTCCGGGGCGCTTCGTCGTACGCCGCCCGGCGCGCTGTACGCCGTGTCGCCGGACTACTTGCCGGTGTACTCCGGCTTGCGCTTCTCGAAGAAGGCCTTGGCGCCCTCCTTCTGATCGGCCGTGCCGAAGCACATCGCGAAGAGCTCGCGCTCGTAGTCCATACCGACGGTGAGAGGGAGATCCAGCGACTTGTTCACGGCCATCTTGGCGATCTTGAGGATGGCCGGGCTGTTGCGCAGGAGGTCGCTCACGAGCTTCTCCGTAGCCTCCCGCAGCTCGGCCGCCGGGACGACCTTGTTGACGATGCCGTATTGAAGCGCCTCGTCGGCCTCCATCATGCGACCCGTGAAGATGAACTCCTTGGCCCGCTTCTCCCCCATGAGCCGCGGCAGCACCTGCGTGCCGCCGCAACCGGGGATGACGCCCACGCGGATCTCCGGCTGTCCGAACTTGGCCGTGTCGGCCGCGATGGCCAGGTCGGCTGCCAGCACGAGCTCGCAGCCCCCGCCGAGGGCGAGACCGTTGACCATGGCGATGACCGGCTTGGGCAGCACGCGCATGGTCTCGTGCGGACGGCGGCGCGCCTTGTTGGCGACGCCGTCGACGAGCTGCCGCGTGGGGAACTCGTCGATGTCCGCGCCGGCGCTGAAGGCCTGGTCGCCGGCGCCGGTGACGACCACCACGTACACCTCCGGATCGAGGCCGGCCCGCTCGAGCGCCGCCGACATCTCCGCGCGGAGCTCGTCGTTCTGCGCGTTCCGCTTCTCGGGCCGGTTCAGCGTGACCCAGGCCGTGTGATCGGCGGTCTCGTAGATGATCGTCTCGTACTCCGCCTGCATGGGCATGGGGATCTCCTCCCGCCGGCTAGTTCTTCAGGATGAGGGCGGCGTTGTTGCCGGCCATGCCGTACACCTCGGACATGCCGACCTTGGCGCCCTGCACCTGCCGCTGGCCGCACTCGCCGCGGAGCTGGAGGACCATCTCGTAGACCTGCGCGAACCCCTGCGCCATGGTCGCCTCGCCGAAGCTGGAGAAGCCGCCGCTGGGGCAGACCGGCAGCTTGCCGCCGATCATGGTCTCGCCACGCTCGAGTGCGAGGTGCGCGGTGCCCTCCTCGAAGAAGCCCATGGTCTCGAGGTACTGGAAGTAGTGCCACGAGCTGTTGTCCGGGACCTCGACGAAGTCGATGTCCTCCGGGCCCATGCCGGCGTCCTTGAACGCGGACCTGGCCGCGACCCAGCTCTCGCTGATGATCGGCATGCCTTCCTTGGGCTCGAAGCCGAGGACGGGGATGCGCGTGGTCGGGTCGCCATAGAGCGGGCTGCCGAGACCCGAGCCGACGATGTGGACCGGCTTGGATGTGAACTGCTTGGCCTTCTTGGCGTTGCAGAGGATCACCGCGCCGGCGCCGTCGCTCGTGGCGCAGATCTCGAACAGCCGCAGCGGGTTGCACACCATCGGTGAGGCGAGCACCTCTTCGCGGGTGAACTCCTTCTTGTAGCGCGCCGCGGGGTTGATGGCGCCGTGCTTGCTGGTCGCGACCTTGACCATGGCGAGGTGGTCGTCGGTGATGCCGTACTTCTCCATCTTCTTGCGGCACTCGAGCGCCCAGTACACGGGATTCGGCAGGCCCATGAGCCAGCGCATGGTGTCGTCGGCCGGCACCGGCTCCTCGTGGTACGGCGGCAGGAAGGGGAAGAAGCCCTTCGCCGACTTGTCCGCCGCCACCGCGAGGACGATGTCCGCCTGACCGGACGCGACCATGGCGGCCGCGACGGCGATGCAGGTGCCGCCGGTGGCGCAGGCGTTGTTGATGTTCATGGTGGGCACGCCGGTGTAGCCCATGACCTCGTCGATGTAGCTACCGGCGTAGATGCCCTTGCGGCCGCCCCAGTTCTGCGAACCGGAGACGACGATCTGGATGTCCTTCCAGGTGATGCCGGCGTCCTTGAGGGCCATGTAGATCGCGTCGGACGCCATGTTGGTCCAGAACTTCTCGGGGAACTTGCCCCAGGGGTGGAGCCCTACTCCGATGATGGCGATGTCGTCCACTGTCACACCTTCCTGAACTTCCAGCCGACGAGCTCTTCGCCGCTCTTGTTGGTGTACAGCACGCGGATCACCGTCTGGACCTCCATGCCGATGGAGACCTCCTCCGGCTTGCACTCGTCCATCATGCCGATGATGTGGATACCCTCGGGCATCTTCACGGAGACGACCGGCGTGGGCACCCAGTCCTCCTTCTTCACCACGTACGGCGGCGGCGGCGGGTAGCTCATGTCGGAGTACGTGTCGACGATGCCCGTGGGGCTGAGGGCGACGTCCTCGACGTCCTTCTCGTCGCACTCGGGGTTGTGGCAAGTGAAGCTGCGCGGGAAGAAGTAGTCGCCGCACGACTTGCAGTGCGTGGCGATGATCTGGCCGTCCACGCCCGGCTCCGTGGGGGTGAACAACCCCTCCCCGAGCAGCACGCGCTTCTGCTCAGTCTGCGCTTCTGTCATCTTGGCTCCTTTGCGTCGCTGCGCGCGGTCAGGTCAGATGACGACCTTGGCCTCGCGCAGCTCATTGATGCCGCTCGTGTTGTAGCCGAGCCCGCCGAGGATCTCGTCCGTCTGCTCCCCGAGGGCCGGCGTGGTCGACTTGATCGAGGAGGGGTTCTGCACGAACTTGTTCGGCGAGTTGATGGTGCGGAACTTGCCGATGCCGGGCTGGTCGACCTCTTCGAAGAAGTCGTTGGCCAGCGCCTGCGGGTCCTCGATGACCTGCTCGGGCGAGAGGATCGGACCGTACATGAGGTTCTCCTCGCGGAGGCGCACTTCCCACTCGGCGTAGGTGCGCGTCCTGAAAGCCTCGTTGATCATCGGCGTGAGGACATCGCTGTGCTGCTGGCGCATGTCGGTGGTCGCGAAGCGCGGGTCGCCGGCCAGGTCGGGACGGTCCAGGACCCGGCAGAAGGACTGCCAGAAGTTGGCGCCGACCGGGTCGTGCGCCTTGGCGTACCGGTCGGCGGCGGTGAGCTGGAGCCAGCGGCCGTCCTTGCACTCGTACACGTCGTAGAACGGGTTGGCCGACACCTTGGGATCGACGCGCCGCAGCGGCAGGCCCATCAGCGCGTCCATGATGTCCGCGCCGACCATCCACACGCCGGTGTGGTAGAGGTTGAACTCGACCTTCTGACCCTCGCCGGTGTGCTCGCGGTGGTAGAGGGCGGCGCAGATGCCGCCGAAGACCTGCATCGACGAGACGCGGTCGATGATGCCGGGGCGAGAGGCCGGCGGCGGCGTGCCCGGAACGCTGAGCATGTCCTGGATGCCGGAGCGCGCCCAGCCGGCGGCGAAGTCATAGCCGGCCATGTCCTTGTCCGGCCCCACGGTGCCGTAGGCCGAGACGATGCCGTAGATGATGTTCGCCTTGATGCCGCAGAGGGTCTCGTAGTCGAGGCCGAGTCGCTGGAGCGAGCCGGCCTGGTAGTTGGTCAGGAACACGTCGTGCTCGCCGACCATCTTGTAGACGATGTCCTTGCCGGCCTGCTGGCGCAGGTCGATCGCGATGCTCTTCTTGCTGCGGTTGTGCAGGTAGAAGCCCGGGTTGACCTCGGTGCCGCGGAAGGTCCGCGACTGGTCACCCGTCATGGGCTCGACCTTGATCACGTCGGCGCCGCAGTCCCCCATCATGGACGTGGCCGCGGGCACGCACACGACGTGACCCATCTCGATGACTCTCACGCCCTCCAGAATGTCTGTCATGTCACTGCCCCGTCGCGAAGCGGAAGGTCTGATCGGGGTCGATGACCGCGAGGATGCGGACCATGCAACCGTCGCCGCCCGGCCAGCGCCACGGCAGCGCGAGGAAGGTACAGCGCTTGCCGGTGACCTCGTCCAGGTCGCCGCCGACGTTCTCGATGCCGGGGATGCCGCCCTGGCACATGAGGATCTTGTGCGCGGGCTCCCAGCTGGGGAAGTCCGCCTTCGCGTCGCGGCCGGTGAACTCCTTGTACTCGTCGATGAGGTGCGCCTGCGTCGGGCCGAGGCCGTGGTCGACGAGCTTGGTCGCGATGGGATGGTCGTTCGCCTGATGACCGTAGCCGACCATCTTGACCTTCTTGTCGACGAGCCACTGCGCACCCTCGGCCCCCATGCCGCAGCCGTAGGCGAAGTATTCGTCGGTGTCGCCCCACAGGCGGTGGAAGCCCGTGTTGATCATCACGATGTCGCCCTCTTCGATCTTGGGCGTCGTATTCTCGAGATCCTCAGGCGTGATGACACCCCACTTCTCCTTGGGAATGTCGACGCAGACGCCGGTGCCGACCAAGCGCCACAGCGGGTAGTCGGCGATGCTCGGCGTGTTCTCGGTGACGTGGAGCGGCGCGTCCATGTGCGTGCAGCGGTGCATGATGCCTTCCCACTCCACCTCGTAGACGCCGTCTTTGGCGTGGAACTTGCTCACCTTGACGTTCACGCTCGGAGTGGACGGCCACTCCGGGATGAACTGCGTGAAGGTGTGGCTCAGGTTGTAGACCTTGAGAGTCATAGCCGGTATCCCTTCTCGTCCGCGGTCAGTTGCCGGCGTCGATGCGCAGGTTGCCGGACGGGTCGAGCATGGCGATCATGCGGACGGGACAGGCGTCCCCGTGCTCGAACTTCCAGGGGGTCGCGGCGATGGTGGCGCGCTTGCCTTTGACCAGGTCCACGTCTCCGCCGACCTGCTCGACCGTCGGGATGCCCGCGGCGGCGAGAGTCTTGTGAGCGGGGAACCACTCCGGGAAGTCCTTCTTGGCGTCCTTGCCAGTCGCCGCCGCGTACTCGAGCGCGAGCCGCTTCATCTGGGGGCCGCCGCGGTGCGGACCCATCGAGGTCGCGAGCGGCACGTCGATGAACGGCGTGTCGACCGCGACGAACTTCGGGTTCTTCTTGACGAGCCACTCGGCGGCGTCTTTGGTGAGGCCGGGCGCCTCACCGAAGTACTCGAGGCCGTCGGAGTACTTGTGATGCCAGCCGGTGACGATGACGACGATGTCACCGTCCTGCACGGCCGGGGCGGCGGCCTCGAGGTCCTCGGCCGTGATGACCTCCCAGCTCTGCTTGGGGATGTCGAGGACGGCGGCGTTGCCGAAGAGCCGGTCCGGGGAGACGGCGGCCAGATCGTCGCCGCGCTGGACCATGTGGATCGGGGCGTTCATGTGCGTTCCGGTGTGCAGGCTGGTGATGACGCGCCAGGCGAGCACGCCGTGCTGGGCGTGCTTGACCGCGCGCTGCATGCGCACGTCGAGCTGGCCCGGCTCGGACGGAACTCCGTGCCCCCACACGTGACTGAGCTCGATGAGCTCCAGCCCGGAGTAGGGGTCTGTGACGATTCCTGTCATTCCTCTCGTCTCCTTAGAATCGGTCAGGTCGGGTGAGCCTTGCGGTCCACCCAGCGTTCTCGATGATCGTGGCCATGCCTTGGCCACCGGCGACGCAGATGCCGGCCAGCCCGTACCGCGTGCCACGTTTGCGCATCTCGTGGAGCAGGGTGGTGAGGATGCGGGCGCCGGAACAGCCGATGGGGTGACCCAGGGCGATGGCGCCGCCGTTGACGTTGAGGGTGTCTTCGTCGAGGCGTAGCTCGCGCACGCATGCGATCGCCTGCGCGGCGAACGCCTCGTTGATCTCGGCGAGGCCGATAGCGGCCATGGTGAGGCCGGCCCGCTCGAGCGCCTTGCGCGAAGCGGGGACGGGCCCGAGGCCCATGACGCGCGGGTCGACGCCGGCGACCGCATGGGAGCGGACGGTCGCGAGCGGCGCGATACCGCGTGCTCTCGCAGACTCGGCAGCCATCAGCACCAGGCAGGCGGCCCCGTCGTTGCGTCCCGATGAGTTGCCGGCCGTGACGGTGCCGTCCTCTTTGACATAGGGCCGGAGGGCGGCCAGCTTCTCCAGACTCGTGTCACGGGGGTACTCGTCGACCGAGAACATCCCGGGCTCGCCTTTGCGCACCGGCACGCCCACGGGCACGATCTCGTCCACGAAACGCCCGCCCGCGATGGCGGCGAGCGCACGTTCCTGGCTGCGCAATGCGAAGGCGTCCTGCTCCTCGCGCGTGATGCCGTATTGCTCGGCGAGGTTCTCCGCCGTATGCGGCATCGTCAGCTCGCCATAGACCTCGTAGGGCTGTGAGCGCGGCTGGCTCTCGCTGTTGGGGTCGACGACGACGGAGTTGCCAGAGAGGAACCCATAGCGGGCCCCGCGCAGGTAGTACGGCGCCAGGCTCATGCTGTCGACGCCACCGGCGACCACGATCTCGGCGTCGCCGGCGCGGATGGCCTGCAGCGCGTTGCCGACGGCCTGCAGGCCGGAGCCGCACTGGCGCATGACGGTGTAGGCCGGGACCTCGACCGGGAACCCGGCCTTGAGCGCCGCCACCCGCGCGAGATTGGCGGCGTCGGCACTCTGCTTGGTCTGCCCCATGATGACTTCGTCAACGTCCGCCGGCTCCACCCCGGCGCGCTCCACCGCGGCCGTGATGACGACCCGGGCAAGCTCCTCCGGCTGCACGTCCTTGAGCGCCCCGCCGAGACGGCCGAGCGCAGTGCGGACCGCGGAGACGATGACGACGTCGGTCATAGGCTTTGCTCCTGCGTCTGCCTCAGGCGTAGGCCATCATGCCGCCGTCCACGTACAGCACGGTGCCGGTGATGAAGTCCGACGCCGGCGACGCCAGAAAGACGGCCGGTCCGACCAGGTCCTCCACATCGGCCATGCGGCCCATCGGGACGTTCAGCAGCATGCGCTCGTACCGAGAGGAGTCCTGCTTGATGCGCTCGGCCGTCATGGGCGTCACCGTGATGATGGGTCCCAGAGCGTTCACTCCGACCTTGTACGGCGCGAGCTCGACGCCAAGCTGCTTGGTGATCATCTTGACGGCGCCCTTGGTGGCGCAGTAGCCCGCGTTTCCGCCCAGCGCGCCGCGATCGTCGCGCACCGACGACAGGTTGATGATCTTGCCGCCGCCCTGCTGGATCATCTGTGCGCCGAACAGCTTGCAGGCCATCATGACGGCCCTGACGTTGATGCTGAACAGCCGGTCCCACTCATCCATGGGGAACTCGGTCGCATGCGCCTTGAAGTTGTAGCCGAGCGCGTTGACCAGGATGTCCACGCTGCCCATGCTCTCCACGGTCGCGTCGACGAGGACCTGCATGCTGCTCTCGCTGGTCGCGTCCACTTCATGCGTCGACACGGCTGTGTGCCCTGCTGCGGCGAGGCTGGCCACGCAACGCCCCAGACCGGCGGCGTCGCGGTCGGCCACCTCGAGCCTGGCTCCATAGCGCAGCAGGCCGGCGGCGATCGCCGTACCCATGCCGCCGGCCCCCAGGATGACGGCGTTCTTGCCCTCGAGAGAGAAGAGATCTTCCATGCGCGTGTTCCTTCCTGAAGTCACTGGTCCTTCGTCACGCCGAGGATGGTTCTGTCAATGGTATTGA